>JAESFH010000025.1_pt1 | contig 361536 bp, 373 predicted proteins | sample 9269381 | NCBI WGS metagenome assembly JAESFH01 (sample SAMN14504062, study PRJNA617094) | algae metagenome | isolation source: Aphanothece sp. CMT-3BRIN-NPC111 and co-occurring heterotrophs from well... | place: USA: Clark Mountains Wilderness, California | collected 2010-04-18
CTGTGACCCACCCGATCCCATCCCGAACTCGGACGTGAAACCAGACAGCGCCAATGGTACTATCGCTCAAGCGATGGAAGAGTAGGTCGCCGCCAGGCTTTGAAGCCAGCACAACAAAACCCATTCATGATGCATGAGTCGCAGAGGCAACACGCGTGAAGCGTGCCGCCATTGCGGCTCAGCTTTTGTTGGCGCGGGGTGGAGCAGCCCGGTAGCTCGTCAGGCTCATAACCTGAAGGTCGCAGGTTCAAATCCTGCCCCCGCAACCAACGCAAAAGCTTAGCGGCTCCGCCGCCTAGCGTTGCGTTGCCCCGGCGCAGGCCGGGGCCCGTTCGTTGACCTGAGCAATCACCGATCGCCGGCTTTAGGCCTGAGCGACGGCATACGCGACCAGGCCGTCGACGCCGCCCCTCCCGCTGTCGACAGCGCGTAGCTCGAACCTTCCGCCAATCGGTCCGACAGCTTGCGGGTGATCTCGCTCAATCGCGTCCCAAAGCCTGCGGCAACGCTGGACACCAGCTTTCTCAGCTCGGCCATGTTTTCCGCCGACATCAGTGCTTTAAGCTTGTCATAAGCGAAAGTCGCAATCGAGCGGATCAATTCCGCACCGACTTTAAAGGCCTTGCCGACAGCGTTGACGAGGATCTCCCAATCCTCATCCAACATCGCTTTCCAGCCATAATGAATGGCACCGAGCGCGGCGCAGGTGATCACGACGACGTTCACGCCGGGGTTATAACGGCGCCTCCAGTCAGCGGATTGCCAAGCAGATGCTGGCCTACGCCGATGACCAACAACGCGGTTTCGCTGCCCATGCCCCAACCCGCAACAGCCTGCTCAAGCAGCAGCCCACATTTATTCGCGATCAGGTTGTCGGCGGATTTGAGCGTGTCGATGTGACTGACGGCGAATTGCGCCGCGTTCGATGCAAAGCCGTAAAGCCTACCCAGGGTGGACATTCCATCGCTATCAGCCAAGCCGGTCAGAATACTCATGATTTTCCCCTCGTTTGAGGGGATGTTGCACGTTCCGGCGCGAGACGTCGAGCCTCAGACCAGTTCATCATCCCGCACGCGGCCGCTCAGCTTGGCGGCGGCGCCTTCCCAGTCCTGCTGGCGCATGGCGCGGCGGCGGCCGATCAGCGCGATCAGGCACAGCGCGCCCGCGGCATGGATCAGGCTCATCGCATCGGGAAGCGGGATCAGGTTCATGGCACCGCCTGTCGCACGGCAATGGTTACCGGTCGCTTGGCGAGCACAGTTAACGCTTGTTGTTTTCTGTTCATGAAACCGGGCCGGAACAGGAGGCGTTTCAAGCCGGGATCGCAACGACTGAAAGGAAGTCCCCGTGCGCAAGATCATTTTCGCGCTGAGCGCCGCGGCGCTCGCCGTGCCCGCCAGCGTCATTCCGACCGACAGCGCCGAAGCGCAATACCGCACCTGGCGCGGCAAGGACGGCCGCACCTATTGCAAGCGCCCCAACGGCACCACCGGCCTGATCGTCGGCGGCGCGGTCGGCGCTCTGGCCGGCCGCGCGATCGACGGCGGCAATAACCGCACGCTCGGCACCGTGGCCGGTGCTGCCGCCGGCGCGCTGCTGGGCCGGGAAGTGCAGAGGAGCAGCGCCCGCCAGCGTTGCGTCCGCTACCGCTAACTCACTCGACGCCGCCGGAGCCGGGTTCGTCCCCGGCTTCGGCGGCGTCCTGCTGTTCGGCGTCCCTGCCTGCTCCGGCGGGCCCCTGGTCGCCATAGCCCGGCGCGGTGGGCGCCGGGCTCTTGTCGTCAGGCTTCGTCGTCGAGGTCATCGGCCAGCTCCGCATCCACATCGCCATCGAGCGCCTCGTCGCCCAGATCTTCGGGGGTGAGGATGGTCATGCCGAGCGCGTCCACTTCCTGCGGCATGATTTCGGACGGGCGGTCATCCTCGACGAAATCCTCGCCGCGGTCGCGCGCCATGTCGGTCAGGATCAGGCCGTCGGTCGGCCCGCCACCTTCATATTCATGCAGCTCCGCGCGCTGGGACTCGTCCAAACCTTCCAGGTCGCCATCGGTCGCTCTCGGTTCAACCCGCCCGTCCATTTCATATCCTCCATCAAGGTCTGGAGGAAACGGCTCCGGGCAAGGCTCGGTTCCTGTCAGCGCCGGCCGAACAGCCGGCCGCGCTCGGCATAGGCGACGGCAAGCAGCGCGCCGATCCCGCAGATGGTGAAGCCGGTGTAGAGCGGCACGGTGGTGCCGTCGAACGCCTGGCCGATCACCGCGCCGATCAGCGTGCCGATCACGGTCTGCAGAAAGGCCTGCACACTGGAGGCGGTGCCGGCGAGGTGCCCCATTTCCTCCATCGCGATCGCGCCGAAATTGGCGCCAGCCAGGCTGAAGCAGCACATCATCGCCGCCTGCAGGGTGACGAAGCTGAGCAAAGTCTCATAGCCGGCAAACGCGACGCCGAGATGAGCGGCGGCGATCAGGACATAGGCGATCATGGCACGGTGCGAGACTGCGCGCGTGCCCAGCCGCACCACCATGCGCGAGTTAAACAGCGACGCGACGGCCATCGGCCCCGCCATCGCCGCAAAGACCAGGCCGAACAAATGCGCCGCCTTGAACTCGACGTCGAGGATTTGCTGGATCGAGAGCAGAAAGCCCATCAGCCCGCCCTGGAGCAGCGTCGATGCGGCCGTGTAGCCGACCGAAAGGCGATGCGTGAGCACGAAGCGGAAGCTTTCCGCGATCCGTCCGAAGCGGAGCGGCAGCCGGTTGGCAGGATCGAGCGTCTCCGGCAGCCGAATGCCGGCCCAGATCAGCATCGCCAGCCCGGCCGCCGCGAGCATGCCAAAGATCCAGCGCCAGGGCGCCACGAGCAGGATCAGCTGGCCGAGATTGGGCGCGGCGATTGGCACCACCATGAACACGATCGCGATCAGGCTCATCGTCCGCGCCATCTGGTCGCCCGAAACTCGGTCGCGAACAATCGAGACGGTCAGCACGCGCGACGAGGCAGTGGCCAGGCCTGCCGCGACGCGGGCAGCGATCAGCAGGGGGTAAGTGGGAGACAGGGCGGCGAGCAGGTTGAAGCCGGCGCCAAGCCCGAGGCTGATCAGCAGCACCGGGCGGCGGCCGAGACGGTCGGCCAGCGGTCCGTGGACCAGCTGCCCGGCGCCGAAGCCGAACATGAAGGCGGCAATCACCCATTGCCAGTCATTGGCTCTGGTGACGCCGAGATCGAGCCCGATCGCCGGGAGTGCCGGCAACATGGCGTCGATCGCCAGCGCGGTCATCGCCATCAAGGCGGCCATGAGCGCGACGAACTCGCGAAAGCCGAGCTGTTGCCGTTCGGGAGAGAGGGGCGCGTGCACCGAGGCCAGATGGCGGTCGGGCGGCAGAAGCGAAAGGGCTGGAGCCGCTTTTTCTGCCAGTCAGCGGAAAACACGGGCTTGGGGCGAAGGGAGTGCTGATCTAGAGCATCGGGATGCTCGACACTCCGACTCCCACGCTCGACGCGCTGTCGCTCGAGATCCAGTCCGCCGATCCGGACGGCTTCGCCCAGGCGTTCGGCACGTCGTTCCAGCGCTATGGCTTTGGCGTCATCAGCGATCACGGTATCGACGCGGCCCTGATCGACCGCGCCTGGGAACTCACCAGAACGTTTTTCGACCTTCCGGTCGAGGCGAAGGCCAGATACCATCTCGCGGGCAAGGCGGGCGCGCGCGGCTACACGCCGTTCGGCATCGAGACCGCCAAGGGCGCGACCGAGAACGACCTGAAGGAATTCTGGCACGTAGGGCGCGAGCTGCCGGCCGGGCATCGTTACAGTGACGTCATGCCGCCCAATGTCTGGCCGGACGAAGTGCCGGGCTTTCGCGAGACTTTCCTGGCGCTGTTCGCCGAGTTCGACCGGGTCGGCGCCAAATTGCTGTCGGCGCTCGCCCGTTATCTGAAGCTCGATGCGGACTGGTTCGTGGCGCCGGTCAGGGACGGCAACAGCGTGATGCGGCTGCTCCATTACCCGCCGGTGTCGCCGGAGGCGTCGGGCGTTCGCGCCGGGGCGCATGAGGACATCAACCTGATCACGCTGCTGCTCGGCGCCGAGGAGGCGGGGCTGCAGCTGCTCGACCGCGACGGCCGCTGGCTGGCGGTGTCGCCGCCCGAAGGCGCGCTGGTCGTCAATGTCGGCGACATGCTGCAGCGGCTGACCAATCATGTGCTGCCATCGACCACGCACCGCGTCGTCAATCCGCCGCCCGACCGCCGCGGCCATTCGCGCTATTCCATGCCCTTTTTCCTGCACCCGGCGCCCGATTTCGTGATCGAGACGCTGCCAGGCTGCGTCACGGCAGACAATCCGAACCGCTATCCCGAGCCGCTGTCGAGCCAGGAATATCTGAACCGCCGACTGCGCACCCTGGGCCTGCTGAACGATGGCGGGCCCGCCGGCTGACGTTGACACAAGGGCGGCAAAAACCTAGAGCGCCCGCCTCTCGGTGCCCCGTCGTCTAAAGGTAAGACTACGGACTCTGACTCCGTCAATCGAGGTTCGAATCCTCGCGGGGCATCCAGCTATTCGACCGCCTTGCCGGTCAGCCCGCTCTCCCGTTCGATCTCGCGCAGCTCGCCGCTTTTCACGATCCAGAAGAATGCGAACACATAGATGGCGATGACTTCGAGCAGGTAGATGATGATTGATCCTTCGCGGTCGGTATCGAGCAGATAGAGGGCGAGCACGGCCAGAGGCAGGCCCACCATCAGCCACCCCAGCAGCTTGTAGATTGTCCTCAGGGTTCGTTGGCGAGCTTCGTTACTGACCAGCGTCAGCGTGGTTTCGGACTGGGTCAGGCAGACAAAGGCGACGGCAAGGAAGAAAAAGACGGCGCCGGCGGTGTGCACGACACCCGCTATGGCACCAGAGCCGTGCCAGGCGGTGGGGAATAGTGCCACGATGATGGCGCTGACGCCCGCGACGTTCAGGGCGATGTTCTCGGCCTGCGAATATCCCCGATAGCCAATCAGGAAAGCGCCGATCGCGGCTAAAATCCCTACAAAGATGTCGCGTGTGTCACCGGCTCCATAGGCCGTGCCGTCGGGGACATCGTAGTGATAATAGGCACTCAGCGAGGGCAGGATTGCCGGCGGGTCGGCAATCAGCCCGACGATCCAGGGCAGCGCCAAGGCGAGCCCGGCCATGAGCAATCGCAAGCTGTGATAGGTCGTCGAGATCGCTCGATAGAGATCGTCGGCCCGCCCCGTCCTTGCCGCTTCGACAGCAGATGGAGCCGGCGCTTCGGCGCGGGGAGTCGCCTCATCGTCGGGAAGGGGGCTTTGCTTGAGCTCGAGATAACACGCGATCTGGTTCGCCATGATTGCTGCCCCCCTGTACTCCCGGCCGCTTGGTTGCGCTAAGCGCCTTCCGGATCGCCCCGATACTTCAGCTCGAGATACTTCCCCTGCGTCGCGAGCTGGTCGAGATGGCCGCTGGCGAGTTGCTCGGTCATGCGGCCGAGTTCGCTTTCGACGAGGCGCAGGCCGTCGATTAGTTGCGCGTCCGGGCCCTGGCGGCGAAGCTGTTGCGGCACGCGTTGATAGCCGCGGACCAGTTCCGGCAGTTCCTCGCCAACCAGGCGGCGGACTTCGGCGGCGGCCGGTTCGCGCTCGTCGAGATGCTGGACGCAGGGGGCGAGGCAATCGAGCCTGACCCCGATCTGGTCGATCAGCCGGTTGGCGGGGGCGGGAAGTGCCGGCCGCTGGCTTTCCAGCCATTGCTCGGTGCGCTGCGGCAGCGCCTTTAGCGGCACCTGCGGCAGCTCTTCTGCCTTGGCCACCGGTTCGGCGGTGAAGAGGATGACGCCGACCCAGGCGAGGATCACGGCCAGCGCCACCGCCATCACCCCGCTTGCGCCGATCGGGCTGATCATTCCCCAGACGATCGCGCCGACCAGAATGGCGAGCGTTGCGAAGAACATGCGGCGCAGCATCCGCGCCGCGCGTGCCTTGCGGCGTTCGTAGCGGCGGCGGGCAGCGGCGCGGCCCTCGGGCGAGGCGCGGCGCATCAGCTCTTCGGCCTTGGAGATGATCAGGTCGGAGTTCATGGGTTGCTCACCTCATCTCCGCTCGTCCCGAGCGATGTTTGGCATTCTCAGCCCATGTCCAGCGGCTGGAGCGGGGAGCTCTGGCCCTGATCCGCCCCCTCAGCCCGGGCGATATAGCCGCGCGACTTCTCGACCTCGGTCGAGAGCGCGTTGACCGTCGTCTTCATCGACGCCAGCGCCTTCACCTTGAAGGTGTCGATCGAATCCATCGTGTCATAGACATTCTGGAAGGCGCGACTGAGCACTTCGAGCGGTATGGTGGACGCCGCTGCCTGCTCGTGAATCTGCGCGGTCTGGGTCTTGAGCAGCTTGCCGGTCGAGTCGATGATGTTGGCGGTGGTGGTGTTGAGCGCCGTGATCTGCTCCAGCACCAGCCGCTGGTTGGTGAGCGCCTGGGCGACCGTCACCGCGGTGCGGAGCGCGGACACGGTGGTCGTGGAGGCGCGGTCGACACCCTTGATCAGCTCGACATTGTTCTTCTTGACCAGATCGAGCGCGAGATAGCCCTGCACCGTCACCGCCATCTGGGTCAGCAGGTCCTGGGTGCGCTGGCGGACGTAGAAGAGCGCGCTCTCGCGGATCGCCTTGGCCTTGGCCGGGTCGGTCGCGTCCAGCTCATTCGCCTTGTCCTCCAGCCGCGCATCGAGTTGCTTGGACATATGGATCATCTGCTCGAGCCGGCCCATCGCCGCCCAGAGCTTCTGCCGCTCGACGGTGATCGCGGCATTGTCCATCAGCAGCTCGTCCTTGCCCTTGGCGAGGCGGCCGAGGATGGCGGCGATATGGCCCTGGGCCGAGCTGTAGCTGTCGAAATAATTGCGGAGCTTGTTGCCGAACGGGATGATGCCGAACAGCTTCTTCTTGGTGAACAGGTCGCCGCGGCTGGACGGATCGAGATCCTCGATCGTGCGGCGGAGCTCGGCCAGGTCGGTGCCGACGCCGGATTCCTGGTCCATCGCGCGGACCGGCCGGTCGAGAAAGCGGTTGCTCTCACCGGCAGCGGCGCGGATTTCGCGCTGGCCGAGTGCGGTAATGGAGTCAACGCGCTTGCCGAACTCGGGCGAATTCACATCCTGCGCGACCAGTTCGTCGACGAAGCTATCGACCCGCTTTTCCAGCTCGGTCTTCTGCTTTTCCTCGAGCGGAACGAGGCCGGCGGCCTTTTCCGGCGCGACGACCGGGACGGGTTCGGGCGGCGTCAGGACGAGAGCGCTCTCTTCAACCGTGGCTGTGCTTGCCATGTGCTTCTTCTCCTGCCCCTTGCCGTGCCGAGATTAGAGGCGCGGGGCCGGTGTTCAAGCGGCTTTCGCCGAAAGCGGTGGCGCGTTCGTGCCCCGCGAGCGGATCGGAATCGCGGATTGGAGCTTTGAACTGGCCGATGGCTAAGGCGGCGACCTTGATCTTCGCACTGCTCGCGGTGGCGCCGGCACAGGCGCAGCCGGCGCCGGGCGCTGCCGAATATCGTGCCTGGCTGGCGCAGCCGATGCGGCGGGCGCAGGTGGCGTCGTTCGAATCCTTCCTGCGTCGGTTCGGCGTGCTGCGGGTCATTCCCACGCGCGAGCTGCTGCGCACGGCGAGCGCCTGGCGGGCATGCGGCGCGCCGTTCGAAGTGCCGCCGGCCGGCACCTGGGGCCGCATCATTCCCAGCCTGCGCTTCATCCGCGACGAGGTGAAACCGCGCATCGGGCCGGTGGAGGCGGTCTCAGGCTATCGCAACCCCAGCCTCAACCGCTGCGCCGCGGGTGCCCCGCGCAGCGCGCATGTCGGCTTTTGGGGCCTCGACCTTATCCCCAAGAGCAGCATCTCAAAGCAGCAGCTGTTCACGCGCCTGTGCGCGCTTCACCGCAGTCCGATCGGCCGCTCGGCCCGGTTCGGCCTGGGCTTCTACGGCGGGCTGCGTTTCCACGTGGACACCAAGTCGCACCGGCTGTGGGGCAGCAACAACCGCAGCGGGACATCGCCCTGCCTGTGAAGGGCTATTTCGTGTCCGTCTTCGGCGGCGGGTTGCCCTTCTCGGCGCCGTGCGGGAGCGCCTGTTTCGACTGAGGCGTGGCGGCCGGGGCGGGGGCGGCGCCGGCGGCGTTGGTGGCCTGCGCCTCGCCGGCCTTCTCCACCGCCTGCTGCACGGACGAGCCCGGCTGGCCGGCCGCACCAGCGGTGCCGTTGTCGCGGATCGCGTCGGCCTGCTGCTCCAGCACTTCGGCTGCTTCGGGCGTGCTCTGTTTTGCCGCGTTTTCGAGGTTATCCGCCTGGGCGTCCGCCTGGTCGGAGGCGCCTCCGGAGCAGGCGGCGAGGGAGAGGGCGGCGGCAAGGGTGAGGGCGTGTTTCATGCGCTCCTGAACGCCGATCCGCCCCGCAGGTTGCCTTAGAGCAGCGTCTCGCCGCCGATGGTGCGATAGGCGAGGAAGCCGGTCAGCAGCAGCGACAGGGTCAGCGAGAATGCCATCAGGCACCAGCCAAACATCGTCAGGATGCGCGGGTTCGACCGCTCCGACCGTTTGTTGTTTCTGATGCTGGCGAGCACGAAGCTGGCGAGCACGCCGTAGGTGAAAGCTGCAAATTCGAACATCTGGGATCCGTCCCCCCGGACTGATTGGCCAATGCTTTGACGGAGCCCGTGGGCGCCCGCAAGCACCCGAGTCCGCCAAATGCGACGAGTTGAGTTGATCTAGGGAACTAAAGTAAATCTTGTCTTGCAAACGGTTACGGTGGCGTAATCAGCTGCTGCACGCTACCGGCTGCGCCATGAGGCTGGGCGCATGAACCCCGAGTTGCTGGCCGTGCTGCTGGGCCTGTTCTCGGCCGTGACGCTGGCATCCGCCAATCTGGCGGTGAAGTTCGGCGCCGACATTCTCGTTGGCCGGGCAGTGCTCTCCTGCTCGGCCGCGTTGCTGATCGCGCCCGCGGCGCTGTTCGTGCCGCTGCCCGACGCGCCGACGGCTCAGGCGCTCGCGCTCGCCGTCCCAGCTCACTTTTTCTACCAGATGTGCCTGGTGCAGGCGATGAGCCGGGGGGCATTGTCGCTGGTCTTCCCGGTGATGCGCGGCCTGGCGCCGCTGCTCACCGCCGTAACTGCCTGGGTGGCGCTCGGGCAGGTGCTGAGCGGTGTCGAATGGCTGGCGCTGGCGGTGGCGACCGCCGCGATCATCGCCTTCGCGCTGCCGCCGCGCGGCTTTGCCTTGCGTGACCATCCCGACGCCGTCGCGCTCGGCTGGGCGGTGCTGACGGCGGTCGGCGTAGCGCTTTACAACGCGACCGACGCGCGCGGCGTCCGCATTGCGCCGAACCCGCTCACTTTCATCGTCTGGCTGTTCCTGGTGGACTGGATCTGCGTGACGGCGACGGCGGTGCTGCTCCGCCGCGGCCAGCTGTTCGCGGCCGTGCGCCCGCAATGGCGCAGTGCCGTGGCCGCCGGAGCGCTGTCGATCCTCTCCTTCGGTGCCTCGCTCTATGCCATGTCGTTGATCGATGCGGCCAAGGTGTCGGCGCTCAGGGAGACATCGGTGGTCGTCGCGGCTTTGCTGGGTGCCGTGTTCCTAAAGGAAGGCTTTGGCGCGCGGCGGATCGGCGCGGCGGCAGTGCTGGCAATCGCCCTCGCCGCGCTGCAATTCGCGGGTTAGGAAGCGCCATGCCCAAAGTTCGCCTGATCGGCCTGCCGACCGACTGCAACTCCAGCTTCCTCCGCGGCCCGGCCAAGGCGCCGGCCTCTATCAGGGCGGCGCTGTTCTCCGACATGAGCAATCTCGCCACCGAGCGCGGACCGGAGCTGGTGACGGACATAGCGGTCGAGGATGCAGGCGACCTGCCGCTGGACGAAACGCCGGCGGACGATGGCCGCATCGAAGCTGCGGTCGCGCAGGCCTGCCGAGAGGGCGCCGTTCCGATCCTGCTCGGCGGCGACCATGCGGTCACCTATCCGGTGCTGCGCGGCATTGCGGCGGTGCACGGGCCGGTCAACATCCTCCACTTCGACGCGCACCCCGATCTATACGACGAGCTGGGCGGCAACAGGCGTTCGCACGCCTCGCCCTTCGCGCGCATCATGGAGGACGGCCTCGCCACCCGGCTGGTGCAGGTCGGCATCCGCACGCTCAACGCGCATCAGCGCGAGCAGGCGGCGCGGTTCGGGGTCGAGATCGTGCCGATGCGCGACTTCAGCTCGGATGCGGTGCCGATCCCGTCCGACCCGCTCTACATCTCAATCGATATCGATAGCCTGGACCCGGCCTATGCGCCCGGCGTGTCGCACCATGAGCCGGGCGGGCTGAGCGTCCGGCAGCTGCTGGACGTGCTCGCCCGTGTGCGCGGGCCGATCATCGGCGGCGATGTGGTCGAGCTTAATCCGGAGCGCGACATCAACGGCACAACGGCGACCGTCGCCGCCAAGCTGGTCAAGGAACTTTGCGGGCTGGCCTAGCGGCCGTAGATGCGGTCGAGCACGCGGGCGACATCGACGAAGCGCTCCGCCTCCGCCGAGAAGCGCTCGCCCGCGGCCAGGCGCCGGGCCCAGTCGGCTGCAGCGCGGCCGCCCCAATCGTCGGGAGGGCTCGCCAGCGTCTCGGCGGCGGTGCCGCGATAGCGCTCGGCCGTGAAGTCGAAGAAGGAGCCGTTGACGTTGCGCATCGCCGCGCCGTGGCCCTCGCCATAGAAGCTCGCGCCGATGATCGCGTCGCGTCCGGCGGGGAGGTTCCAGGAGCAGGCCACGCTGATCACCCGGCCATCGGCCAAGGAGATTGTCGCCACCGCATAATCCTCGCACTGGCCCGGCCCAAGCGGCTGCCCCTGGGCGAGTAGCCGCGCCTGGACATCGGCGACTTGCGGAAAATCGAGCGCCCACAGCGCCAGGTCCACAAGGTGGATGCCGAGATCGATCACGCAGCCGCCGCCCGACTGGGCGGGATCGAAGAACCAGCTCTTCCCCGGCCCATAGGCATTGTGGAAGACCAGATCCACGGCGCTCACCCGGCCGAGTTCTCCCGCAAGGATCAGCTGGCGGATGCGGCGCATGCCCTCGGTGTGGCGGTAGGAGAGATCAAGGCCGAGCAGCCTGTCCGCGCGGCGGGCTGAGTCCACTACGGCGCCCACTTCGCGGGTGGTGCGGCCCAGTGGTTTCTGGCAGAAGACCGCCACACCGGCCTCCAGGGCGCGGATCGACTGTTCGGCGTGCAGCGCGCTGGGCGTGGCAATGACGATGCCGTCTAGGTCCAGCGCGAGCAGGTCATCAAGGCCGCTCACCCGCTCCGCGGTGGGCGCGAGCTGCGCCGCTTCCGCCGCCATCTCGTCGGAGGGATCGGCATAGGCGACGGCTTCGACCGCGCCCGTGGCGAGCATCGCCTGCATGCGGTGCCGGCCGATCCAGCCGGTCCCCAGAAATCCCACGCGCATCAGAAAGTCACCAGCGCCTTGATGAAGTCGCCCGGCCGGTCGCGCGTGGCGTCGAGCGCCTCGCCGAGCCGGTCGAGCGGGTAGCGGTGGGTGTAGAGCCTGGACGGGTCGAGCCGTCCCGACGCGACCGCATCCACTGCCTCGCGGATGCCGGCGATATAGGCTTGCGGGTCGCGCTCATGGGCGTTGATCACGTCGATGCCGCGCCAGTTCCACAGCCACATATTGACCTGCCGAGGCCCATCCTGATGATAGCCGGCGACGATCAGTCTGCCCCGCTCAGCAGTGAGTTCGGCGGCGAGGTCCAATGGCCATTGCTTGCCCACGGCCTCGATCACCCGCTCGCAGAAGCGGCCGCCGGTCAGCTCCTTCACCCGTTCGATGATGCGGTTGTGATCGTCCATCGGCACGGTCTCGGCCGCGCCCATGTCGCGCGCCACCTGCAACGATTCCTCGCGGCGCGAGATCGCGATCACGCGCGCGCCTGCATCGGTGGCAAGCCGGGTGAGCAAGGCGCCGAGAAAGCCGGTGCCGACGATCGCGACCGTCTGTCCCGCCTGAATGTCCGAGCGCCTGAAGATGTTGAATGCGCAACCGAGCGGCTCGCCGGGGAAGGGCGCGTCGGCCAGCTGCGGCGGCAGCTTCACCACCGCGTCCGCCTCAGCGATGTCGTATTCGGCGTAGGATTTGTACGACAGGGCGGCGACGCGGTCGCCGATCTCCAGGTCTTGAACGCCGTAGCCAAGCGCCTCGACGACGCCCCATCCCTCATGTCCCAGATCGCCTGGCTTCGATGGAAACTCCATCCACTCGGGGCCGGACCATGGCGTCAGGTTGGAGGCGCAGACGCCGCACCCTTCCAGCCGCACGCGCACCTGGCCCGGGCCGGGCTCCGGCAAGGGCACATGTTCGATGTCGATCTTTCCCGGCCCGGTCAGGACCGCGGCGCGCATGGTTGGTGAGGCCAAGAACTGCTCCCGCTGCTTCTTCATCGCAGAAGCATCGAGCCGCGAATACGTTCCGCGCGCGATATGGTCAGGCGGTCTCGTGCATCAGCGCAGCGAGCGCGCCGCCGAGTTCGTCGCGGCCGAACGGTTTGGCTAGACGCGGCAAATGCCCGGCATTCTCGCTGGAGCCGAGAAAGCCGGTGATCAGCAGCACTGGCATGTTTGGCGCTGCAGCGGCTGCCTCCCGCGCCAGCTGCGCGCCGTCCATGCCCGGCATCATATAATCGGTCACCAAGGCGTCATACTGCTCCGCCTGGAGCAGATCGAGCGCGGCGCGACCGCTGCCGGCCTCCTCGACTTTATGGCCCAGGTCGCGCAGCATCTCGGCAGTGCCGGCGCGCACCAGATCCTCGTCGTCGACCAGCAGCAGGCGCAGCGGACGCGTAGGCTGTAGCGGCACGGCCCGCGGCGGCGCTTTGGGGACTGCCGCAGCAGTAGCGGGAGGGAGCCACAGATCGACGCGCGTGCCCCGCCCGGGCGTGCTGTCGATGGCGAGCGCACCGCCGAGCTGCCCCGCCAGACCGTGAACCATCGACAGGCCCAGGCCGGTGCCCCGTTCCTTGGGCTTGGTCGAGAAAAAGGGTTCGATGGCGAGCCGCAGCGTCTCCTCGTCCATGCCGATGCCGTCATCCTCGACCGAGAGGCGCAGATAGGCGCCCGGTGCGGCTTCGGGCGGATCGCTGCCCTGGGTGGTCCGCACGACCAGTCTGCCGCCATCGGGCATCGCATCGCGCGCATTGACGCAGAGGTTGAGGATGGCGAGCTCGAGCTGATTGGGATCGGCCAGCGCGGGCGGCAGGTCCGGCGCCGCTTCGATCGTCAGGTCGATGCCGCGCCCGACCGAACTCGCAATCAGGTCGCGCATCCCTTCGACCAGTGCCGCCAGATCGACCGGCTCCGGCTGGAGCGGCTGGCGCCGGGCAAAGCTCAGCAGCCGCTGGACGAGAATGCGCGCGCGGTCCGCCGATTGCAGGGCGCCCTCGATCAGCTTCGCCGTGCGTGCGTCCTGGTCGGCGAAGCGATGGCGCAGCAGGTCGAGCGCGCCCGTGATGGGGGTAAGCAGATTGTTGAAGTCGTGCGCGATGCCGCCGGTCAGCCGGCCGATTGTTTCGAGCTTCTGCGCCTGGTGCAGCTGCGCGAGCGCCGCCTCGCGCTCCGCCACCGCAACGGCGATGTCCTGGGCGAGCTTGCGGTTGGTCTCGCGCACCGCATTCTCTGCGCGGATGCGCTCGATCGCCTCCCAGGTGCGCCCAGCAACTTCCTCGACCAGACGCACCTCCGCGTCGCTCCACTCGCGCGGTTCGGCCGAGTGGAGGAACAGCACCGCGCCGATAACGCCACTGCGCATCATCGGAACGTGGATCGCGGCGGCAGCGCCGGTGCTCGCCTGAATCTCCTCCGCGTGCGCGCTGGTGCGGGGGTCCGTCCGCACATCGGCGACGCGGAAGGTGCGCCCATGCGCCAGATCCATGACGGAGGCACCCCGTAGCGGCCCGCGTTCAGGGCCGATCTCGAGCGTCATCGATTCCGGCCGAGGGCGGGTCGTGAAGCCGGACAGCACCGTCGCCTGCATCCGCTGTGGATCGATCTGCACAAAACCGGCGGTGTCGACGCCGATCTCCCGCGCGAGCATTTCGGCCACGTCGCTGGTCGCCACCTGCACATCGGTGGCGCCGCGCAGCCGGTCCGACACGCGCAACAGGAACGCCTGGCGCAGCTCCGCTTCCTTGCGCTCGGTGATCTCGATCACGACGCCGACGGACCGCCGCCGGTCGGCCGGACCGACGAATTGGCCGAAGGTGTTCAGCCACCTGACCTTGCCGGTGCCCTGGTCGACGACGCGATGCTCCAGCTGCCATGGCCCGCCGCGCTGCGCCGCATCGTTGTGCGCGGCGAACACCGCCTCGCGATCGCCGGGGTGCAGGCAATTCGCCCACATCTCGACGCTGCCCCGGCCACTCGGGTTGGGCGGCAGGCCGAGCAGGGCAAAAGCGGTCTCGGACCAAATCCCCTCGCCTGTTGTTACGTCCAAATCGTAGCTGCCAAGGCCGGTGCCGGCGATGGCGAGGCGCATCCGCTCCTCGCTCTGCCGCAGCGCTTCCTCCGCGCGGGCGCGACGAACTGCCTCGTCGATACGTTCCGCGGTCAGGCGGGCGATGCCGATTTCATTCGCGGTCCATGTCCGGGGCTGGTCCTGAAAGATCACCAGTACGGCGATGAGTTCGCCGTCGCGCAGGACCGGCAAATCGAGAACGGCCCGTGTGCCATAGGGCTGTGACCCCACAAAGGGCACCAGATCAGCGAGCATAAACGGTTCGCCGCTCTTGAGCTGCCTGATTGACTCGTCGCTGAACACGGCGATCGGGTAGCGGCCAGCCCGGCTCGGCCCGCCTCCGCTCGTCCAGTCTGTGACGACATCGACAAAGGCCATCCCGTCGGCCATTTCTCCGAAGCCCACATAAGTCGCGCCCAGAAAGCCGCCCAGGTGAGCGCACGCCGCCTGCATCGCCTCTCGCGGCGAGTGTGCCTTGCGCAGCAATTCGGAGAGCCCGGCCATATAGGCGCTGCGCAACTCGCCAAGCTTGCGGTCGGTAATGTCGGTCTGCGCCGAAACCATCCGCACCGGCTTGCCCGTCACATCGCCGACGACACGCCCGCGATTGTAGAGCCAGCGGGTTTCGCCGGTGTCCGGGCGGATGATCCGATACTCGCGCGCGAACTCGCACGGCCGCGCCATGTCCTCCTTGGCCCAGGCGAGCACCTGGGCCCGGTCTTCGGGATGAACGCGCCCGACCCAATCGTCGCTGAACTGCCCGGCCAATGCGAGGTCCGGCGACAACCCCTGAATCTCGAGATATTCGGGCGAGCGGAAAACATTGCCGGTCCGCATGTCCCAATCGAAGCTGCCGATACGCGCCGCCGCCTGGATCAGCCGCAGCCGCTCTTCGCTTTCCCGAAGCGCAGCGGACAGGTCGCTCGGTTCAGGACTGCTCGGGACGCCGCTCACTTGTCCAGCCTAGCGTAGGGCGAACGGCCCCGCTATCCCCCGCCCATGCCTCATCTCTACCTCGTCGACGGGTCCGGCTATATCTTTCGCGCCTATCACCGGCTGCCGCCGCTGACCAACCGGCATGGCGAGCCGGTCGGCGCGGTCTATGGCTACACGACCATGTTGTGGAAGCTCGCCGACGAGCTGAACAAGGCCGACGGCCCCACACATATGGCGGTGATCTTCGACGCCTCGGCCAAGTCGTTCCGCAACGACATGTATGTCGAATATAAGGCGCAGCGGCCACCGCCGCCTGAGGATCTGGTTCCGCAATTTCCGATGATCCGGGATGCGACGCGGGCCTTTTCGCTGCCGTGTCTGGAAGAGGAAGGGGTGGAGGCGGACGATCTGATCGCTTCCTACGCCAAGGCGGCGCTGGCGCAGGGCTGGGCGGTGACGATCGTCTCCTCCGACAAGGACCTGATGCAGCTGATCGAGCCTGGTCTCGACCTCTACGACACGATGAACAACCGCCGCCTCGGCGCCGAGGCCGTGGTCGAGAAATTTGGCGTCGAGCCGGCCAAGCTCGGCCAGGTGCTCGCGCTGATGGGCGACAGCGTCGACAATGTGCCGGGCGTGCCGGGCGTCGGGCCCAAGACCGCCGCGAAGCTGATCCAGGAACATGGCGATGTCGAGGGCGTGCTCGCCGCCGCACCGGCCATGAAGCCGGGCAAATTGCGCGACAATCTGATCGAGCATGCCGAAGCCGCGCGCATGTCCCGCGAACTGGTGAAGCTGAAATGCGACGTGCCTTTGGTCCATCCGATCGAAGAGATGGAGCTGCAGGGCATTCCGGAGGCGCCGCTTCGCGCCTTCTTAGAGCATCACGGCTTCCGCACGCTGCTGAACCGGCTGGCGAGCGTCACCGAGGCCACGCCTGCCGAGTCGACCGCGGTCGAGCTGCCGCCGGACCCGCCCTGCAATCACGACGGCTATGAGACTCTGCTGTCGCTGGAAGACCTCGACCGCTGGATTGAGGCGGCGCGGGCGCAGGGCTTCGTCGCGGTCGACACCGAGACCGACAGCAAGGACCAGATCCACACCGGCCTGGTCGGCGTCAGCCTCGCGCTGGAGCCGAACAAGGCCTGCTACATTCCGCTCGGCCATGGCGGTGGCGATCTGCTCGGCGGCGACTTTCCGGACCAGATCCCGTTTGACGCCGCGATCGCCCGGCTGAAGCCGCTGCTGGAGGACCCTTCGGTCCTGAAGATCGGCCACAATATCAAGTTCGACATGTGCGTGCTCGCGCGGCACGGCATCGCCATTGCGCCGTTCGACGACACGATCGTGATCAGCTTCGATCTCGATGCCGGGCTGCACGGCCATGGCATGGACGAGCTTGCCGCCACCCACCTCAACCACAGCTGCATCGCATTCAAGGACGTCGTCGGCAGCGGCAAGGCGCAGCTGCGCTTCAATCAGGTCAATCTGCAGGACGCGACCCGCTACGCCGCGGAGGATGCGGACGTGACGCTGCGCCTGTGGCGGCGGCTGAAGCCTCGGCTCTCGGCCGAGCAGGCGACCAGCGTCTATGAACTGGTCGACCGGCCGCTGATCCCGGTGATCACGGCAATGGAGCGGGCCGGCATCAAGGTCGACCGCGAGAAACTGTCGCGCCTGTCCGGCGACTTTGCCCAGCAGATTGCCGGCATCGAGGCCGAGATTTTCGAGATCGTCGGCCAGCGCTTCACCATCGGCAGCCCCAAGCAACTCGGCGACATCTTGTTCGAGCAGATGGGGCTGAAGGGCGGCCGCAAGGGCAAGTCCGGCGTCTATTCGACCGACGTGACCGAGCTGGAGCGGCTCGCGGCCGACGGCGTGCCGATCGCCCAGCGCGTGCTCGATTGGCGCCAGCTGACCAAGCTCAAATCCACCTATACCGACGCGCTGCAGCAGGAAATCAGCCCCGACGATGGCCGTGTTCACACCTGCTATTCGCTGACCGGCGCGCAGACCGGCCGCCTGTCCTCGACCGAGCCCAACCTGCAGAACATCCCGATCCGCACCGAAACGGGCCGCCAGATCCGCGATGCCTTTGTCGCCGAGCCGGGCAACGTCATCCTGTCGGCCGACTATAGCCAGATCGAGCTGCGCATCGCCGCGCACATGGCCGACGTGCCGCAGCTGCGCGATGCCTTTGCGGCGGGCGAGGACATTCACTCGCTGACGGCCACTGAGCTGTTCGGCGAGGTCAATCGCGATACGCGCGGGCGCGCCAAGACGATCAACTTCGCGATTCTCTACGGCATTTCGCGCTGGGGGCTTGCCGGCCGGCTCGGCGTCACGGCGGATGAGGCGCAGGCGATGATCGACCGCTATTTCGAGCGCTTCCCCGGCATCAACCGCTACATTGCCGAGACATTGGAAAGCGTGCGCGAGAAGGGGTATACGACCACCCTGTTCGGCCGGAAGACGCATTTTACGCGGATTAAGTCCAAGGTGCAGCACGAGCGGCAGGGCGCGGAGCGCGCGGCCATCAACGCCCCCATTCAGGGCACCAGCGCAGACATCATCAAGCGCGCCATGGTGCGGATGGGGCCGGCGCTCGCCAAGGCCGGGCTGCCGAAGGTCCGCATGCTCCTGCAGGTGCATGACGAACTCGTCTTCGAAGTGCCGCAGGGCGAGGCCGAAGCGGCCGGCGCGGTGATTCGCGACGTCATGGCGTCGGCGGCTGCGCCTGCGGTGAAGCTGACCGTGCCGCTGGGGGTGGAAATCGGCCACGGCCCGAGCTGGGGCGCGGCGCACTGACCGAGCACGAATTATCGCTCGTCCTGAGCGAAGCGCGAAGCGCGTAGTCGAAGGGCGCGGTCCGAGCAGGCGCCCTTCGACTACGGCCTGCGGCCTTCGCTCAGGACGAGCGGTGTAGGCCGTTCCTGATTTCACGCGTTCTCCCTCAAATGCCCGAGGCTGCAACCTTCGACGTCGTTCGTTTCTACATCCCGATCCTGCTCGGCATCGGCGGGCTGATCCTGCTGGTCGCCTGGCTGCCGCTCGTCCTCCGCCAGCTGCCGCTGTCGCTGCCGATCCTGTGCGTCGGCATCGGCATGGCGGTGTTCAGCTGGACGATCTTTGCTGATTATGCGCCCCATCCGGCCAAGACGCCGCTGCTGGTCGAGAAGGCGACCGAACTGATCGTCATCGTCTCGCTGATGGGCGCGGGGCTGAAGATCGAACGGCCGCTCGGCTGGCGGCGCTGGAGCCTGACCTGGCGGCTGATCGCCATCGCCATGCCGCTGACGATCCTAGCACTCACGCTGGCGGGGCAAGCGATCCTTGGGCTCGGCCTTGCGACCGCGCTGGCGCTGGCGGCCGCGTTGGCGCCGACCGACCCGGTGCTCGCCTCCGATATCCAGATCGAGCATCCCAAGAGCAATCAGGACGACGAGACCCGCTTTGCCCTGACCTCGGAAGCCGGGCTGAATGACGCCGCCGCTTTCCCGTTCGTGCATCTGGCGATCGCGCTGAGTCTGGCCGGGCTGAGCGCGGGCACGGTCGGTGACTGGGCGCTTGACGCATTGCTGCTGAAAGTGGCGGTGGGGTTTGCGTGCGGAGTCGGCTTTGGCCTGCTATTTGGCTGGATCATCTACCGCATTCCGCGCGGGACGCGGCTCTCCCGGACCGGCGATGGGTTCGTGGCACTGGGCGCGACGCTCAGTGTCTATGCGCTGACCGAGATCGCCCATGGCTATGGCTTTCTGGCGGTCTTCCTCGCCGGGCTGATGCTCCGCCGTGCCGCCCGCGATCACGACTTCAACAACCGGATGCACGACTTTGCCGATGAAGTTGAGCGGCTGCTGATGATGGCCTTGCTCGTCTTCTTCGGCGGCATGCTGGTGAGCGGCGGCCTGCTCGCCAATCTGGGCTGGCGCGAGGTCGGCTTTGCCGCGCTCGCCATCTTCATCGTCCGCCCGCTGGTCGGCTGGGTCAGCTTGGCGGGAAGCGGGCGCTCGACGCTGGAGCGGTTCGTTATTTCCTTCTTCGGGATCCGCGGCCTCGGTTCGGTCTATTACCTGGCCTACGCCATCAACCATGGCCGCTTCGAGAACGAGGTGTCGCTGTGGAGCACGCTCGGGCTCGTCATCCTCGTTTCGATCCTGCTGCACGGGATTACGGTGACTCCCTTCATGCGCCGCCTCGACCGCAATCAAGCGGATGCGGTGGAAAAGCCCGCCGCGCCCGCCTAGAAGCATGGCGATGGGGGAGCCGCCCGCCGCTAGCGACAGCGACATCGCAAGCCTTGCGAAAGGCGGACGCACCAACGTCTTCGGCTTCCTGCTGCGGCTGCTGGCGCGGCTTCCCTTCCTGTTCATCGCCGGGCGCCTGTATGGGCCGGAGGCGCTCGGCCGCTTCGCCTATGCGATCCTGATCATCGAACTCGCGGCGCAGCTCGCGACCCTGGGGCTGAAACGCGGACTGGCGCAGCAGCTGTCGTCCGCCGAGCGCCCGCATGTTTGCGTCGTGTGGGACGGCCTGCTGGTCGCAGGGGTCGCATCGGCGATCGGGGCGGCTTTCCTGATCGCTGTGCCGCAGATCATGTTTCCCAACAGCGAGCTGAACGGGCTCGACCGGCTGCTGCCGCTGACGATTTTCGCGCTGGCCTGGTCCGACGTCGCGCTGGCGGCGCTGGCCTATCGCCGCGACGTGGGAGCCACTGTGCGCGCGCGGGCCGTCGTCGAGCCGTGGACGATCAGCATCGCGGCGGGCGCGCTCTATTTCTACTCGGCGCGCGACGGGCTGATCATCGCCTATGTGCTGTCGCTGGTGGCGGCGCTGATCGCGTCGATCTGGCCGCTGCTTAAAAGCTATGGCCTGCCGCGGGGCTGGTCGCCGCAACCCGTCGCCTTGTTCAGGATCGCGCAAAGCAACGCGCCGCTGGCTGCCGCCGACGCCATCGAATGGGCGACGCGCAATGTCGACCGCGCGATCCTCGGCCTGTTCTTTCCGCCGGCGGTGGTCGGCATTTATTGGGTCGCCCAGCAGATCGTCACGCTGCCACAGAAGCTGAAGACCAGCTTCGACCCGATCCTCGGCCCGGTCCTCACCCAGAGCCTGGCCGATGGCGATAAGGCCGCGGTGGCGGCGCAGGTGCGGCAGGTAGGCTTCTGGATCATCGCGGCGCAGGCGGGCATCGCGCTGGCGCTGACCATTCCGGGCGAGGCAATCATGGGCCTGGCCGGCCCGCAATTCGTCGCGGGCACCGGCGCGCTCGCCTTTCTGATGATCGCCGAAGTGGTGGCGGCCACCGCCGTCGTGTCGGAATCGGCTTTGGTCTATATCGCCCGGCACCGGAACATGATGATCTCCTTCGCGACCATCTTGCTCCAGATCATGCTGAGCTTCGTGCTGATCGTCGGCATGCAGCGGGCGGGGCTGCCCGAGCATGTGCAGGCGGTCGGCCCTGCCATGGCCCTGCCGATTGCGCTCGGCTTCGCCGCGATCTCAAAGGCGCGGCTGTTGTCGCGGCTATTGGGCGCACCGGTCTCGCCCTGGCGCTGGGCGCTGGTCTGGGCGGCGGCGGTGGCGACGGTGGTCGGCTTCGTCGCCACCAGCATACCGGAGTGGAGCGAGCTGCTGATCGGCATGCCGGCGATCCTGGTCGCCTATGGCTGGGTCATCTGGAAGCGCGGCTTCACGGCGGAGGACCGCGTGCTGTTCAAGCGCAGCCGGGGGGAGAAGCCGACCTACCCGGCACCGGGCGAGACGCCGCAGGCGCGATAGTTCAGAGCAGCGCCCCTCGACTTCGCTCGGGACGAGCGATCTTCTTGTATCTGGCCCCTACCTCGCTCGTCCCGAGCGTAGTCGAGGGGCGCTCGTTCAATGCCGGAAGTGGCGCATGCCGGTGAAGACCATTGCGAGCCCCGCCTCGTCGGCCGCCGCGATCACCTCCTCGTCGCGGATCGAGCCGCCCGGCTGGATCACCGCCGTGGCGCCCGCTTCGACTGCCGCGAGCAGTCCGTCGGCGAAGGGGAAAAAGGCGTCCGACGCCACCGCCGATCCGATCGTGCGCGGCTCGGCCCAGCCGGCCTTCTCCGCGGCATCCTTGGCTTTCCACGCCGCGATCCGCGCGGACTCCAGCCGGTTCATCTGGCCCGCGCCGATCCCGGCCGTCGCGCCGTCTTTGGCGTAGACGATCGCGTTCGACTTGACGTGCTTGGCAACCGTCCAGGCGAACAGGCAGTCGGCCAGCTCCTGCTCGGTCGGCTGGCGCCTGGTGACGGTCTTCAGCTCGTGGCGCCCGATGGCGCCATTGTCGCGCGACTGAAGCAGCATGCCGCCGGCGATCGACTTCATGATCAGCCCCGGGCGGCGCGGATCGGCGAATTCGCCGCACAGCAGCAGGCGCAGGTTCTTCTTGCGCGCGAACACGGCGCGGGCCGCTTCGTCTGCATCAGGCGCCACGACCACCTCGGTGAAAATCTCGGCGATCGCTTCCGCAGTGGCGCCGTCCAGCGGGCGATTGCTGGCGATGATGCCGCCGAACGCCGAGACCGTGTCGCACGCAAATGCCGCCTTGTAGGCCTCGAGCAGCGTGTCGGCGCTCGCCACGCCACATGGATTGGCGTGCTTTACGATGACGACCGTCGGCGGGCCGTCCTTGAACTCGGCGACCAGCTCCAGCGCGGCGTCGGCATCGTTGAAGTTATTGTAGCTGAGTTCCTTGCCCTGCACCTGCTCCGCCTGGGCGACGCCGCGCGTGGCGGGGCCGGTGGGCACGTAAAGGGCAGCCTTCTGGTGCGGGTTTTCGCCGTAGCGCAGCTCTTGGGCCAAGCGGACGGGGATCGCCACCGTCTCCGGAAAGAGCTGCTGCTGGTCGGCAAAGGCGAACCAGGACGCGATTGTCGCGTCATATTGCGCCGTCAGGGCGAAGGCCTTGGCAGCCAGCTTTTTGCGCTCCTCCAGCGTCGTCGAGCCCTTGGCGACCATCGCATAATCGCCAGGGTCGGTGACGATCGCCACCGAGGCGTGGTTCTTGGCGGCGGAGCGGACCATCGATGGGCCGCCGATATCGATATTTTCGATCACCTCGTCGCGCTCGGCGCCCCGCGTGACCGTCTGCGCGAAGGGGTAGAGGTTGACCACGACCAGATCGATGGCGCCGATGCCGTGCGCTGTCATCGCCGCCACATGTTCTTCGTTGTCGCGGATGGCGAGCAGCCCGCCATGGACCTTCGGGTGCAGCGTCTTCACCCGCCCGTCCATCATCTCGGGAAAGCCGGTCAGGTCGGAAATATCGCGCACGGCGAGTCCGGCATCGCGCAGCGCCTTCGCCGTGCCGCCCGTCGAGACCAGCTCCACGCCGCTGTCCGCCAGCGCCCGCCCGAGTTCGGCAAGGCCGGTCTTGTCGGAAACTGAAAGGAGCGCGCGCTTGATCTGGATGTCGGTCATTGAGGCTTCCGGCTGCAATCCCGCACCCCATACCGGCTTGGCTGAGCTTGTCGAAGCCCTCCCTTGTCTTCGTCTAGGCTTAAGAAAGAAGGGAGGCCTTCGACAGGCTCAGGCAAGTCGGCGTGGGAAGTTTCTCAACCCGCCCGCTTGAACAGCCAGGCGACGCTCGCGCCACCGGCCGGAGACTCGCCGGAGACGACCAATTGCTGCGTCTGGCGCGGCCGGCCGGCAGCGTCCACCCAGAGGCTTTCCTCCACTTCCAGCGCGGCGCCCTTGCAGCGAAACTGCCAGAGGGGGCCGCCGTCGATGCGGAGCAGCGCACCGAGGCTGTCGGCAGTCAGCGTCACCTCGATGCCGGGCGCGAGGTGGAAGCGGATCGCGAACGGCACGGTGGCCTTGCGACGGCCCTGAGGCAGCAGCATGTCCTCGCCGGTCAGCTGGCGGCCATCGACGCTCAGCGCGAGCTGGCGGCGGTGAAGCAGGCCGAAGCGGCGGACATAGCCGTCATGGCTCGCCTCGATACGGCTGCCGCCTTCCAGTTCCTGCCGGTCGATCGCGACTTCGGCGACGCCACGGCCGAGACTGCCGTCAGCCAGGATGGCGGTCGAGTTGACATCGCCGACCACCAGCGTCGAGTGGGCCGCGCTGGCCCTCAGCGCGCGGGCAAGCGCGCCGGGCAGATAGGCGCCCTCGTGCCGGGCACCGCCGCAGCTGACGATCAGCCGGTGGGCGCCGTCCGACATTTCAAAGGCGAGCGTCGAGGCGCAGCCGCCCTTTGCCAGCCGTGAAGCGGGCGGCGGCGCGGCATCGACGGTCACCACCGTGCCGCCGCCGGCGAGCCGCTGATAGCCCCAGTCGCGCGCCTGCCACAGCGGCCGCGCCCGCACCCGCGAGCCCTCGACGACGGCCGCGATCCGCATCGGGTCGACAGGGAGGCCGCCCTGCCAACTGGCCAGGCCGCTATCGCCATGGGTCACGCCCAGCAGCGCCGGCACGGCACGCGCCAGCGCCGGCTCGATGCCCGGCAGCGGCTCTTCGCGGCGCGACTCATAGGCCGCGCGCAACAGGCTCAGCAGCCCGATCGCTTCGAGTAGCGCCGCGGGCGAGCGGCAGGCGATGCCGCCATCTTCGGTGAAGACGGTGCCGAGCGCGCGCGTCAGCCCCGCTTCGGCATAGGCGCGGCGCGGTTCGCCACCGGGGATCAGCAGGCCGGCGGCGATCAGCCCGGACCACGCCGCGATCCGGCCGACGCCGTCCGGCGCCCGGTCCACCGCGCGGTCGAGGTGCCTTGCACCGCGGGCGAGAGTGTTCAGCACGGCGGAGCGATAGACCAGGTCGCGGCTCGACAGGATCAGCGGCGCGTGCGCGGTCCAGAACAGGATGCGCTTGCCCCACAGATCGGCGCGCCAGGTAATGCCCTCGACCTTTTCGGCATGGGCGGAGAGCCAGCGGCTCATGATCGCTTCGGCGACGGGGGCGCCCTGCTGCCGGGTGGCGGCGGTGGACAGGTCGCGCAGCCAGGCGAAGCTGTGCAGATAGTCGATCAGACCCGGCGAGCCCTGCAGCGTGCGGAAATCGAGCTCCCGGATCGCGATCTTCTCGCCGCGCCACGAGATCACGCCGCGCAGCAGCAGCTCGCCCGCTTTGAGGTCGCCGATCACCGGATCGTCGGGCGCTGCCAGCAGCTTCAGCGGAAAGCGGCCGCGCAGCCGGAGCCGGTGCAGCGGCGTCCGCCAGGTCAGGCGCTGCAGGCTCTCGGCGAGCCGCTGCGAGAGCGAGATGCCGCGGTCGCCCTCGACCCGGATGAGCCGCTTTCCCGGTTCGATGCCATCGGCGGGGTCGATCGGCTCGTGCTTGGTCATCAGCCTCTCAATGCGCGGATATTGTCGGCATAGGCGGCCGGCCCGCCCTTGAAGGTCGCGGTGCCGGCGACGAGCACATCGGCACCGGCGGCGATGGCTCTTGGCGCCGTCGTCCGGTCGATCCCGCCATCGACTTGCAGGTCGATGGCTTTGCCCAGCTTGTCGATCTGCTTGCGGATCGCCTCGATCTTGCGCAGCTGGCTGTCGATGAAGCTCTGGCCGCCGAACCCCGGATTGACGCTCATCACCAGGACGAGATCGAGTTCTTCCAGCACATAATCGAGCATCTTGGCGGGCGTCGCGGGATTGAGCGACACGCCGGCGCGCTTGCCGAGCGCCTTGATGCGCTGGATGGTGCGGTGGAGGTGCGGGCCTGCTTCCGGGTGCACGGTGATCGTGTCGGCGCCCGCTTCGGCAAAGGCGTCGAGATAGGCGTCCACCGGCGAAATCATCAGATGCACGTCGAACGGCTTGGCCGTGTGCTGGCGGAGCGCCTTTACCACCATCGGCCCGATCGTGATGTTGGGCACGAAATGCCCGTCCATCACATCGACATGGATCCAGTCCGCGCCCGCCGCATCGACCGCGCGCACTTCCTCGCCCAGCCGCGCGAAGTCGGCGGAGAGGATCGAAGGCGCGATGCGGACCGAATTCTGCATTGACACAAGACCTAGTGGGCGCGGGCAGCGGCGTGAAGCACGGCCGCCCGCTTATCCACAACGGCTAAGCGCGTTTGAACCGGGCAATGAAGAATCCGTCCGTCGCGCCCTTGTCCTGGAGCATGGATGGCAGGGTGCGGACATAGCCGTCCGGATGCGGCATGACGCCGTTCGGCAGCTCGTCGGATGCGATCGCATCGAGGATCAGGCCCGCGGCATGCGGCAGCTGAGCTTCGCCTTCTTCCGGCTCGAGCGAGCAGGTCGCATAGACCAGAGTGCCGCCCGGCTTCAGCCACTCGGCCGCCCGCCCCAGCATGCCGCGCTGCAGCTCCGCCATTTCGGCGATCAGACGCGCCTTGACGCGGTGCAGCACGTCAGGGTGGCGGCGAAAGATGCCGGTCGCACTGCACGGCGCGTCGAGCAGGATGGCGTCCACGGGCGCGTCGGGCGACCAGCGCATCACATCCGCTTCGACCACCTCTGCCGACAACTTGGTCCGTTCGAGATTCTCGCGCAGCTTCTCGAGACGGTGAGCCGAACTGTCCACCGCCGTCACCTGCCAGCCGGCGGCGGCAAGCTGGAGCGTCTTGCCGCCAGGCGCGGCGCAGAGGTCGAGCACGCGGCGGCCTTCGCCTGCTCCAAGCAGCCGCGCGGGGACCGACGCGGCGAGGTCCTGCACCCACCAATGCCCCTCCGCGAAACCGGGCAGCTCGGTGATCTTGTTCTGCGCCGGAATGCGCGCATGGGCGGGCGCGAGGTGCCTGCCTTCGAAACGGCTCGCCTCCTTCGCGTCGGCGAAGCTCAGGTCGAGCGGCGGCGGCGCGGCCATGGCGGCGCGCGCGGCATCGACCATGTCGCGGCCCCAGTTCGCCAGCCACCGCTCCTCGACGGCGCGGGACAGAGTCGGGGGCGAGGGCAAAGTAACCTTGCGCCGCATCAGGGCGCCGAACACGCCATGCACCAGCCGGCGGGGTCCGCCATCGACCAGCGGCAGCACGGTGCTGATCGCGGCGTGTCCCGGCGTGCCGAGCGCCAGCGCCTGCACCAGCGCGATGCGGAGCGCGAACCGCGCCTTGGCATCAGGCGGCAAGCGCTGCTGAGTCGCCGAGTCGATCAGCGCGTCGAGGTCGGGAAGCCGCCGCAGCGTTTCTGCCGCGATCGCATGGGCCAGCCCGCGATCCGCCCCGGCCAGTTCGCGTGCGGCACTCTCCAGCGCTGCTTCCAACGGCAGGCCGCGGCGGAGCACGGCGTCGAGCAGGCGGAGCGCGGCGCGGCGGGCATCCACGCCGACTTCGGATTGGGGCTGGGCTGGCTTCATGCTTGTCCGCGCGGGCTCCTGCGCCCATCTTGCACGCAGCACAAGGAGCCAGACGATGGGCCAGCGCCCGCCGCATGTGAAGCCGCCCGCCTATCTTTCGAAGAACCCGCCCGTGCCCAAGCCCGAGCAGGTGGAGCGCGCGGCGGATCCTCTCGACCGCGACCCGACGCGCTATGGCGACTGGGAGCTGAAAGGGATCGCCGTCGACTTCTAGGCCGCGTCAGCTTTCCGCTCTGAGCGGCCGGGCGAGCAGAGCGCCGACCACCTCGTCCACCCCGGCCTCTGCGTTCAGCAGAGCACAGACGGCATCCACCACGGGCATCTCGACCTGTGCCTCGCGCGCGGCCTGCTGGAGCACGGGCGCGGTGAAGGCGCCTTCCGCGACCGAATGCCGGTCCGCGAGCAATTCAGCGGCGGCGCGGCCTTCGCCAATCCCCTTGCCCAGAGAGTAATTGCGCGAGCTGGTCGATGAGCAGGTTAGGACAAGGTCCCCCAGCCCCGACAGGCCGGACAGCGTGTCGGGATGCGCTCCCTTGGCCAGCCCGAACCGCTTCATTTCGGCGAAACCCCGGCTGATCAGCGCGGCGCGCGCATTCTGGCCGAGGCCCCGCCCGTCGGCGACGCCGCAGGCGATGGCGAGCACGTTCTTGACCGCGCCGCCAATCTCCGCCCCGATGACGTCATTGCAGAGATAGGGCCGGAAATGCGGGCGTCCGATCGCTTGGGCGATGCGGCGTCCGACCGCATCGTCCCGGCACGCCAGGGTCACCGCAGTCGGCAGTCCGGCGGCGACTTCGTGCGCGAAAGTGGGGCCCGACAGCACGGCGAGCGGCGCCTCCGGCTGGGCCTCGGCGGCGACTTCCGACATCAGCAACCGGGTGCCGGTCTCGATGCCCTTGGCGCAGAGCACCAGCGGCAATTTGCCCGCCGGCAGTTCGGAAAGAACCGAGCGCATGTGCTGGGCCGGCGTGACCACCAGCAGCAACTCGCAGGCGGCGAGTTCGGCGATGTCTCCGATCGCATGGACGGCAGGCGCAAGCGGCACGCCTGGCAGAAAGACGGTGTTCTCGTGCACGATGTTGATGGCCGCGACCACCTGCGGCTCGCGGGCCCAGAGCAGCACCTTGCCGCTCGCCGACGCCAGTTGGGCCAGGGCAGTGCCCCAGGCGCCGCCACCGATTACGCCAATCGTCATGCCTTTACTCCAGCGCCCCGGGCCGGTGCCGCGTGCGGGTCGAGCGGCCAGCGCGCGCGGGCGGGGGTGTCGAGCGGATCAGTGAGGCCCGCCTCGAAGCGCTCGGCGCCGGCCCAGGCAATCATCGCCGCATTGTCGGTGCACAGCCACAAAGGCGGCGCGACGAAAGGCAGGTCGTGGTCGGCGGCGAGCGCCTGCAACGCAGAGCGGATGGCCCCATTCGCCGCTACACCGCCGGCGACCACCAGAGCCTTTATGTCCCGTTCGGTTGGAGCGCAGTCGTGAAGCGTATCTCGACTTCGCTCGATACGAACGGCTTTGATGGCCTTGGCTGTGCGATCCACCAGGCAATCGACCACCGCCTGCTGGAAGGACGCGGAGATGTCCGCCGCCGACCAGCGCTCCGCGTCTCTTGCGCGCGCTACCGCGCTTTTCAGGCCGGCAAAGGAGAAATGCGGATCGAGGGTGCCGAGCAGCGGCCGGGGCAGCGGCACCGCCTTCGCATCGCCATCCCGCGCCGCCCGCTCGACCGCGGGCCCGCCGGGGAAGCCGAGCCCGAGCAATTTCGCCGTCTTGTCGAACGCCTCGCCGGCTGCGTCGTCGATCGTCGTCGCCAGGCGCCGGTAGCTGCCCACGCCCTCCACGAGCAGAAGCTGGCAGTGGCCGCCCGACACCAGCAGCAGCAGATAGGGAAATTCGAGGTCGGGCTCGGCGAGGCGCGGGCTGAGTGCGTGGCCTTCAAGATGGTTGACCGCGATCAGTGGCTTGCTCGCCGCGAGCGCCAGTGCCTTGGCAGTGACCAGGCCGACCATGACGCCGCCGATCAGGCCCGGCCCCGCGGTGGCGGCGATCGCGTCCACATCGTCGAGGGTCTTGCCGGCGTCGGCGAGCGCCGCCTCCACCAAAGGCGTCAGCGCCTCGACATGGGCGCGCGCGGCGATCTCGGGCACCACGCCGCCATAGGGGCTGTGCTCAGCCTCCTGACCGGCGAGCCGGTGCGCCAGGATTTCGCGCTCGGTTGTCACCAAGGCCGCGGCCGTTTCGTCGCAACTGGATTCGATGCCGAGGATCAGGGCCATGAGCGCCCCCTACAATCTGTTGCGCCACCTGTCTAAAGGCAGCGGATGCAAAGAGTTCTCCGCCTCGGCACGCGCGGCTCGCCCCTGGCGCTCACCCAGGCCAATATGGTCAAGCAGGCCCTGCAGGCGGCGCATGGCTGGCCCGACGAAGCGATCGAGATCGTGCCGGTCAAGACCAGCGGCGACCGCATCCAGGACCGGCCGCTGGCGGAGGTCGGCGGCAAGGCGCTGTGGACCAAGGAACTCGACCTGGCGCTGAACCAGCGTCGCATCGACTTCGCCGTCCACTCCATGAAAGATGTCGAGACGATCCGGCCGGACGAGATCGTCACCGCTGCGATGCTGCCGCGCGCGGATGTGCGCGACCGGCTGATCGGGGCCGAGTCGATCGCCGCGATCAGGCAGGGCGGGCGGCTAGGCACCAGTTCTCCCCGGCGTAGCGCGCAGATGAAGCGGCTGCGCCCGGACGTCGAAATTGTGCTGTTCCGTGGCAATGTCGACACGCGCCTGGCCAAGCTCGCAGCGGGCGAGGCCGATGCCACTTTGCTCGCAGCGGCCGGACTCGACCGGCTCGGCAAGGACGTCGGCGTGGCCGTCGCGACCGAGGAGATGCTGCCCGCCCCGGCCCAGGGCGCTGTTGGAATCGAAACGAGACGCGACGACGAGGCCATGCGCGCCTGGCTAGCTGCGATCGACGATGCATCGACCAGCGCCTGCGTGCGCGCCGAACGGGCGCTGCTCGCGCGGCTTGGCGCGGACTGCCGCTCGCCGGTTGCCGCGCTTGCGACGCCGGGCAGCGGCGGCATGTTTCTGCGCGCGCAAATCCTCTCGCCCGACGGCCGTGAAGCAGAGGATGGCGAGGCGGTGATCGGCGACCCGTCCGAAGCCGCCGATCTCGCGGCGGCATTGCTGGCACGCGCATCCGACCAGCTGCGCGGCCAGTTTCAGGGATGACCCGCCCGCTCCTCGTGCTGCGTCCCGAGCCGGGCGCAGCGGCAACCGCCGAGCGGGCGCTGGCAATGGGGCTCGTGCCGATCGTGGCACCGCTGTTCCGGATCGTGCCGGTCGCCTGGGAGGTGCCCGATCGGCCTTGCGATGCGATTCTGCTGACCAGCGCCAACGCGGCCCGCTCGCTCGACGACCGGCTAGACCGTGCAACTCCGGTCTATGCCGTGGGCGCCGCAACCGCCGAAGCTGCCCGGCACGCGGGCTTCGCGACAGTGACCGCAGGACGCGGCGATGTCGCGCAGGTCGTGCAGCGCGCGGCGGCGGACGGTGTCGGCTCGCTGCTCCACCTGACCGGAACCGACCGCACCGGCTTCGACCCGCAAGGGATCAGGATCGAGGTTCGCGCCATCTATGCGGCCGAGCCGATTGAGCCGAGCGCCGCATTTGCCGAGGCGCTTGCGCAGGGCGCGGTTGCGTTGCTCCACTCGGCGCGAGCAGCGCGGCGCTTTCGCGAGCTGGCCGGGCCTGGTCACCGCATCGCCGCGATCAGCGCTGCCGTACGGGCCGCGGCGGGGACCGGGTGGGAACGGGCGGAGGCCGCCGATCGCCCCACCGACGAGGCGCTGCTGGCAGCGGCGGCGCGGCTGTGCCAATGATGGGGCCAAGATGAGCAGCAACTACGAGACTCTTCAGCCGGGCAGGGCGCGCAGCCGCGGTCCGCTCGTCATCGGCGCCATCGCCTTCATCGCCGGGCTGCTGCTCGCCGGCTGGGTGCTGTCGCGCTGGGACGCGGGGCGGGAATGGCTGTTCGGCGGACCCGAGGCCGCTGCTCCTGCAGCCGCGCCGCCGGCGCAATCGGCAGTCGCGGCGCCGGAGCCGCTGATCCCCAGCGAATCGATGGTCGCCGTCGATCCGAGCACGGCCGCCGCGCTTGGCCAACGCGTCGGCGAGATCGAGGCACGCATCGATCGCGTCGCCGAGCGCGCCAATGCCGCCGGCAACAATGCCGCGCGGGCTGAGGGCTTGCTGATCGCCTTCGCCGCCCGCCGCGCGGTCGATCGCGGCCTCGGCCTCGGCTATATCGAAGGGCAGTTGCGCGAGCGGTTCGGCGCCACCCAGCCGCAGGCGGTGGCGACGATCATCGCCGCCTCGCGGGAGCCGATCACCCTCGACGAGCTGCAGCTGGGCCTAGACGATCTCGCGCCCAACCTGACCAGCGGCACCACCGAAGCCGGCTGGTGGCCATCGCTGCAAAGCGAGCTCACCAGCCTGGTCGTGGTCCGCAAGGTCGGCCAACCGTCGCCGGTGCCGACCGAACGGCTGCGCCACGCACGGCGGCTGCTCGCCGGCGGTCAGGTGGAAAAGGCGCTGGTCGAAGTCGCGCGCCTGCCGGGCCGGTCCAAGGCGCAGAATTGGATGAGCGCTGCCCGCCGCTACATCGTCGCCCGCCGCGCCCTCGACGTGGTCGAGACGGCCGCGATCCTGACGCCGCGCGCACCTGTCGCCCCGACGCCCCTGCTCCCCGACCCGCCGCCGGTTATGTGAAGACCGGCGCGCGTTTTTCGATGTTCGCGCGCACGGCTTCCACCTGGTTGGGTGTTCGGATAACGGCCGCCTGTTCGACGCTCTCCGCCATCAGCAGCGCTTCGGCGTCGTGCGTATAGGCATTGTAGAGCCGCTTGGCGCCTCGGATCGCGTCTGGGTTCTTGCTCGCAATCTCGCGGGCGACGGCCATGGCCTCGGCGTGAGGGTCGTCGGCCAGCCGGGTCGCGAAGCCGTAGCGCAGCGCCTCCTCGCCGCTGAACTCGCGGTGGGTGTAGGTGAGCTCGCGCAGCAGGTCGTCGCGGACCAGCGTCCGCCACAGGGCGATGCCCGCCATGTCGGGAACCAGGCCCCATTTTAATTCCATGATCGACAGCCGCGCCTGCGGGTGCATGATGCGGATGTCGGCACCCGACATGATCTGGAAGCCGCCGCCGAACGCGATGCCGTGCACCGCCGCGATCACCGGCACCGGCAGCTCGCGCCAGCCCCAGGCGACGTGCTGGAAGATGTTGGCGATGCCGTGGGTGCGGTCGGTCAGCGTCTTGCCTGCGCTCGCGCCGCCCGAGGCCATACTCGCCATGTCCAGCCCCGCGGAAAAGGCGCGGCCCTCGCCGGACAGGACGACGACGCGCAGGCCTATGGTCTCGCGCAGCTCAGCCAGCGCCCGTTCGATGCCTTCGAACATCGCGGGGTCGAGAGCGTTTAATTTGTCCGTCCGGTTGAGGCGGACATCGGCGACGCCGTCCTGGAGATTGATCGTTACGCGTCGTTCCATTCTTTCCTCCGTCATGCCAGCGCAGGCTGGCATCTCTCCGCCACATCCGAGATGCCAGCTTTCGCTGGCATGACGGGCGCTAAACTATCCTGCTTTCTTTGCCCCAATAGCGGTCACGGATCAGGCGCTTGTAGAGCTTGCCGGTCGCGTGGCGCGGCAGTTCTTCCACAAAGTCGATCCGGCGCGGCGTCTTCACTCCGGACAGGCTCTGCCGGCACCAGGCGGTGAGTTCGTCGGCGAGTTCGGGCCCCGGCGCCACGCCGGGAACCGGCTGGATGACGGCCACCACCTGCTCGCCCATTTCGTCATGCGGCGCGCCGACCACCGCCACGTCGGCGACGGCCGGGTGGGTGACCAGGTGGTTCTCGATCTCCTGCGGGTAGATGTTCACGCCGCCGGAAATGATCATGAAGCTCTTGCGGTCGGTGAGGAAGAGATAGCCGTCCTCGTCCACCCAGCCGACATCGCCGAGCGTCGACCAGCCATGCTTGTTCCGCGACTCCGCAGTCTTGGCTGGATCGTTGTGATACTCGAACGAGCGCGGCGGGTTGAAGAAGACCATGCCTTCGGTGCGCGGGGGAAGTTCATTGCCGTCCTCGTCGCAGATGTGCAGCGTCGCCTCGCCGATCGCGCGCCCGACCGAACCGCGCCGCTGCAGCCATTCCGCCGCCTTGATCGCGGTGAAGCCATTGCCCTCGGTGCCGGCATAATATTCGTCGATCACCGGCCCCCACCAGTCGATCATCGCCTGCTTGACCGGCAGCGGGCACGGCGCGGCGGCGTGGATCGCGGTCTTCATCGAGGACACATCATAGCGGCGCCGCACCTCCTCCGGCAGCTTCAGCAGCCGCACGAAATGCGTCGGCACGAACTGGCCGGCATTGCATCGATAACGCTCGATGTTCGCCAGCGCCGCTTCGGGCTCGAAATGGTGCATCAGCACCACTGTGCCGCCGAGGATATGCACGCACATCGTCCAGCCGAGCGGGGCGGCGTGGTAGAGCGGCGCGGTCGAGAGATAGACGGTGTCCGGACCCAATCCGAAGAACATGTTGGCTAGCATCGCCAGCGGCACGACATGGTCGATCGCAGGGTCCTCCGGCGGCGGCCGCAGCACGCCCTTGGGCCGGCCGGTCGTCCCGCTCGAGTAGAGCATGGCGGAGCCGGCGCATTCGTCCGCAATCGGGGCGCTCGGCTGCGCATCCAGCAGCGCTTCGACGGGATCGTAGCCGTCGATGCTCCCGCCATGGCTGAAGCGCTTCACCTCGGCCGTGATCGCTTCCGCGACACTGCGCAGCGAAGCGCCTGCGACCAGCAGCTTCGCGCCGCTGTCGCTAAGGATATAGTCGATCTCGGGCGCGGTGAGCTTGGACGAGATGCACACGAACAGCAGCCCGCTGCGCTGTGCCCCCCAGACCAAGGCGAAACAGTCGGGTGTGTTCTCGAGGAAGAAGGCGAGCTTGTCGCCGGGTTTGAGACCTTGGGCCCGGTAGAGCTGCGCCGCCTGGTTGGACCGCGCGTTCAGCTCGGCATAGCTGATCGCCTGGCCGGTCTCCGCGACGATGATCGCCGGCTTGTCGGGCGTCGCCGCTGCGTGGCGGTAGGGGTGCATTGCCGGCTCTCTCCTCCGTCATGCCGGACTTGATCCGGCATCCCGCTTCTTTTGCGCACAAGGAAGAAGAAGCGGGACCCCGGGTCAAGCCCGGGGTGACGAAAGTTGCTTGGGGACGATGTGCGCGTTAGTCGCGCTGCAATGCCTCTGGACTCCTCCTTCGATCCCCAGCGCTTCGTTTCCACCCTGGCGTCGCGGGCTCATGGCGGGCTGATCGGGTTGCGCTATGTCGGCCATGGCGAGGACTGGGCCGAGCTCGCCATCGATTATGACGAGAAACTGGTCGGGGACGAGGCGAGCGGCGTGCTCGCCTCCGGGCCGATCCTGGCGCTGATGGACATGGCGACGAGCATGTCGATCTGGATCAGGCAGCAGCGCTTCCGCGCCCAGGCGACGCTCGATCTGCGCGTCGACTATATTCGGCCGGCGACGCCCGGAAAGGCTGTGATCGGCCGCGGCGAATGCTATCGCATCACGCGTAGCATCGCCTTCATCCGCGGCCAGGCGCATGATGGCGATCCCGCCGATCCGGTCGCCCATGTCGCCGGCACTTACATGTTCACTGCCGCATGAAGCTGCCCCCCTACGCACAATTGCTCGGCCTCAGCGTCGCGGGTGAGGAAGCGGGCGCCCCACTGCTGACCATGCCATGGAGCGCAGGCGTGATGGGCCGGCCCGGCTTCCTGCACGGCGGGGCGATCGGCGGGCTGCTGGAGATGGCCGCCCTGACCGCATTGCACGCCAGGTTCCAGGACGCTGAGCGGCCCCGCATCAAGCCGATCACCGTCACCGTAGATTACATGCGCGGCGGCCGCGAGGCGGAGACATTCGCGATCGGCCGCATCACGCGGCTGGGCACTCGTGTCGCCAATCTGGAGGCGGTCGCCTGGCAGGACGACCGGGACAAGCCGATCGCGTTGGCGCGGATGAATGTTCTTTTGTCCCGGTAGATTCCCGCTCGTCCCGAGCGAAGTCGAGGGGCGCTGGTCCGAGTACCCGCCCTTCGACTACGCGCTTCGCGCTCCGCTCAGGACGAGCGGGGCACGTCACGCGTCGATGCTCACCCCAACCTTGGCACTGACCAGGCCGCCATCGACCGTCAGCGTTTCACCGACCACGTAATCTCCAGCGCGCGAGGCGAGATACACCGCCGCCGCCGCCATATCCTCCGGCACGCCGATGCGCTGCGAAGGGATCGACTTGGCCACCTCATCGCCATGATCCCGGGCGGCGCGGTTCATCTGCGACGGGAAGGCGCCGGGCGCGAGCGAGGTGACGACGATGCGGTCCTCAATCAGCCGCGCGGCCATGCGCTTGGTCAGGTAGATCAAAGCGGCCTTTGACGCCTGATAGCTGTAGGTTTCCCACGGGTTCAGCCGCTGGCCGTCGATCGAGGTAATGTTGATGACCTTGGCCGGACGCTCTGCCGAAGCCGCCCCCTTCAACAGCTCGTGCACCGCCTGCGTCAGGAAAAAGGGCGATTTGACGTTCAGGTCCATCACCTTGTCCCAGCCTTTTTCCGGGAACTGCTCGAACGGCTCGCCCCAGGCGGTGCCGGCATTGTTGACCAGGATATCGAGCTTGTTCGTCTGCTCCTTCAGCTGTTCGGCGAGCGCGCGGCAGCCGGCGACCGTCGATACGTCCTGCGGGAGGGCGATGCAGTTCGGGCCCAGCTCTTCGGCGGTGGCGAAGCAATCCTCGGCCTTGCGCGCCGAGATATAGACCTTGGCGCCCTGGGCGATGAACCCTTCGGCGATCCAGCGGCCGATATTGCGCGACCCGCCCGTCACCAGCGCCACCCGGCCGTCGAGGCGAAACAGCTGTTCGATGTTCATGGCTCTCTCCCGTTGTTCGTCGCTCTTCGGGTTGACCTTACGTGCCCGTCAAGTCCAGCGTGCTCCAAACGACAAAAAGGAGAGGCGCTTGGGCGCGACCGCAACCGCAGAGCAGGCGCTTCGCCGCCGCACCCTGACGCTGTTCCTGCTGACGCTCACCTATTTCTTCAGCTATATGGACCGGCAGATCCTCTCCATCCTGATGGAGCCGATCCGCGCCGATCTGAAGCTGAGCGATACGCAGCTGGGCTTGCTGACGGGCCTCGCTTTCGCCGTCTTCTACGCCACCCTGGGAATCCCGGTCGCGCGCATGGCGGACCGCGGCAACCGGCGCAATATCGTGGCGATTTCGCTGGCAGTGTGGAGCTTTTTCACCGCCGTTTGCGGGCTGGCGCAGAACTTCGTCCAGCTGCTGCTCGCCCGCATCGGCGTGGGGATCGGCGAGGCCGGATCGAGCCCGCCCAGCCATTCGATGATCGCCGACCTTTATCCGCCCGAGCGGCGGGCGGGGGCGATGGCGATCTATACTTCGGGCGTGGTGCTGGGGGGCGGCTTCGGCACGATGATCGGCGGCTATCTCGCTTATGAATATGGCTGGCGTGTCGCGATCATGGCAGTGGGGCTGCCGGGCCTCATCCTGGCGATTATCGTGCGCCTGTTCGTCGTTGAGCCGCCGCGCGGAATGTCGGACCCGGCGCGCGCCAATCCCTCCGAGCAGCCGCCGCTGCTGGACGGCTTCCGGACGATCTGGGCGGAGACGGCGGCGCGCCACCTGGTGCTGGCCGTCACCCTCACCTCGTTGATCGGCTATGCGCTCGCGGCCTTTGGCCCGTCCTTCTACGTCCGCAGCTTCGGGCTCGACGTGCGGACTGTCGGGCTGATCCTGGGGCCGCTGGTGGCGATCGTCGGCACATTCTCGGGCGTGGTCGGCGGCATCATCGCCGACCGTTGGGCCAGGAAGCGGGGCCTGCATGTGCAGGCCTGGCTGGTCGCGATCCTGAAGACGATCGCCTTGCCCTTCCTCATCGCCATGTATCTGTCGCCGAGCGTCCAGATCGCGATTCCCGTCTATGCCGTCGCGGTGCTGTTCCAGTCGAGTTATCTGGGCCCGACGTTCGCGCTGCTGCAGGGGCTCGCGCCGATGCGGCTTCGCGCCATGTGGGCGGCGATCACGTTGCTGGTCATCAACCTGATCGGGCTCGGCATCGGCCCGACCGCAATCGGCGCCATCAGCGATGCTTTCCGGCCCTTCGTGGGCGAGGAGTCGCTGCGCTACGCCTCGCTCACCACTGCCGCGCTGACCCCGTGGGCGATCTGGCATTACTGGCGGGCCGGCGTGCTCCTCAAGCGGCGTGCCGTAGCGTCCTTGGACACGCCCGATCTCGCGCCTATGCTGGCCAAAACATAAGGAAGAGCGGGATGCGGTTCAGCGGCAAGATCGCGGTCGTGACGGGTGCTGCGTCGGGGATCGGACGCGCCACGGCGCTGCGCTTTGCCGAGGAAGGCGCCACCGTGCTCGCCGCCGATATCGACGCGGTCGCGGGTCAGGAGCTCGCCGACAGGTCGAACGGCCGCATCCGCTTCCAGCGCACCGACGTCACGCGCGAGGAGGAGATCGTCGCGCTCCTGGGCAAGGCCGAAGCGCTGGGCGGGCCGGACATATTGTTCAACAATGCCGGCGCGGGCGGGCTGCGCGCCAAGATCGACGAGATCGACGGCGATGGCTGGAACCGGACCATGGACCTGCTGCTCAAGTCGGTCGCGCTGGGCATCCGGCATGCGGCGCCGCTGATGGCGAGGAAAGGCGGCGGCGCGATCGTCAACACGGCCTCGGTCGCGGCGCTGGCGGCCGGCGCGGCACCGACCGCTTATTCGGTCGCAAAGGCCGGCGTGCTGCACCTGACCAAGCTTGCCGCCGCCGATCTCGCCAAGAGCAACATCCGCGTCAACGCGGTGCTGCCGGGCTTTATTATGACCAACATCTTTTCCTCGGCCGTCGGGCTGGAGGGTGCGGCCAAGGCGCAGGCGGACGCGCTGATCCGCGGCGTCGGGCAGCAGGCCCAGCCGATCCGGAGGCCCGGCCGCCCCGAGGACATCGCCGCGGCCGTCGCCTTTTTGGCGAGCGACGATGCCAGCTTCATCACCGGCACGCACATTCTGGTCGATGGCGGCCTGTCGGTCGGGCCGCGGCATAGTTGGGACCCGGATACGCCGGGCCTGTTCGAAGCGCTCGCCAGCCTGGCACCGGCGGCATGATCGTTTTTCTCCCCGTCATGCCAGCGAAGGCTGGCATCTCCTCGCACGAGACCCCAGCCTTCGCTGGGGTGACGGGCGGTGAAGCATGAACGCTCACGTCCCGCTGCGCACCAAGATGGCCTACGGCATCGGCGCCGTCGCCTACGGCATCAAGGACAATGGCTATTCGACCTTCCTGCTGCTTTTCTACAACCAGGTCGTCGGCCTGCCCGCGGGGATCGTCAGCACCGTCATCGCGCTGGCGCTGATCTTCGATGCGATGATCGATCCGGTGATCGGCAGCCTGTCGGACCGGACGCACACCAAATGGGGGCGGCGTCATCCCTGGCTCTACGCTTCCGCCCTTCCGATCGCACTGACCTGGATGATGCTGTGGTTCCCGCCGGCGACGGCGCAGGCCGGCGTGCTCGGCTGGCTGTTGCTGGCGGCGGTGCTGACCCGGGCCGCGATCGCTACCAACGAAGTGCCGTCGCTCGCCATGGCGCCGGAAATGACTGCCGATTATCACGAGCGGACCCTGGTGCTGCGCTACCGCTATCTGTTTGGCTGGGCCGGCGGGCTGGCGATGCTGTTCCTGGCCTATGGCGTGTTCCTGGCGCCGCCGCTTGGCGCGCTGAGCGGCCCCGGCGCGCTGACCGGCTTTCAGCTCTATGGCGTGTTCGGCGCCGTGGTGATGGGCGTCACCGTGCTGATCTCGGCCATTGGCACGCATCGCCGCATGGCGCACCCGCCCGCCAAGCGGGTGCAGACGCACGGTCTCCGAGAGACGCTGCGGGCGGCGCGGGAGACGCTGTCGAACCGCGCCTTCCTGATCCTGATGGCGTCCGGTATTCTCGCCTACACCAACCAGGGGATCGGCTTTGCGATTTCCAACTATAATCTGAACTTCGTCTGGCAGTTCAGTTCGCCGCAGCTGCTGATTTACGCCCTGGCGCTGTTCCTGGGCGTGGTGCTGACCTTCCTGCTGGTCAGCCCGATCGGTCATGCGCTGGGTAAGAAGCGGGCGCTGGCGCTGCTGACGATATTGCACGCGCTGTTCGTCACCTCGACCTACATATTGCGGCTGCTCGACCTATTCCCCGAGCCCGGCTCCCCGGCGCTGCTGCCGACCTTCCTCACTATCAACACGCTGGGCGTGGCGTTCGGCGTCGGCGCGATGATCCTGGGCGCATCGATGATGTCCGATGTGGTCGAGGATTCTGAAGAACGCACCGGCCGGCGCGAGGAAGGGCTGTTCTTCGCCGGCGCCTTGTTCATGCAGAAATGCGCGGGAGGCCTCGGCATCCTGCTGGCCGGATGGATTTTGTCGCTCGCCGAGTTCCCCGCCAAAGCGGTCAAAGGCAGCGTGCCGGTGGAGGTGCTCGATCGCTATACGCTGATCTTCGTCGTCATCACTTTGGTGATTGCCGGCCTGTCGGCGCTTATTTCGCTGCGCTTTCCGTTCGGCCAGGCGGAGCATGAAGCGCGGCTTGCCAAGCTTGCCGTAGCGGCAGCGGAGAGCGGCGGAAAATCGTGACTTTTTGGGGGTGGAAAGCCCCGGTGGAAGCTGCCTAGAAGGCGCGAAACGCGACTGGGAGAGAGCCATGGATTTCGACCTCACCGAACGCCAGACCTATTGGCGGGACCGCGTCCGCGACCACATCGAACGGCATGTGCGTCCGCGCATGCACGAGTGTCATGAGCAACACAGCACCGGCGATCCGTGGAAGGTCATCCCGGTCATCGAAGAGGAAAAGGCGCGCGCCAAGGCGGCGGGCATCTGGAACCTGTTCATGCCGCCGACCGCCGGCCGCGCCCATGTCGACGACAGCTTCGAATTCGAGGGGCCGGGCCTGACGAACCTGGAATATGCGCTCTGCGCCGAGGAAATGGGCCGGATCGGCTGGGCGTCCGAAGTCTTCAACTGCTCGGCGCCCGACACCGGCAATATGGAGGTGTTCCACCGCTACGGCACGCGTGAGCAGAAGGACCAATGGCTCAAGCCACTGATGAATGGCGAGATCCGCTCCGCCTTTTTGATGACCGAGCCGGCGGTCGCTTCGTCCGACGCGACCAACATCGAGACGCGGATCGAGCGCGACGGCGACGATTATGTGCTGAACGGCGTCAAATGGTGGTCGTCGGGCGCGGGCGATCCGCGCTGCAAGATAGCGATCGTGATGGGCAAGAGCGACTTTGGCGCCGCCCGCCACCAGCAGCAATCGATGATCCTGATGCCCCTGGACGCGCCGGGCGTCACGATCCTGCGGCACCTGCCGGTGTTCGGCTATAACGACGCGCCGCACGGTCATATGGAAATCGAGCTGAAGGACGTGCGCGTGCCCGCGTCCAACATGCTGCTCGGCGAAGGCCGGGGCTTCGAGATCGCGCAGGGGCGGCTCGGGCCGGGTCGCATCCATCACTGCATGCGCACGATCGGCGTCGCGGAGGAAACGCTCCGCAAGATGTGCGAGCGGCTGCTCTCCCGCGTCGCCTTTGGCAAGGTCATCGCCGAGCATAGCGTCTGGGAACAGCGGGTCGCCGAGGCACGGATCGACATCGAAATGTGCCGGCTGCTCTGCCTCAAGGCGGCCGACATGATGGACAAGGCGGGGAACAAGGCCGCGCAGGCGGAAATCGCCATGATCAAGGTGGCGGCGCCGCGCATGGCACTGCGCATCATCGACGATGCCATCCAGGCGTTCGGCGGCGCCGGCGTGTCGGAGGATGCCGGCTTGGCCCGCGCTTATGCGAGCCAGCGCACCCTGCGCCTCGCCGACGGTCCCGACGAGGTGCACAACCGCTCCATCGCCCGGCTCGAGTTCGGCAAATATGGCGGCAAGGAAGCCATCGCCGCCGCCAAGGCGAGGGCGGGACGGTGAAGGCTGCCGTTCTCTCCCAAGCCAAGGCGCCGCTGACCATCGAAGACGTGGTGGTCTCCAAGCCTGGCCCGCGCGAAGTGCTGATCCGCACGGCGGCGTGCGGCGTGTGCCGGTCGGACCTCCACTTCGTCGACGGCGCCTATCCGCACGCCATGCCCGCCATTCCGGGCCATGAAGCGGCGGGCATCGTCGAGCAGGTCGGTTCCGAAGTCTCGACCGTGAAGGTCGGGGACGCGGTCGTCACCTGTCTTTCGGCTTTTTGTGGCCATTGCGAGTTCTGCGTGACCGGCCGCATGTCGCTCTGCCTGGGCGGCGACACGCGGCGCAAAGCGGGCGAGCCGTCGCGGCTGAGCTTCCCGGATGGCACGCCGGTAAACCAGATGCTCAACCTGTCGGCTTATGCCGAACAGATGCTCATCCACGAGCATGCCTGCGTGCGGATCGACCCCGAGATGCCGCTCGACCGTGCCTGCGTGATCGGCTGCGCGGTGACGACGGGCGCGGGCGCGGTGTGGAACGCGGCAAATGTGACGCCCGGCGAGACGGTGGCGGTAGTCGGCTGCGGCGGTGTCGGGCTTGCCGTCGTCAATGCCGCCAAGATCGCGGGCGCGGGCCGGATCATCGCCGTCGATCCGGTTGCCGAGAAGCGTGAGATCGCCACCAAGCTGGGCGCGACCGACGTGGTCGATGCCTCGTCCGAAACGGCCGTGGCGGAGATCGTCGAGCTGACCAAGGGCGGCGTCGATCACGCGATCGAGGCCGTCGGCCGGCCGCAATCGGGCGAGCTTGCCGTGCGGGTGCTGAAGCGCGGCGGGACGGCGACGATCCTGGGCATGATGCCGCTGACGCACCAGACCGGCCTGTCCGCGCTCGACCTGCTGTCGGGCAAGAAGCTGCAAGGGGCACTGATGGGCGCCAATCGCTTCCCGGTCGAGATTCCGCGGCTGGTGGACTTCTACATGCGCGGCATGCTCGACCTCGACACGATCATCGCCGAGCGCGTGCCCCTGACCGAGATCAACCATGCCTTCGAGCAGCTGCGGAAGGGCGACACGACCCGCTCCGTGGTGGTGTTCGAGTGAGTGAAGCGCGCCAGCCTCACCTCTCCCAAAGGGAGAGGTCGAGTCGGCGTAGCCGACCGGGTGAGGGGTATGTGCGCCATCGAGAGCGTCCAGACCCCTCACCCCGCTCGCGCAATGCGCGAGTCGCCCTCTCCCGATGGGAGAGGGGAGCATGAGCGACATGGTCGGCACCATGCCGGTGCCGGAAAAGGATCGTCTGGACGAAGCGCGGCTTGCCGAATGGATGCGCGCCAATGTGGAGGGCTTTGAAGGGCCGATCACACTGTCGCGCTTCAAGGGCGGCCAGTCCAACCCGACCTACCGGATCGACACGCCGGGCCAGAGCTATGTGCTCCGCCGCCAGCCGTTCGGGAACCTGCTCCCGTCCGCGCACGCCGTCGACCGGGAGTTCCGGGTGCAGGCAGCGCTCTATCCGACGGGCTTTCCGGTCGCACGGCCTTACGGCCTGTGCACCCACCGGGACGTGATCGGGTCGATGTTCTACGTGATGAGCCTAGCGGACGGGCGCAGCCTGTGGGACGGTTCGCTGCCCGGCTACACGCCCGACCGGAGGCGCGGCGTCTATCATGCGATGATCGACACGCTCGCCGATCTGCACAACACCGATCATGAGGCGATCGGGCTCGGCGATTACGGCAAACCGGGCAATTATTTCGAGCGCCAAGTCGCCCGCTGGACCAAGCAGTATAGGGCGAGCGAAACCGAGACCATTCCCGAGGTCGACCGGCTGATCGAATGGCTGCCTTCCACGCTGCCGCAGCAGGATCGGGTGTCGATCGTTCATGGCGATTACCGGATCGACAACATGATTTTCCACGGTTCGGAAGATCGGGTGATCGCCGTGCTCGACTGGGAACTCTCCACGCTCGGCGATCCGCTCGCGGACTTCTCCTATTTCCTGATGAACTGGGTCACTGAGCCGGAGGGCCGGTCAGGCGTGAAAGGCCTCGACTATGACGCGCTCGGCATCCCGACCATCGCGCAGGCGGTCGAGCGCTATTGCGCGCGCACCGGCCGCAGCGGCGTGCCCGACCTGAACTGGTATTTCAGCTACAATCTCTTCCGGCTGACCGGCATCGTGCAGGGCATCAAGAAGCGCATCGTCGACGGCACCGCCTCGTCGCCCCAGGCCGAAGCGACGGCCGCCCGCGTGCCGGGCCTGGCGGCCGCATCCTGGCATTTCGCAATACTCGCGGGGGCAAAATGAACCTGTTCGATCTTTCCGGCAAAACCGCGATCATCACCGGCTCCTCGCGCGGAATCGGCAAGGCGATTGCCGAGCGAATGGCGGAACATGGCGCTAACGTCGTCGTGTCCAGCCGCAAGCAGGAGGCCTGCGACGAGGTCGCGGCCGAGATCAACACCCGCTATCCGGGCAAAGCCATCGCGGTCGCCGCCAACATCTCCGACAAGGCGGGTCTGCAGCATCTCGTCGACGAGACCCGGCGCGCCTTCGGCCAGGTCGACATCCTCGTCTGCAACGCGGCGTCCAATCCCTATTACGGGCCGATGGACGGGATTGCCGACGAGCAGTTCAACAAAATCCTGACCAACAACATCGTCGCCAATCACTGGCTGATCGCAAAGGTCGCGCCGGAGATGCGCGCGAGACGAGACGGCGCGATCGTCATCATCTCGTCGATCGGCGGCTTGCGCGGTACGCCGGTGATCGGCGCCTATGCGATCTCCAAGGCCGCCGACATGCAGCTGGCCCGCAACCTCGCGCATGAGTTCGGGCCCGACAATGTGCGGGTCAACTGCATCGCGCCCGGTCTGATCAAGACGGATTTCGCTAGGGCGCTTTGGGAGAATCCGGAGACGCTGAAGCGCTCGACCCAGGGTGCGCCACTGAAGCGCATCGGCGAACCCGACGAGATCGCCGGCGCCGCCGTGTTCCTCGCCGCCCCGGCTGGCTCCTTCACGACCGGCCAGACCATCGTGATCGACGGAGGCCAGACGATATGATCCGTTCCTCCACCCCGACTTCCCTGAGCCTGTCGAAGGGCTTCCTTTCTTCTTACTTCGGAGCAGAAGAAGGGAGGGCTTCGACAAGCTCAGCCAAACCGGAGTTGGGTGCATGAGACTCGCAGGCAAGGTCGCAGTCATCACCGGCGCCGGCTCCGGCATTGGCCGCGCCACTGCCCGCCGTTTCGCCGAGGAAGGCGCCAAGCTCGTCATCGGCGACAAGTCGGACGGCGTGCACGAGACCGCCTCGATGATCGGCGGCGACGTGCATGCCATGCAGATGGATGCCGGCGCCGAAGCCGATGTTCAGGCCATGGTCGCAGAGGCCGTAAACCGCTTCGGCGGGCTCGACATCGCCTATGCCAATGCCGGCGTCTCGGGCGGCTTGACCGGCATCTTCGACCTCACCGTCGAGGAATGGCAGCAGCTGCTTCAAGTCAATCTGATCGGCCCCTGGCTGATGATCAAACATGCGGGGCGGGCGATGATGGAGCGCGGCAAGGGCTCGATCATCTGCACCGCCTCGGTCGCCGGCATCCGCTCCGGAGCCGGCGGGCCGCATTATTCCGCGTCCAAGGCGGGTGTGATCAACCTCGTCATGACCGCAGCGCAGCAGCTTTCGGCGACGGGCGTGCGGGTCAACGCGATCTGCCCCGGCCTGATCCAGACTGGCATGACCCAGCGCGCCTTCGACTATGCGGCCAACAAGGGGGTGACCGACAAGATCGGCCGCCTCAACCCGCTGCGCCGCGCCGGCCAGCCCGACGAGATCGCCAGCATGGCGCTGTTCCTCGCGTCCGACGAAGCCAGCTACGTCAACGGCCAGGCCATCGCCGTCGATGGCGGCCTGTCTTCTTCCCATCCCGTGACCCGTCAGGAAACGGGCAAGACCGCAGCTTAGATTTTCGCGTCACCCCAGCGAAGGCTGGGGTCTCGGTCCAGACTAGATGCCAGCCTGCGCTGGCATGACGAAAGGAAGGTAAAATGACCAACCCCATCACCACCGAAGTCCGCGACGGCATCCTGATCGTCACCTCCAACAACCCGCCGGTGAACGCGCTCGGCGCGGCGGTGCGGCAGGGGCTCGCGGCGGCGATCGACCAGCTCGACGGGGACGACGAGATCAAGGCGGCGGTGATCCGCTGCGAGGGCCGCACCTTTTTCGCCGGTGCCGACATCACGGAGTTCGGCAAGCCGCCCGTCGAGCCGATGCTGCCGCAGGTGATCGATCGCATCGAGGCCTCGAAAAAGCCGGTCGTCGCGGCGATCCACGGCACGGCGCTGGGCGGCGGGCTCGAAGTGACGCTGGGCTGCCACTACCGCGTGGCGGTGCCGTCGGCGAAACTGGGCGTGCCCGAAGTGAAGCTTGGCCTGCTGCCGGGGGCCGGCGGCACCCAGCGCCTGCCGCGGATCGCCGGCATCGAAGCAGCGGCGGAGATGTGCGCCACCGGCACGCCGATCAGCGCCAAGCGCGCGGCCGAGGTCGGGCTGGTCGACCGGATCGCCGAAGAAGGCCGCCTGCTCGAAGATGCGCTGGAGTTCGCGAAGGGCGTGATCGGCGTCGAGCCGCGCCGCAGCCGCGATGTGCCGGTGCATGGCGACCCCGCCTTCATCCAGAAGTTCGCGACCGAGAACGCCAAGAAGTTCCGCGGCTTCGACGCGCCGGCCGCCAATCTCCGCTGCGTGCAGGCGGCAGTCGAGCTGCCGTTCGAGGAAGGCATTGCCTTCGAGCGGCAGGAATTTATGAAGCTCATGTTCGGCACGCAGTCCGCGGCCCAACGCCACATCTTCTTCGCGGAACGCCAGGCCGCCAAGATCGACGGCATCGGCGACGATGTGCAGCTGCGCCCCATCAAGAAGGTCGGCGTGATCGGCGCCGGCACGATGGGTGGCGGCATTTCGATGAACTTCCTCCAGGCCGGCATCCCCGTCACCATCGTCGAAGCACAGCAGGAAAATCTGGATCGCGGCACCGGCGTCATCCGCAAGAATTACGATGCTTCGGCAGCGAAGGGCCGGTTCAAGCCGGAGCAGGTCGACCAGATGATGGGTCTGCTCACCCCCACGCTCGACCTCGAGCAACTGGCCGATTGCGATCTGATCATCGAAGCCATTTTCGAGAATATGGACGTGAAGAAGGAGATGTTCGGGCGGCTCGACAAGATCGCCAAGCCGGGCGCAATCCTCGCCTCCAATACGTCCTATCTCGATGTGAATGAGATCGCCTCCTCCACCAGCCGGCCGCAGGATGTGGTCGGCATGCACTTCTTCTCGCCCGCGAACGTGATGAAGCTGCTGGAGGTCGTGCGCGGTGACAAGACCGCGCCCGACGTGCTGGCGACCGCGATGGCGATCGGCAAGAAGATCGGCAAGGTCGCGGTGGTCGCGGGCGTGTGCGACGGCTTCATCGGCAACCGCATGCTGAAACCGCGCCAGGTCGAGGCGATGAAGCTGCTGATGGAGGGCGCGACGCCCGACCAGATCGACCGCGTTCATGTCGAGTTCGGCATGCCGATGGGGCCGTTCCAGATGTCCGATCTCGCTGGCGTCGATATCGGCTGGCACCGCGATCCGAACCGGATCGAGAATGTCCGCGACGCGCTTTGCGCCAAGGGCCGCTGGGGGCAGAAAACCGGCAAGGGTTTTTACGATTATGACGAGAAGCGCCGGCCCTCGCCCAGCCCGGAAGTTCAGGCGATCCTCGACGAGTTTTCGGCCGGCACGCCCAAGCGCGAGATCAGCGATCAGGAGATCGTCGAACGCACGCTCTACACCATGGTCAATGAAGGCGCGCTGATCCTGGAGGAAGGCGTGGCCCAGCGCGCGTCCGACATCGATGTGGTGTGGATCTACGGCTATGGCTGGCCCGTCTATCGCGGCGGCCCGATGCTCTGGGCCGACCATGAAGGCGCCGACAAGATCGTCGCCGGCCTGGAAAGGCACGGCTTCACCGTCGCCAAGCTGCTGAAGGAAAAGGCGGAGAGCAAGGGACGATTCAACCGGCCGGTTTGACCCTCTCCCGTTGGGAGAGGGCGACTCGCGCTTTGCGCGAGCGGGGTGAGGGGTCCCGGACCATCGATAACGCCAAACCCCTCACCCGGTCGGCTGCCGCCGACTCGACCTCTCCCGATGGGAGAGGTTAAGATAGGCGATGAGCAGCACCCGTCTGATCTATCGTCACAAGCTGGCGACGCGCGTCTGGCATTGGGTGAATGCGGTGACGATCGTCGTGCTGCTGATGAGTGGCCTGATGATCTTCAACGCACATCCGCGGCTTTATTGGGGGCATTATGGCGCCAACTCCGATCCCGCCTGGCTGCACATCGGGGCGGACGGGCAGGGCGGCTTCGTCAAGCTGGGCGAGACGCGATTGAACACGGACGGCGTGCTCGGCCGCTGGACGGCGGCCGACGGGTCGGTTCGCACCAACGCATTTCCGGGCTGGGCGACCATTCCGTCCGGCTATAATCTCGCACTCGCGCGGCGCTGGCATCTGGCATTCGCGCTGGTGCTCGGCTTCGGGCTGCTCGCCTTTCTGATCGTCAGCCTGTTCAACCGCCACATCCGGAAGGACCTGACGCTGCACCGGCGCGAGCTGACGCCGCGGCATCTGTGGCACGACGTCGTCGAGCATCTGAAGCTGCGTTTTCACAATGCGGAGGACCCGGGCGCCTTCAACGTGCTGCAGAAGCTGAGCTATATCGGCGTCATCTTCATCCTGATCCCGCTCGTCATCTTCACCGGCCTCGCCATGTCGCCGGCCATGGACATGGCCTGGCCCTGGCTGGTCGACCTGTTCGGCGGGCGGCAGTCGGCGCGGTCGGTCCACTTCATCGTCGCCGCCCTGCTGCTGGTCTTCATCGTCGTGCACCTGGTGCTGGTGCTGCTGTCGGGGCCGCTGAACGGGCTGCGCGGCATGATCACCGGCTGGCTGCGGGTGGCGGAGCGATGATCGTCTCACGCCGTCGCCTGATCGGCTCGATCGCGGCCGGTGGCCTGCTCTCCGGCTGCGACCGGCTGGGCGACAACCCGCTCTTCCGCGACATATTGTTCAAGGCCGAAGATGCGCACCGGCTGCTGCAACGCTCGCTGACCGACCGCATGGCACTCGCGCGCGAGTTCAGCCCAGAGCAGATGAGTCCGGTGTTCCGCACCAACGGCACCAACAATCCGAATGTGCCGGCGTATCAGGCACTGGCCGCCAAGCGCTTCGCCGACTGGCGCCTGATCGTGGACGGGCAGGTCGCGCAGCCGCTGTCGCTCAGCCTGGCGCAGCTTCGTTCGATGCCGACGCGGACCCAGATCACACGCCATGATTGCGTCGAGGGCTGGAGCGCGATCGGCCAATGGCATGGCGTGCCGCTGAAGCTTCTGCTGGAGCAGGCGGGCATGCGGTTGAGCGCGCGTTACATCGTGTTCCACTGCGCCGATCTGTATGGCGAGAGACCCTATTATGAGTCGCTGGACCTGATCGACGCCTTTCACCCGCAGTCGATCCTCGCCTGGGGGATGAACGGACGGATGCTCGACATTGGCCATGGCGCGCCGGTCCGGCTCCGCGCCGAACGTCATCTCGGCTACAAGCACGCCAAGTACGTGATGCGGTTGGAGGCGGTGGAGAGCCTTACCGGCATCCATGGCGGCAAGGGCGGACTGTGGGAGGATATTGCCGGCTATGAATGGTATGCGGGGATTTGATACGTACACAGCACCAGACTCGCTCGTCCCGAGCGTAGTCGAGGGGCGCATCTCCTAAGTGTGGGCAAGCGCCCCTCGACTTCGCTCGGGACGAGCGGAGGAGGGTTAGCCTAGCGCGGGTATCTCTCATCCATATGCGCCAGCGCGCCGCGGGTGATTTCCTCCAGCACGGCCATGTCTACGTCCGCCAGTTTCTTGATGTAGAGGCACGACTTGCCGGTTCTGTGCTTGCCGAGCCGGGCGAGCTGCTCCTGCTGCTCGGGCGTGCCGGTCAGCACGTAGAGCACCTGTTCCGGCTTGCGGGGCGAGAAGCCGAGGCGGCACGACGTGCCTTCATGGCCGCTGTCATATTTGTAGTGGTAGCTGCCGAAACCGATGATCGACGGCCCCCACATGCGAGCTTCTTCGCCGGTCACCCGCTCCATCATGGCGCAGATCGTTCTGGCGTCCTCGCGCCGCACCGGGTCTGCGACGGCGTCGATAAAGGCGTCGACGCTCAGCTCGGTTGCCTTGGTCTTGGTCTCGGCCATTGCACCCCCTTCCGGTTGCGCATAGGGCGCGCGCGAAACGGAGGTTCCTTTAGATGGTGAGCAAGGTCAACCGGGTCGTCCTCGCCTTTTCGGGTGGTCTCGACACCAGCGTGATCCTGAAATGGCTGCAGCAGACCTATGACTGCGAGGTGGTGACCTTCACCGCCGATCTGGGCCAGGGCGAGGAGCTGGAGCCGGCGCGCCGCAAGGCCGAGCTGATGGGCGTCCGCCCCGAGCACATCTTCATCGAGGATCTGCGCGACGAGTTCGTGCGCGATTATGTCTTCCCGATGATGCGGGCCAACGCGGTCTATGAGGGGCAATATCTGCTCGGCACCTCGATTGCCCGGCCGCTGATCGCCAAGCGTCAGATCGAGATCGCGCGAAAGGTCGGCGCCGACACCGTGTCCCATGGTGCCACCGGCAAGGGCAATGACCAGGTCCGTTTCGAACTCGGCTATTATGCGCTCGACCCCGACATCAAGGTGATCGCGCCCTGGCGGGAATGGGATTTGACCAGCCGCACAAGGCTGATCGAGTTCGCCGAAGAGCATCAAATCCCCATCCCCCGGGACAAGCGGGGCGAGGCGCCGTTCTCCACCGACGCCAACCTTCTCCACACTTCCTCCGAAGGCAAGGTGCTGGAAGACCCGTGGGAGGAGGTGCCGGATTATGTCTATTCGCGCACGGTGAACCCCGAGGACGCGCCGGATACGCCGGAATATATCACGATCGACTTCGAGCGCGGCGATCCGGTCGCGGTCTGTGGAGAAGCGCTCGGGCCGGCGGCTTTGCTCGAGAAGCTCAACGATTACGGCCGCGCTCATGGCATCGGCCGGCTCGACCTGGTCGAGAACCGCTTCGTCGGCATGAAGTCGCGCGGCATGTATGAGACGCCGGGCGGGACGATCTTGCACATGGCGCATCGTGCGGTCGAGCAGCTGACGCTGGACCGTGGCGCCACGCGGCTGAAGGACGAGATGATGCCGCACTATGCGACGCTCATCTACAACGGCTTCTGGTTCTCGCCCGAGCGGGAGATGCTGCAGGCGGCGATCGACCATAGCCAGAAGAATGTGACCGGCACGGTGCGGCTGAAGCTGTACAAGGGCGGCTGCCATGTCGTCGGGCGCAAGGCGGACGTGAAGTTCAACCTTTATTCCACCGACATCGTGACGTTCGAAGACGATCTCGGCGCCTATGACCAGCGCGACGCGGAGGGGTTCATCAAGCTGAACGCGCTGCGGCTGCGGTTGCTAGGGCGGCGGGATCGTTGATCGAAGATCCTCCCCTGCAAGGGGAGGGGGACCAGCCGAAGGCTGGTGGAGGGGTGTCACCGGTGCAGCTTGATCTCGAGACGGTGACACCCCTCCGTCGCGCTGCGCGCGCCACCTCCTCTTCCAGGGGAGGACTTGATGTGCTCCCTTTCGCCCTCTTCCTTACCGTCGCGCTGACGGCGCTCTGGACCGCGCTCGCCTGGACCGATCTCGCCGCGCTGCGCCTGCCGGAACCGGACGACATGGTCCGGCTCGCGCAGATCAGGGATTGGCTGGACGGGCAGGCGTTTGGCGATCTGGCGCAAGCGCGGCTCGGCCCGCCGGGCGGGACCGCGCTCCATGGGTCGCGGCTGCCGGACCTGGTGCCGGCGCTCATCATCTCGCTGCTCTCGCCGTTGATGGGCGTAACGCGGGCTGAGATCGCGGCGGTGATCTTCTGGCCGGAACTGCTGTTCTTCCTGCACCTGATGCTGATCGGCGGGCTGGCGCGGCGGCTGGGCGGCGGCGTGGCGGCAGCCATGGCGATCGCGGCGCTCGCCTTTCCGGCGATCGCGCTGTTCGCGCCGGGGAGGATTGACCATCACGCGCTGCAGCTGGTGCTGGTCGAAGCGATGCTGGTCGGCCTGGTCTCGGGCCGGCTGCTGCTAGCGGGCGCGGCGGCAGGGTTGAGCCTTGCCGTCGGCGCCGAAGCAGCGCCGGTGATCCTGATCGCCATGCTGTGGCTCGCGGTGAACTGGGTGCGCACGTCGCGCCCGGTGGCGGGGTTCGGCAGCGGACTGCTGATCGTGACCTTAGCCGCATTCGCGCTGCTGCGGCCGCAGGTCTGGCCCTCCGGGCTGTGCGACGGCTTCACGCCGCCCATGTTCGCGCTGATGCTGATGGCGGCGGGGTCATGGCTGGTGCTGGCCGGCCTCGCGCCGCGGCTGCCGGACCTTCGCTGGCGAGGCGGGGCGGCGGTCTTGCTCGGCACGCTCGTGCTGGCGGCGGGCTGGCTGGTCGCGCCGAGCTGCTTTGGCAGCCCCTATGGCGCCAGCGATCCCTTGATCGACCGGGTCTGGCCGGAGCAGGTCGGCGAATATGGCGGTTTGCTTCGGCAAGGCCCCGGCACATTGCTGGCGTGGCTCGGCCTGCCGCTCGCCGGGCTGGCGGCGGCGCTTTGGCTGAGCTGGCGGCAGCGGAGCGCGGCGGTGCTGCTGCTGAGCGCAGTGATCGCCGTCGCACTGCTGGCCAGCTTCATCCAGCTGCGCACGCTCTGGTTCACGGCGGCGCTCGGGGCTCCGCTGCTGGCGCTGGCGATCGCTCGCATGGGTGGCGCGGCTTGGCGAGGGCTGGCCTGCATCGCCTCGATCGGGCTCGTTTGGCAGTCGGTCGGCGAGCTTTCGTCGCGGCGCACAGTCGAAAGCTGCACCGATCGCCACACCTTGCTTGCGCTCGACCGGCTCGACACCGGCGCTTTCGCCGCGCCGATGAGCCTGTCGGGCTATCTGGTCGGCGCCACTCAGCATCGCAGCCTTGGCGGTCCCTATCACCGCAACCGCGCCGGCAACCGCGCCCTGGCGGAGCTGTTCCTGTCGAGCCCGGAGGCTGGTCGCTACCAGGCGAGCCTCTGGGCAGTCGATTATATCGCGCTTTGCCCCACGCCCGATGGCGGACTGCCGCCAGCACTGCTCCGCCCGAGCGGCCTCGCCGCGCATCTGCTGAACGGCACCGCACCCGACTGGCTCGACCCTGTGCCCCTGGTCGGCAGCGACGTGCTGGTCTGGCGCGTCCGGCCCATTGCCGCGCCGGGGCTGCGTCCGTAGGAAGCCGCATGGCGGGGGCTTGGCTCGACAGGCGATGGGTTTGGCTGCTGCTTGCGCTCGCGGCGGCGATTCCGCTCGTCTGGCCGCAAGTGCCGCCGCTGGTGGACGCCCTTGGCCATATGGGCCGCTACCATATCCAGACCCGGATCGACCGCGTGCCGTCGATCGCCCAGGCGTTCAGCTTCGAATGGCGGCTGCTCGGCAATCTCGGCGTCGATCTGCTGATCATCCCGATCGCGGCGCTGTTCGGAGTGGAATTCGGCACCAAGCTGATCGTGCTTATGATCCCGCCGCTGACCGTTTTCGGCATGCTGTGGACGGCGCGCGAAGTGCATGGCCGGGTGCCGCCGACCGTGCTGTTCGCGCTGCCGCTCGCTTACGCCTATCCGCTCCAGTTCGGCTTTATCAATTTCTCGCTGTCGGTGGCGCTGGCGTGGAACGCGCTGGCGCTTTGGGTCAGGCTGGGGCGGCTTGATCAGCTGAAGTTGCGTGCTGCAATCTTCCTGCCGCTCGCCTGCCTGTTGTGGCTGACGCACATGGTCGGCTGGGGACTGTTCGGGCTCAGCGCGTTCGGCGCCGAGCTGGTGCGGCGGCTCCGCGCGGGTGAGAGATCCCTGCCGGCTGTGCTGTGGTCGGGGCTGAGCTGCGCCGCACTCGCGCTGCCGCTCATCCCGATGGTCCTGCTGCGCAGCGACGCTCCGGAAGCGGCGACGTTCGACTGGTTCAACTGGGATGCGAAGATTTTCTGGGCGATGTCGCTGCTGCGCGACCGCTGGCAGAGTTTCGATATTCTCGGCGCCTGGCTGCTGCTGATCGTGATCGGTATCGCGCTGGTGCGGCGGCGGCTGGACCCGCTGCTTGGGCTCCCGGCCTTGCTCTGCTTCATCGCCTTCCTGCTGATGCCGCGGGTGGTGATCGGGTCCGCCTATGCCGACATGCGGCTGCTGCCGTTCACCGCCGGGATTGCGATCCTCGCGATCCGGCCGATCCAGGCGCAGTGGGCCAAGTGGGTCGCCGCTGCCGGCCTGCTCTTCTTCGGCACGCGAATCGCAGCGAATACCGTCAGCCTTGCGCTTTACGACCGGAGCTACCGCAGCGAACTGGGTGCCCTCGACGCCCTGCCGCGTGGCAGCTCGGTGCTGTCGCTGGTCCTGCGGCCCTGCGGCAATGCCTGGGCGCCGCCCCGGCTCGACCATTTGCCCGCTTTCGCGATCATCCGCCGCGACGCCTTTACCAACGATCAATGGACGGTCGACGGCGCCCAGCCGCTGAAGGTGATCAAACCCGGCGTCGGCCGCTATGGCAGCGACCCGTCGCAGCTCGTCTATCCCCAACACTGCCGCGGCGACGGCTCGGACCTGCAAGGGGCGATTGCCGAGTTCAATCGTGCCGCCTTCGACCATGTCTGGGTGATTGGCGGGCGCGCCGACGCAGCCGACCTTCAACCGCTCTGGTCGAACGGGCATTCGACTCTCTATCGTGTCCGCCGAAGGGGAGCGGGATGAGCCGTTTGGCGCTGTCGGTCGTGGTGCCGTGCTACAATGAGGAAGAGATTTTGGCGGAGCTGCACCGCCGGGTCTCCGCCGCCGCGCGCGAGGCAGTGGGCGATGCCTATGAGCTCGTGCTGGTTAATGACGGGTCGCGCGATGCGACCTGGCGGGTGATGCAGGCGCTCGCGGCCAATGACCCACATCTGGTGGCCGTCAATCTGTCGCGCAACCATGGTCATCAGCTGGCGCTGACCGCGGGCCTGGAGCTTTGTGGCGGCGAGCGCATCCTGATCATCGACGCCGACCTGCAGGACCCGCCCGAGCTGCTGCCTGCCATGATGCGAGAGATGGACGGTGCGGAAGCGGATGTCGTTTACGGGGTCCGCCGCAGCCGCGAAGGCGAAACCGCGTTCAAAAAGGCGACTGCGGCCGGCTTTTACCGCCTGCTCTCCAAACTCTCCCCGACGCCGATCCCGATCGACACCGGCGACTTCCGGCTGATGTCGCGCCGGGCGCTGGACGCACTGCTGGCCATGCCTGAACAGGCGCGCTTCATTCGCGGCATGGTCGCCTGGATCGGCTTCCGTCAGGTGCCGCTCGCCTATGACCGGGCCGAGCGGCATGCGGGCTCGTCCAAATATCCGCTCGGCAAGATGATCGCCTTTGCCTTCGATGCGGTGACCGGCTTTTCGACTGCGCCATTACGGTTCGCGAGCCATGTCGGGCTGGGGCTGGTCGCGGCATCGATGCTGCTGCTGCTGTACATTGCCTATGGCTGGCTGAGCGGCCGAGCGGTCGAGGGCTGGACCTCGCTGATGCTGGTCGTCGTGATCCTGGGCGCCGTGCAGATGTTCGTGCTCGGCATGATCGGGGAGTATCTCGGCCGGCTGTACATGGAGGCGAAGAAACGGCCGCTCTACATCGTCTCGGACGTGATCGGCCGCGCCGCCGATCGCCCGCATCGGCTAGGTCATGTCGCGGGCGACGCGATCGCGACGAGCGACACTCCGGGCGGGAACGGCACCCGGCCAATCGCATAGCGCTCCAGACCGAAAAGCATTTCGAACAGGCTGTTGATCGGCCGGGGAGGCAATGCGTCGTCGCTGCTGTCTTTACCAACGATCCGCCCGGCCAGCCGCGCGCCCACGGCGAGGGGGAAGAGCAGCGAGTTGAACGGGCTCAACAGCTCGACCCGTAGGCCGGCCTGGTCGATCAGCCGGCGCAGCGACTTGGCCGAATAGCGGCGCTTGTGATGGTTCACGACGTCGTGCGCGCTCCACATCCATTGATGCGCCGGCACGGTGATCAGGATCTTGCCGCCCGCCCGCAGCTTGGTGGCGATGGACTGGAGCGAGCGGACATCCTCCTCGACATGCTCGATCACGTCGAGCACCGCGACCATGTCATAGGCCAATTCTGGAACGCCGATCAGGTCCGGCAGCGGCGACGCGCCGATTGGCTTGCCCACCCGCTTCTCGGCGACCGCGCGCGCGGCGTCGTCCAGTTCGATACCCTCGACCGCACCGAAGCGGGCGAGCATCTGCAGATTGTGGCCGGTGCCGCAGCCGATCTCGAGAATGCGCGCATCCGGAGGCAGCTCGATCCGGCGTTCGATCAGCGCGGCCAGAACGTCGCGGCGGGCGCGATACCACCAATGACGCTCGTCCAGCTCGGCCATGCGATCATAGACGATGCGCTCCATCAGCTGAACACCCAGCGGCGATTGAGTGCGAAGGTGACGAGGGGCGTCACGAAGATGATCGGAATGACCGGCCACCAGACCGGACCACCGAGCTGCTTCACCAGCACGAACACGAACAGCTGGTTGAGCAGGAAACCGGTGGTGTTGACGGTGAAGAATTTGATCGTGCGGGCAGCCGGATTGTCGCGGCTGCCATGGTCGCGAAAGCTGTAGCGGCTGTGGAGCACATAGCCGAGGCAGGTGAAGATGAGATAATTGATCGTCATCGACAGCATCGGTTCGACGCCGAACAGCTCGGCGACGACCCAATAGCCGCCGGCCACCAGCAGGGTCAGCAACCCGCCCGTCAGCGCGAAGCGGACGAGCTGGCCGAACACCGCGCGCTTTTCCGGCGGTAATCGTTCGACCAGAGGCCGGAGTGGTTCAACTTTCACCGGCCTTGCCCTAATGCCCGTTGCGGAGATTGGAAACCGGGCGGCAATGACGGACAGCGGCGACACAAAGAGCGACTGGCTGGCGCGGAACTGGCGGGTGCTGGTCGTCGCCTTGTGGCTGGGCGCATGCGCCTGGCTGATCTGGTCGCGCTGGCGCGGCATTCACTGGTTCGCGCTTGGCGATACCGACGACAATATGCGGATCGCGCAGGTCCGCGCCTGGCTGAACGGCCAGGATTGGTATGATCTGCGCCAGTACAAGCTGAACCCGCCGGCCGGTTTCGACATCCACTGGTCGCGCCTGGTCGACCTGCCTATCGCCGGCCTGATCCTCGGCTTTCGGCCGCTGGTCGGCGGACGGCTGGCCGAGCAGATCGCGGTGACTGTCGCGCCGCTGCTGCCGCTGCTGGTCACCCTGTTCAGCGCCGCCCTCGCCGCGCGCCGGCTGGTGCATCCGCGCGCCGCGCTGCTTGCCGCCGCTCTGGTGCTGTGCTGCCAGGTGGCGCTCGATATGTTCCGGCCGCTCAGGATCGACCATCATGGCTGGCAACTCGCCATGCTGATGGTGACGATCGCGGGCCTGGCCGACCCGAAGCGAATTCGCGGCGGCATCACGGTGGGCGTGGCGAGCGCGCTGTCGCTGGTGATCGGGCTGGAGCTGCTGCCCTATATCGCAGTGGCGGGCGCTTCGATCGGTTTGCGCTGGATCGGGCACCGCGAGGCGAGCCCGCGGCTCTTCTCCTATGCCGTTGCCTTTGGCATTTCGGCCGCGGTCGGCTTCGCCCTGTTCGCCAGCTATGCCAACCGGGAGCCGGTCTGCGACGCGCTATCGCCGGTGTGGCTGTCTACGGTGCTGGTCGGCTGCGGTGCCTTGCTGGTGCTGACCCTGGCCGACCCGGCACGGTGGCAAGCCCGGTTGGGAATGGCGCTGGTCGCCGCCGCCGGTGTCGCGGCTTTCTACTGGTTCAGCTGGCCGCAGTGCCGGGGCCGGCTGGAGGGGGTCAGCCCGGAGCTGTACAAGATATGGCTGTCGAACGTGCGCGAGGCGCGGCCGATCTATGCCCAGAACGCGCAGACCATCGTCGCGACTCTGATGGTGCCGGCGATCGGCCTGATGGGCGCTGCGTGGGGCATCTGGCGCGCGCGCGGCACGGAGACGGTCTATAGCTGGTCGTCGATCCTGGTCATGTCGCTCTTCTCGGTCGGCATGCTGTTCTGGCAGGTGCGCGCGGGGCCGGCCGCGCAGTTGATCGGGGTTACCGGCGCGGCCTTCCTCGGCTGGCATCTGGTCGGCTGGTTTGCTGCGTCCAGGCACATGCTGGTGCGGGTGTTCGGCGTCGTCGGCGCCTTTCTGCTCGTGTCGGGCATTGCCGGCTATGTGAGCTTCCCCTTCCTGCCGAAGGAGCCACGGAACGAGGTTTATTGGAAGAAGGTGATGACCGCCAATCGCCGCTGCCCGACGCTGCCGGCGCTGCACCCCATCGCCAAGATGCCGGCGACGACGATCTTCACCTTCGCCGATCTCGGGCCGAGGATCATCTCGGTCACGCACCACAAGGCAGTGGCCGGCCCTTACCACCGCAACGGCCAGGCGATACTGGACGTGCACCACGCGTTCGACGGCCCGCCGGAACAGGCGCGGGCGATCGCGCTGAAGCATGGCGCGACCCTGTTGCTGGTTTGTCCTCATTTCGCGGAGTCGACGGTGTACCGTGCCCGCAGTCCGAAAGGCTTCTACGCCCGGTTGGAGCGGGGCGAGCGCTTCCCCTGGATGGAGCCGGTGCCACTGCCCAAGGGATCGCCTTATTGGCTGTGGCGGATCAGGTAAGCGCCGCGCGGATGCCGTCGATGACGAACTGGACGGCAAGCGCGGCGAGGATCACGCCGAGGATTCGCGTGATCATTGCCTCCAGCCGATAGCCAAGAAGCTTCATCAGCGGACCGGCGAGCAGCAAAGCGAGCAGGGTGAGGACCAGCACCAGCGCGAGCGCAGCGAGCACGGTCAGGTCCTGCTCCAGCCCGTCGGCACGCGAGGTGAGCAGCATCGCCGAGGCGATCGAGCCGGGGCCGGCGATCATCGGAATGCCCATCGGGAAGATGGAGATGTCGTCGTGCGCCGGCTGCGCCTTGACGTCCTCGGCCCGTTCCTCGCGGCGCGCCTGACGCTTCTCGAACACCATTTCGAGCGCGATCAGGAACAGCATGATGCCGCCCGCGATCCGAAACGCGTCGAGGCTGATGCCGAGCGCGCGCAGGAACGCCTCGCCGACCAGAGCGAAGACGAGCAGGATCGCCCCGGCGACGGCAACCGAGCGGAATGCCATCGCGCGGCGCTGCTGCGCCTGGGCGCCGCTGGTCAGGCTGGCGAAAATGGGCGCGCAGCCGGGTGGGTCGATCACCACGAACAGGGTCGCGAAGGCCGAGATGAAGAGGTCTAGCATGTGACCCTACCCCGTCATGCCAGCGCAGGCTGGCATCTCATGGATCGTGAGACCCCAGCCTTCGCTGGGGTGACGGTCAGAGAGTGGCAGCCGCATCCACACCCTCCCGCCGACACGCGCCGACCAAAGTATTCCGCAACAGCACCGCGATCGTCATCGGCCCCACCCCCTTCGGCACCGGCGTGACCGCGCCGGCGACCGACAGTGCCTCGTCGAACGCGACGTCTCCCACCAGCCGCGTCTTGCCCTCCGCGCCCGGAACGCGGTTGATGCCGACGTCGATAACGGTGGCGCCGGGCTTTAGCCAGTTTCCCTTGACCATCTGCGGGCGGCCGACGGCAGCGACGACGATGTCGGCGCGGCGGACCACATCGGGCAGGTCGCGGGTGCGGCTGTGCGCGACCGTGACGGTGCAGCTTTCGCGGAGCAGCAATTGCGCCATCGGCTTGCCGACGATGTTCGAGCGGCCGATCACCACCGCGTCGAGACCGGAGAGGTCGCCGAGCCGGTCCCTCAGCAGCATGACACAGCCGAGCGGCGTGCAGGGCACGAAGCCGTCGAGGCCGCTGGCCAGCCGGCCCGCATTGACGGGGTGGAAGCCGTCCACGTCCTTGGCCGGGTCGATAGCTTCGATCACCGCCTGTTCGTCGATTTGTCGAGGCAGTGGCAGCTGAACGAGAATGCCGTCCACTGCCGGATCGGCGTTCAGCTGCTGCACCAGGGCAAGCAACCCGTCCTGCGACGTATCGGCCGGCAGCTTATGCTCGAAGCTGAGCATGCCGGCTTCGATCGTCGCCTTGCCCTTGGAGCGGACATAGACCTGGCTGGCAGGGTCATCGCCGACCAGCACGACGGCGAGGCCCGGCGCACGGCCCACGCGCTCGCGAAAGGCGGCGACGCCTTCCGCTACGCGTCCGCGCAAGCCTGCCGCGAAACCGGCGCCGTCGATGATCGCCGCCTGGTTCACGCCACGCAGACGCTCACGAAGAGGCGCGGCATGAAGACCTGCTGGATGATCGACAGCAGCAGCAGCACGACCAAAGGCGAGAGGTCGAGCGCGCCCAGATCGGGCATGATGCGGCGGATCGGGCGATAGAGCGGCGCCGTCATCCGATCGAGCGCGGTCAGCACCGTCCGCACGAAATCGCTGTGCACGTTGATGACGTTGAAGGCGACCAGCCAGGACAGGACCGCCTGGATGATGATGATCCACCACAGCGCGGTGAGCAGGATCTGAAGAATTTGGGCGAGCGCGCACATATTTGGTCCCCGCGGAAGTCGTTACGGCCGAATAGCCATATAGGGAGGGAAAGTCAGGCCCGCACCAGCGTGCCGACGCCGGCCTTGGTGAAGATTTCGAGCAGGACCGCGTGCGGCACCCGGCCGTCGAGGATGACGGCGGCGTCGACGCCCTCTTCGACAGCCTTGAGGCAGGTCTCGAGCTTGGGGATCATGCCGCCGCTGATCGTGCCATCCGCGCGCAGCCGCTGAATGTCGCCCGGTACGAGATCGGTCAGCAACTGGCCCTGCTTGTCGAGCACGCCGGCCACGTCGGTGAGCAGGAACAGGCGGGCGGCGCCGAGCGCGCCGGCAATCGCTCCGGCCATGGTGTCGGCGTTGATATTGTAGGTCTCGCCGCCTGCGCCGACGCCGATCGGAGCGATCACGGGAACCATGCCGGCGATTTCGAGATGGTCGATCAGGGTGCGGTCGACCGCCACCGGCTCGCCAACGAAGCCGAGATCGACCAGCGTCTCCTCGTCGCGCTCACGGTCATAGACATAATGGTCGAGCTTGGCGGCGCGGACGAGATTGCCGTCCTTGCCGGAAATGCCGACCGCCTTCCCGCCGGCCTGGCCGATCAATGCGACCAGTTCCTTGTTGATCGCGCCGGACAGGACCATTTCGGCAATGTCGGCGGTCTGTTCGTCGGTGACGCGAAGACCATCGACGAACTCGGATTTGACGCCCAGCTTCTTGAGCATCGCGCCGATCTGCGGGCCGCCGCCATGGACCACGACCGGGTTGATGCCGACCGCCTTCAGCAGGACGATGTCCTCGGCAAAGCTGGCCGCCACCGACGGATCGCCCATCGCATGGCCGCCATATTTCACCACGAAGGTCTGGCCGGCATAGCGCTGCATATAAGGCAGCGCCTCGATCAGGATTTCCGCGCGGGCGATCAGGTTGGCGGGATCAGTCACGGCGCGAACCCTCATGCACGATCGAGCCGCCGGCCGATGGCGACGAGCAGATAGATGACGGGCGGCACCAGCAGCGCCGACAGCACGACCTTGGCAAGCATCTGGCCGAGGAGGAGCTGACCGATCGGGAAGACGCCGTAAAAAGCGATGAACACGAACAACAAGGTGTCGACGATCTGGCTGAGTACAGACGCGACGCCTGCGCGCAGCCAGAGCAGGCGGCTGCCTTCCTTGCCCTTCAGCGCCGAGAAGATGGTGACGTTGAGCGTCTGCGAAATGCCATAGGCGATGATGCCGCCAAGCCAGATGCGCGGGGTGCCGCCCATGATCATCTGGAACGCGTCGCGCCGCGCCGGGTCCATCTCTTCCGATGCGGGAATCGCCAGGACGACGTAGGACAGCAGCAGCGACGCGATCAGCGGCACGAAACCGATCTGCACCAGCCGGTTGGCGGTGTGGCGCCCGTGCAGCTCCGCCACGGCGCTGGAGGTGACGACCAGCAGCAGGAAGGCGAAAATGCCCGCCTCCACCGCCAGCGGCCCGAGCGCGACCTGCTTGTTGCCCAGCACGCCCGCAATGCAGACCATGCCGCCATAGAAGATTGAGAAAGCGAAAAGCGACGGCGAGAGCGCCGGGCGGGGATCGTTCATGAGCGGCTGGTAGTGGGTTTGATCACTTGGGGAAAGAGAGTCGCTCGTCCTGAGCGGAGCGCGAAGCGCGAAGTCGAAGGGCGTGGGTGCAGCGCCCCTCGACTTCGCTCGGGACGAGCGATGGGGTGCTCGCGGTCACTTCTCTCCCCGCGCTTTGCCCCATTCCCGCGCTGCCGTGTAGCCGAGATAACCCGTGCCGAAGAGCGCGTAGAGCGGCTCTGGCAGGGCGTTCAGGTAGGCCGTCATGCCGCGGGCCAAGGCTTCGGCGGTGCCGGGCGACAGGGCGCTGAGCAGGCCCATCGGGATCGACCAGAGCAGCAGCACATGCATGACGTAGAGGAAGCTCGGCCGGGCGCGGCTGGTCCAGGGATCGGGCGATTGCGCCTCGGCGACGATCGCCGAGAGCTGCGCCTTGACCGCCTCCAGTTCCTGGCTGCCCTGGAGACGGAGCAGTTCGAGCTTGGCGGCTTCCCGCGCGCGGGGGTCGGGGATGAGCTTGTCGATCAGGCCGGCAATGGGGCCGATCAGCGTTTCGAAAAATGCCATGATGGTCTCCAATGTTCACGAAAGGTCGCGGTGACCAAGGCGATCAGCTGCCAATCCGGTTGGCGAGCCAGCCGTAGAGAAAGGCTTCATTGGCCGGGCGGCTCTCGGCGAGGCGGAGATAGCGTTCGCCCTGCAGCGCCTCGATCGCCTTCAGCAGCACGATTTCGCCGGCCGCGCCGCGGGTGCGCAGGAAGCCGGTGAGTGCGCCGAGTGTGGCCGGCCCAACCGCGCCGTCGACGGCGATATCGGCATAGTCGCGGGCGCCGCGGTTCAGTGCGTTCAGGGCGCGCTGGAGAAAGGCGGTGGCGACCTTCGGCCCCATGTTGACGCCGGTGTCGAACAGCTCGGCGCCGATCTTCGGGGCGTGGCGGGCCACGTCATCATAGCGGGGCTGGTGCCAGTAGAGGCGGCGGTAGATGCCGGCGGCGACCGCACGGGGCAGGTGGCGCATGTCACCGGTCCAGCCGTTCGCGCGGGCAACGGCCTGGGTGATGCCGAAGTTGGTGGGCCCGCCGCGATCGGCGGGGTGGTTCACATAGCCGCCCTCGCGGCCCAGCAGCTCTTCGATCAGTGCGTCGATGGTCATGGTCAGTCTCCCGGTTGCGAGTCGGGAGACTAACCAGAACGGTTATAAATAGGACAGAGGCTTCTCACATTCGTCATTGCGCGCGGAGCGAAGCAATCCAGCTTCGGTGAGGGCTGGATTGCTTCGTCGCTACGCTCCTCGCAATGGTGGGTGAGTTCAGGCGATCTCGCGGCCGATCAGCATCGGTCCGATCTTGCGGGAGCTGCCCTCGTGGAAGCCGACTTCCGCCTGGAACTCGCGCGGATTGGCGAAGGTGCCGAAGATCATGTCGTAGAGCGGCAGGTCGCCATAATTATTTGCGTGGTGGCCGCGCTTGTGGTGGAGCGAGTGGCTTTCCGGCCGCTGCACGAAATAGCCGAGCCAGCGCGGCGTGCGCACGTTCATGTGCTGGAACATGCCGAGGAAGGTCGCGAGCACATTGACCAGCAAGGCCGCCTCGCCGCTCAGGCCGAAGCCGAGCACCAGTGCGACGCTGGTGAAAAAGGCGAAGCCGATCGTGTCCAGCGGGTGAAAGTAGAAGGCGCCCCAGATGTCGAGCCGTTCGGCGCTGTGGTGCATCTGATGGAACCAGCGCCACAGGATCGGCGTGTTGTGCATCGTCCGGTGCCAGGCATAGATGAAGAACTCCAGCACCAGAAAACCGCCGGCGACCTGCACCCAGAAGGGCAGCTGCGCGGCATCGACCAGCTGATATTGGCCGAGCCAGGCGTCCCAGCCGAGCGGCGCCAGCGTCGCGACGAGGAAATAGAGCAGAGTGAAGGCGATGCCCTGCAGCTGCCAGCCGCGCACTTGCGGCCAGGCCTGGGCGCGGCTGCCCAGTTCCAGCAGCACGAAGCCGGCGAACAAGGCGAGGGCAATCCAGTGATAGGTTCCGAACATTTGTAAAATCCCCTTGGCGCTCTTGCGTTCAGGGGCCGGGAACTAGCCGGGCGCGCCGTATCCTCTCTAGCAGCTATGCGGTCGCTTTTCATCCGCCGTGGAGAAAAGCCCGTAGCTATGCTAGTTTAAGGCAAGTTTTGGGGGTGAGTGGACGGCAATGGTGCAGCGGCTTTCCGAGAAAACCAGACCGGCGGTGCAGTTGGCGCCCGATCTTCGCACCAAGGGCGAACGGACGCGCGAGCGCATCCTCGACATCGCCCAGGACGCGATCATCCATAAGGGCTTTGCCGCGACCTCGATCGAGGAGCTGGTTGAGGCGGCGGGGATCACCAAGAGCGGCTTTTTCTATCACTTTCGCGACAAGAACGACCTTGCCCGGCAGATGTTCGAGCGGTTCATGAACGAAGACAATGCGCTGCTCGACACGCTGACGACGCGGGCGCGCACTTTGTCGGAAGACCCGCTGCAGAGCCTGCTGATCTTCCTGAACCTCTATGCCGAGACGATGGACGAGATGCCGGAGCTGCACCCCGGCTGCCTGGTCGCGGCGATCACCTATCAGGAGCAGATGTTCGACCGCGAGGTGCGGGAGATGAACCGCCAATCCGTGCTCGGCCTGCGCGCGCGCTTCCGCGAATGGCTCGACGAGATCGGGCGCAAGCATCCGCCCAAGATCGAGACCGACCTGGACGCGCTGGCGGACCAGCTGACGACGGTCGTCGAGGGATCGATCATCCTGTCAAAGGCGCTCGTCGATCCGGGGCTGATGGGGCGGCAGATGCGGCTGTTCCGCGATCATGTGAAGCTGATCTTCGGCGCATGAAGCTGGCGCTGGTGCAGCGGGCAGCGCCGCTGCTGGGGCTGATCGCGGGGGCGTGCTCGCCGCTCGGCGCGTTCAATGCGGCGATGCCGAAGGATGGTGGGGCCAGGCTGGCGGCGTCCGGCATTGCCTATGGCGAGGGGCCGCGGCGGCGGCTCGACGTCTATGTGCCGCGGGGGAGCGTGGGTGCGCGGCCGGTGATCGTGTTCTTCTATGGCGGCTCGTGGAACTCGGGCGACCGGCGCGGCTATGGCTTTGTCGGCAAGGCGCTGGCGGCGCGTGGGTTCGTGACGGTGATCCCGGATTACCGGCTGGTGCCGGAAGTGACTTATCCGGGCTTTGTCGAAGACGGCGCGGCGGCGGTGCGCTGGGTGCGGGCGCATGCCAGGGATTATGGCGGCGATGGCGAGCGGATCGTGCTCGCGGGGCATTCGGCCGGGGCGTATATTGCCGCGATGCTGGCGGTGGACGGGCGGTGGCTTGGTGCCGATCGCAAGGTGGTGCGGGGTCTTGCAGGATTGGCCGGACCCTATGACTTTGCGCCTTTGACCGTCGGCTCAAGCCAGGCGGCGTTCGGGCGTTGGCCCGATGCGGCGGAAACGCAGCCGGTCACCCATGTTGATGCGAGTGCGCCGCCGGCTTTGCTGCTGACCGGGGCGGACGACACGATCGTCAGGCCCCGCAACAGCGAGGCGCTGGCGGCAAAGCTGCGCGCAGCAGGCGTTGCGGCGGAGGTGAAGCGCTATCCGGATGTTGCGCATATCGGCATCCTGACCGCCATTGCCAGGCCGTTCCGCGGCAAGGCGCCGGTGGTGGCGGACGTGGCGGAATTCGCGGAGCGGGTGACCCGCTAACGCTCCACTTCCTCCTTGAGCCTGGTGAGCAGGGCGGCGGCGCGTTCGGCGTGGGGGCCGATCCAGCGTTCGTGGATTTGCTGGATGGGGACGGCGTTCAGGTGGTTCCAGCGCTCCCGCCCGCGCCGTTCCGGGATGATCAGTTCGGCCTCTTCCAGCACCTTGATGTGCTGCATGACGGTGCAGCGGTCCACCTCCGGAAAGTGCGCGCAGAGCGTGCCGGTGGTGAGCGGCTGGCCGCGCAGATCGTCGAGGATCTGGCGGCGGATCGGCGCCGCCAGCGCCTTGAACACACGGTCGTGGCGGTCGCTGATTGACATGTTATGAAAACATAACATATGAGTCGCGGCCTGCCAAGGAGGACGAGTGATGGAGCTGAAGTTCCGAGTCGCGGGCCGCATTGCACGGCCGGTCGAGCAAGTGTTCGAGGCGGTCGCCAATCCCGACCAGCTGTCCCGCTATTTCACCACCGGCGGCGCCAAGGGGCGGCTGGAGACGGGCGCGACGGTGACCTGGGACTTTCACGACTTTCCCGGCGCCTTTCCAGTGCAGGTGATCGAGGTGCTGCCGAACGAGCGCATCGTGCTCGAATGGGAGGCCAACGAGGGGCCTCCGGCCGAGGGCGAGGCGGTCACCGGAGCCGGCTACAATACTCGCGTGACCATGACCTTCGTGCCGCTGGACGACGGACGCACGCTCGTCACTATCGCCGAACAGGGCTGGCACGAATCCGAGACGGGCCTGGCCGGCTCCTATGGCAATTGCGAAGGCTGGACGCAGATGCTGTGCGCGATGAAGGCCTGGCTGGAACATGGCGTCCATCTGCGCGAGGGCTTCTATAAGTAACTCGTCTTCCTGAGAGAAGGCACTGGACCCCGGATCAAGTCCGGGGTGACGAGGAAAGGCGGTTTGGCGCGACCTGATCGCGGGTGGCGCCGGCATCGGGCCAGGCGTTGCCGGCGATCAGCGCGGCCACGATCTCGGCCATGGCGGGCGCGGTCTGGAGGCCGTAGCCGCCCTGGCCGGCCAGCCAGAAAAAGCCCTCCGCGTCCGGCGCGAAGCCGGCGACGGGCACGCGATCGGCGGCGAAGGTGCGCAGGCCGGCCCATTTGTGGGTGAAGCGGCCGACCTCCAGCGTGGTGAATTCGGTGACACGGTGGGCGGCGACGGCCATGTCATATTCGTCGGGCTGGGCATCGCAGGGATCGTCCGGGTTCTCGTCCACCGGAGAGGCGATCAGGCGCCCCGCGTCGGGCATGAAGTAGAGGTAATCGACCGCGGTTTTGACGAAGGGCCAGTCGCGCACGTCGGCAGCGGGCGGCGCGTCGAAGCCGATGATCGTGCGGCGGAGCGGCTTCAGCCCGAGCGGGCGCACGCCGGCCATGGCCGCGACGCGGTCCGCCCAAGCGCCGGCGGCATTGATGAGGATCGGCGCTTCATAGCTGTCGCCGGCCTCGGTCCGCACCTGCCAACGCGGGCCGATGCTCGCGACGCGCGCGCCGCTGACGATCTCGCCGCCCGCCGCCTTGATCGCGCGCGCATAGCCCTGGAGCAGCGCATTGGGCTCGAGCCGCAGTCCTTCGCGGTGGACGAAGGCGCCGACCACCGCCTCGGGCGCCCAGCGCAGCGCCGGGCAGAAGCGGGCGGCGCTCTGCTCGTCGACGCGCTCGACGGCATCGCTCAGGCTGCGCGTGATCCGCTCCAGCTCGGCAAGGGCGGGCAGCATCGCTTCGTTGGCGATGAACATCGCGGGCGTGATCCGGGCGAGCGAGTCGAACCCGTCCGGCGGGTCGAGGAAGAAGGCGCGGCTGTGCGCGGTCAGCGCGCGCACCGTCTCCCCGCCGATGCCGAAATGCGAGAAGGTGGCGCTGCGCCCCGAGCTATGGAAGCCGAGCGCGTCCTCCGCCTCAAGCAGCAGCACGCGGCCATGCTTGGCGAGCGCCGCGCCGGCGGAGAGACCCGCCACGCCGCCGCCGATGATCAGGAAGTCAGCCGTCGTCTGCATTTTATTTCGTCACCCCGGGCTTGACCCGCGGTCCAGCTTCTTCTGCATTATCTAGCGAAAGAACAAGCGGGATCCCGGCTCAAGGCCGGGATGACGAGGGGTGGCTATGGATCGTCGGACATTCCTGGCAGCCGGAGCGGCGCTGAGCATTGCTTCCGCGGTAAACGCCCAAGCGCCGGCGGCCGCGTCGCCCGAGGACCGCGTCCGTGCCGCCGCTCGCGACGCGCGGCAGCGGCTCGCCTTTGACGGGCGAAGCTACTCCGGCCCGGCTTATGGCTGGTTGGTGGCGCAGGGGCGGGAGGCGCGCTTCTTCGCGCTGGGCGAGGAACATGGCATCGCCGAGAATCCGAAGCTGGCGGCGCAGCTGTTCCGCGATCTGGTGCCGGCCGGATATCGCCATGCCGCGATCGAGATTTCGCCGCCGATGGCAACGGAACTCGACCGCGCGGCAGCTGCGGGCATGCCGGCGCTCCGGCGCTTTCTGACCACGCCCGGCCGGCAGGTCGCCTTTTTCGGCATGCGGGAAGAGGCGGAATGGATCGCCGCCGCCCGCGCCGCGGTGCCGGGGCGGACGCCGGTGCTGTGGGGCACCGACTATGAAGTGTTCGCGGACCGGCACCTGATCGCGTCGCTCAAAGCGATGCGCAAGCCGGCTGCGGCGGAAGCGGCGCTGGCGCGGGTGGAGCAGGTCTCGGCCGAGGCATGGGCGCGGCAGGCCAGGACTGGAGACCTGCTGCAGATCTATCCCTTTTCCGGCGATCCGGAGCCGGTGCGCGCCCTTCGCGCGGCCTGGCCGCAGGCCGGGCCCGACGCCGGCTGGATCATCGACACGCTCGAAGAGACGCTCGAGATCAACGGGCTTTACCGGGCGCGGCAAGGCTATGCCTCCAATGCACGGCGGGCAGCCCTGTTGCGCCGCAACTTCCTGCGCCATTGGCAACAGGTCGCGGCAAGCAGCAACCCGCCGCGCGTGTTCCTCAAGTTCGGCTCCACCCATGTCGTGCGCGGACTGACCCAGGTGGGCACGTTCGACAAGGGCGCGCTGATCGCCGAACTGGCGGTACTGTGCGGCGAGCGCAGCTTTCACCTGCTGGTGCTGCCCGGCAACGACGCGCAGACGGCGGTGTTCGACCCCGCGACGCTCAAGTCCAAGCCGAGCGCGCCCAAGGATATGTATCAGAAGGGCCTGGGCTGGATGATCGACGAAGCCTGGCCGGACGCCTTTACCCTGTTCGACACCCACAAGCTGCGCCAGGCGGTGTATGGTGCGCGGAACGCCGATCCGGAGCTGGTGCGGGCGGTTTTCGGCTATGACGCTGTGCTGGTGATGAGCGGCTCCACTGCATCCTCGAATCTTTGACCCTTAGCTCCGTTCCGCCTGAGCTTGTCGAAGGCCTGCTTTTCTTCTTAGCTCAGCAAAGGAAGACAGGGGCTTCGACAAGCTCAGCCTAGACGGAGTGGGTATGTTTAGAGCCAGAGTTGCAATTGCCGCAGCATCCGCCGCTTTCCTCGCGAGCGCCGCGCCGCCGCCGGCCTATGACGTCGTCGTCCGTGGCGGCACCATCTATGACGGATCGGGTGGCGCGCCGTTCGTCGGCGACGTGGCGCTTAAGGGTGACCGCGTCGTTGCGGTGGGCAAGGTCTCCGGACGCGGCCTCAGGGAGGTGGACGCCGCCGGCCTCGCCGTCGCGCCGGGGTTCATCAACATGCTGAGCTGGGGCACGGAGTCGCTGATCGCCGACGGGCGCGGGCAGAGCGACATTCGCCAGGGCGTCACGCTGGAAGTGATGGGCGAGGGCCATTCGATGGGGCCGCTCAACCCCGCCATGAAGGCGCGGGAGCTGCGGCGGCAGGGGGATTTCAGGTTTCCCATCACCTGGACGACGCTGGGTGAATATCTGACGTTCCTGGAAAAGAAGGGCGTGTCGCCGAACGTGGCGAGCTTTGTCGGCGCGACGACGGTGCGGGTGCACGAGCTGGGCGAAGGCGATGTCGATCCGACGCCGGCGCAGCTGACCAGCATGCGGGCGCTGGTGCGGCGGGCGATGAACGAAGGCGCGATGGGGGTCGGATCGTCGCTCATCTACGCGCCCGCCAACTTCGCCGAGACGCCGGAGCTGGCGGCGCTCGCCACCGAAAGCGCCAAATGCGGCGGCATGTATATCAGCCATATCCGCGACGAGGGACCGCGGCTGATCGAAGCCATCGACGAGCTGATCGCGATTGCCGAGGCATCGAACGGCCCGGCCGAAATCTACCATTTCAAGCAATCGGGCCGCGAGCATTGGCCGAAGATCGATGCCGCCATTGCGCGGGTCGAGGCGGCGCGGGCGCGCGGGCTGCGCATCACGGCCGACATGTACAGCTATCCGGCGAGTTCGACCGGGTTCGACGCGGCGATGCCGCTCTGGATCCAGGCAGGCGGCATCGAGGCCTGGATCGAGCGGCTGAAGGACCCGGCGCAACGGGCGCGGGCGCTCGCCGAAATGCGCACCTCCGACGACGAAACCGCCAAGCTGGTGGTGGAGGAGCCGGACAAGGTGCTGCTGCTCGCCTTCAAGACCGACCGGCTGAAGCCGCTCACCGGCAAGACCCTGGCCGAAGTCGCCCACGCGAGAGGCAAGTCGTCCGAGGAGACGGTGGCTGACCTGATCGTCGAGGACGGCACCCGCATCCAGGTCGCCTATTTTGCGATGAGCGAGGACAATGTGCGGCGCCAGGTCGCTCTGCCCTGGATGAGCTTCGGCTCCGACGCCGAGGCGCAGGCGCCCGAGGGCGTGTTCCTGAAGTCGAGCACCCATCCCCGCGCCTATGGCAATTTCGCCCGCGTGCTCGGCAAATATGTGCGGGACGAGAAGGTGGTGACGCTGCAGGAAGCGGTGCGCCGGATGACCGGCTTTCCGGCCGCCAATCTAGGGCTGAAGGACCGCGGGCTGCTGAAGGCCGGCTATCACGCCGATCTCGCCGTTTTCGACCCGAAGACGATCACCGATCGCGCGACCTTCGCCAAACCGCAGCAATATGCGACCGGCATGCGCCACGTGTTCGTGAACGGCGTGCAGGTGCTGAAGGACGGCGAACATACCGGCGCGAAACCGGGGCGCTTCGTCCGGGGCCCCGGAGCGGGGCGCTGCCCGGGCTGATGCAGATCAGGAACCCTGGCTTTCGCTGATCGTTTGGCGCCCGGTTCTCAACACATCGGGAGTAGAGACGATGACGCTCAAGAACATGCTGTGGGGGGCCGCGCTTTCGGGCGCATTGCTGGCAGCCAGCGCGGCACCGGCCGCCGATCAGGACACGCGGGCCAAGACCGCGATCGCCGAAGCCTCCGCCAAGATCGAGGCGGCGCTTGCGGCGAAGGGCGGCACCGGCAGCGCCGCGTTGACCACCGAAGCCCAGGCGAGCCTGCGCGAGGCCCGCGAGCATATGGGCAAGGACAATGAGATGCAGGCGATCCAGGCCGCGCAAAAGGCCGCCCAGCTCGCCGACCGGGCAATGGCCGAAGCGCGCACGACGGAAGCCGCCGCCACCGAGACCCAGGCCAGCACGCAAGCGGCCGTGAGCGCGGCGCAGCAGGACGCGGCGGCCGCGAACGCGCGTGCCGACGCGGCGCAGGCAACGGCTGCCCAGGCGGCGTCGGATGCAGCGGCGGCACGGGCTGCGGCTGCCACCGCAGCGGCTCAGCCGGCGCAGACGACGGTCACCACCTCGACCGAGACCCAGGGCAGCAGCGTGACCTCGGGGTCGGGTACAGTCACTCAGGCGAAAAAGCCGGCGCGGCGCTCCACGACGACGCGGCGCACCACCGCGACGCCAACACCCAAGGTGAAGACCACGACGACGGTCACCACCGAACCGAAGTAAGTTCAGGCCTGGCTGAGCGGATAGCGCATTGCGCAGCGCCGCTCAGCCGGCAGGCCGTGGCGGGATTCGTCGGCGCGGATCGCCGCCAAGCGGGCGCTGAGCGCCAGCGGCGGCACTTCGCCAAAGCCGATCCGCGCGTAAAAAGGCGCGTTCCAGGGCACGTCGCGGAACGTGGTGAGAGTCACGGCGGTGAGGCCGTCATTATGCGCGCGCGCCAGTGCGGCCTCGATCAGCGCGCGGCCGATGCCTTGCCCCTGCCGGTCCGGCAGCACCGACAGTTCGACGATGTGAAGTTCCGGGCCGGCGCGTTCCGCGGCAAGAAAGCCGATCGGTTTACCGCCCTCCTCCGCGACCCAGCAGCTGCCCTGCGCGATCAGGTGGCGATGGGCTTCCTCGGACATGGGCTCGCCATCGGCGATCCAGGCAAGGTCGGGCAGGGTCCGGAAGCGCGTGCCGGCCGCGCGCTCGATCGGAGGAAGCGCCGCGGCGTCAGCAAGTGTGGCGATCCTGATCAGGGCGGGCATGGGCCGCTCTAGCGCCCGGCCCTTCGCCAGTCGAGCGAACGGAGGTTGAGCGTGCTCAGGTCCTCGGTGCCGTCCGCACAGGCCTCGCCGAGGTGCACGGCGCGGGCGAGGAGGTCGGGATCGGCGTGGCGATAGGCCGGGCGCTTGGTAATCGCGTCATACCAGACGCCGCTGCACGCATTGTCGAGCAGGATGCGTTGGAAGCAATGATCCTGATGGATCGGCCAGCCGCGGTCGTGGGCCAGGCTCGGCAGGATCTCGCGGGTGAGGGTCAGCCAGCGGGCTTCGAGCGCGGCACGGTCCATCGGCCTTTCTTGCCATTTGCGGCAAAGTCGCGAAAGCAGGCTGGATGATCAAAGCGTTGCTGTCGCCGCCCGCTCGAATCCTGATCGCTTTGGTAGCCGGGCTGCTGCTCGGCATTCTCGTCGCCGGCAGTGGCGCGGAGGGTTGGACCAACGGCGCGCTGACGATCGGCGAGACGATCGGCGGCCTGTGGCTGCAGGCCCTGCAGATGACGATCGTGCCCCTGCTCGTGTCGCTGCTGATCACCGGCATCTCGGCCAACGCGGACGCGGCGCGGGCCGGCGGGATCACGGCGCGGGCGGTGGCCATGTTCGCCATCTGCCTGGTTAGCTCGGCCACGTTGGCAGCGATCATGATCCCGTCTTTGCTTTCCGCTTTCCCCCTGGCGGCGGAGAGCGCGGCGGCGTTGCGCACCGCCTTGGGCCAGGCGCCCCCGACCCCGACGGACACGCCGGGCATCGCCCAATTCCTCCGCTCGATCGTGCCGACCAATCCGGTCACGGCGGCGGCGAGCGACGCCATCCTGCCGCTGATCCTGTTCACCGCGGTGTTCGGCTTTGCCGCCACGCGCCTGCCCGAAGAGCCGCGCCGGCTGCTGACCGGCTTTTTCGCGGCCGTGGTCGAGACGATGCTGATCATCATCAACTGGGTGCTGTGGCTGGCGCCGATCGGCGTGTTTGCGCTCGCTTTCGTCGTCGGCGGGCGAGCGGGCGTCGGTGCGTTCGGGGCCCTGGTCCATTACATATTGATCGTGTCGAGCGTCGGCGTGGTGATCTGGATTGCCGGCTTCATCATCGGTCCGGTGCTGGGGCGGCGGCCGTTCGGGACCTTTCTGAAGGCGGCGGCGCCTTCGCAGGCAGTGGCGATCTCGACGCAATCCTCTCTGGCCAGCCTGCCCTCGATGCTGCGCGGGGCGGAGCGGATGGGCGTGCCGGTCAGCGCCGCCGGCGTGGTGCTGCCGCTGGCGGTCGCCATCTTCCGCGCGACCGGGCCGGCGATGAACCTGGCGGTTGCCCTTTATGTCGCGCATTGGGCGGGCATCGAACTGACGCCGATGCAATATGCGGCCGGCATCTTCACCGCCTCGATCACGACCTTGGGCGCGGTCAGCCTGCCGGGGCAGGTGAGCTTCGTCACCTCGATCGCGCCGATCTGCGCGGCGATGGGCGTGCCGATCGAGCTGCTCGGCATCTTGATCGCAGTCGAGACGATCCCGGACATTTTCCGCACCTTGGGCAATGTCAGCATGGACCTGGCGGTGACCTCGACCGTGACGCGGAGGCTGGACGAAACCGAAGCGGATGCGGCGCTGGAGCGGTTTGTGGAGGGGTAGACCCTCCCCCGTTGGGAGAGGGCGACTCGCGCCTGGCGCGAGCGGGGTGAGGGGGCCAGGACCATCGATGGCGCCAAACCCCTCACCCGGCCGGGCTTTCGCCCGACTCGACCTCTCCCTATGGGAGAGGTGAAGGGGTGACTGGGATGGCGACCAAGGCAGGGAGTGAAGCCGTTCAGCGCGACCGGGGGCTCGCTCGCGAGATCGGCACCATCGCCTTTGCCGCGACGATCGTGAACGGCGTCATCGGCGGCGGCATCTTCGCGGCGCCGGCGGCCTTGGCGGGATCGGTGGGGGTGTGGGCGCCGCTGGCCCTGCTCGCCTGCGGGCTGGCGATGGGGGCGATCGTGCTGTGCTGCGCGGAGGCCGGCAGCCGGGTGCCGTCGAGCGGCGGCATCTATGCCTATGTCGAGGCCGCGTTCGGCCGCGGCTGGGGTTTCGTCACCGGCATGGTGCTGTGGGTGAGCTGCGTGCTGGCCGCGGCAGCGGTGGCGGCCGCTTTCGCCGACGCGATCGTCGCGCTTTATCCCGTGGGCCCGCCGGGCGTGCAGCGGGTGGTGCTGCTGGTCGGCGTGTTCGCGCTGATCGCGGGTGTGAACCTGCGAGGCGCGAAGCTCGGCGCGCGTTTCGCGGCGATCTCGTCGGTGGTGAAATTGGTGCCGCTGCTGCTGTTCATCGGTGTCGGCCTGTTCTTCATCGAGCCGGGCAATCTGCGGCCTACCACGGAACTCGATCCCGGATCGTTCGGACGGGCGATGATCCTGTCGATCTTCGCCTTCTCAGGCATCGAGACGGTGCTCGGCGCCAGTGGCGAAGTGAAGCATCCCGAGCGGACCGTTCCGCGCGCGCTGGTGCTGGCGATGGCGATCGTGCTGGTGCTCTACATCCTGATCCAGATCGTCGCGCAGGGGTTGCTGGGCGACAGGCTGTCCGGATCGGCCGAGCCGCTGGCCGAGGCGATCGGCGTCGCCTCGCCCGCCCTGGTGCCGGTGATCGCGATCGGGGCGGCGCTGTCGCGAGGCGGCTGGCTGTTCAGCGACGTGATCGGCGCGCCGCGCCTGCTCTTCGCGTTTTCGCGTGACGGGCTACTGCCGGAGGCGCTGGGACGAGTGAACCGCGCCCAGGTGCCGGCCAACGCGATTATCGTCCATGTGGCGCTGGCGCTGGCGCTGGCGTTGATTGGATCGTTCGGATCGCTGGTGCTGCTCTCCGGCCTGTTCATCGTGCCCATCTATCTCGGTGCCTGCCTGGCGGCGCTGAAGCTGCGGCGGCTGGACGTGCGGCTGGTCGGGCAACCCTATCTGGTGCGCGGCCTGGCGCTTGCGGCGGGCGTCGGCGTCGCCGCGATGGTCGCGCTGATCGCGCTGGCGCAGTGGATCGAGATCGCCGGCCTGGCGGTGGCGACGGCGCTAAGCGCGCTGCTTTATTATGCCCGGCGCGGAGTCGCTCCGCGCTAAACGGTTACCGAACGATTACACTTGTCGTTGGTCGAGCGCGGATGGCCGTTCATCGGCTGGTCCGGCCGTTTGCAGACGCCCGCCTCCAGCCGGTCGAAGGCGGCATGCATCGCCCGAACACCCTGTCTAACCAGAGAGTGCGCGGCGGGACGGAAAAGCTTTCCGGCCCCTTCCGGACCGCCGCCGAACCAAGGCTCCGCCCCCTTCGGAGCCGCCCGAAAAGCATTCGAAGGAAGGATCACGCCATGTTCAACCGTTTCATCTCCAAGGCCCTGTTAGCCTCCGCCGCCGCCGGTCTCGCGACCTTCGCCATGACCCCCGCTCATGCCGGCCTCGGCGCGCCGCGCTCGATCGCGGTCTCCTATGCCGATCTCGACCTGAAGAGCGACGATGGCCGCGACCAGCTGAAGCGCCGCGTCGCCTTTGCCGCCGAGACGGTGTGCGGCCCGGCCGACACGTTCTCCTATTTCTCGAAGAAGTCGGTCGCCGCCTGCCAGGATCGCGCGATCGCCAATGCCGGCCGCGGCATGGTCGAGGTGTTTGCGACCGCGCAGGGCACGATCCGCGTCGCCGCCAACTAAGTCCAAGAGGTCACTCGGGTCCGGCCGCTTCCCCTCATCTCCGGACCCCTTCCAGGGAGCCCCGGCCTGCCACCAGGCCGGGGCTTTTTTGTTTGTGAGCTTTACGATGCGGTCCGGCGAGCTTCTGCTGTTCCCCGGCGAAGGCCGGGGCCCATTTTTGGCGAGGCTTGCCTGTTCAACCCTGGGCCCCGGCCTTCGCCGGGGAACAAGGATGTTCAACCTGGGCGTCCAGTCTCCTACCGCCCCGCCATGGCCTTGGCGTGGTCGAGATAGGTGCGGCCGATGCGGACTTCCTGGCCGTCGCCGAGATCGGCGGACCAGACGCCGCCGCCGTCATGCTTCAGTCCCTTGATGCGGTCGCGCCGCACGATCGTCGAGCGGTGGAGGCGGATGAACTTCTCCGGGTCGAGCCGCTCCTCGAGCGCGCTGATCGTCTGGTGGAGCAGATAGCTGCGCGTGCCGACGTTCAGCCGCATATAGTCGCGCTCGGCGTCGATGCGCTCGATATCCTCCGCCGCGATGCGGATCAGCTCGGAGCGGTGAGGGACCCAGAATTCCTGCACATAGGTGTTGGCGGCGGTGCCCGCCTCGGCCGTGCCGCGCCGTTCGAGCACGCGCTCGATGCCGCGCTTCAGCCGGTCGGGCGCGACGGGTTTCAGCAGATAGTCGACGGCGGCGACATTGAACGCCTCGACCGCGAAGCTGTCGAATGCGGTCACGAAAATCACCGCCGGCCGGTGCTTGGCCTGGCCGAGCGCACGGGCGACGCCCATGCCGTCCAGTTCGGGCATCGAGATGTCGAGCAGCAGCGCCTCCGGCTCCAGCGCCTCGCTCATGCGCAGCGCGGCGAGGCCGTCGGAGGCGGTGCCGACCAAGTCGATCAGCGGCTCGCGCGCGCACAGCACCTGCAGGCGCTCGATCGCGAGCGGCTCGTCATCGACGATCAGGGTGCGGACGGGTTTGTTTTCACTCATCGACCGCTCGTTTCAAGCCAAGTCGGGAATCGGTCAAGTGCCCCTTCTCCCGTCATGCCAGCGAAGGCTGGCATCTTGACCCCGCCGTCTGAGACCCCAGCCTTCGCTGGGGTGACGGGGGTGGTGATGGTGAAGCCGCCTTTTCAGCAGCCGTTGCGGACCTCGGGCATTGCGAGGGTGACGTGGAAGCCGCCCTCCTTGGGCGCGTGGGAGACCAGGCCGGCCTTGCTGCCGAAGCGGGCCTGGAGCCGGTCGCGGACATTGGCGAGGCCGACGCCGGTGCCGTGATCGTCGGCGCTGGCCGGGCCCTTGCCGTCATCGGCGACGGTGAGCACGAGCTTGCCGCGCTCCGACCGCGCGCTGATCGAGATGGTGACCGGCCGGTTCACGCCCGACACGCCATATTTGATGGCGTTCTCGACCAGAGGCTGAAGGATCAGCCCGGGCACGCACAGCGTCATCAGCTCTTCGGGCACGTCGATTTCGGTCCGCAGCCGCTCGGGGAAGCGCACTGCCTCGATGTCGAGATAGAGGCGCTGCAGCCGCACTTCTTCCGACAGCAGAACATCGTCCATCGGATCGCCGGAAAGGCTGGTCCGGTAGAAGGTGGACAGGTTCATGATCATCGCTTCGGCCTCGCTAGCGCGGCCGGTCATCACCAGCGACGAGAGCGAATTGAGCGTGTTGAATAGGAAGTGCGGATTGACCTGGTAGCGCAGCGCCCGGATTTCCGCTTCCTTGGCGGCTTGGGCGAAGCCGGCAACGCGCCGTTCCGCCTCGCGCGTTTCGGCGGCATAGGAAATGGCGAGGTAGAGCGCCGACCAGGCGGAGAGGAAGAAATAGCGCGAAATCGAAATATCGGCGACGTTCTTCCACATCTTGGTGTGGGTCGACATTTCCCGGATCATCGCCTGATCGGCGTGAATATCCTCCGGCCGAAATAGGTAGAAAACATAGTAATTGACCATCGCGATGGCGACCGCGGCAGGCACGGCGGCGACGAAGGCGACGGCGATGCGGGTGCCGAATGGCCGGTCGTCGGCCCGGCGCAGGATGAAATAGAGCAGGAACGTGATGGCGATCCCCGCGATCGTCACCGCGAGGCGCCGCTGCGCCATCTCGACCTGGTCCGCCCATCCGGTGATCAGCGACTGCGTGGTCGTGACCAGAACGTAGAACAGCCAGAAGCCGAGTATTGAGTAGATCGCGACCTCGAGACCGACGCGGGTATTGCGCCGGCGGTCGCTGGATTCTTCTGCCATTGCACCCAGTCTAACGCTCCACAGGCTGGAGCGCGACTTGGACTCCTGTCCTCGGTCGAACCGCAGGGCGGGTTCATCGAAGGGGAGCAGGAAACCCCCGTCCGGCTGGTTCGTTACGGATGTGTTCGCAGACATTGATTGGAGTAGTCCCATGACGGAGACCGGAACTCAAGACGCAGGCGTCCGCGATCCGCGGCAGGATGCTCACCAGGACAAGTCGATCGAGCGGCGGCTGCAGCGCGATCCGTCGGACCCGGATGCGAAGATCGACGCCGGGTCGGACGAATCGATGGATGCTTCCGATCCGCCCTCCGCGGCCGCGCCGGGGAGCCAGGATCCGGTGCCATCGTCCGGCTATGACGAGGCGACGGAGCGTGCAAACACGCAACAGTAATTCGCTTATCCACTGATTTTGTTGCCCGCAGCCGGCGTTTGTCGAATGCCACGTTGCGTTGCAGCAGGCTTTCTGGTTCGATTCTTCTCGGGGCTGTGTTGCAGTTAACGGCGCGTAAAGCACCGGGGCTGCATAACGGTACGGGCAAAGGTCGGAGTAGAGAGCATGGCGAGCAAGGTCGGCCCCGCTGCGGGCGCGATGTCCCTGGTCGAGATGAAGGAGTTTGCGAGCTTTCCCGCGGGCACGCAGCGCTATATCCGCCGCGCCCTGGACATCGGGCTGGAGCGTGACGATGCCGTGAAGCTCTGGTCGCGCGACGTGGTCGAAGCGGCCAGCATCAAGGCCCAGTCGAAAATGTATGAGCGGCTGGACGAAATCCGCGCGCTGGTGCCCGACGATAGCGGCCTCGACGCGGTGGAGCCTTTCATGACCCCGCTGGTCACCCTGTCCGCCTTCGATCTGGGCCAAGGCCGGCTGGAGACCTTCTCCGCCTATCGCTTCCTGTATGAGCGGCTGATCGGGCCGAGCGTGCGTCCCTGGCTACCGAGCGCGTTCTGCGCCGCGGCCGCGCTGCCGCACCTCCACCCGGACAAGCGCCGCAAATTGCTCCAGTCGATTAGCGAAGCCGCCGCCACCGCGCCGGGCTGGTCGAGCCGGGCGCCGGCCTTCTACCCGCAATGGGTTGATAAGGTGGAGTTGGCTGCCAATTAGTCCTGTTCCCCTGCGAAAGCAGGGGCCCAGCGGCGCCGGCGGATGGACCCCTGCTTTCGCAGGGGAGCAGGGATTTGGTCGCGTGCTTTGATGATTTCGCCGCGCCTGGCATACTTAACGCACCCACCCGCACCTCCGTCGCGCAAAGAATTACAGGGCCCGTGCTCCCTGTCACAGCGCGCCTCCAGTGACCGTCTAGACAGCGTTGTCAGACACCCACGGAGACGAAGAATGTTGTTCCACCTGTCCATCGAAGCCGATGATCCGAAGCGCACTGCCGAAGTGCTGGCCGAGATCTGGGACGGCGTTGCCTTGCCCTTTCCGCCCGTCGCGGAAGGATCGTGGATGGCGTTTCACGGCGCCGACAATGGCACTATGATCGAAGTCTATCCGCGCGGCACCGACCTCGCTTATGGCGACAAGGGCGCGCTGGGGCTCGCCACCGGCGACCGCCGCGCGAGTGCGACCCACTTCGCCATGTCGACCGACAAGAGCATCGAAGAGATTTACGCGATCGCCGAGCGCGAGGGCTGGCACGCCCAATATTTCAGCCGCGCCGGCCTGTTCGGCGTCATCGAAGTGTGGATCGACGGCTGCCAGATGATCGAAGTGCTGACCCCCGAGATGCAGCGCGAATATCTAGAGACGGTCACCGTCGCCGGCTGGTCGCGCATGCTGGAAGAGGCCGAGCCGCAGAAGCTCGCCGCGTAAAGGAACAACCGAACATCATGCCCGACTCCCCTCGGGCATCCGCCTCCTTCTCCCCGACCCCAAATGGAGGCGGGCCCCGCAGCCTGATGCACCCCTTTGTCAGGCGCGGGGCGATGCCGGGGGCGCATTGCCCTCGGCGTGAATCTCGGAGACGCGCTGCACTGGCGGGTAGGGCAGAACCAGCCGACCGTCCGGCGCCGCCGTGTAGCTGGTCTGGGTCGGATAGGCGAAGGCGATGTCTTCGTCGGCGAAGCGCCTGAAGATCGCCATGCCAACCGCGTGCCGCCCGGCGAAGAAGGTCTCGTAATCCTCCGCGTGCACGTCGAACTCCAGGTCGAAATCGAGCGAGCTTGCCGCGAAATTGATGAAGCCCGCGCGGATGAAGCTGTGGCCGCATCCCTCGACAATCTCTTTCAGCATGTCGGGCAAAGCCGCCGCTTTTTCCGGGGGCAGCTGGTAGACGAGGCCCAGCACGAACTTGGCGCGCCGATGCTCCAGCCGCGTGTTGTTGCGGATTTCCTTGTCGAGCAGGTTCTTGTTGGAAATGATCCGCTGCTCGCCGGTGACCGAGCGGAGCCGGGTCGATTTAAGGCCGATCGCCTCCACCGTGGCGTTGGTCTGGTCATAGGCAATCGAGTCGCCGCGGCGGAACGGCCGGTCGAACAGGATGGACAGCGCCGCGAATAAATCGGCGAAAATGCCCTGCGCGGCCAGGCCGATCGCGATGCCGCCAATGCCGAGCCCCGCGACGAGACCGGTGACGTTGACGCCCAGATTGTCGAGGATGACGACGGCAGCGAGGATGAACAGCGCCACGGAGACGAGCAGGCGGATGATGTTCATCGCGCTGCTCAGCGCTTCATGCTCGCCCATCTTGGTGCGGTGCTCGACGATGCCGAGGATGATCTCGCGCGCCCAGATCGCCACCTGGAACACGGCGACGATGGTGAACATGAAGTCGATCGTGTTCTCGACCAGCTCGGGCGGCTGGGAGAAGCCGTCGACCAGCTTGGCGGCGGCGACGACGATGAACAGGTTGCCGGTCCTGTCGACGGCGCGGCCGAGGATCGTGGCCCAGCCGGTGCCGCTCCGGTCCTGACGGCAGAGGCGGCGGCCGAGATTTCGCAGCGTGTGCAGCAGCACGACGATCGCTGCGCCCGCGGCCAGGCCGATCAGGATTTCGAGCCAATGCAGCTGAAACCAGAGGGCAACACCTTCCCAGGTGTGGGCCAGCTGCTGGCGGAGCGAAGAAGGCGCTGCGGCCATGGTGTTGCGGGAAATGGGACTTACTCCGTTGCTCAGGCGGCCTGGCGTTCCTGCGCGCGAGCTTCGTCGAGCTGGTCGAGAAACGCAATCAGACCGCGTTCGTAACGATCAAGATAGCGGGTGGAACGCGGCAGCTTCATGCTCGGGTCCCAGGTCGCGCCCGCCTTGGCGAGATCGATCAGGGCGGGGTGAACATAGGATTTGCGCGCGATCGACGGCGTGTTGCCGAGCTCGTCGGCGACCACTTCGAGCATCTGCTTCAATGTCACCTTGCCCAAAGTGTCGAACAGCACGCGATAGGCGATGACGCTGGCGCCCCAGGTGCGGAAATGCTTGGCGGTGAAATCGGCCTGCATCGCTTCCTTGATGTAGAGATTGACGTCCGTGGAGGTGACCGGGTGGGTTTGCCCGTCACTGTCGCACCAGCGGAACAGATGCTGGCCGCGCAGATCCTGCATTTTCTTGACGAAGCGGAGCAGCGAACGGTCGTTGATCGTCAGTTTGCGCATCTTGCCGGACTTGGCGCGGAATTCGAGCTTGAGCGTGCCGGCCTTCACCGCGGCGTGGCGCTTGCGCAGCGTGGTCGCGCCGAAGCTCTTATTCTCCTGCGCATAGGCCTCGTTGCCGATGCGCACCTTGGACAGGTCGAGCAGGCGGACCACCGCCGCGCAGGCCTTGTCCTTGCCGAGGCCGGGCCGGGCGAGATCGGCTTCGACCCGGGCGCGGAGCGCGGGCAGCATCTGGCCGAAGGCGGAGCAGCGGTCGTACTTCGCCGCTTCCTGCGCAGCGCGGAAATCGGCGTGATAGCGATATTGCTTCCGCCCGCGCTCGTCCCAGCCGATCGCCTGGATATGGCCGTCGGGGTCGGGGCAGAACCAGGCGTCGGCGTAAGCCGGCGGCAGGCCGATCTTGTTGAGCCGGTCGATCTCGTCGCGATCGGTGATGCGGCTGCCATCGGGCGCGAAATAGCCCCAGGCCCGGCCGAAGCGGCGGCGGGTGATGCCGGGGATGCTGTCGTCGACGAAGTTCAGGTGCGAGTCGCTGAGATCGGTCACACCGGCGCAATGCGTGAGGGGGAGGGGCCGTTCCCCCGCCCGGCCTTGTTGTGCCCCGGCGAAGGCCGGGGTCCAGCTCCAGCCGCAGCATGGGCCCCGGCCTGCGCCGGGGAACAAAGAGGTGCTACTCCGCCTCGATCGTGAGTGCCTCGATCACCAGTCCATTCGCCTCCAGCTGCCAGCTCAGGTCGGCGACGATGTGGTTGGGGAGCGAAAACTCCGCCTCCTCGGCGCCGCTCAGGTCCGCGCCGGCAGCGCAGAGCAGCCGGTGACGGGCGCCAGTGAAAGTGGCGCTCGCCCAGGGTTCGGTCGACGAGGTGAGGATTAGCAGGCCGGGGTAGCGGGCCACGAGCGCGCGGATCAGCGCGCGGTGCGGGTCGGCGCGCCTCATCGGCTGGCTTCGATGAAAGAGGCGATGCGGGCGTTCATCCGCGTGCCCGGTTCGCGGCCCTTGCGGAGGTCGAAGACCAGCCGCGGATCGCGCGCCACGCGCTGCCCGAACTCGGTTGCGGACATGCCGCTCTTGCGAAGAAATTTCTCGATCTGGATCAACACACCCCGCTCCGCGACTCACCTGATAGGAGTTTTCCTATCTCATAGGCATTTTCCTATTTGTCTATGCAAATTCCTATGCTAACTCTTGCTTATGGACGGAGAGGCCCGTGCGGCGCTTGAGGCGCTGATCCAGGAGCGGCGGGAGGATTATGCCTCCTTGTCCCGGATGCTCGGGCGCAATCCCGCCTATGTCCAGCAGTTCATCAAGCGCGGCGTGCCGAAGAAGCTGGACGAGGAGGATCGCCGCAAGCTGGCCCGCTATTTCGGCGTCAGCGAGGCGATGCTGGGCGGGCGCGAGGCGGAGGCCGACGACCTCATCGCAGTGCCGGTGCTGGACGTGCAGGCTTCAGCGGGACCCGGCGCCTTTGCCGAAAGCGAGCGGGCCAGGGCGCGGATGCGCTTCGATCCGAGCTGGCTGCGCGGGCTGAACGTCGATCCGCGCCAGCTGTCGGTGATCCAGGTGACCGGCGACTCGATGGCGCCGACTTTGCACGATGGCGACGATATCCTGGTCGATCGCGGCAACCGGCGGCTGCGCGACGGCATCCATGTGCTGCGGCTGGACGGGGTGCTGAACGTCAAGCGGCTGCTGGTGGAGGCGGGCGGCAAGGTGACGGTGCGCAGCGACAATCCCGCTTATCCGACCTGGCCCTCGCTCGAGCGGCGCGAGCTGGACGTGATCGGCCGCGTCGTCTGGGCGGGGCGGCGGCTGGGTTAGCTGCTTGCCGCGACCTTCACCGCCGGCGGCTTGCAGCGGCGTGCCTGGGCGAGTCCGCGGAGATAGCCGCGTCGGGCGAGGCCTGCATCGACTGCGGCATTGTAGCGGCGCTGCGCGCCCGCTGCGCCGCTGACTTCACGGATCACGCCGCGGAAGGGGATGAAGCTGCGGACCACGCTCTTGGCGACCTTGGTCGCGTCCAGGCCGGTCTTGCGGTCCTCACCCGAGTCGAAGTCGGGGCCGAGCGCCGTGTCGAGCTCGGCCAGCGCCACGTTCAGCTGGGTGCAGTTGCGCGTGCCTTCGGCCGAATAAGGCTCGTCCATCGCCGATTGGAGCACCGGCGGGATCTCGCGCTTCTTCAGATTCACGTCCTCGGCCGGGGTCATCACCGCTTCTTCGGCGACCTTCTCGGCCCGCTGCGCGAGCGCCGGAACCGACAGCATCAGCAACGCCGCGCCAATGAGCACACGCATGCGCATCTCCCCTGTTGAACACGCTTATGCTCCCGAAACGATCGTGTGAGGAGTCGGGTTGCAACGGGTCTAGTGATTCGATATACTGACACGCATGTCAGCAGAGTTCGCCCAGCTCAAGCCCGCCGAACTGCCGGTGCCGTTCATGAACACGCGCCGCGACTGGAAGGCGGCGATGGTGGCGCTGCGCAAGCTGCTCGCCAACGGCAATGACACGGTGCAGGTGTTCCGCATCATGCGGGCGCTGAATGCCGGCAATGGTGCGCGCAACTTTCACCGATTGCTGGAAGCGCCGGGCGGCGGCCGCATTGCCTATCGGCGGACGGAGCTGGCCCAGCTGTTCAGCGATCCGGCCTACATCGCGGCGTTCAAGCAGGGTACGGTCGGCGCCCACTATCGCGACTTTCTCGCCCGCACCGGCTATTCGGCGATGGGCCTGGCGGAGGTCGCCAATTCCGACAATATCCCGCACGAGACCGAGCATCCCTATAGCTGGTTCGGCCGGCGCGAGCGGGACATTCACGACATTTGGCACGTGCTGACCGGCTATCAGGCGGACGAGCCGGCCGGGGAAGCGTGCCTGGTCGCCTTCTCCTTCGCGCAGACCAAGGGGCTCGGCTGGGCGGCGATCGCGCTGGGTGCATCGCTGAAAGCCAAGAAGGTCACCGGCAGCTGGCGCTTCGCCCGCGCGGTGATCGAGGGCTATCGCCGCGGCAAGCGCGCCGAGTGGCTCTCCGGCCAGGATTATGAGCAGCTGATGCACGAGCCGATCGAGCAGGCGCGCAAGCGGCTGCGGCTGGGCGAGCCGGTGCGTTATCGCGCACTGCAGGTCTGGCTCGCCGAGCGGGGCTATACGGGACTTTAGCTGGACGGCTTGCGGATCGTGCCGGAATAAGAGGCGATCATCGCCTCGCCCTGCTCGACCAGGCCGCGGATGAAGATCAGGCGGCGGGTCGTGCGCAGCACTTCGCTGACGAAATCGAGCGGCTGATCGAAGTCGGCGGCACCGATGAACTGGGTCGAGAGATCGAGCGTGACGGCGGTGCCCGCCTCGATAATGTCATGGCTGCGGCAGGTGGCGAACAACGCCACGTCGATCCAGCCGAGCAGCGCGCCGCCATGCACCTTGTCGCCAAGATTGGAGTGCCGCCGCTCCGGGTGAGCACGCATCCGCACCTTCCCGTCCGGCTCCACCCGCACGATCATCTCGCCAAGCAGCGCATTGAACCGCGTCGGATCCTTGAACCCCCAGCGCATCCAGCCGGGGTTGGCGGGATCGGGTTCGTGCAGGAAGCCGGGGGATAGGTCGGTCATACTTGGTCCTTCGAGACGCCGTTTCGCCAAGCTCAACGGCTCCTCAGGATGAGCGGAACTAAATTAGACTCGCTCATCCTGAGGAGGGACTGAGTCTGGCGAAGGCCCGTCTCGAAGGATCAAATCGCCCGCTCGACTTCCATCTTCTTGATCTCGGCGATGGCCTTGGCGGGGTTCAGGCCCTTGGGGCAGACATTCGCGCAGTTCATGATGGTGTGGCAGCGATAGAGGCGGAACGGGTCTTCCAGCTCGTCGAGCCGTTCGCCGGTTTCCTCGTCGCGGCTGTCGGCGAGCCAGCGATAGGCCTGGAGCAGGATGGCCGGCCCCAGGAACTTGTCGGAATTCCACCAATAGCTCGGGCAGCTCGTCGAGCAGCAGGCGCAAAGAATGCATTCGTAAAGCCCGTCGAGCTTGGCGCGGTCTTCCGGCGTCTGCAGCCTTTCCTTGCCCGAAGGCGGCGGCGTCACCGTCTTCAGCCAGGGCTGGATGGTTGCGTATTGCGCGTAGAAGCGGCTGAAATCGGGGACCAGGTCCTTGATCACGTCCATGTGCGGCAGCGGCGTGATCTGGACGTCGCCCTTCACATCGGCGATCGCCTTGGTGCAGGCGAGCGTGTTGCGGCCGTCGATGTTCATCGAGCAGCTTCCGCAAATGCCCTCGCGGCAGGAGCGGCGGAAGGTGAGCGACGGGTCCTGCTCCGACTTGATCTTGATCAGCGCGTCCAGGATCATGGGCCCGCAGCTGTCGAGATCGACCTCGAACACGTCGTAGCGCGGGTTTTCGGCCGTGTCCGGATCATAGCGGTAAATCTTGAACTTGCGGACGCGCGTCGCGCCGGGCGTGGCGGGAAAATGCTTGCCATTCTTCTTGATGACAGAGTTTTTGGGCAGCGCGAATTCGGCCATGCTTCGTCCTTCGTTTCGGGCCGGGATAGACGGTCGTCGCGGCTAGCTCAATGCCTCGTCGGAGCCGTCTTCGACCGGGTCCACAACGGGATCGTTGCGCCAGACGGCATGGAGCGCCGCCACGCCTTTCAGCAGAAAGCCCAGCGCTGAACTGATCAGCAGCGCGATGCCGGCGCCCGTCGCACCCTGGCGCGGCAGCAGCGCCAGCATGGCGGCGATCAGCACGACCGCCACGACCAGCTGGATGCGGAAGGCGAGACCTGCCTTCCCGGTGGCGATCAGCGCCGGTTCGAAGCTGACGCCGACAAGGTCGATCACCGCGGCCGTGCCGAGCAGCAGCAGCAGCGGGTACATGGGCAGAAAGGCCGGGCCGGCGACCAGGCCCAGAATAGCCTTGCCGGCGAAGAACAGGATGGCGAGCATAAAGGCGCCGCCGATCAGCGAGGCGCGGACGGTGCGTTTCAGCAAGGAGCGGAGATGCTGCGGCCCTGCGCTCATGGTGCGCGAGCGGACCAATTCGGGCAGCAGCGCGCGGGAGATGAGCTGGGAAAGCTGCATGCCCGCGCGGCCGAGCTGGTGGGCGAGGCGGAAGCCGCCGGCCTGGGCCGCGCTGCTGAAGAAACCGACCAGCAGCACGGGGAGCTGCTTGCCGACCAGGCTGAAGGTCTGGCTGGCATTGGTGGCGCCAGCAAAGCGGATCAGGCCGTCATTCTCGCTGCGCAGCCGGGTCAGCGACAGCCTGCCGTCGCGCCAGGGCAGGCCGCGGACGCTGGACTGGGCGAAGGACCAGACCGTGGCCGTCGCGACGAACTCGGCCGCGATCCAGGCGATCAGAAAACCTTCGACGTTGGGCGAGAAGAAAAGGGCGATCAGCACGCCGATCAGCCGTGCCATCGCGATGGTCGCGTCGGCCACCGAAGCGACGGCGAACCGGTCGTGGAGCCGGAGGATGCCGATCGGCGTCGAGCGAACGGCGATGATCGAGATCAGGCAGAAGCCGAGCGCATAGGGCCGGAGCTCCGGCAGCCAACCGAAGCGCCGGTCGAGCAGGAAGACGGCCGCCACGGCCAGGGCGGCGCCAACCGTCGCCGCCGTCAGGTCGAGCGTCAGCACCGCCTTCAATAGCCGGGCAAGCGCCGGCGCGTCGCGGTCGCGCAGATGCGTCATCCCGTAGGTGACGATGATCTGCCAGGTCTGGAAGCCGACGATCGCGATGATCGTCTGAGCGACGCTGGTGACGAGCGCGAATTGGCCGAAGCCCTCCGGTCCCAAAGTGCGCGTGATGATACCGAGGTAGAAAAGGCTCAGCACCGCCGCGACGCCGCGTCCGCTCAACAGCCAGCCGAAATTCTGGGCGGCGGACTTCAGGCTGGCCGTGCGCGGCCCTTCGACAGACATGGCCACGGCCTATCGGAACGGCGGCGCTTCGCCAAGGACGCTGCATTGCGGCGCCCGCGCGTGCCAGCTAACCAGCCGCCAGCATGGACAACAAGCCGACCATCGTCCCCGTGGGCGACAATCCGACCAAGCTATGGGGTATGAGCAACCGGGAGCGCATCCGGCGGCTCGCAGGCAAGCAGAAACTGGGCTTCGACGATGCGGGTGCGCCGCGCGCGCTGCTGGTCAGCACCGACTGGGCATTCGACCCGCCATTGCTGCAGTTCATGGCTGGCGAGACTGACGCTGCCCTGGTCAATGACGGCCGCCTCGTCATGGCCAATGTCGATGCAAGCGCGAGGGGCCAAGTCGCGCGGCTGATGGAAGCGGGCGAGGCGCTGCCTGCCGGCGCATCTTTTCGTACGATCGAATACGGCCCCGATTTCACGCTCTACAATAACGAGCTGCGCAAGCGGGAGCGGCCGTTCCTGACACGGCTGGTGCCTGAGAATGTGCGCGGCATCGAGCGGGCCAGCTATTTCGGCGCGTACAAGGGCGTGACCGATATCCTGACCAAATATCTTTGGCCCGAATGGGCTTTGGTGCTGACCCGCATCGCCGCGCGGATCGGCATGACGCCGAACATGGTGACCGCGATCGGCGCGGTGCTGTGCGTGCTCGCAACCTTCCTGTTCTGGGAAGGCCATTATTGGTGGGGCATGGCCGCCGGCCTCGGCTTCATGGTGCTCGACACGGTCGACGGGAAGCTTGCCCGCTGCACCATCACCTCGTCCGCGATCGGCAATGTGCTTGATCACGGGCTCGACCTGGTTCACCCACCCTTCTGGTGGTGGGCCTGGGCCGTGGGGCTGAGCGCCTGGAGTCTCGCCTATAGCGGTGCCGAGTTCGCCTGGGTGATGGCGGCGATCCTGGGCGGCTATATCGTGCAGCGGCTGATCGAAGGCATTTTCATGCGCCGGTTCGGCATGCACATCCATGTCTGGGAGAAGCTCGACAGCGACTTCCGCCTGATCACCGCCCGGCGCAATCCGAACATGGTGATCCTGTTCTTCGCGACACTTGCCGGGCGGCCGGACATCGGCCTCACTTCAGTGGCAGTCTGGACGGTGCTGTCGTGCATCTTCCACGCCGTTCGCCTCGTTCAGGCGGAAGCGGCGCGGAGTGCCGGCCGGTCGTTTGAAAGCTGGCTCAGATAAGGGAGCGAGATCGATGAACGAGACCATCCGCAAGTTCGGCCATCCGGCCACTTTGATACGGGAATACCAGCATTGGGTGGTCCTGCTCCGCCCGCAGCAGCCCACCGCCGGGTCGCTGGTGTTGGCGGCGAAGTCGGATGCAACCGCTTTCTCCGATCTCGACCCCGCCGCCTTTGCCGAACTGGCGCAGGTGACGAGTGATATCGAGGCCACGCTCAGGACTGCTGTGTCGTACGAGCGGATCAACTATCTGATGCTGATGATGGTCGACCCGCACGTCCATTTCCACGTCATCCCGCGCTATGACGGCGAGCGGACGCTGGGCGGCGTGACGGTGCCGGACCAGGGCTGGCCGAGGGTGCCTGACCTCGGCTCAGCCGTGGCGCTGGAGCCGGGGCAGATCGAGGACTTGGTTACTTTGGTGAAGGGCGCCTGGCCCCAAAGCTAGGCCGGCTCCGGCATCACTCTGCGCATGAACGCATCGAACAGCGGCACGGTGAAGGCGGTGTCGCCATGTGCCGGGCTGTAGAGCATCCCCTTGGCGATCAGGCTGTTGCGGGTTGGCGCCACGCTGGACACCTTGACGCCGAGCGCCTCTGCGATGTCGCCGGAGCGGTGCGGCCCGGCTCCTAACGTCGCCATGGCGCGGAGATAGCGCTTTTCGGCAGGGCTGAGGCGATCGAAGCGCACCCGAAAAAAGCTGGCGTCGAGTTCGGCAAGGGCGGTGATTGAGCCCGCCCGCACGTCTTCGACCGAAATCGGGGAGGCATCGGCCGCGTCCCAGCTATGCTTTCCCCACTCCTGGAGGAAATAGGGATAGCCTTGGGTTTCATCGATGATCGCGCGCACTGCTTCCGGTGCGATGGCTTCTTCTTCCCTCTCGACTGGAAGGCGGATTGCCGCTTCCGCCGCCTCGCCTTCAAGCGGCCCCACAGCCACGAACTCGAATAGGCGTTCGGCATAGGATTTCGCCCGACCCATTTGTCCGAGCAACTGCGGCAGGCCCGCGCCGAGCATGGTAATCGGCAGCCGCTTTTGACTGGCGCGGTGCAATGCACTGATCAGGGCAGCGAGCTGTTCTTCGGGGACATATTGAAGCTCGTCGATCACCAGCACCAATGCCGTCTCGCGCTCGCGTGCGGCTTCGCCGGTGGCGGCAATCAAGTCGCTCAGGTCCGCGTCGAGATCGCCGCTGTCGGCAAGGCCCGGCTCCGGCTCGAAGTCGAGCGCAACTTCCAGATCGTCGAACTTGACCTTGAGCTTGGCAAAGCCGGCGAGCGCCCGCAACGCGTTGCGGACGCCGGCTGTGGCTTGTTTCAACCGGTCCAGCCGGAGCAGCGCGGCCCGGAGCGCCGGCACCAGGATGCCGGGGAGGGACCGGTTCTCCGGCGCCTCGATGTTGACCAGCACCATGCCCTCAGCCTCGGCTGCGTCGCGCATGGCGGCGAGCAAGACCGTCTTGCCCACCCCGCGAAGTCCGTAAAGGATCGTGCTTCGAGCCGCCCTGCCTGCGCGGATGCGATGAAGGGCGACGGCAGTTCGTTCGAGCAGGTCGTCGCGTCCGGCAAGCTCCGGCGGCGGTGCGCCGGCACCAGGTGCAAAGGGATTACGGCGCGCGTCCATAGCAATGTTATGAAAGTTTATCGATTTGTTGTAAACTCAGATAAACTTGCTTGATCAGTCTCCGAACCCGTCTCGCACCCATTTCTCCGCAAGCGCTTCGGCATTTACCAAATCGCTTGGATAATCGACTTCGCCCCAGCCTAGGCCCTGAATGGAGATGGTGCCGACCACGCCTTCGGGGGCGATGCGGTCGATGGCGCGGAGGTACCAATTGGAGACGCCGGCGGGGGTGCGCATCATCTCCTCGACTTCGCGGCGGAAGCGGAGGCCGCCGTCGCGGCGGAAAGCGAGCATACCGATCGATTCGGCGTTCGACTGCTCGGCCGTCAGTGTTTTGCCAATATGGACGAGGCGGTCGCCTTCCCGCTCCACCTTCATGTCGTCGGCATCATAGGCGTCCTTGATGTCGACGGTGACGGTGATCGGAAATTGCTCGGCGGCGATCAGCCGGGCGACGATCTCGGGCGAGACCAAGGTGTCGCCGTTCAGGATGATGAAGTCGTCGCGCATTTCCTCGCGCGCGATCCATAGCGATCCGAGATTGTCGGCCACCTGGTAGAAGGGATTGAAGACGACGCGCGCGCGGACGTCCTGCACCCGCTCGAGCTCGGCCTCGACCATCTCGCTCTTGAAGCCGGTCACGACGGCGATGTCGGTGACGCCGTTCTCCTTAAGCGCCTCGATCTGCCAGCCGAGCAGGGTGCGGCCCTTGAAGTCGATCAGGCATTTGGGCCGGTCTTCGGTGAGCGGCAGCAGCCGGGAGCCCTGGCCGGCGCTGAGAATGATCGCGTGCTTGATGGTCATAGGCGCGCGCCTAGCAAACCGCCGCCCGCTCGGCCAGAATGGCGGTCGCGAGGTGAAGATCGTCCATCTTGTCGACGTCGATACAGGCCTCGGCGTACGGCAGGACCACGCCGCGCAGGTCGAGGCCGAAGCGCTTGCCGGCCCGCCTCATTGCCTGGTCGAGCGAGAGCAGGCGAAGGCCGACGCCGAGCGACAACGCGGGCCCCAGCATGCCGATGATCGCGCTTGCCCGCTTCCGCTGCTGTTCGACTTCCGCCCAGAGATCGAGCAGCGGCAGCACGGCCGAATCCCGCACCCAGAACAGGTTCGCGCCCGAATAGGCGCCGCCGCGGAACTTCAGCCAGGTGCGCCGGCTCTCCGGGAAGCGGGCGAGGAGCGTACGCCGCTCGACCAGCCCGACCGCCACATCGGCATCGACGGCCTGGGCGAGAAAATGCCGGAGCATCTCGTCCGTCACCAGTGCATTGTCGGCGGTGGTGACGAGCAGGCGGATGGCGCCCCCGGCCAGCACAACGCGAACGGTCTGCGCGATCGTCGCTTCGCTGCGGCCGACGCTGGCACCGGTGCTGACAAGGGCAGGAGCGATCAGGTCCGGCTGCTGGGCGAGGACGCGGACCGATCCGATCTCCGGCACCAGCGCTGCTGCCTCCGCAACGCGGCGCACCAGCGGCACGCCAGCCAAGGGAATCAGCGCCTTGGCCGGATAGCCGGCTTCCCGCGCCAGGGGGTCGCCGCCGGGGCGTTCGCCGGCCAGGATGATCGCGGTGATCGGTTGCACGGCCCCGCGCTTAGCAGCGGGCGGGAGGCTGGCAAGCGCGGGCGATGCCGGTAAGGTCGCCCCATGCGCCTTGCCGATTGCCACAATGTCGAGGATTTCCGCCGCCTGGCGCAGCGCCGACTGCCCGGCCCCGTCTTCCACTATATCGATGGCGCGGCGGACGACGAAGTGACCAAGGCGCGCAACACCACCGCCTTCGACGACTGCGACCTGGTGCCGCGCGTGCTCGCCGGCGTGGAGCAGGTGGATATGCGCACCACGCTGATGGGCAAGGAGATCGCGCTGCCGCTCTTCTTCTCGCCCACCGCCCTGCAGCGGCTGTTCCACTGGCAAGGCGAGCGGGCCGTGGGCGCGGCGGCGGAGCGGTTTGGTACCTGGTTCGGAATCTCAAGCCTGGCGACGGTCAGCATCGAAGAGGTCGGCGCCAGCGTCCGTGCGCCCAAGCTGTTCCAGCTCTACGTCCACAAGGATCAGGGTCTGAACCGGTCGATGATCGAGCGCTGCAAGGCGGCGGGGTTCCACGCGGTCGCGCTGACCGTGGACACGATCGTCGGCGGCAATCGTGAGCGATGCCTGCGCACCGGCTTCACCTCGCCGCCCCGGCTGACGCCCCGCTCGGCCCTCAGCTTCGCGGCGCATCCGCGCTGGACGCTCGATTATCTGTTCCGCGAGCCCTTCGCGCTGCCCAACCTGCAGACGCATGTCTCGCAAGGCACCAAGGTGGCGACGTCGATCGGCGATTATTTCTCGACCATGCTCGACCAGTCGATGGACTGGAAGGCGGCGGAGCGCATCCGGGCCGATTGGGGCGGGGCCTTTTGCCTGAAAGGCGTGATGTCGGCCGAGGACGCCCGGCGGGCGGCCGATATCGGCGCAACGGCGATCATGGTCTCCAACCATGGCGGCCGGCAGCTGGACGGCAGCCGCGCACCCTTCGACCAGCTGGCCGAGATCGTCGATGCCGTCGGCGACCGGATCGAGGTGATTTGCGATGGCGGCATCCGGCGCGGCAGCCATGTGCTGAAGGCGCTATCGGTCGGCGCCAAGGCGTGTTCCGGCGGCCGGCTCTATCTCTACGCTCTCGCCGCGGCGGGCCAGCCCGGAGTGGAGCGCGCCATGGGCAAGCTGCGCGACGAGATTGAGCGCGGCATGAAGCTGATGGGCGCCAAGTCGCTGGCTGACCTTGGCCGCGAGAACCTGCGCTGGCGGTAATTCTCTCACCGTCATTGCGAGGAGCGTAGCGACGCGGCAATCCACTTCGGCCGACGCGCGGCTGCTGGATTGCTTCGCTGCGCTCGCAATGACGAGCGGAGGACAACGCTGTCCGATTGCACGACGAAAATGCTCGTCGCGGGCCGCTTCACTCCCGTCGATGCTGCAGTGCATCCAAGTTCCGGATCGGCTCGTAGCTCCCCGCGGCCGCAACGGCGGCGCTCAAATCCTAGCACCTTCGGGGAATGAGAAAAATGAAGACGACCATTGCTTTCGCCCTTCTGTTCGCAACTGCGGCGACGCCCGCCTTCGCGCAGGACGATGTCTGGACCGGCCCCTATGCCGGTATCCAGCTGGGCTATAACTTCGTCGACAACAACAAGAACGAGACCGTCCAGTTCGACAAGAACCTGGACGGCAACTTCGGCGACACGGTCACCACGGCCGCTGGCGCCAACGCCTTCGCGCCCGGTTTCTGCGGCGGCGCAGCGCTCGGCAACGCGGCCGCCGGTGGCTGCCGCGGCGACAAGGACCGCATCTTCGGCGGCATCCATGCCGGCTATGACAAGCAGTTCGGCAATGTCGTGCTGGGCGTGGTCGCGGACTATAACCGTACCAATGTCCGCGACAGTGTCACCGCGTTCAGCTCGACCCCGGCGTCGTACACGCTGACGCGGCGGCTGAAGGACACGGCCAGCCTGCGCCTGCGCGCCGGCTATGCGTTCGGCAACACGCTGGTTTACGGCACCGGCGGCGTCGCCTGGGGCAAGGTCAAGAACCGCTTTGCGACCACCAACACGGTCAACAGCTTCACCACCAACGGCAATGACGATGCCTGGGGCTATCGCCTGGGTGCCGGCATCGAGCACAAGGTGACGCCGAACATGTCGGTCGGCCTGCTCTACACCTATCAGAGCCTCGACGACGACAGCTACCGCGTCCGCGCAGCCGGCCCGGCGCCGGCGACCAACCCGTTCATCCTGACCAACGCCAACGGCACCGATTTCCGCCGTTCGGACAAGTCGTTCGGCATGCATGGCGTGGCAGTCACCGCCAGCTACCGCTTCTGACGAGACAGGCCGGGAGCCTCATTTCCGGTCCGCAACCGGGGCTCCCCGCCGAACCCCTCCGTCATTGCGAGCGTAGCGAAGCAATCCAGTGGTGCGGATGGTGGCACTGGGTTGCTTCGTCGCTGCGCTCCTCGTGATTTAGTTATAGCGTCGCGGCACCTTCAAGCACCGGCACGCAGCGCCCGCCGACAGCGGCCCTGATGCCATCGCCGTCCCGCCACGCGCGCACCGACAGCCGGCTCGACCGGCCCATTTCCACGCCCTGCAGCACTTCGTAGCTGAGCTCCGGATCGCTGCTCAGCGACAGCCGCAATGCGGCCAGTGCCACATTGGCGCCGCCGGTCGCCGGGTCTTCCCATGTGCCCGACAGCGGCGCGAACATGCGCGCGCGCAGCGGTCCCGAAGCCGGCCGGCAGTAGAAGAAGATCGAGAAGCGGTCGGCGTCCGATGCCGCCTCCGCCGCTCCTTGGCGGAAGCCCGCCAGATCCGGCGCGGCGCGGGCGAGCGCTTCCTCACTTACTTCCGCCAGCACGAATTCGACGCCGACGCTGGCCCTCACCGGCGGGTGGGCGGTGATCAGCACATCCGCCGCATTCAAGCCGAGCGCCCGGGCGACGGTGACGGGCGGAACTTCGCCGAGCAGCGATAGCGGCTGCGGGGCGTCGACCTCCGCCCCGCCCGCCGCATCCAGCCGCACCTCGACCAGCCCGGCCAGCTCCTCGAACCGGAACCGATCCCGCCCCGGCCGCAGCTGTGCCAGCACATAGGCAGTGCCGACATTCGGGTGGCCGGCAAACGGCATCTCTGCGGTGCGGTTGAAGATGCGGACGCGGGCGTCGTTCGCCGGATCGGCGGGCGGCAGCACGAAGCTGGTCTCGCTCAGGTTCATCTCGGCGGCGAGCGCTTGCATCTCCGCATCGGACAGGCCCTCGGCATCGGTGAAGACCGCCAGCTGGTTGCCGCCGAAGCGGACGTCGGTGAAGACGTCCACCGTGCGGAAGGCGTAGCACCGGCTCATGCCAGCCCCCGCTTGCCGGTCCAGTCGACGCGGCGGGTCACATACATGACCACGCCCAGCGCCACGAACAGCATCACCGATCCGATCAGCAGCGAATAGGCTTCTAGGCTGAGCAGGATGTAGAGCACCGCGTAGAGCGCCGCGAGCAGCCCGCCGACCCAGGCGGCGCGGCGCCAGCTCTTCAGCACCGCGGCCGAATAGGCGGCGATCTGGCCGATGATCGCGGCGCTGGCGATCAGATAGGCGGCGGTGAAGCCGATCACTTCGGCAAGCGCGAGCAGCAGCACGAAGAACAGCACCAGCCCGACCCCGACCAGCAGATATTCGACACTGGCGACGACCACCCCGCCGATCACGTCGAACATCAGGAAGGTGAGGAAAGTGAAGCCGATGAACAGGAAGCCGTATTTCACCGCGCGGTTCACCTGGGAGTAGAGATCGACCGGCTGCACGAGCGTGACGCGGGCGCGGTCCTCGGCAGCGGGAACGCCTGTCATGTCGAGGCTGCGATCCACTCGGCCGGCTTCGGCTTGGCCGGGATCGCGTATTTCGACCAGCGACTTGCCAAGCGCGAGATTGCCGAGCCGGTAGGTGGCGGTGAAGCCCTCGTCGTCGACTTGGCGAGTCGCGGGGAGGAAGCCGCCCTGGAAGCTCGGGTGCGGCCAGGCCGATTTCAGCGTCCAGCGCGTGTCGCCCGCTTGGGGCGCCAGCGTCAGATGCGCATTGCCGCGCATCGCATAAGCGAAGTCGCTGACCAGAGGGGCGGAGCGGATCGCGGAAGCATCGAGCGGTGCGTAGAAGCCCGAGCCGCCGGTCTCGGACGGTCCCTTGCCCGGCTGCAGCGCCAGCGGAGCACCGCCGACACTGACGCGTGGCGGGGCGCCGAACAGCCCGCGCGCGTCCGACAGGCCGAAGCGAAGCTCGGCGCGGTCGAAGGCAAGGCGCTCTTGCGACACGCCGTAGCGGGCGAGGTCGGCCGGCAAGGCGAAACGGGCACTGCCTTTCACCGTGGCCTCGTAGACGACGGCCTCATAGATCGAACGCTGCCGCCGCTCGGGCTTCAGCTGGGTGTCGATTTCCGCCACTTGCGGTGACAGCACCAGTTCGCGCCACACGTCTCGGCTGCGGGTGACTTGGCGTCCGGCTTCGGTGACGGTCTCGGTCGCCTGGTCGAGATAGGGGATGACGAGGAAGGGGCCGGCGATGGTCTGCGGTCCGCCCCAGCCTTCGGCGATCGAAGCGCGCGCCGTCTCCGATCGCGACTGGCGGTCATAAACCAGCAGATAGACCGAAAAGAGCGGAATCGCGAGCAGCAGGCCGATCAGTCCGGCGAACAGGAACTTGGCACCGGGCGTGCGTTCGCGCCGGGTGGTAGGGGTTTCGTCCATCAGGTCACCTCCGTCGAGCCGTTCCATATCAGCGACGAAACGATAGCGGCCAGTCGCAATCTGTCGCCGAGTGTCGCTTCGCTCGCCAGATGCTTCAGGGTAAGGACAGGCGGAACACGTCATCAGGACGGCGCGAGAGCCGCACCGGGGAAACACACGATGCTGAAAAGACTGATTCTTTGCCTGCTTCTGGCGAGCGCAGCCGCACCGATCGCGGCTCAGACCGCGCCCGACCTCAACACCCGCGTCAGTAAGATCGAGCGCGAGCTGCGCGCGGTGCAGCGCAAGGTGTTCCCCGGCGGCCAGCCGCTGGAGCCGGAGATCGTGGCGCCCGCACCGGCACCCACGCCGGTCGCGCCGACCACCTCCCCGATCGCCGACCTGACGTCGCGCGTGGATGCGCTGGAGGGGCAGATCCGCTCCATGACCGGCCAGGTCGAGCAGAATGGCTTCAAGCTGCGCCAACTCGAAGAGCAGGTGAAAAGGCTGACGGACGAGGCCGCCGCGCGCGCCGCGGCGCCGGCGCCCACGCCGACCGTCACCAACGATCCGACGCCGTTCGTGGACGAAACTCCGGCCGAGCCCAGCGGCATCGAGCGGCCCTCGACCGGCGACGCGGCGGAGGACGCCTATAGCTATGGTTTCCGCCTCTGGCAGGCGAAGCGCTATGCCGAGGCCCAGGCCGAGCTGAAGCGCGTGGCAGAGCGCTATCCGGAGCATCGGCGCGCCTCCTATGCGCAGAACCTGCTCGGCCGCGCCTATCTCGACGAAGGTAAGCCGGCGCTGGCGGCGGTCGCGCTCTACGACAGCTACAAGAGATGGCCGCAGGGCGAGCGGGCGGCGGAGAGCCTCTATTGGCTCGGCCAGGCGCTGACCCGGCTCAAAAAGCCAGCCGATGCGTGCAAGGTCTATGCGCAGTTCGGCGACGATTACGCCGCTACCGCTTCGGCGACGCTGAAGACGCAGGTGGCAGCCGGCCGCAAGCAGGCCAAGTGCGCTTGAGATTGACGATCCGCCGGTGATCTCGACGTTCCTGCTGTTCGCGCTGCTGCCGCCGGATGAGGAGCAATGGCAGACGATCACCGTCACGGCTGAGCCGGGGCCGGGCCGGGTGCTGCCGCCGCAGGTCGAGATCGGTGAGGCGCGCTTGCTCGAGCGTCAGCCGCGCAACGTAGCGGAAGCGCTGGAAGGGCTGCCGGGCGTTGCCACGCGCACCAACTCGCGCGGCGAGACGATCGCGCGGGTGCGGGGCAGCGAAGAGCGGCAGACGCAGGTGTTCCTCGACGGCGCGCCCTTGGCGGTGCCGTGGGATGGCCGCGTCGATCTGGGCGTGATCCCCGCCGGCCTGATCGGCTCCGTTAGCGTCACCAAAGGTGCGGTGCCGATCGAATATGGCGCCAATGCCGTGGCGGGGGCGGTTGATCTCCGTACGCGTTCGGGGGGCGAGCGCAACTTCCGGGCCATGGCCGAACTGGGCAGCTACGGCTTCGGCCAGGGATCGCTGGTGGCGACCTTGCCGGTGGGCGGGCTCGACCTGACCCTCGCGGCTTCGGGCGTGACGCGCGATGCGGAGGCAGTCGCCGACCTCGACGCGCTGCCATTCAGCCAGCCCCGATCGAATCGGCGGCTCAACACCGATCTCGACAGCATCACCTTGTTCGCGGCGGTGCGCTATGCGGCGGGAGCGCTGACGTTGCGCGGCTATGTGCTGCACGTAGATGCGGAGCGGGGGATCGCCCCGGAGTCGGACCGCAACCCGGCCGTCGATGCACCGCGCTACTGGCGCTATCCGACCATCGAGCAGAGCCTGGCAGCGCTCACCGCCGACCTCGACTTGGGCGGCAGCTCGGCGCGGCTCGTGCTGTGGCGGCAATGGTTCGGTCAGCGCATCGAGCAATATGGCAGTGCCAGCTACACGGCCGTCCGCGCCACGCAGCAGGACGAGGACGACACCCATGGCGGGCGGCTGGTGCTGTCCACGGCGCCGGGGCCGCTGACGCTGCGGCTGGTCGGGACGGCGCAGACGAGCCGGCATGCGCAGGTGGATACAGCCCTGCCCGGGCCCGTGGGACCGCAGCTGATCTATCGCCAGAACCTCTACACGATTGGCGGCGAGGCGGACGCGCCGCTATTCGGCGGCCATGTGACGCTGGGCGTAGCCTATGATCGCTCGACCAACCCGCGCACCGGCGACAAGCCCGACCAGCCAAACAAGGACGCACTCGCCTTTTCCGCCGCGTATCGGGTGAACGTGGCGGACGGCGTGACCCTGGCGCTGTCCGGCGGCCGGCGCAGCCGTTTCCCGAGTGCGCGGGAGCTGTTCGGCGAGGCGCTTGGGCGGTTCGTGCCGAACCCGGACCTGCAGCCCGAACGGTCCTGGCTGGCGGACGCTGAGCTGAGTTATGGGCGCCGGGGCCTGTCCTTCACGCTCAATCCCTTCTTCATCCGCAGCACCGACACGATCGCGCAGCGAGTGGTGCGCGTGAACGGCGTCAACCGACGCCAGCGATATAATTTGTCCGGGTCGCGCAGCTATGGTGTGGACGCGGGGCTGACGGCGCAGATCGCCAAGCCGCTGGAGCTGGAACTGAACGGCACCCTGCTGCACGCCCAGGCGGACACTGGCGCGGCGCCGTTCCGCCGCCTGGTGCAGCGGCCTTCGTTCGAAGTAATGACGGCGCTGACCTGGCGGCCGGTCGAGCGCCTGTCGCTGCGCGGCGAATATCGCCATGTCGGGCCGGCGGTCGATCTGGCGCCGAACGGGACCAGGGCGCGCCTCGCCGCGGGCGACGAGATCAACCTGCGCGGGCGGTGGAACCTGCTCTCGCTGTTCGGCGGCACGCCGCTCTGGCTCACCGCGAGTGTCGACAACGTGACCGACGATGTGATCACGCCCCAACTCGGCCTGCCGCTGCCCGGACGGAGCTTTCGTATCGGGTTTCAGATCGGCTAGACCCCGAACATCAACCGTCATGCCAGCGCAGGCTGGCATCCCCCGGTGAGGAGACCCCAGCCTTCGCTGGGGTGACGACAGAAACGTAAGGACGATGATGCACAAGTTCCTGACTGCCGCCCTGCTCGCCACCGCCGCACCGGCGCTTGCCGAAGAGGGCATGTGGCTGCCGAGCCAGACCGGCGCCATTGCCGAGCAGTTGCGCGCCGCCGGGCTGCAGCTCGATCCGGCAAAGCTCGGCAATCTGCAGCAGCCGCCGCTGACGGCCATCGCATCGCTGGGCGGCTGTTCGGCGGCGTTCCTGAGCCCGCAGGGGCTGGTCGCGACCAACCATCACTGCGTCTATGGCTCGATCCAGTACAACTCCAAGCCCGGCCAGGATTATCTGACCGACGGCTTCTTCGCCGCTTCCCTGGGTGACGAGCTGCCGGCCGCGCCGGGCACGCGCATTTACGTGATCGAGGACCTGCGCAACGTCACGCCGGCGATGCTGAAGGGCGCCGCCAACCTGACCGGCCGCGCGCGCTACGACCGGCTGGAGGCGAACCGCAAGGGGCTGATCGCGGCGTGCGAGAAGCAGGCCTCGCGCCGCTGCGACGTGCGGCCCTATTTCGGCGGCCAGACCTATTATCTGCAGCAGCAGCTGGAGATCAAGGACGTGCGGCTGGTCTATGCACCGGCCGGAGGCGTCGGCAATTTCGGTGGCGAGACGGATAACTGGATGTGGCCGCGCCACACCGGCGATTTCGGCTTCTACCGCGCCTATGTCGCGCCCGACGGGTCCTCCGCGCCGTTCGCCAAGGAGAATGTGCCGTTCAAGCCCAAGGCGTTCCTCAAGATCGCCGAGCAGGGCGTCGAAGACGGCGACTTCATCATGGTCGCGGGCTTTCCCGGCGTCACCTACCGCCACCGCACCGCGGCCGAAGCGAAGTTCGCGTTCGAGACGCTGACCCCGCTCCAGCAGCGGCTGCTCAACGAATATTCCGACCGGATCATCAGCGCGACCGCGGGCAACGAAGCCGCGAACATCAAATATGCGTCGATTCTCAAGGGCGCCGACAACTACAAGAAGAAATATATCGGCGAACTCGCCGGCGCCGAGGCGATGGGCCTGATCGAGAAGAAAGAGGCCGAGGAAGCCGCCTATCGCGCTTGGATTGCCGCCGATCCTAAGCGCCAGGCCGAATATGGCCCGGCCATCGCCGAACTCGACCGGCTGGTGGCGGCGCAGAACGCCTATGAACTGGCCGAGGCGCGGCGGGCGCTGCTCAATCGTGCTCAGCTCTACTCGGCCGCACGCCGCGCCTATCGCTGGGCGCAGGAGCGCGCCAAACCCGACGCGCAGCGGGAGCCCGGCTATCAGGACCGCGATCGCGCCTTTTTCGAACAGAGCCTGACCGCGATCGAACGGCGCTATGATCCGGCGATCGACCGGCCGATCCTGGAGCATGCGCTCGCCGAATATCGCAAGCTGCCGACGGCCGAGCGGCACGCCAGCTATGACGCCGCACTGCCCCAGGCGCTGGATAGCCTCTATGCGGACACGCAGCTGGGCAACACCAAGACGCGGGTCGGCCTGCTCGACCAGCCGGTCGCGGCCTTCCAGTCCGCGAACGACCCGTTCATCCGGCTGGCGGTCGCTGCCTATGACGAGGATATTCGCCGCGAAGCCGAGGCCAAGGCGCGTTCGGGCGACATCCAGCGGGCGCGCTCGGCCTATATGGCCGGCCGGCTGGCCTATGCGCAAAGCCAAGGCAAGTCGCTCTACCCGGACGCCAACGGCTCGCTGCGCTTCACCTGGGGCAAGGTGACCGGCCGCGCGCGCGACGGGCAGATCTGGACGCCTTTCACCACCGCCGAGGGCCTCGCCGCCAAGCACACCGGCAAGGGCGAGTTCGACGCGCCGGACAAGATGATCCAGCTGATCCAGGCCAAGGATTATGGCCGCTACGCTTCGCCGGCGCTGCGCACGCTGCCGGTCGATTATCTGTCGACGGTGGACATCACGAACGGCAACTCAGGCTCCTCGACGCTGAACAGCCGCGGCGAGTTCGTCGGCTTGGCGTTCGACGGGACCCTCGATGGGGTCGTCAGCGACTGGATGTTCAACCCGGCCGTCAACCGCACCATCCATGTCGACAGCCGCTTCATGCTGTGGAGCATGGACAAGGTTGATGGCGCGCACCGGCTGCTGGACGAAATGGGGGTGCGGCGGTGACGGGGCCCTATGTACCCGTTCGTCCCGAGTAGAGACCGAGTAGCTGCGAAGCAGCGTATCGAGGGCTTGTATCGAGGGAGCCGATCCCTCGATACGCTATCTCGCTACGGAGCTTCGCTCCTACTCGACAGCTACTCGGGACGAACGGACCTATTGATATGAAGCCATGACTTCGCCCATCTCCCACGACTATCTCCACGAGCATCACGACCGGAATGCGCGGCGCACCCAGTGGGTCGTCGCGCTGACCGCCGTGATGATGGTCGGAGAGATCGTCGCTGGTTATCTGACCGGATCGATGGCGCTGCTTGCCGACGGCTTTCACATGGCAACGCATGCGGGGGCGCTAGGGGTGGCGGCGATCGCCTATCGCTATGCCCGGCGCCATGCCTATGACCCGCGCTACAGCTTCGGCACGGGCAAGGTGGGCGATCTCGCCGGATTTGCCTCGGCGCTGATCCTGGCGGTGTTCGCGATCGGCATTGCCGGAGAATCGGTTGCGCGGCTGTTCGAGCCCACCCGCGTCGACTTCGCCGATGCGACGTTGGTCGCGGTCATGGGCCTGCTGGTGAACCTCGTCAGCGCTGCGCTGCTGTTCGACCGGCACCATCATCATGGGCCCGGCGATCACCATCATCACCACGACAATAATCTGCGCGCCGCCTATATCCACGTGCTCGCCGACGCGCTGACGTCGGTGCTGGCGATCGCGGCGCTGCTCGCCGGGCGCCATCTGGGGCTGGTCTGGCTCGATCCGGTGATCGGCATCGTCGGCGCAATCGTCATAGCGCGCTGGTCCTGGGCGCTGATGAAGGAAACCGCGGGCATATTGCTCGACCGCACCGATACGAGCACCGCCGTCAAAGTGCGCGCGCTAATCGAGCCGCAGGAGCGGATCGTCGATCTGCATGTCTGGCGGCTAGGGCCGGGGGCGCTGGCGGTGATCGTCGACTTGGCCGAGCCGGCCGATGTCGCCGCTGTCCGTGAGCGGCTGCGGGCGTTGCGCGGCGTGGTTCATCTCACCGTACAGGCACACTGAGGCTCGTTACGCGAACGCAATATCGTGTTGGAGCTTCGGCTGATCGTTCCTGAACAGAAACGGCTGCCAAATACCCCCTTTTCTGAACGGCTTGCCGTTGCCGGTAACCAAGGTCGTGATAGCTTCTTCAACGACGCGACTCTCAAAAGAGCATCAAGCGGAGAGCCCGCGTCTGTCGGTTAAGGGGAAGTCACATGATTGGTCGCCGTTTAAGCGCTTTGGCGCTCCTATTGTCGTGCGCGTCCGCGCCGCTCCAGGCCAGCGTCGATCCGGCGCTCAATCGCGATTGCTGGAACGGCGTCGAGCTGGAAGCGCTGAAGGTCCAGCGGTTCAAGACGATGCTGCTGGTCGCCATGCTCAACTGCCGCGATCTGGAGCCGGCGATGGCGGCGGATTATAACCGTTTCGTCCGGGCCAATCGCGACCTGATCGCGCGCAAGCAGGCAGTGGTGCGCGAGCACTTCATCCGCAATATGGGGCCGTCGGCCGGCCTCAACGCCTATTCGAACTTCGAAACTTCGCTCGGCAATCGCTATTCGGACGCCGATTTCGACGAGCAGCGTTGCGCCGGCATGGCCCAGGACGCCCGCTTCGCCGGCTATGTGTCGGAAGGCGAGCTGATGGACCTGATCCAGTCGGTGCCGGACGAGGACCGTCTCGCCGTGTGCCGCGCCGAGCCGCGCTTCGTCGCCCGCCGCGAATGGGCGCCGCCGCAGCCGCCAATCTATGCCGAGACGGCGCAGGCGCCTGCGCCTGAAATCGCCGCCGCACCGCCGCCGCCCGCCCCGATGCCGGAAAAGGCCGCCGAGCCGGTCGAAGTCGCGCAGAATGAATGGCCGGATCTGGCGCCGGTCGAGCCGGAAGGCCCCGCCCGCGCGATCGACCCGAACGCGGTGCGGGTTGCGGAAGCCGCTCCTGCGCCTGCGCCGGTGGTGGAGAAGGCCGCCGAGCCGGTGCAGCTGGCATCGGTCGAAGTGGCGAAGCCCGCGGGTCCCGACCGAGTGCAGGCGGTGCGCGAAGCCGCCAAGGCGCTGCGCGAGGCACTGGCGGCGCTCGAAGCGGGCGAGGCCGATACGGCCAAGTGAGAAGAACTGGCCCTCCCCGTCCGCGAGGAGGGCCCCTGTTCCCCGGCGAAGGCCGGGGTCCAGTGATGCGGCGTATGGGCCCCGGCCTGCGCCGGGGAACAATGAAGGTGCTAGTTTACGCCGCCCGACGCTGGGTGGCGTTGAGCCAGGCGCGGGCCTGACGCTGCGCTTCGGCGATTTCCCGTGCGCTCATGTCCTCGGCGACTTCGGCGCGGCATTCGGCGGCGCGGGGCGAGCCCGACAGCGCCGACAGGTTGAACCATTTATGCGCCTCGATCAGGTCGACATCGAGACCGCCGGCGCCTGACGAATAAGCGATGCCGAGATCGAAACACGCGTCCGGATCGCCGCGCGCGGCATCGGCCAGTCTCGACTCGATCAGAAACGCGGCACTCTTGTAGCTGCTGCCCATGTCAGCTTCCCCTTCTGCTGCATGACGCAGATTGGGAGCAGGGTTTTTAAGAATGGTTAACGGCCGACTGCTTTGATTTCTGTTCCCCGGCGGGGAACAGCTAACCAGCCAGCGCCCGGATCATTCGTACCCAATGATCGACATTGTCGTCGAGCGCCTTGACCGGCAGCCGCTCGTCGCGGCCATGGGCGCGCTCGTCGTCGGGCGAGACGATCCAGCTGCCATCGACGCCATAGACCGGGATGCCGACGGCGCGGAATTCCTTGCCGTCGGTCGCACCCGTCGACATTTGCGGGATGACCTGCGTCTTCGGGAACATCGCCTGCACCGACCTGGTATAGGCGCCGACCACGTCCGGGCGCAGCGGCGACACCGGCGTCGGCACATTGGGCGTGCCGAACGACGTGACCTCGACATCGGGGCCAACGATCGTCTTCAGCTCGGCCTCGATCACCTTGGGCTCGATGCCGGGCAGGATGCGGCAGTTGACGCGCGCCTGGGCAAGCTGCGGCAGCGCATTGTCGGCATGGCCGCCATTGAGCATCGTCGCGACGCAGCGCGTGCGGGTGGTCCCGACCTCCAGTTCGCTCGCTTCGATTGCGTCCGCCGCGTCGCCGTCATTCGGGTTCGCGACCCAGCGCCGCATCGCCTCGCCGAGCGGGCCGCTCTCCTGCTGGGCCCGCTCGGCGAAATAGGCGCGCGTCGTCTCGTTCAGCGCGGGTGCGAAGCGGTGCGCCTCCAGCTTTTTGAGGGCCGTGGCGAGTTCGTAGATCGCATTGTCCGGCCGCGGGCGCGAGCTGTGGCCGCCGCGATTGCGGACAGTCAGGTCATAGCTCTGATAGGTCTTTTCCGCCGTCTGCAGCCCAAAGCCGAGCGGGCGCCCGTCAGCCGTGAAAGCGCCGCCGCCGCCATCGGAGTTGAGGCCATATTCCGCGTCGGTCCAGCCCTTCTTGCGCCATTCGGTGGCACCGAGCCTGGCGCCGTTCATCTCCGTTTCTTCATCGCCTGTGAAGAAGACGATCAGGTCGCGCTTCGGCTTGAAGCCTTCCGCCTTCAACTTCAGCAGCGCAGCGGTGACGGCGACATTGCCCGATTTGATGTCGGTGGTGCCGCGACCATAATAATAGCCGTCCTTCTCGATCAGCTTGAACGGGTCGACCGACCAGTCGGAGGCCTTCGCCTCGACCACGTCCATGTGCGACATCAGCAGGATCGGCTTGGCCTTGGCATTGCCGGCGGCGGGCCAGCGGACGATCAGCGCGGCGGTGTTGTCGCCTTTCATGCCCTCATAGGGCTCGACCCGCACATCGGTGAAGCCGGCCTTCTTATATTCGGCAGCGAGGTAGTCGGCATAGGCGACATGCTGGCCGCGCCCGGCGACGGTGGGGAAGGCAACCGCCTTGTCCAGCAACTCGCGCGCCTTGGCATGCCATTGGTTGTCGGCAGGCGCGGCAAGGGCGGAGGTGGAGAGGAAGGCGGCGGCAAGGATCAGGTGGCGCATCTTATCCCTTCGTCATGCCAGCGAAGGCTGGCATCTCGGTGCTGAGACCCCAGCCTTCGCTGGGGTGACGGCAATTGCAAGACGCTATCTCTCGCCATGCCCCTCGGCGAGGTAATCGTCCGACCGCATTTCCATCAGCCGGCTGACGGTGCGTTCGAACTCGAAGCGGCCGTCGCCCTTTTCGTAGAGTTCGTCGGGTTCCGCATCGGCGGCCGCGAGCAGCTTCACCTTCTGCTCGTAAAGGGCATCGATCAGCGTCACGAACCGGGCGGCCTCGTTGCGGTTCTCCGGCCCTAGGCGCGGAATGCCGACCAAGATCACGGTGTGAAAGCGCCGCGCGATCGCGAGATAGTCGGCGGCGCCGCGAGCCTCGCCGCACAGCCGCTTGAACGAGAAGACGGCGACGCCCTTCAGGCTCTTGGGCACGTGCAGCGTGCGACCGCCGGGAACGGGAATGTCTTCGGTCGGCACATGGGCCCGGTCTTCGGGCGGATAGTCGGTCAGGCGGAAAAAGGCTTCGGACAGCGCTTTGGTCGCTTCCGGTCCATTCGGCACGTGCCAGCTCTTCAGGCCCGACATGCGCTGCATGCGATAGTCCGTCGGGCCGTTCAGCGGCAGCACGTCCAGCCGCGCCTCGATTAGCGCGATGAAGGGCAGGAAATGCTCGCGGTTGAGCCCGTCCTTGTAGAGGTCCTTGGGCGGCCGATTGGAGGTGGCGACGACCACCGTGCCAGCGGTGATCAGCTGGGTGAACAGCCGCGACAGGATCATCGCGTCGGGCGAGTTGTTCACCACCATCTCGTCGAAAGCGATCAGCCGTGCCTCGCCTTTCAGCGCCTCGACCACGGCCGGGATCGGATCGCCGGCCTCTTTTTGCCGCTCGATGCGGAGGCGGTCGTGCACTTCCAGCATGAACTCGTGGAAATGGACGCGGCGCTTTCGATCGATCCGGACATCGGAAAAGAACAGGTCCATCAGCATCGACTTGCCGCGCCCGACGCCACCCCAGAGATAAACGCCGCGCGGCTCCGGCTGCGGTTTGGACGTCAGCCGCCACAGGATGCTGCCGCGCTTGGGCGCCGCCTCCAATTCAGCGGCGAGCCGGTCGAGCAGGGCTGCTGCGTCGGCCTGGGCGGGGTCCGACCGCAGTTCGCCGGCGCGGACAAGGGTCTGGTAGCGGTCGGTTACATGTCCCACGCGCACCCGGTTAGTGGCAGCAGACGGCGGTGTGAAGCGGAGTGCTTGTCCGGAGTTGTTGGCGGCGCGCCGCTCGGGCATAAGGCGCGGAAATGGCGACCCTTGCTCCTTTCGCACCGGACACGTCCGAGGCTCCTGCGACGCCCATCGTCTATGGCACGTCGCGCAAACGCGACTGGGAAGGTGCCTGGTCCGCGCTGCGCAAATTGCTCGCGAACAGCGACGACACGGTGCAGGCCTTCCTGATCATGCGGGCGCTCAACGCCGACACGCCGGCGCGGCAGTATCGCAAGCTGCTGGAGACGCCGGGCGGCGGACGCGTTGCATACAAGCGCCAGGAACTGTCGGAACTGTTCAGCCAGCCGGATTTCCTCGCCAGCTTCCGGCCAGGCACGGTCGGCGCCGCCTATCGCGATTTTCTCGGCCGCACCGGCTATACTGCCATGGGCCTCGCCGAAGTGTCGGGCGCGCAGGAGATGCAGGACGAGCTCGAACATCCCTATGGTTGGTTTGGCCGGCGCGAGCGCGACCTGCACGACATCTGGCACGTGCTGACCGGCTATTATGCGGACGAACCGCTCGGCGAATCCTGCCTGATTGCGTTTTCCTACGCGCAGACGGACGGGCTCGGCTGGGCGGTCATCTCAGGCGGCGCCGCGATCAAGTCGTTGAAGATCACCGGCGAGACCGGCTATTTCCGCGCGGTCTGGGAAGGTTATCGCAACGGCAAGCGCGCGGCATGGCTGTCCGGCGAAGACTATGAGCGCCTGCTCCACGAACCGCTCGACCAGGCGCGGAGGCGGCTCAATATTCCGGAGCCGGTGCTGTATCTGAAAGCGCAGAAGCGCCTGGCGGAGCAGGGGCTGACGGGGCTGTAACCTTGAACCCTGAAGCCGGTAGCGGTAACGTCGATCGATGTTTCACTTCCGTCTCACTGCTGAAGGATTTGCGGAGCTGCCGCCGGCTCTTCGCGATGCCTTAGGTGTGCAGGTGGGGGATTTGGTGGGTTATGAGATCGCCGAAGGCGTGGTCACGCTCAAGAGAGTAGACGCCGACGATCCATTCGAGAATCCGTTCGCTCTTTTCACCGAGTGGGCAGACGAGCTGGACTCGGAGGCATTCGACAATCTTTGATCCCGGCACCATCGTGCGCGTGCCGTTTCCCTATGTGGAGAAGGACCGTCTGGAGGCGCGACCGGCGCTTCTGATCTCCAAGCTGCTGGGGCCTGAGCATGACCTGTTCTGGGCGGTGATGATTACCTCGGCACGCCGGAGCTCGTGGTCAGGCGATGTCGACCTGGCGGACCGCTTTTCGGAATGTGGTTTGCCGGTGCGGTGCCTGATCAGGACCGAGAAGATGGCTATGCTGCCGTTGAAGACGGTTGAATCTGTGCTGGGCGTACTTCCGGGCGACTTGATGGAACAGGTCCGCTTGCGCCTGAAAGAGCAGCTTGCGCTTTCTTAAGTGACGATCGCCAGGCTCCTACTCCAGCAGTTCCGATCATATGCGGACGCTCTTATGGAGCCGAAGCCGGGGCTCGTCATCCTTACGGGCGAGAACGGGGCGGGGAAGACCAATCTGCTGGAAGCAGTGTCGATGCTGGCGCCGGGGCGGGGGCTGCGGGGAGCGGCCTTGTCCGACATGGCGCGGCAGGGGGGCGCGGGCGGGTTCACGGTCGCGGCGCGGCTTGGGGATGGCGTGGAGCTTGGCTGCGGCACGCTGCCGTCTGCGCCGGAGCGCAGGGTCGTGCGGATCAATGGCGTGGCGGCGGCGGCCAATGCGCTGGCCGAGCGGCTGGCGGTGCTGTGGCTGACTCCGGCGATGGACCGGCTGTTCACCGACAGCGCCGGCGCGCGGCGGCGGTTCCTCGACCGGCTGGTGCTGGCACTGGAGCCCGCTCATGCGCATCATGCCGCCCGCTACGAAGCGGCGATGCGGGCGCGGACGCGGCTGCTTACCGGCGAGGCACCTGCCGATCCGGCTTGGTTGACCGCGCTCGAAGCCCAGATGCAGGAACATGGGGACGCGCTTGCATCGGCACGGGGGCGCACGGTCGATGCGTTGCGGGAGCGGATCGCAAGCGCTCCGGAGAGCCTGTTCGCGCGTGCCGGTATCGAACTGACGGGCGAAGCCGGGCCTTGGCCTTTCTCCGCCAACCGCTCCCGCGATGCCGCCGCCGGGCGGGCGACCGAGGGCCCGCACCGGCAGGATCTGAGCGTCATGCACCTGGCCAAGGGCCAGGCTGCTGCGCTGTGTTCCACCGGCGAGCAAAAGGCGCTGCTGATCGGCCTGATTCTCGCCCATGCCGAGCTGGTGGCGGAGCGGGCGGGGCACCCGCCGGTGCTGCTGTTGGACGAAGTGGCGGCGCATCTCGATCCCGGCCGCCGCGCCGCATTGCTGGAGCGGCTGGGGAGCCAAGGCGGGCAGGTCTGGATGACCGGCACGGAGCCGGCGCTGTTCGCCGCAGCCCCGGCCAACGCCGATCGCTATCTTGTCGCCGATGGGTTGGTCATGCCCGCTTAACCCTTGTTGTTTTCGGTTAATGAAACCGTTTGCCTCCTCCCTCCGTTGAAGCGCCGTGAAGAGGAGGAACAGTTATGCGTAAGTTGCTTACCGCGTTCGCCATGACGGCGACTGTCGCGACAGGCGTTCCGGCTGTGGCCGCCGGTCAATATTATGGCACCTATGGCTCCAGCCAGGTGACGCCGAACAACAGCGGTTACTATGCCGATGGCGTGTATCGCGACCGCTATGGCGTGTTGCGCGACCGTTATGGTAATCGCGTCAGCGAAAATGCTGTCGCGGCCAATGTGAATGCTGACGGCTTCTATGTGGATAGCCGCGGCACGCTGCGCGACCGTCGCGGCCGCATCGTCACCGCCAACCGCGCCGAGCGCAACGGCTGGTATCGCGACAATCGCGGCTATTGGGTGAGCGGCAGCGCCGGCTATGCCAATAACGGATATTATCGCGACCGCTATGGCGTGCTCCGCGACCGGAACGGCAATCGTATCACCGAGCAGACCGCCTATAGCGGCCAGACTTGGGTGGGCACCGATGGCCGCACCTATTGCCGCCGCAGCGACGGTACGGTCGGCACGATCGTCGGCGGCGTCGCCGGCGCGCTGATCGGCAAGGCGATCGGCGGCACGATCGGCGCGATCGTCGGCGGCGCCGGCGGTGCCCTGGGCGGCCGCGAGATCCAGCGCAGTTCGAGCGACTGCCGCTAACCAGCCCCCGGGCGGGCAAAGAGAGGCGGGGCCTTCGGGCTCCGCCTTTTTTGTTGCCTGCCGTTCAGCCGCGTCACGCTAAGCTTCGGCAATCAGGTTCAAATGGAGGGGTTTATGCGCAATCTGTTGATCGCTTCCGCGCTCGCCGCGGGGTTCGTTGGTCAGGCCGTGGCGCAACCGGCACCGCCGGTCCGTTATGACGATCGCTACGACGATCGCCGCTACGACAACCGCTACGAAGATCGTGGCGCTTACGACATTGAGGCAGCGCAGCGCCGCTTTGACGCCGCTCAGGCGCGGTTCGATCGCGAGCGCGACATTTACGAGCGCGAACGGCGCGCCTTCGAAGATGCCCGCGCCCGCTACGAGACGGATCGCGAGCGCTACGCCTATCGCGGCGAAACCTGGCGCGGCCCGGACGGGCGCACTCATTGCCGACGTCGCGACGGCACCGTCGGGACCATCGTCGGCGGCGTGGCGGGCGCCCTGTTGGGCCGCGCGATCGATGGCGGCCGCCGGAGCGCAGTCGGCACGATCATCGGCGGCGGCGCGGGTGCGCTTGCCGGCCGCGCCGTCGAGCAGGGCAGCACGCCTGCCGAGTGCCGCTGACCGACAGCATGGCACGGCCCGGCCCGCCGCCTGGAACGGCGGGGCGGGCCTGAACGCTCCTTGTCCGCGCCTTGATGGCGCGACAAACAAGGAGTGTTCACATGCTACGCACCATCATCGCGGCGAGCCTGGTTGCGGTCAGCGCGCCGGTGCTCGCCCAGACCGCCGACACCGACGGCATGACGCCGCCCGCGGCGACCGACCCGGCGATCGTGGTCGAAAACAGCCCTGAGCGCGCCAAGCTCGCCGACAAGGCCGTGCCGACCACCATTGCGACCAAAGGCGAGATCAAGCTCGCGGTCGACACCGAATGGTGGAAGTTCGACAAGGACCGCTCGGGCGGGCTCGACCAGGCCGAGTTCAACCAGATGCTGCACAAGTTCCAGAAGGCCGCGCTGTCGGGACCGAAAACCGTCGAGGAAGCGGGGCGTGCGGCGACTGCCGCTTTCGTCACTGCCGACACGGATAAGGACGGCAAGGTCAATCGCGACGAATTTGTCGGCCTGCTGCAATCGCCGGCGGCGAGCTAGCAGCAATCTCGTCGTTGCGAGCGCAGCGAAGCAATCCAGCTCCGGGACTGGATTGCTTCGCGTTGCTCGCAATGACGAACTCAGGTGGTCAGTGCACGTGCCCTGACGAAGGATACATCAGCACCCGCAACCCCTTGCGTTCGAACGGGGCCCATTCGCCTTCGCCCTGCGCCAGCCGGTCGGCGATGGCGTAGAGGACCGAGGCGTTGACGCCCAGGCCGCAATGGCTGCCATAGACTTCGATATTGTCGGTCGTGGCGTCTTCCGGCTCGCAGCAATTCTGCCACGCGACGATGCCGTCCGCCTTGGTGTAGATGGCGGTGGACGGCACCGGCGGCCGTTGCCGGCTTTCCCGCAGTTGGGCCTGGGTGTGCTCGTCCGACATGCGCTGGCCGGTGAGCGTCTCATAGGCCTGCATGACATTGGTCGCGCGCGGATTGCCGGTAAAGGGCGAGCCGAGCGAGATCACCTGCCGCACCTTGTCCGGCCGGCGGCGCGCGACCTGCCGCGCCATCACGCCGCCCAGCGACCAACCGATAATCGACACCTTGCGGCCCGTCTCCGCATAGATCGCGTCAAGCCGTTCGATCAGCTTCTCGCCTTCGCGCCCGATCGCCTTCGGGCCCAGATTGCGGCCCAGCTCCCAGGCATAGGGCGTATATCCCAGCGTCTCGAGATAGCGGCGGAGCAGGGTGGTCGAGGCGTCGGTGGTGACAAAGCCCGGCAGCACCAGCACCGGATGGCCGTCGCCGCGCGGCGCGCTCATCAGCAGCGGCCCGAACCAGGGCAATGAACCCAGCTCAGCGAGCGCGCGCGGCAGCTCTGAAAGCGCCAGCAGCTTGGACGGCGGTGCAATCCGCTCGCTTGCAGAAACTGTGGTCAAAACAAAACGCCTTTCCGTTTACGTAAGCCGTCCAAACGCTTGTTAGTGCTTTTGTGTCCGACGCTTACGCCCCTCCCAAACCGAAAGCCTCGTGCCTGGCCGCCAACTGGGCCATGTCCAGGCTGAGGATCGCTAGATCATGCAACTGGCCTTGCCGGTCCATCACATGATCCTTCAACAAGGCTTCCCCCCGGAAGCCGCTTTCTTCGAACAGGCTGATCGCACCCTGCTGGTCGGGCGTCATCTGTGCCACCAGCTTCTTGAGTTCTCGTTGCTGGGCCGCAACGAACATCTCGTCAAGCAGCCGCCGCCCTACGCCCTGGCCGCGCAGCTCCGGCGAAACGAGCAGCCGCACTTCGCCGACATGCGTCGACCAGCCGAGCGGATCGCGGACCAGTGCGCAGGTGGCGACGATCGCATCGCCATCCTCGGCGACGAAGCTGTCGATAAAGCCGTCTTCCACCGCTTCGGCCCAAGCCTCGATCACCTTGCGGTGCTTGAGATCCCGGCTGAGGAACAGCAGGTCATGTTCCGGCAGCGCACGTGAAAAGCGGAGCATCGCATCCATGTCGTCGGCGCGGAACCGGCGGATGGTGACGGGCAGATCGGTCACAGCGAACGCTCCTGGAGCCATTGGTCGAGACGGGGCCAGAGCCGCTTGATCGCGTTGCCGCCCGCAACCAGGCTGACATGGCCGCCTTTCAGCACGACTTCTTCCTTGTCGGTCGAGCCGATCATATCGATCAGCGGCGCGGACGCGGCGCTGGGCACGATATGATCATGCTCGGCGGCGACGTGGAGAAAGGGCACGGTGATGGTCTTCAGGTCGACGGCGCGGCCGCCAACCTCCATCGTGCCCTCCTTCAGCCGGTTTTCCCACATCAGCTTCTTGGTCGTCTCGCGGAAATATTCGCCGGCGAGCGGCAGCATGTCGGTCGCCCAGCGATCGAACATGCGGAAGCTCTTCACGAATTCGTCGTTCCAGAGATTGTCGAGCAGGCGGATATTGCCCGCAATCTGCCCGGCGGGCCGCAGCATGCTGAACGAGGTGTAGAGCATGTCTGCCGGGCAGCAACCGAAGCTGTCGACCAGCCGGTCGACGTCGAAGAAGCGCTGGTCGGACCAAGCCTGGAACATCTCCATCTGCTTGAAGTCGACCGGCGTGGTGAAGGTCACCAAATTTTTCATCGGCCCATCGGGGTGGAGCGCCGCCCAGAGCAGCGACAGCACCCCGCCAAAGCAATAGCCGACGACGGTCACGTCGGGCTCGCCGGTCTCTTCGGCAATGCGGTCGATGGCGGAAGGGATGAAGTCGAGGACGTAATCGGCGAGGCTGAGATTGCGCTCGTCGGGCCGCGGCGGCGACCAGTCGAGCATGAACACGTCATAGCCGCGCTTCAGCAGGAATTCGACCAGGCTCTGGCCCGGCACCATGTCGAAGATATAGCCGCGATTGGTGGTGGCCATCACCAGCAGCAGCGGCACCCGGTACACTTCGTCCGATTGGGCGCGGTAATGATAGAGGTTCATCGTGCCGCGCTGGATCAGCACATCCTTGGGGCTGGCGCCGAGCACGGGTGCCGGCGACGCGAAATAGCCCAGCCCCTTGATGTTGCGCTGGAGCGCGCGGTCGAAGGCGATCCGCGCTTGTTCGACCAGGTCGGGCTGCGCGGCCTGAGCCATCAGTCCTTTTTCGGCGGCTTTTTAGTACGCGCCGGCTTGGGCTTGTCCGCGCGAGGCGCATCCTGGCCGGCCAGCTTGATGAGGAGGGTCTCGATCCGCGACAGCCGCTCCTCGATCGCGCCCATCCGCTCGCCCAGCATCACCATTTCCTCGCGGCTGGGCATGTTGGCGGCGGCGAGCGCGCGGCTCATCGCATCCTTCGCCACTTCCTGCGCCTTGAGGCTGGCGGAGGTGGCGCCCTGCATGGTCCGCGCGAATTCGCCGGACTTCATCAGCTCGGTCCCGAACTGATTGGCGACGCCCTCCCACTGTCCGAGCAGCTCGCGGAAGAATGCACCGGGATCGGCCTTGCTCATGGGGCGATCATCGGGGCGCGGGAAGGCGGCGTCAAGGCGGGCTAGTCGAGGTTGATCTGGTTGATGTCCCGAGCTTGATGAACGACGCGTACCAGATCGATCGTTTGCTCGGTAACGCGATAAAGGATGTTATAGCGGCGTACCTTCAGCACGCGCATGTCAGCGGCAGCTTCCGGCTTGGCAGGACCCAAGTGCGGATAGTCGAGAAGCTTTCTGGAAGCGCGGTCGATGTCATCGATCAGGCGCTGTGCTGCGTCGGCATCGTGCTGAGCTATATAGAGCCAGACTTGATCGAGGTCGCGGATAGCACTCGGCAGTCGGCGAAGTTGCCTCATCCTCGGAATTGAAGGGCTTTCAACCGCTCTAATCCGCGTTTGCGGATATCTTCAGGGTCGAAGCCACCTTCGATGGGATCGCCACTGGCCAGCCCCTCCTCCCACAGGCGCCGCAGGCGTTCCGGGTCTTCATTCTCCGGCGCGTACCATCGGTCGAGCATGTCCGACACGAGATCGGCGGGATCACTATAATCCCCGGCGTTGATGACTGCGTCGAGCTTTGCCGCCAGTTCCTCGCTGACTGAGACCTCTATCCTGCGCAACTCGCCCATGCACCGTCTCCCTATACGAAAGATATGATCGCCGATGGGCAGGGGCAAGCTCGATTGACTCAGCTTCCATCAAGGGAACAGAAGCAGAACATATGAGTCGAGTCGCCACCATGCGCCGCGAGATGCGCCTTGAACAATTGCGGGCCGAAGTGCGCGCGATCGCCGCGACGGGGAAGGACCTGGCGGCGGTGCTGCCGTTTGGGCTCGAGGCGCTGGACGGGCGGCTGGCGGGCGGCGGGCTCGCCGATGCCGGGCTGCACGAAGCGGCGCCGGCCTCGTGCGGCTATAGCGACGATGCGGCGGCGACCCTGTTCCTAGCCGGGATTGCCGGACGGCGCGCCGGCGAAAAGGGCACGGTTTTGTGGGTGGTCTCGCGCCGCGACCTGTTCGCGCCGGGACTGGCTCTCGCTGGATTGCCGCCGGAGCGGCTGCTGATCGCGGAGGCCGGCCGCGACGAGGATGTGCTGGCGGTGATGGAGGAGGGGCTGCGTCACGGCGCTCTGGCCGCGGTGGTCGGCGAAGCCGGCCGCGCCGGGCTGACCGAGACGCGGCGGCTGCAGCTGGCAGCGGAGGAGGGCGGCACCATGGCGCTGATGCTCCGCCGCTGGCGCAAGGCCGATCCGCTGGCCGAGCCTTCGACGGCCATCACGCGCTGGCGGATCGGGCCGGCGCCGTCGTTGCCGCTGCCGACTGCCGGTGTGGGCCCGCCCTGCTGGACCGTCGAACTTGCCCGTCAGCGCGGCGGGCTCGGATTTTCCCTGATTACGGAAGCATGCAATGCGCAGGGTCGCCTCGCTCTATCTGCCCTTTCTCCCGACCGACCGGATCAGGCGGGCGGAGGAGACCTCTGGCGAGCGGCTGCTTAACCCCTCTCCCCAGCGGGGAGAGGGCGACTCAGCGAAGCTGAGCGGGATAGAGCGAAGCGCAGCGAGCGTGGAAGTCTTAGGCCCTCACCTTCCCACCGCTGCGCGGTGGGCCCCTTCCTCTCCCGAAACGGGAGAGGGGCTGCATAAGGAGGGAATTTACCTGGGCACCGACTGCTCCTGCCCGCGCGGGGGGCATTGGCGGCCAGGGGCGCGCTGGTCGGAGAATTCGAAGGAGCGCCGCGTCCGCATGGAAGCGGAGATCGCGCAGCTGCCGCTCCACCAGCGGCCGGCGATGCGAGAGCTGGGCCGGCGCAGCGAGGCGGCGGACATGCCGTTCAAACGCATAAACCCCTCTCCCCATTGGGGAGAGGGAGGGGCCCGCTCGGCAGAGCCGAGTGGGAGGGTGAGGGGAGATGGTGCTGTACCACCAGGCCCTCACCCCGCTCGCGCCCGCAGGCGCGAGTCGCCCTCTCCCGAAACGGGAGAGGGGTTAGTCGTCACCGTCTCCCGCTCCGGCTCGCGCGTGACCCTCGCGGCGGTGTGCCGCAATGCGCTGGCGCTGGGACTTGCCCCCGGCATGGCGCTGACCCAGGCGCGGGCGATGGTGCCGGGGCTGGGGGTGCGCAATGCCGATCCGGCGGGCGATCTGGCGCTGCTCCGCCGGATCGCGACCTTTGCGGCGAGGCGCGTCACACCCTTGGTCGAGCTGTCCGGCAGCGATGGGCTGTGGCTCGACCTGACCGGCGCTGCGCATCTCCATGGCGGCGAGCGGCAGCTCTGTGTCAATTTGCTGCGCTTCTGCTCGAAGCTGGGGCTGGGCGCGCGCATTGCGGTCGCCGGCAATGGCGCCGCCGCGCATGCCTTGGCACGGCACGGGTCGGAGCGGCTGCTGCTCTGCCCACAAGGTGGCGAGGCTACCGCATTGATGCCCTTGCCGTTGGCCGCTTTGCGCCTGGAGCAGGCGACCGTGGATGCGATGCGCCGGCTGGGGCTGGAGCGGGTCGGCGATCTCGCCGCCATGCCGCGCGCGCCGCTCGCCCGGCGTTTCGGCAAGGACACGCTGCTCAAGCTCGACCGGGCCTTGGGCCGCGCCGCCGAGCCGTTCGACCCGGTCGTGCCCCGCGATGCACCCCGCGCCGCCTTGCGCTTCGCCGAGCCGATCGGCGGTGCAGACGCCATTGCCACCGCCATCGAAACGCTGCTCGACCAGCTGATCGAAACGCTGCGGGAAGCAGGGCTGGGCGCCCGTGCCGTGCTGCTGTTGTGCGACCGGGTGGACCGGCAGGTGCAGCGCATCGAAGCCGGTGCCGCCCGCGCCACCCGCGACAAGGCGCATTGGCTGCGATTGCTCGGGCGGCACATCGAGACGATCGACCCAGGCTTCGGCATCGATGCGATGCGGCTGGTCGCAGTCGGCACCGAGGTTTTGGGCGCGACGCCGTTCGCCAGCGATCTCGCGGCGCCGGAGGCCGCACCCGATCTGTCGCAGCTGATCGACCTGATCGCCAGCCGGATCGGGCCGCAGCGCCTCTACCGGCTGAGCGCGGTCGAAAGCGACGTGCCGGAGCGGAGCGTCCGCAAGGTCGCGCCGCTCGACACGCCCGCGCCCTGGCCCGATACCTGGCCGCGCCCCCCGCGGCTGCTGCCCCGGCCGGAGCCGATCGCGAACGTCGTCGCCGAACTGCCCGATGCGCCGCCCAAGCGCTTCACCTGGCGGGGAAAAACTCACCGGCTGGTGAGGGGGGACGGACCGGAGCGCATTTTCGGCGAGTGGTGGAAGCGAAACGGCGAACGCGATGCGATCCGCGACTATTTCCGCGTCGAGGACGAAAGCGGCGCCCGCTTCTGGCTGTTCCGCAAGGGCGATGGCGTGGACCTGCGCACCGGCGATCTCAGCTGGTGGATTCAGGGCGGCTGCGGTTAGCGGCTGCAACAATATGTCAGATCGATTAATCCGCGCTTGCGACTCGTGACGATGCGCGCCACAAGATTGTGCAGCGCACAAAAAGAGCGGGGCTCGGGTGAAGAAGATCGAAGCGATCATCAAGCCGTTCAAGCTGGACGAAGTGAAGGAGGCGCTTCACGACGTCGGCGTGTCCGGCATCACCGTCACCGAAGCCAAGGGCTTTGGCCGCCAAAAGGGACATACCGAGCTCTACCGCGGTGCGGAATATGTCGTCGATTTCCTGCCCAAGGTGAAGCTGGAAGTGGTGGTGGAAGACGGCTTGGCCGACCGCGTGGTCGAAGCGATCGCCGCCGCTGCCCAGACCGGCCGCATCGGCGACGGCAAGATCTTCGTGCTGCCCGTCGAGACCGTGCTCCGCATCCGCACCGGCGAACGCGACGCGGATGCGCTTTGACGCAGCACAAGCTGCGTCATCCCAGCGAAGGCTGGGATCTTGTGATTGAGAGACCCCAGCCTTCGCTGGGGTGACGAAAAGAGGGACTGGGGAAAACGATGGCCGCCACTGCTTCCGATGTGCTCCAGCGTATCAAGGACGAGGAGATCGAATGGATCGATCTTCGCTTCACCGATCCCAAGGGCAAGTGGCAGCATCTGTCGATGGTCGCCGCGACAATCGATGAGGACCAGCTGACCGACGGGCTGATGTTCGACGGCTCGTCGATTGCCGGCTGGAAGGCGATCAACGAAAGCGACATGATCCTGAAGCCGGATCTGGACGCGGTCTGGCTCGATCCCTTCAGCGCGACGCCAATGATGATCATCGTCTGCGACATCGTCGAGCCCTCGACCGGCGAGCTTTACAGCCGCGACCCGCGCTCCACCGCCAAGCGCGCCGAAATGTATCTGAAGAACACCGGCATCGGCGACACCATCTATGTCGGGCCCGAAGCCGAGTTCTTCATGTTCGACGATGTCCGGTTCGAAAACAGCTATTCGACCAGCTATTACAAGCTCGACGATATCGAGCTGCCCGGCAATTCCGGCCGCGAATATGAAGGCGGCAACCTCGCTCACCGGCCGCGCGCAAAGGGCGGCTATTTCCCGGTCGCGCCGGTCGACAGCGCCGTCGATATCCGCGGCGAGATGGTCTCGACCATGCTCGAAATGGGCTTGCCCTGCGACAAGCATCATCACGAAGTGGCGGCCGCGCAGCACGAACTGGGCCTGACCTTCGGCACGCTGGTCGAAACCGCCGACCGCATGCAGATCTACAAATATGTCGTGCACCAGGTCGCCCATGCCTATGGCAAGACCGCGACCTTCATGCCCAAGCCGATCAAGGAAGATAATGGCTCGGGCATGCACACCCATATGTCGATCTGGGACGGCGGCAAGCCGCTCTTCGCGGGCAATGGCTATGCCGGTCTCAGCGACATGTGCCTCTATTTCATCGGCGGCGTGATCAAGCACGCCAAGGCGCTGAACGCGTTCACCAATCCGAGCACCAACAGCTATAAGCGCCTGGTGCCCGGTTACGAAGCGCCGGTGCTGTTGGCCTATTCGAGCCGCAACCGCTCCGCGTCCTGCCGCATTCCGTATGGCGCCGGGTCCAAGGCCAAGCGGGTGGAATTCCGCTTCCCCGACGCGCTCGCCAATCCGTATCTCGCTTATGCGGCGCTGCTGATGGCCGGCCTGGACGGCATCCAGAATCGCATCCATCCGGGCGACCCGATGGACAAGAACCTCTATGATCTGCCGCCGGCTGAGCTGGCGGACGTACCGACGGTCTGCGGCTCGCTGCGCGAAGCGCTCGACAGCCTGGAAGCCGATATGGACTTCCTGTTGAAGGGCGACGTGTTCGGCCGTGAGCAGATCGAGGCCTATATCGAACTCAAGCGCGAAGAAGTCGCCCGCTGGGAAATGACCCCGAGCCCGGTCGAGTTCGATATGTACTATAGCAGCTGAGGCTGGCGTCCCGCCAGCCGGTGCGGGCGAGCAAAGCGTCGCCCGCACAGCTGCTGTCGGCCGGCCTCGCCGCAGCGAGGACCGACGGGCTGGCGCTGCCAGCCCGTTTTCACATCACCCTGTGCGCGCCCGCACAGCGGCGACCCCGAATCACCCCTAACAGCGCTCCTCAACAGAAGGAGACGCACCATGACCATCAAGAAGAACCTGATCGCCCTCGCCGCCGCTGCCGCACTGGCGCTGCCGACCGCAGCCAGGGCCGAAGGGGCGGCGGGAAACTATGACATCCGCCCCAACCCGATCATGATCCTGGTTGGCCTGCTGATTCCGGCGATCAACACCCCGCGTGACGCGGGGGGTCGGCGCTAGCCCTGATCCCAGCGGAACTCGGTCAGCCTGACGCGCGCGTTCCGCTCCAGTCGGCTCGGGTCCTCTATAAACCCGAGCAGGGTCCGCGCGATCGTGTCGAGCGGCGCTTGCGCCAGCGGGTGGGCGCTGCCGGGGAAGAGGGCGGGCGTGGCGTTTGGCAGCAGGCTGGCGAGTTCGCGCACCTCGGCTGCGGGGACCAGCGGGTCTTCTAAAGCACCAAAGGCGAGCACCGGCTGCCGGATGCGCTGCACTTCCTCACGCGTGAGCGGCGGCGCCTCCGCGAAGGCGACGAACATGTCCCGCACCTTCACGATCAGCTCCTGCCAGTCCTGTGGCGCATGCATGCGCTCCAGCGCCTCGGCGCGAGCGGGGTTGGAGCGCAGCAGCCGGCCGGCATTGGTGAGGTGGGTGGCGTGCGCCACCGCCGCCTCGTCATAGATGAACTTGGCGGTGAGCGTTGCCACGCTGAGCACGCAGTCTGGGTGGCGAGCGGCCAGCCATAAGGCGAGCAGTCCGCCCACACTGAAGCCGAACCAGTGCGCCGCGCCGATGCCGCGCTCGTCGCACTGGGCGATCAGGTCCGCCCCGATGTCCTCTATCGTAAACCGGTCTGGAACCGGCCGGCCGCCATGACCCAGCCAGTTCAGCGCGATAACGGGCCGCTCCCTCCCGAGCCGCTCCAACAGCGGCTGCATGTCGGTCGCAGCGCCATTGGCGCCGTGCAGGACGATCAGCGGATCCTGGGCGGCTCCCGTCACACCCGCATCGGCATCAGCACGTAAAGCGCCGGCGCGGTGTCGTTCTCGCGGATCAGCGTCGGCGCGGCGGCGTCGGCGAGGTGAACTTCGACCAGATCGCCGTCGATCTGGTGGAGAATGTCCATCAGATAGCGGGCATTGAAGCCGATTTCGAACGGCTGAGCGCTGTAATCGCCCGGCACTTCTTCCGAGGCGGTGCCGTTTTCCGGGCTTGTCACCGACAGCGTGATCTTGTCGCGGTCGACCGCCATCTTGACTGCGCGCGTCTTTTCGCTGGCGATGGTGGCGACCCGGTCCACACCGTCCATGAAGCTCTTCGGGTCGAGCTTCAGCAGCCGGTCGTTGCCGGTTGGGATAACGCGAGAATAGTCCGGGAAAGTGCCGTCGATCAGCTTCGACGTGAGGATCGCGGCGCCGAGATCGAAGCGGATCTTGGTGTTGGACAGCGTCACGCCAACGGTGCCGTCCACTTCCTCAAGCAGCTTGCGCAGCTCGGCGACGCATTTGCGCGGCACAATCACGTCCGGCATGCCCTCGGCGCCTTCGGGGCGCGGCACGGTGACGCGGGCGAGGCGGTGGCCATCGGTGGCCGCGGCCTTCAGCACCGGCTGCGCCTCGTCCGAAACGTGCAGGAAAATGCCGTTCAGATAATAGCGCGTCTCTTCGGTCGAGATGGCGAAGCGCGTCTTGTCGATGATCTGGCGAAGCGTCGCGGCGGGCAGCTCGAAGCGGGTCGGCAGCTCGCCCTCGGCGATGATCGGAAAGTCGTCGCGGGGGAGCGTCTGCAGGTTGAAGCGGGCCCGGCCGGCGTTGATCGCCATCTTGCCCTCGGCGGCGGAGAGCTGGACCTGGCTCCCTTCCGGCAGCTTGCGGCAGATGTCGAACAAAGTATGGGCGGAGACCGTGGTGGCGCCCGGCTGGTCGACGGCAGCCTCGACTGTCTCGACGATCTGCAGGTCGAGATCGGTCGCCATCAGGCGGATGCCGCCTTCCGCCGACGCTTCGAGCAGCACGTTGGAGAGGATCGGAATGGTGTTGCGCCGTTCGACCACCGATTGCACGTGAGCGAGGCTTCGCAGCAGCGTTGCCCGTTCGATCGTCGCCTTCATGGGTCCCCCCGGGCGTATGCGCCCTGATATCGCTTGTGGTGAGGCGGAAATCGCCCCGGTTCACCGGATTTACTGGACAAAAAAGGGGGCCGGAGCAAGCGCCCCGACCCCGGTTTTCCACAAGCGTCGCCGCTTAGAAGCGGAAGCCGATGCCGCCGAGCACCTGGTGGCGCTCGATGCCGGCTTCATAGTTGGAGTAGCGATACTCCGCCTTGGCATAGAGGTTGGTGCCGAGCTTCTGCTCGACGCCGGCGCCGACGCGCACGCCGTCCAGCTCGTCCGACAGGCTGAAGTTGTTCGCCGGCGTGGCAGGGTCGGTGTAGTTCACGCCGACCTTGGCATTGGTGTAGCCGGCCTTGGCATAGAGCAGGGTGCTCGGCGCGGCGGCAAAGCCCAGGCGGCCGCCGACATAAAGATCGCGCTTGCCCTTGGCGCAGATGCTGTCGCCGGCGACCACAAAGGCGCCTTCGCAGCCCTTGGTGCTGGAATCGAGATATTCGCCCTCGATGCCGGCCACGGCGCTGCCGATCTGGAAATCATAGCCGGCCGCGCCGCCAAAGGCGATCCCGTCACGGCCGCCGCCATTGCCTTTAAGATTGTCATAGCCGACCAAGCCTTCGACGCGGAGGCCGGTGAACGGTGCGGCTTCCTGGGCCAGGGCCGGGGTGGCGAGGGCGGTCGCCGTCAGGGCGGCGATCAGAAACTTTTTCATCTTAACACTCCAGTTTACTCTAACTCTGGTTGTCACCCGCTCGCGAAGGGGTGCGGCGGATGGCTTCCAGTGGGGCCCGAACGCTGAACCTGCCGCAACGCAACATGAACCCTGCACAACGGGCCAAGCTGTTGCACAAGCGCCACACTCGGTTGCCTAAGCGGCCAAGTGGCTGTAGAACTGCACCCAAGTACCGGCGGTATCGGCCGTCCGGAGAAGAAACAGAGTGACGGCAGCAATGGCGGACCTTGCGCCCCTGCCGATGCAGCCCGCCGTTCGGGCGCGCACGGCGTCTTTTGCAACGGCGGCTCAGGCCCCGCGCCGCACCTATGGCGCGCTCGATCTCGGCACCAACAATTGCCGGCTGCTGATCGCCCGCCCGGCGCCGCACGGCTTCGTCATCGTCGACGCCTTTTCCCGCATCGTCCGGCTGGGCGAGGGCCTGGCCACCACCGGCAAGCTCAGCGATGCGGCGATGGATCGGGCGGTGTCGGCGCTCCGCATCTGCGGCGAGAAATTGCGGCGGCGCCACGTTCATATCTGCCGCTCGGTGGCGACCGAAGCCTGCCGGCGCGCGGCCAACGGCGCCGAGTTCGTCGAACGGGTGCGCCGCGAGACCGGCATCATGATCGACATTATTCCGGCCGAGGAAGAGGCGCGGCTGGCGGTGATGGGGTGTCACGTGCTGTTGGAAGATGGCGATGGGCCTGCGCTGATCTTCGACATTGGCGGCGGCTCGACCGAGCTGGTGCTGGTCGATACGTCGGGTGCGCTGCCGACAACGCTGGACTGGTACAGCGCGCCCTGGGGCGTGGTCTCGCTGACCGAAGTCGAGCCCGGCGACGCGCTCACGCCCGAGGGCCGGCTCGACATCTACACGCGCATGCGGGCGCGGGTCGAAGAGAGCTTCCGCGCCTTTGCGGGGCGCCTGCCGAGTGCGGCGCGCGAGCATATGCGGCTGCTCGGCACCAGCGGCACGGTGACGACGCTCGCCAGCGTCCATCTCGGGCTGCCAAGCTATGACCGCAGCGCGGTAGACGGGCTGATCGTGCCGGCGGAGTCGATGCGCGGCGTCAGCCAGATGCTGTCGCGGATGAGCCATGCCGAGCGGGTCGAGCTGCCCTGTATCGGCCAGGAGCGCGCGGACCTGGTCGTCGCCGGCTGTGCGATCCTCGAATCCATTCTCGACATCTTCCCAGCCGAGCGGCTGGGTGTGGCCGATCGCGGCATCCGGGAAGGCATATTGCGCACGCTAATGGCGCGCGACGGCTTCTCATGAGAGGCGGCGGCGTCGGCCGGCAGCGCGTCAAGACCGCGCGTAACCGCACCGCCGCGTCCACGCGCTGGCTCGAGCGGCAGCTGAACGACCCTTATGTGAAGAAGGCGAAGGCGGAAGGCTTTCGGTCGCGCGCAGCTTATAAATTGAGCGAGCTGGACGAGCGGTTCGGGCTGCTGAAGGGCGCCAAGCGCATCGTCGATCTGGGCGTGGCGCCGGGCGGCTGGGCGCAGGTCGCGAAGCGCCGGCACAAGGATGCGGTCGTGGTCGGCATCGACCTGCTGCCGACCGACCCCATCGAAGGCGTGACTCTGTTCCAGATGGACTTCACCGACGATGCGGCGCCCGAACGGCTGCGAGAGGCGCTGGGCGGCCCCGCCGACCTCGTCATGTCGGACATGGCCGCGAACACCGTGGGCCACGCCCAGACCGATCATTTGCGCACCATGGCCTTGGTCGAAAGCGCCGCCTGGTTCGCAATCGAGACGCTGAAACCCGGCGGCAGCTTCGTCGCCAAAGTGCTGGCGGGCGGCGCCGACAACGACCTGGTCGCGCTGCTGAAGAAGCATTTCAGGACGGTCAAGCACGCGAAGCCCCCCGCCTCGCGCAAGGAATCCAGCGAGTGGTACGTGATCGCGCAGGGGATGAAGCCACCTCTCCCGGCGGAAGAGGTCGAGTCGGCGCTATAGCGCTGACCGGGTGAGGGGTCTGAGAGCTATCGACAGGCGGGTCCCCTCACCCCGCTCGCTTCGCGAGTCGCCCTCTCCCCATGGGAGAGGGTCAGCTCTTCGCCCGCGCCTTCTTCACCGCTTCCTTGAGCGCATCAAAGCCGACGGCGCCGCTCATCGCCTCGTCGCCCACCACCCAGCTGGGGGTGCCGCTGAAGCCCAGGGCGCGGGCGAGTTCGACGTTGCGGCTGAGTTCCTGGTCCTTGTCGGGCGACTGCATCGCCGGCTGGAGGCGCGCCATGTCTAGGCCGGCCGCCTGCGCCGCCCTGGTGACGCCGGCGGCGCTAGGCGGGCCGGAGGCGTACATGGCGGTGTGGAAGGCGGCGTAGCGGCCCGCTTGCGCGGCGGCGAGGCTCGCGCGGGCGGCGGTCTCGCTCTCGCGGCTGAGGATCGGCAGTTCGCGGAACACGACGCGGACCTTCGGGTCTTCGCGCACGAGCCGCTGCAGGTCATTCAGGCTCGTGCGGCAATAGCCGCAGGCGTAATCGAAGAACTGGACAACAGTCACATCGCCCTCCTTCGCCCCCATAAAGCCCTGCGCGAACGGCGTTTCGAGGTCGCGGCGGAGCGGGGCGATCTGCGCGGCGGCCTGTTTCAGCCGCAGCTTTTCCATCGCTTCCTGCAGCACTTCGGGATGTTCGAGCAGATAGGCGCGGGTGTCCTGCCGCTCGTCCAGCGCGGTGAACGCGACGGCGGTGCCGACCGAGGAGAGCAGGGCAATGGCGACGAGCGGTAACCAACGCGTCATTGCTGCGGCTCTTCCTTCTTGCGCTTCTTGATCTCGGGCTCGCTCACCATGAAGATGTCCTGCGCGCGCACCCAATCCGGCGAACCGCGCGGTATGCCGGCCATCGCAAAGCGGGCATTGGCAAAAGCGAGCTTGGGATTGCCCTCGAGGTTATAACGCTCCGCCGTCGCCAGCGCGGCCCGCGCGGCGTCACCCTTACGGTCGTAGACCACGCCCAACTGATACCAAGCGAAGGGGTTCTGATTGTCCTTGGCGATGGCGGACCTGAGCACTTGCTCCGCTTCGGCAAAATTGGCGCGGTCCTCGGTTGCGATCAGCGCATGGCCGAACATGGAGGTGATCAGTGGATTGTAGCTGGTCAGCTGGACCGCGTCGCGCAGCGCCGGCAGTGCCTCCTTGGGCTTGCCCGACTCGAGCAGGACCTGTCCCTTGAGTTCCAGGAAATAAGGATCGCGCGGGTTGCTGCGGAGGAGCGCGTCCACCTCCTGCATCGCCTTGTCCGGATAGGCGCCGCGATGCCAGGCATAGGCGCGGGCATAGCGTGCCGGGACGCTCGTATCGCCTTCGGGATATTGCGCCATCACGATCGGCGGATCGAGCACATAGCCTTTCAGCTTCGCCTTCACCCGCGCGAACCGTGCCTCGATTGCCGGATCGCTCGGCTGGTTCCAGGCCGGCGACGTCTGCAGTGTGTCCACAAGCGTGGTCACCCGCTCCCGGTTGAGCGGGTGGGTGCGGTCATAGGCGTCCTTGGAGTTATAGCCGTAGCGATATTCCTGGTTCTGCAGCTTCTTGAAAAAGGCGACCATGCCCTTGCCGCTGATCCCAGCCTTGGTGAGGTAGAGCGCGCCGGCGGCATCCGAACTCGATTCCTGCACGCGGCTGAAGGCGAGAAATTTTCCCAGCGCCGCCTGTTGACCCATGGACAGCAGCCCCGCGCCCGCCTCGCCGGCGCCGGCCGCCATCGCCGCCGCGCCGAGGAGCAGCGACAGCAGCATGATGCCGGTCGCGGTCTTCATGCCCTCGGCAATCCGCACGACGTGGCCGCCGGTGACATGGCCGAGCTCGTGCGCGATCACGCCCTGCACCATGTTGGCGTTCTCGGCCTGGGTGATCAGGCCGGAGTGGATATAGACGATCTGCCCGCCAGCCACGAAGGCGTTGATCGAGTTATCCGCGATCATGACGATCTGGACATTGCTAGGCTGCAGCCCGGCCGCCTGGATCAGCGGCCGTGACATGTCGTTCAGCAGCGCCTCGGTCTCGGCGTCGCGCAGGATCGACTGCGCCACGACCGGCCGCATCAGCACGGAAAAGGAGATCAGCAACGCGAGCAGCGTGCGAAGCAGGTGGCGCATCGGGCCCGGACTCGGCTTCCGCAACTGAACCTCCGCTGAAAGCTGCCTACCCCTTACTCCTGTTCGTCATCCCCGCGAAAGCGGGGACCCAGAAAGTCTTCCTGAGAGAAGAACTGGGTTCCCGCTTCCGCGGGAATGACGAAGAAGGTCGTTACAGCCGCCCCGCGATCGTGCGCTGCCACCAGCCCTTGCGGGGCGAAGCGGCGGGCTGATCGTTGGCCGGCTCGGCCGTGGGAGCGGTCTCGGCAGCTGCCGCCATCGGCTCAGGCGCTGCTGCTTCGTCAGCGGCGACCGCCACCGGCTCCGCCGGGGCGTCCTCGGTCTTGCGGCGGCGCGTGCGCTTCGGCTTGGCCTCTGCTTCGGGAGCGGCTTCGGCCACTTCCACAGGTGCCTCGGCCTCTGCCTTCTTGCGGCGGCTCCGCTTCGGCTTTGCCTCTTCCGCAGGCGCTTCGGCGGCCGGCTCGGGCGCGGCTTCGGCCGGTGCTTCGGCGGTCTTGCGCGAGCGGCGGCGCTTCGGCGCAGCCTCTGCGACGGGCTCGGGCGCCACCTCGGTTTCGGCCGGGGCTTCGAGCGTCTCACCCTCGGATGCTTCGCTGGTCAGCGCCGCCTCGGCGCCGGCCTGCTCCTCGCCACCACGCCGGCGGCGGCCACCGCGGCGGCCGCGGCGTCCGCGACGGCGGCGGCTGTCGCCGTCCTCGCGCTGTTCGGCGGTCTCGGCGGCTTCGACGGTGTCGGGCTGCTCTTCGGTGTCTTCGGCGTCCACGGCTTCGAGCTCGGGCTCGTTCGACTGCGGCGCACCGTCCTGCTCGCCGCCGCGCTTGCCGCCGCGGCGCCGGCGCCGGCGCCGGCGTCCGCCTTCGCCCCGTTCTTCGCGGTCGCCCCGATCCGCGCGCTCGGCACGCGGCTCTCGCTCCTCGCGCGCTTCCTCCTCTTCTTCTTCCTCGTCCTCGGCTTCGTCGAGAACGGCATCATCCTCGTCAAACGCGATCTGCGGCGGCTCGAAGCGCGGTGCATGGACGGGCGGCGGTCCGCTCGACTCCACCGCCATGCGCGCGCCTTCGATCTCGCCCGACGACATCACTTCGATGCGGACGCCGTAGCGCTCCTCGATCTCGGCGAGTTCGGCGCGCTTGTGGTTGAGCAGGTAGAAGGCCGCTTCCTGGCTGGCGCGGAGCAGCAGCTGCGAGCCGCGGCCGCGCGCGGCCTCGTCCTCGAGCAGGCGCAGCGCGGACAGGCCGGCCGACGAGGCGGTGCGGACGAAGCCCGACCCTTCGCAATGCGGGCAAGGCCGGGTGGAGGCTTCGAGCACGCCGGTGCGCAGGCGCTGCCGGCTCATTTCGAGCAAACCGAAGCTGGAGATGCGGCCGACCTGGATGCGGGCGCGGTCGTTCGCCAGCGCCGACTTCATCGCCTTTTCGACCTTACGGACGTTGGAGCCATTCTCCATGTCGATAAAGTCGATGACGACCAGGCCCGCCATGTCGCGCAGCCGCAGCTGGCGGGCGATCTCGTTCGCGGCTTCGAGATTGGTGGCAACCGCCGTCGCCTCGATGCCATGTTCGCGGGTCGAGCGGCCCGAGTTGATGTCGATCGAGACCAGAGCCTCGGTCGGATTGATGACCAGATAGCCGCCCGATTTCAGCTGCACGACCGGCTGGTACATCTGGCTCAGCTGGTCTTCGACGCCGAAGCGCTGGAACAGCGGCACCGGATCGGAATAGCCCTGGATGCGGCGCACATGGCTCGGCATCAGCAGCTTCATGAAGTTGCGGGCGGCGCGATAGCCGTCCTCGCCTTCCACGATCACTTCGTCGATCTCGCGATTATAGATGTCGCGGATGGCGCGCTTGATCAGGTCGCTGTCGCCATAAACGAGCGACGGCGCCGAGGCCTGCAGCGTATTCTCGCGGATCGTATCCCATAGGCGGGCGAGATAATCGAAGTCGCGCTTGATCTCGGTCTTGGTGCGCTGCAGTCCGGCAGTGCGGACGATGCAACCCATAGTGCGGGGCAGCTTCAGCTCCGCCATGATCGACTTGAGCCGCTTGCGGTCGGCGGCGTTCGAGATCTTCCGCGAAATACCGCCGCCCTGGGCAGTGTTGGGCATCAGCACGCAATAGCGACCGGCCAGCGACAGATAAGTCGTCAGCGCCGCGCCCTTGTTGCCGCGCTCTTCCTTGACGACCTGGACCAGCAGCACCTGCCGCCGGCGGATCACGTCCTGGATCTTGTAGCGGCGGCGCAGGTTCATGCGGCGCTCGCGCAGGGATTCGACGGCCTCGTCGGAGCCGTTGCCGTTTACCGGGCGGGGACGGGGCTGCTCATCGCCTTCCTCGCCATTCTCCTCGTCGTGATGCTGCTCTTCCTCGCCGGTGTCGGAGGCATCGTCCTCCTCATCCTCGCGGGCGCGGAGCCGCTCTTCCTCTTCGGCATGCTCGGCTTCCTCGCGGAGCAGGGCCTCGCGATCCTCTTTCGGGATCTGGTAATAGTCCGGGTGGATTTCCGAAAAGGCCAGGAAGCCGTGGCGGTTGCCGCCATAATCGACGAACGCCGCCTGCAGCGACGGCTCGACCCTGGTTACCTTGGCGAGATAGATATTACCCTTGAGCTGCTTCCGCTCGGCGGACTCGAAGTCAAATTCCTCGATCCGGTTTCCCTTGACGACGGCCACGCGGGTTTCTTCCCGGTGGCGCGCGTCGATCAGCATGCGCGTTGTCATTATATTGTCTCCGGGCCCAGCCGCGGCTTCGTGAGCGGCGATCGGCTGCGCAATGTGTGAAATCCGGCGGAAAAGCGGCCCCTGTCCGCTCGCCTGCCGAAGCTGTGGACGTGAAGTAAAGCGCTTCTGTCGCAAAGGCATGCCGGGGTGAATGACCCGAGCCGAAGTTCCGCGAGGCGCAATCGCCGGCCAAGGCCGGGCGATGCGGGACGCGGGAAAAATGCCTCATTGCAACATCAACCTGTGGGACCAGCGCAACGGCGCCGATCGGACTTGTCGCCGCGCCTGTGAAAGGCCGCCGGCTCGTGACTGCTAGCATCCGCAGTAACAAGGAGCAAGTTAGAGCTGCCTGCTGTAGATCCGGTAAATCTTGTTGACCTTGGCGCCCAAAGTGTCGGCGATGGCGACCATTCCCTGATTGTCTTCGAGGATCCAGCCGATCTCGCCCCGGGTCGCGCCATAGTGCGAAACGGCCGCGCTGCGCGCATATTCGATCATCATGAAGGCGAGCTGGCTGGCGAGGCGGGAGGCCTGGAGGCGCTTGACCACGCCCATCAGCGGCACGCGCATCGTGCGGGCCTTGGGCTTGCGCAGCCAGAGCAGCAGCTTGGCCCAGCCGAGCGGAAGGAGCGAGCCGTTGACCGGCTTCAGCGCTTCGTTGAGATCGGGCAGGGTGATCATGAAGGCGACCGGTTCGCCTTCGACTTCGGCAATGTAGATCAAATCTTCGTATACGATCGGCTTCAGCTTCTGGCCGACTTCCTCGACCTCCGGGTCGGTGAGCGGAACGAAGCCCCAATTGCCCGACCAGGCATCGTTCAGGATGCGCAGGATGATCGCCGCTTCCTCGGCAAAGCGGGACTTGTCGACCTTGCGCACGCGGATGCGGGCATTCTTCTCACCGGCAGCGATGATGCGTTCCACGAGGGGCGGAAAGGGCGGCTCGATCGGCATGTCGTAGGTGTTGAGGTCCTTGGCTTTTTGATAGCCGGCGCCTTCGATCCATCCCTGGTAGCGGCGGTCATGATGGCCCATCATCACCGTCGGCGGATGATCATGGCCATGGACGAGTAGCCCCGGCTCTTCCCAGATCGAGGAGGAGATCGGGCCGAGCGCGCGGTCCATGCCCCTGCCGCGCAGCCAATCCTCGGCGGCGGCGATCAGCGCCCGTCCGGTGTCCTCGTCCTCGGCATCGAAAAAGCCCCAAAAGCCGGTGCCGGGGCCGAAGCCTTGGTCAATGGGCTGTTCGAGCGCGAGCCGGTCGATATGGGCGGCGATCCGGCCGACGACGCGCCCGCCGCGCTTGGCAAGGAAGATCTGCTGATCGGCATGGGTGAACCAGGCGTTCTTCGCCGGTGCGACCATCGCCAGCGCCTCGCCCTTCAGCGGCGCCACCCAGTTCGGGTCGCCACGGTAATGGGCAAAGGCGTAATCGACAAAGGCGCGGCGTCCACGCGCGTCGGTCACGGGCACGATCTGCAGTTCGGACATGGGCGGCGTCTGTAGGCGACGGCCCTTTGATTGCCAAACTCCGGCCACTATGTTCGACCAGAGACGATTTCCGATGGCGACCAACCTCCTCTTTGACGGGCCCGCGCCCGCCGCGGCGGCCCCTGCCGAAAGGCCGCGCATTGCGGACGACATGGCGCTGCTCAAGGCGGCGGCCGAGCTGACCCGCGAACTGAGCGCCCCCGATCCGCGCATCTATTGGGCGGATTTCCTCGCTTCGGTGATGCTTGGCTATGCGGCACTGGCTGGAGCGATCATGTTCGGCGGATGGCCGGCCCTGGCCCTTGGCGCGGTTGCAGTGCTCGCGCTCTATCGGGCGGAAAGCTTCATCCATGAGATCACCCATGTGAAGCACAGCGCCTTGCGCGGCTTTCGCGGTGCTTGGAACGCGTTGATCGGCGTACCGTTGATGGTGCCGTCCTTCATGTATGAAGGAGTACACAATCTGCACCATGCCAAGACCCGCTATGGCACCGCTGAGGACCCCGAATATCTCCCGCTCGCGCTGATGAAGCCCTGGACACTGCCGGTCTTCATCCTCGTAGCAGCCCTGGCGCCGATCGGGCTGATCATCCGCTTTGCGCTGCTCGCGCCGCTGTCGCTGCTGTCGTCACGGCTGCGCGAGACGGTGGTCGCGCGCTATTCAGGGCTGGTGATCAACCCGGTGTTCCGCCGCCGCCCTGCGGAGGGTGACGCCAAGGCGCTGTGGACCAGACTCGAGGTCTTCACGAGCCTATGGGCCGTGACCTTTGTGACGTTAGCGGCCACCGGCGTGCTGCCGCTCCGCGCCTTGCTGATCATCCTCGGCATCGCTTCGGCGGTGGCAGTGCTGAACCAGGTCCGCACGCTAGTCGCGCATCTCTGGGAGAATGAGGGCGAGGCGATGACCGTCACTGCCCAGTATCTCGACAGCGTCAACGTGCCGCCGCCGACTTTACTGCCGGGACTCTGGGCGCCGGTGGGCCTGCGCTACCATGCGCTCCACCATCTGCTGCCAAGCGTGCCCTACCACAATCTCGGCATCGCTCATCGCCGGCTCGCTGCGATGCTCGATCCCGCCTCGCTATACTTCAAGGCGAATTATGGTGGGCTACCGGGGCTGATGTGGAAGATCGGCTTGAGCTCCGTTTCACGCGGCGGTCGCGGGCTGCCCCGCTAGCTCACTCTTCGGTGCGGACTAGCACCGTCTCGCCGATCAGCAGGAACAGCAGGAAGGGCGCCCAGGCGGCGAGCAAAGGCGGGTAGGCGCCGAGATTGCCCATTGCGAGCGCGAAATTGTCGGCGACGAAATAGGCGAAGCCGAGGCCCATGCCGGCCACCGCGCGCACGAACAATTTGCCCGACCGCGCCAGGCCGAAGCCGGCGACCGCACCCAGCAACGGCATCAGCACCGACGAAAGCGGGCCCGATAATTTGTGCCACAATGCCGCTTCGAGCGGGCGCGTCGGGCGACCGGCTGCCTCCAGATCCTCGATCGCCTGGCGCAGCTGGACGAAGGACAGGCCTTCGGGATCGACATTGGCGAGCGTGAAGCGGTCGGGTGTGACGCCGCGCGCCGCGATGATGGTGCCGAGCTCCGTCTCCATGCCGGTGTTCACGTCGAAGCGCTTGGCCTCGGTCAGCCGCCAGGCGCCGCCGATATAGCGCGCCTCCTTGGCCTGAATGGTCGCGGTCAGCTCGTTGCCGACCCGGTCATAGAGCGTGACGTCGAGCAGCCGCGTCGCATTGCCGCGCCCGACCGCGCTGCCGGCCCGGATCAGGTCCGCGCCGTTGCGCACCCACAGGTTGGACAGCACCGCCGTGCCTTTGGCCATCTCACCATATTCGACCTTGCTCCACGCCTTGAGCGTGGCCGTGGCGCGCGAAACGACGCGTTCGTTGAAGGCAAAGGCGAGGCCGGCGACCAGCAGTCCGGCAATGATCAGGGGGGCGAGGATCTGATGCGCCGAGAGGCCCGACGCCTTCATCGAAATGACTTCGCTGTTCTGGTTGAGCGTCAGCAAAGTGATCAGCGTGCCCAGCAGCACTGAAAAGGGCAGGAAGCGGGCGATGATCTGCGGAACGCGCAGCGACGCATAGGTCCACAGCTCCGCCTCGCCATTGCCTGGGTGGGCGAGGATCTTGCCCGACTCGCCGAGCAGATCGAGCGAGATCAGGATCAGGACCAACCCGGCGAGCACGGCAAAGGACCGCACCAGAAACAGCCGCGCGGTGTAAAGCATGATGGTGGTGGACGGGAAAAACTGGAGCTGCATCAGGCGGTCGCCTCACGCCGGCGCGCGATGCTGAACCAGCGGCGCACCGCCGCGCCGATCTTGGCGAAGACGCGCTCCAGGCCGCCGATCGGCTGGCCGCCGGGCACATAGGCGAGCTGATAATAGAGCCACCAGATGATCGCGCCGAAGATCAGGAATGGCACCCACAGCGCAATCAGCGGATCGATGCGGCCAAGCGAGCCCATGCCCTGCGCATATTCGTTCACCTTGTGATAGGTCACCACCATCACGATCGACAGGAACACGCCGAGCGCGGATGACGAGCGTTTCGGCGGTACCGCGAGCGCGACCGCCAGCAGCGGCAGCAGGAACATCATCGCCACTTCGACGATGCGGAAGTGGAAGTTGGCACGGCTTTCGTTGCGCAAGGGCAGCGGCCGGCTCTCGTCGCCGCCGAGCTGGACCAGTTCGGGAATGGTCAGCTCGCGCTCCCGCCCGCCGCGGCTGCGAAAGCGCTCCACCTTGGGCAGGTCGATCGGCAGGTCGTGCGAGGTGAAGCTTAGCACCCGCGGCGCGCGGAAGGTCGGTTCGTCGTGAATCAGCGTACCATTGCGCAGGCGGAAGATGATCGTGTCAGGGTCGTCGGTGCGCAGGAACGTGCCGCGCTCGGCCGCGACCGCGAGGCTGCGCCCGCCGCGGCTGTCCGCACGCACGAAGATGCCTGACAAATCGGCGCCGCGGCGATGGCTTTCCTCGATCCGGACCGTCATCTGCTGGCCGAGGCTGGTGAACTCGCCCACCTTGATCGACGCGCCGAGCGCGCCGGAGCGCAGCTCGAATTGCAGGCCTTCATAGGCGTAGCGCGCCTTGGGCTGGACGAAGCCGACAATGGCGAGGTTCAAGAGCGCCAGCGCGATCGTGAAAAGATAGGGCACCCGCAGCAGCCGGCCATAGCTGAGGCCCACTGCCCGGAACACGTCGAGCTCCGACGTTGTCGCGATACGGCGGAAGGCGAGCAGGATGCCCAGCATCAGCCCAATCGGGATGCCGAGCGACAGATATTCCGGCAGCAGATTGGCGAGCATGCGCCACACCACGCTGACCGGCCCGCCCTGCTCGGCGACGAAGTCGAACAGGCGCAGCATCTTGTCGAGCACCAGCAGCATCGCGGCGATGACCAACGTCGCGAACAGCGGCACGGCGATCAGCCTGGCAAGATAACGGTCGACGGCGGACAACATCTTCGAATTCTGGACGCCCCGCGACCATGGTTTTGCCGCAAAGCTCCACCATCTCCCGTCTTCAAGGTGCGGCGTGGCGTGCCCGCTATAGCCGCGGATGCAGAGATGGTCATGAAGAAAGTTGCAATCGCAATCGCGCTGCTGGGAAGCGTGGCAAGCTGGAGCGCCGCCGCGCCCCCGGCCGTCACCGGTGAAGCCGCCGCCTGCGCGCGCGGCGACAGCGCCGTGCTGGTGCGCGTGGCTGGCCTGAAGGCGCCGCGCGGCATGCTGCGCGTCCAGATCTATGGCTCAAATCCGGCCGACTTCCTTGCCAAGGGCAAGAAGCTGAAGCGGATCGACGTGCCGGCTTCGGCGAGGCAGGTGGAGGTGTGCGTCGACCTGCCGGGGCCCGGCAATTACGCGGTCGCCGTGCGTCACGACATGGACAATAACGGCAAGTCGGGCTGGAACGATGGCGGCGGCTTTTCGCGCAATCCTCGCATTTCGCTCGTCCATCTGAAGCCCAGCTATAACGATGTCGTCATACAGGTCGGCCGCGGGGTGCGCCCGGTGGACGTCACGCTCAATTATCGGCGAGGCCTGTCGATCGGGCCCGTCAAAGGCTGATGGTCTCGGTCGCGCTTCTTTCCAACCCCCATTCCACGGGCAACCGTGAGCTGCTCCCGCGCGTCCGTGCCTATTGCGCGCGCCACCCCGATATCTTTCATTATGAAGTGGAGCGCGTCGGCCAAATTCCGGACGCGATGCGCACCATCGCTCGGGTCCAGCCCAAGGTGATCGTGATCAACGGCGGCGACGGCTCGGTGCAGGCGGCGCTGACCGAACTGCATGGCGGCCGCTATTTCGGCGAGACGCCGCCGCCGGTGGCGGTGCTGCCGAACGGCAAGACCAACCTGATCGCGCTCGATCTCGGCGCCCATGGCGATCCGCTCGAGGCGCTGGAACGGATCGCCGAACTCGCCAAGTCCGATCTTGCCGCGCACATCGTGCAGCGCGAGCTGATCGCGCTATCCGAAGGCGACAGCAAGCCGGTGCTGGGCATGTTCCTGGGCGGCGCCGGCCTTGCCGACACGATCCTCTATTGCCGCCACAAAATCTATCCGCTGGGGCTGCCGAACGGGATCAGCCATGTGCTGACCGCGCTCGCCGTGATCGTCACCGTGGTGCTCGGCATCCGCGCTGCCTTCCTGCCGCCCCGGCCTTCCGAAGTGCGGGTGTCGCTCAAGCGCGGCGGGCAGATCACCGGGCGTTTTACCCTGCTGATCGTCACCACCCTCGAGAAATTGCTGCTCGGCGGGCGGGCCGAAGGCGCGTCGGGGCACCTCAAGATGATGGCGGTGGAACAGGGCTCAGGCAGCTTGTTCCGGGCGGTGCTGGCGAGCATCCGCGGCCGCCTCGGCGTCGGCCGGCTGCAGGGCGTCCATATCGAACAGGGCGACGAGATCGAGATCGATGGCGAGCGCTCGAACGTGATCCTGGACGGCGAACTGTTCCAGGCCCGCACCGGCAAGCCGATCGTGCTCCGCACCACCCGGCCGGTTCCCTTCCTGAAGCTGGCGGCTTAGCCAGCCCCGTCATTGCGAGCGTAGCGAAGCAATCCAGTGCGGACCCGTGGCTCTCTGGATTGCTTCGTCGCTTTGCTCCTCGCAATGACGAGCTTGGTATGACGCTGCACCAATTGATCGCCGAGGAACTCGCGCAGCCGGTGGACCCGCGGGTCACCGCGGCGGCGGAATCGATCGCGCGCCTCTATCCCGGTGCCGTGGCGGTGCTCTTCTACGGCTCATGCCTGCGCACCGCCGAGATCGACGGGCAGATGCTCGATTTCTACCTGATCGTGCGGGATTATCGCGAGGCGTATGGCAAGGCGTGGCTGGCTTGGGCCAACCGGCTGGTGCCGCCCAATGTTTTCCCCTTCGAAGAGCAGGACATCGCCGCCAAATATGCGGTGCTGAGCGAAGACGACTTCGACCGGCTGACGCGGCCGGAGGCGAGCAACGTCTCTGTCTGGGCGCGCTTTGCCCAACCGGTGCGATTGGTATGGAGCGCGAGCGCCGAGGTGCCCGCGAGAATGGCGCAGATCGTTGGGCAGGCACCGCGTACCTTGCTGTCGCTCGCGCCCCAGTCAGGCGATTTGCTTGAGCGATGGCGGCAAGGCTTCGCGCTGACCTATAGTGCGGAACTTCGTGCTGAACGAGGCGACCGGCCAGGCTCGATCGTCGAGTCGGATCCGGAGCGGTATCGTCGGGTCGGTGAAACTATTCTGTGTTCCCCGGCGCAGGCCGGGGCCCAGGGAGATGGACCCCGGCCTGCGCCGGGGAACATAGAGAGGCGCTGGCGGCAGCTGCGCCGCAACGGCAAGCTGCTGACCGTCATCCGTCTCGCGAAGGCGAGCCTGACCTTCGCCGGCGGCATCGATTACCTGGCGTGGAAGATCAACCGCCATGCCGGCACGCGGATCGTGATCAAGCCCTGGCAGCGGCGCTGGCCGCTGCTCGGCGCAGTCACGCTGCTGCCGCGGTTGCTTCGGGCGGGTGCGATCCGTTGAGCTTGGCGAGCGCGGCGTCCACTGCACCGGCAAGGCTGCCGATGGTGAAGGGCTTGCGCAGCACGTCGTGCCCGCCAAACGCCGCCGCCTCGTCGATCTCGCCAGCATAGCCGGTCACGAACAGCACGCCGACATCGGGGTGAAGCGGCCGGATTGCGGCGATCAGCTCGGGTCCCGTCGTGCCCGGCATCACCACGTCGGAGAGGATCAGGCGAATGCCGGGATGGGCGGCGAGCAGGCCGGGCGCCTGTTCAGGGTCGGCGCAGGGAATCGGCTCGTGCCCGAGCTCGGTGAGCGCCTCGACGGTGGCATTCAGCACCCGCGCGTCATCTTCCACGACCAGGATGCGCGCGCGCTGCTGGGCCGCGGCGGCGGAGGCGCGGATGCCGTGCGCTTCCTCGGCCGGAGCGACCCGGTCGACGCCGGTGTAGCGGGGCAGCAGGATTGATACAGTCGTGCCCTGACCCGGCTCTGACGAGATCGCGATCTCACCCAGCGACTGGCGAACGAAGCCGAAAATCTGGCTGAGGCCGAGGCCGGTGCCCTTGCCGACCGGCTTAGTCGTGTAGAAGGGTTCGAAGACCCGCTCCAGCACCTTCTCTTCCATGCCGCAGCCGGTGTCGGTGACGGCGATCGCCATATAGTCGCCGGCGCGCCCGGCGCCGAGTTCGCCTTCCGCCAGGCTGCGCTGGGCGGTCGAGATGGTCAGCGTGCCTTCCCCCTCCATCGCGTCGCGCGCGTTGACGGCGAGGTTGAGCAGCGCGTTTTCCAGCTGGTGCTTGTCGACCCAGACGGTCCAGTCGCCGCAGCTGAAATCCGTGCGCACGGCGATGCGTTCGCCCAGCGTCCGGTCGAGCAGGTCGGTCATGCCGGCAATCAGCGCGTCGGGCGAAACCGGCTCCGGCAGCAGCGGTTCGGCGCGCGCAAAGGCAAGCAGGCGGCGGGTGAGCGCGGCGGCGCGGCTGGCGCCTTCCATTGCGTTTTCGAGGTGCCGACCCGCCTCGCCGGCATTGTCGGCAAGGCGTCGGCGCGCCAGTTCGAGGCCGCCGATCACGACAGCAAGCATATTGTTGAAGTCGTGCGCGATGCCGCCGGTCAGCTGGCCGACCGCTTCCATTTTCTGCACTTGCCGCAGCTGCGCTTCCGCCGCCTCGCGCTCGCCCGCTTCGGCGAGCAGGGCCTGATTGGCGAGCCGCAGCTCGGCGGTGCGCGCGGCGACCGCGTCTTCCAGCTCTTCGGCACGCCGGGCGACGTCGTCGGCATCAATGCGCGCGACCCGGCGCTCGGCCATTGCCTGCAACATGGTGAAGGCGAGCAGGGCCGCGCCGACCAGGATCACGATCGCGAAAGCGAGCAGCAATTTGGCTGCCCAGTTGGATTGCTCGACCGTTGCGTTTGCGGCGTCGATGCGGGCCTGGAGCAGCCGCTTTTCATTGGCGACGATCTGCTCGACCGTGCGGGCCAGCGCCGCCACGCTCTTCGACTTGCCGGCGTCGTTATAGGCAGCGAGGCTGCTCATCTTCTGGTCGTAGCGGGTGCGCAGCGCCGCGCCGGACAGCATGCGGTCGCGCTCTTCGTAGATTTGGAGCAACCGGACGACGAGCGCGGTCTGATCGGGATTGTCGCGCGTCGCCTCGCGCAGCCGGGTGATGGAGCCGCGCGCGCGGCGCCAGTCGTCGACGAACAGACGCCCGTAGTGCGGCTCCATATTGACCACGTAGCGGCCAAGCGTCGCCTCCGCCCGGTTCATCGTGCTTTCGAGCGTGCGCGCGAGGATGATGACTTCAAAACTGTGGCGCTGAGCCGCCAGCGCCAGATCGCGCTGCTTGTTCGAGTTGGAGACGAGCAGCGTGAGCGAGATCAGCCCGAACGCCGCGAGCAGCCCCAAGGCTGTCGCCAGCGCGCGGCGCACGCTTATCGAGCGATGCTCGACCTCTTGAGTCGCGACCCGTCCCATCCCCACGCTTCCCTTACAAGAGCGTGGTTAACAGCAGCTGTCTAGTGTTGCGCGGAAATCGCACCCACGGCCCGCCCCGCCGCCGCGAACATCTGGGTGATCTGAGCGACTTGCTCGGCCGTGTGCTCGGCGCAGAGCGAGCAGCGCAGCAGGTACATGCCGGCGGGCGTCGCGGGCGGGCGCGCCATGTTCACGTACAGCCCCTGCTCCAGCAGTGCCTGCCACATCCCGACCGCTTCTTCCTGAGTCGGCAGGATGATGGCGAGAATGGCCGACTGGGGCGTGTCGGTGCCGAGCTTGAAGCCGAGCGCCTTCAAGTTGCCATGCAGCGTCCGCGCATTCTCCCACAGATGCTGCCGCTTGTTATGCGCGTGCATGAGCTTGCGGATCGAGGTGGCGGCGGTCGCCACAACGGAAGGCGGCAGCGAGGCGGTGAAGATATAGGCGCGGCAGGCAAGGCGGATGGCCTCGAACTTCGGGTGGTTGGACACGCAGAAGCCGCCGACGGTGCCGACCGACTTGGAGAAGGTGCCGACCACGAAATCGACATCCTGCTCGACGCCCTGCTCCTCGTAGACGCCGCGGCCGTTCGGGCCGAAAAAGCCCATCGAATGCGCCTCGTCGGAGAGCGTCATGGCGCCATGTTTTTTCGCGACGGCGACCATCTCCTTCAGCGGCGCCACGTCGCCCAGCATCGAATAGACGCCTTCGAGGATGACGAGCTTGCCTGCTTCGGGCGGCAGGCGGCCGAGGCGCTTGTCGAGGTCCTCGACCGAGTTGTGGCGGAAGCGGACGATCTCGGCATTGCCCTGCTTGCAGCCGTCATAGATCGAAGCATGGCTGTCGGCGTCCAGGATGATGTAATCGCCCTTGCCGGCCAGCGTGGAGATCATCCCAAGATTGGCCATATAGCCGGTCGAAAAGACGATCGCGCCGCTGGTGCCGTAGAAATCGCGCAGCGCCTGCTCGACTTCCATATGGTCCTGGAAGGTGCCGTTGAGCATGCGGCTGCCATTGGTGCCGGAGCCGAATTTCTCGAGCGCCTCTTTACCCGCCGCGATCACGTCCGGATCGAAGGTCATGCCCATATAGTTGTACGTGCCGAGCAGGATCGTCTTCTTCCCCTTGATGATCGCTTCGGTCGGCGAGAGCACCTGCTCCATCACGATCGCGAACGGATCGCGCACGCCGCTGTCAAGCAACGCCTGGCGCTCGGCGATCAGCCCGTCGAACTTGGACATCAGGTCGCGCACGGGTGAGGCGGTCTCCACCAGCGGTGCGTCGGCGGTCTGCAGGCTGTCGGTCATGATAGCGTGATCCTATTCCAACCCCGTTCGTGCTGAGTAGAGACCGAGTAGCTGCGGCAGCAGCGTATCGAGGGCTCGTATCGAAGCATCCCTCGATACGCCGTCTCGATCCGGAGCTCCGCTCCTACTCGACGGCTACTCGGGACGAACGGAGTCTTATTCCTTCCTCAACTGCCCCACCGCATCCACCAGCTGGCCGACCGTTTCGATCTCCGCCTGCATGTTCATCGTGATGATGATGTCAAACTCGTCCTCCACCGCGGCGACGAAATCCATCACGGTCAGGCTGTCCCATTCGAGATCGCCGGCGAAGGTGGTCGCGTCGGTCAGCGCAACGCCTTTCTTGTTGAACGGCTCGATCAGGCGTTGGACGGTGGTTTCGATTTCTTGACGATTGGACATGCTTGGCCCCTAAAGCGCTGTGGCGCGCCTTGCCAAGCGAATGCGGCTGAAGGGTGGCAGCCCCAAGAATGTAACAGGGAACGAACTTGCCTCACGAACCGATACCGAAGCGCTATGCGCCCGACGCCATTCACCTGATCCGGACCACCCAGCAGATCCAGGTCCAGCTTTCCGCCATGGCCGACCACAAGGCGAGCATCCTGATGGGCGCCACGTTCGTGGTGTTCACCATCACGCTGAACCAGACGTCCAAGGGACTGGTCGCGCCGGAGATGCTGGTGCTGGCCGGCTTTGCGCTGCTCTCCGCCGCCTTTGCCGTGATGGCGGTGCTGCCGGCGGTGAAGCCCAAGCCCGGCGCGCCGCTCAACCTGCTCTTTTTCGGCTCGTTCACGCAGCTGGAGCAGGATGAATATATCGACAGACTGGTCGAACATCTCGCCGACGAAGAGGATGTGTACCGGACGATGGCGCGCGACATCTATCAGAACGGTTCGGTGCTGAAGCACAAGAAATACCGCTATCTCGCGCTCGCCTACCGCACCTTTCTGATCGGCATGGTGGCGACGGTGCTGACCTTCTGCATCGATCGCTTCGGGCCGTTCTAGAGCGGCGACCACTCGATTGCGTCGGCTCCTTCATCGTCATCGCTGACGGGTGCGGCTTCGGGACCGATCGCTTCCAGCAGCCGGTCCAGCGCCCAATCGACCCCCGTGCCGGCCGCGCCCGAGATCGGGATGGCGGGCATGCCGCTCGCTTCCTCCAGCTCGGCGGACAGGGCGGCGATCAGCTCGTCGTCCAGCATGTCGATCTTGTTGAGCGCCAGCACCTGCGGCTTGTCGGCAAGGCCCGCGCCGTAGGCGTCGAGCTCGTCGCGGACGATACGGTAGCTTTCCGCGACATCCTCGTCATTGGCATCGACGAGGTGGAGCAGGACGCGGCAGCGTTCGATATGGCCGAGAAAGCGGTCGCCGATGCCTGCGCCTTCCGCGGCGCCCTCGATCAGGCCCGGAATGTCGGCGATCACGAACTCGCTGCCCTTGTGGCGCACCACGCCGAGCTGCGGCCTTGTGGTGGTGAAGGCATATTCGCCCACCTTCGCCTGGGCGTTGGTGACGGCGTTGATGAAAGTGGACTTGCCGGCATTGGGCAGCCCGACCAGGCCGGCATCGGCGAGGAGCTTCAGCCGCAGCCAGACCCAGGCCTCTTCGCTGGGCCAGCCGGAGCCGTGCTGGCGCGGCGTGCGGTTGGTCGAGGTCTTGTAGCTGGCATTGCCGCGTCCGCCGTCGCCGCCGCGCAGAAAGACGATGCGTTCGCCGACCTTGGTCAGGTCGGCGAGGAGGGTGCGATCCTCGTCATCGGCGAGGATTTGGGTGCCGACCGGCACCTTGATGACGAGATCGTCGCCGCCCGCGCCGGTGCGGTTGCTGCCGGAGCCGCCGGTGCCGCGCGGTGCCCTGAAATGCTGGGTGTAGCGAAAGTCGATCAGCGTGTTCAGCCCGGCGACCGCTTCGAACACGATGTCGCCGCCCTTGCCGCCATTGCCTCCGTCAGGCCCACCATATTCGATGAACTTTTCGCGGCGGAAGCTGACGGCGCCCGGTCCGCCTGCGCCTGAACGGACGAAAATCTTGGCTTGGTCGAGAAAATGCATGCGCTGCTGCCTAGCGCTTTAGTTTGGCTAAAGCGACAGAGCAGCGAGCCGGCCGGCGCGGCATGCCCGCGACCGACGGCGCGGCTTTGCCGCGGCGTCAGCCGTTTCCACGCTGCGCGATGGAGGCGGAGAGCTGCTGGTGCGCCATCTCGCGCGCCGTCTCGGGCGGCAGGCCGAGCGCCGCCGCCATCTGCTCGCCGAGCAGGGCATGACCCAATGCCAACAGCACCAGATTCAGGGTTTCGCGGTGAACGTCGGTGTCTTCATGGCCCTCGCCAAGTCGGTCGACGAGCCGGTGGATAGCGGCGAGCACCGGGTCGAGGGCATTGTCGTTGCCCGACAGGATCATCCATGATGCCAGCGCGCCGCCGCCCCGTTCGAACGCGTCGAACGTCATGTCGACCACGGTGCGTTGGTCGCCATCCCCGGACCGAGCCTTCAGCACCGCTGCCTCGATCTGGTCGGTGATCCGCTCCGCCATTGTGGTCATCAGCGCCTGCTGCAGTCCCGCGGCGGAGCCGAAATGGTGGAGGAGATTGGCGTGGGTGCGGCCCATTCGGGTAGCGACGGCCTTCAGCGTCACCGCCTGCGGCCCCGCCTCGATCAGCAGGTCGCGCGCAGCCTGCAAAGCGGCCGAGCGGCTGGCTTCCGGCGAAAGGCGGCGTTTGGCGAGGGACATGAGCGACCTCTAATCGGCAAGTAACCTTATGACCAGCAATCCATGCCCGTGCTCCTGCGAAGGCAGGAGCGGTGGCGGCAGGCGGCAGTTTCTCCTTGCACCGCTCCGGCTTTCGCCGGAGCACAGCATCATATTGACATTTATGTCAGTATGTGGTTGATCAGCGGGATAGGAGATACGACTCATGCAGCTTGCCGCGAAGACGCCTGCCGACCTGACGATCACGCCGCGCGACCGCCGTTTCGGCCGCGGCAGCGCGCAGCAGCGCTGGTGGTTCGGCGGCGATCCTTATGCGACCGCTTTCCATAATGCGCTGTCGGTGACCTTTCCGAAGGGCGAAGCCTTTTTCATCGAGAGCGTGAAGGCGCACCGCGATGGCGTGCCGCCCAAGCTCGAAGGCGAGATCAGGGCGTTCGTCATGCAGGAAGTCATGCACTCGCGCGAACATGTCGCCTTCAACCGGCGGGTGGTCGATGCCGGCTATGACGTTTTGAAACTGGAAAAGGATGTCGAGGAAGCGCTGGCGCTGACCCGCGGCCGGCCGCAGATCCTGAACCTGGCCGTCACCATGGCGCTGGAGCATTATACCGCCATCATGGCGCAGACGATGCTGCGCTATCCGCACTATTGGTCGAAGGCCGATGCCGAAAGCACCGCCATGTGGAAATGGCATGCAGCCGAGGAGATCGAGCATAAGGGTGTCGCCTACGACACCTGGCTGCACGCCACGCGCGACTGGACACGCGGCAAGCGCTGGCGGGTGAAGAGCATCATGATGCTGCTCGTCTCCTACCGTTTCTGGACCAAGCGTTGGGCCGGATCGATGGAGCTGCTGCGCCAGGATGGCATCACCGGTTGGAAGGCGCGCCTGGGCCTGCTTCGCCACCTGTTCGTCAGCCCGGGGCTGATCCGCCGCGCCTTGCCGGCCTGGCTATCCTTTTTCCTGCCCGGCTTTCACCCCTGGAACCATGACGATCGCGCGCTGATCAGCGTGTCCGACAGCGACTATGCGGATGCGCGCATTGCCAGCGCCGCCTGATCCGAACGGACCAAAAAGAAAGGGCCGGCAACTCGGGTGAGTTGCCGGCCCTTTTCGTTACCGTAACCGCTGGTTAGGCGCTCTCGGACTCGTCATTCTCTTCGGAAACGAAGTAGATGAGAGCCACGGCGGCGACGAACACCGCGACGCCGATCAGGGCGCCACCGGCGAGCTCGTTGCCTTCAACCGCCGCGCCCGAACGGACCGACGAGGCAACCGACAGCTTCGACGCGCTGCTCTGAGCAACGGCCGGAGCCGCAACCAGGCTGGCGGCAGCGGCCGCCGCAATCAAACCACGCTTGAACATATATTGCCTCCCTGAACGGCACAAAAACTTGGTGCGCGGGATGTCCCGCTCACTCCGTCCTCCTTTAGCCGATCGATATCGAAAGGCAATCGGGGGTCCGGATTTCCGCCTGACTGTGTTGATTCTGCTACAGTCGTTCTGCTTGCAGGATCATTTCGCCCCCGTTCGCGATGCAACGCGCCCGGAGCCTCATCGTTGTTCGCGGACACGCAGGAGGCACGCATGAAGGCTCTGGTCTGGCACGGCAAACAGGATATCCGCTACGAAAGCGTCCCTGACCCGGAGATGGAGGATGGCCGCGACGCGATCATCAAGGTGACCAGCTGCGCCATCTGCGGGTCCGACCTGCACCTGTTCCACAACCTAATGCCCGGAATGATGCCCGGCGATATCGTCGGTCACGAGACGATGGGCGAGGTGGTCGAGGTCGGCAAGGACAATAAGGCGCTGAAGATCGGCGACCGCATCGCCATTCCCTTCCAGATGACCTGCGGCGAGTGCGAGCAATGCCGCAAAGGTAATTTCTCGGTCTGCGAGACGACCAACCGCAAGGCGAAGCTGGCGGAGGCGGCGTTCGGGCGCACCACGGCGGGGCTGTTCGGCTACACCCACCTGACCGGCGGCTATTCCGGCGGCCAGGCCGAATATCTGCGCGTGCCGTTCGCGCACCACACGCATATCAAGGTGCCGGACTCGATTCCCGATGAGCAGGCGCTGTTCCTGACCGACATCCTGCCGACCGGCTGGCAGGCGGCGGTCTATTGCGACATCGAACCGGACGACACCGTCGCGATCTGGGGTGCCGGCCCCGTCGGGCAGATGGCGATCCGCTCGGCGATCCTGCTGGGCGCCAAACAGGTGGTCGCGATCGACTTTCTGCCTGAACGGCTGAGCATGGCGGCGGCGGCCGGCGCCATCTGCATCAACCCCGGCGAGGAGAGCGTGAAGGAGCGGCTCGACGAGCTGACCGACGGCAAGGGCCCCCAAAAATGCATCGACGCGGTCGGCCTCGAAGCCCATTCGCAGATCACGGCGGAGCATCTCTACGACCGCTCCAAACAGGCCATGATGATGGAGACGGACCGGCCGCACGTGCTGCGCGAGATGATGCTGCTCTGCCGGCCGGGCGGCATTCTATCGATCCCCGGCGTTTATGGCGGCGTGCTCGACAAATTGCCGTTCGGCGCGGTGATGAACAAGGGGCTGACGATCCGCACCGGCCAGACCCATGTGAAGCGCTGGACCGACGAGCTGATCGAACTGATCGAGGAAGGCGCGCTCGACCCCAGCTTCGTGATCACCCACACCGAGCCGCTGTCCAACGGCCCCGCCATGTATCCGGCGTTCGAGAGCCGGAAGGACAATTGCGTCAAGGTGATGCTCAAGCCCGAAATGGAGGCGGCGTGATGGCGTTCAAATATGGCAAGGACAGCTCGCTTTCCGGCGCCGATGCGCTGGTGCGCGGCATCGGGCTTTTTTCGCTCGGGCTGGGCGTGGCCGAACTGGTCGCGCCCGGCAGGATCGCCAAGACCTTCGGGCTGGAAGGCAAGGAAGGCCTGCTGCGCGCATTCGGCGCCCGCGAGATCGCGTCCGGCATCGGCACGCTGTCGAGCGATCCGCAGCCGGCGCTCTGGTCGCGGGTGGGCGGCGATGTACTCGACATGGCGATCCTCGCCTTCGGCGCCCGTTCGGATCGCCAAGATGCCAAGCGCAATGCGCTGATCGGCATCGGCGCGGTGGCCGGCATCGCCGCGCTCGACGCCTTCGCCGCAACGCTGATGAGCAAGCGCGGCGGCGAGCGTCCACCGCCGGCCGACTATAGCGATCGCTCCGGCCTGCCCAATGGCGTGGAGGCGTCGCGCGGCTATTACCGGCAGAAGCAGGAGCGTGGCCCCGCCGTCGCGCACCACGATGCTCGCGACGATCGCCAGCATTCCGGCGGCTCCGGCTCGGACGGTGGCGCAGCCCGCAAGTCCGAGCAGGTGCAGACGGACGCAGGGGCGAGCCCCGTCGCCTCGGGCGTCGCGCTCAGCTAGGCGAGGACGCGCGCCGGGCGGCGGCGCAACGCCGCCCCGGCCATGCCGAACCCGCCGACCATCATTGCCCAGGTCGCCGGTTCTGGGATGACCGTGATCGCCGCCAGCTTGAAGCCGTCCGTGCGCCGGTCGCTGTTGGTGAAGTCGGCGCCGATCAGCCAGATATTGCCGGCGAAAAGCTGCGGATTCGGGTTGCGGGTGCTGTTCGCCGTTGCGGTGATCAGCGAAGACCAGCTGTCGGAAAACAGCCCGTTCAGCTGCGCGACCGGTTTGTTGTCCAGCGCCAGCGCCTGGTTCCAGGGCAGCGCGGTGATGCCGCGGCGGATCGTCGCATCGCTGTCCTTGCCCGCGCCCATCACGCTGAAGGTGTTGAACGTCGCCGAAATGAGCCGCACCTGGCGATCGAACTGCAGCAGGATGAAATCCTTGCGGCCGTTGTTGTCGATGGTGTGCCGGTTCTGGCTGCCATCGCCATCGTCGCCCGAGATCACCCCCAGGCCGCCCGAATAGACCATCAGCCGGGAGTCGCGGACGAAACTGCCCATTGCGTTGGTCTCGAGGCTCCAGGCGGTCGCCCGCATATTGTAGGTGCCGAGCGTCGGCGAGGTTGCGCTGAAGAAGCGCGCATTGCCGTCCTGGACATTGTTGTTGTTGCCGCTCGTCAAGGTGAAGACGGCAGGAATAACGACGGCGGCCTGCGCCGGCAGTGACGCCATGACGGCAGCGCCGGATAGCGCGGCCGCAAGCACGGACGAAGCGATTCGCATAAACAACCCCCTGATCACTCGCGAGAAAATCGCGTCTGAGGACGCGCGGACACGCAAGTGACCTGCGGCAACTATACCCCATATTTGGCCGCGGACGAAGCTGTGCAGCCAGAAGCCTGTCTCGACTTGGGACGGCCGTTCTAGTTCAGGACAGACGGCGGCGCTTTGCTTGGGGCGGAACAAGGGGCGGTTGCGCGCCGTTCCCACCGCCATGACGCAGCCGGACACGCTTCACTCGACCGAGTTGAGGGTTCCGCCGGAGCGGGAGGATTTCTACGCCGAATGCCTGCGTCTGCTGGCCCGGTCAGGCCATCCATTCCTGCTGTCCGGCACCTATGCGCTGTCCTGTTACACTGGCATCCTGCGGCCGACCAAGGACGTCGACGTGTTCGCCAAGCCGAGCGACGCGCTGAAGATCCTCGCCTATTTCAAGGAACATGGCGTCGCGGTCGAGATGGTCGACGAACGCTGGCTAGCGCGAGTCACGCGCGGCGACCTGTTCATGGACGTGATCTTCAACATCCCGACCTCAGGCACGCCGATCAACGATGAATGGTTCATCGGCGCGCCGCGCGCCGAAGTTTACGACACGATCGTCAAGCTGGTGCCGCCGACGGAGTTCATCTGGTCCAAAATCTTCGTGCAGGACCGGTACCGCTATGACGGGGCGGACGTCGCCCATGTGATCCTGAAAAAGCACGACGAGATCGACTGGCGGCGGCTGCTCGATCATCTCGAACTCTATTGGGAAGTGCTGCTGATGGCGCTGCTCAATTTCCGCTTCATCTATCCGAGCGAGCGCGACCTTATTCCCCGCTGGCTGATGGACGAGCTGCTGGAGCGGCTGGCAGCGCAGATGGAAATGCCCGCGCCCGGCGTGAAGGTCTGCCGCGGCCGCATCTTTTCGCCGCGCGATTACCACACCGATGTCGCCGAATGGGGCTTTTCCGAAGCCTTCGGCAATCTGGAAGAGACCTATGAGCACCTCTGACACGATCACCATCGCCGCGATCGGCGACCTGCACGTCACCGAAACGTCCAATGGCCAATACGCCAACCTCTTCCGAGAAATGTCGGAGCAGGCCGATGTGATCGTGCTGGCCGGCGATCTGACGAATTTCGGCAAGACCCACGAGGCTGAGCTGCTGGCGGAGGATATACGCTGCGCTTCCAAGCCCGTCGTGGGGGTGCTCGGCAATCACGATTTCGAGTGCGGCCAGCCGGAGAATGTCGCCCGCATCCTGCACCAGGCCGGGATGACGGTGCTCGACGAACAGGCAGTCGTGATCGAAGGCGTCGGCTTTGCCGGGGTGAAGGGCTTTCTTGGCGGCTTCGGCCGCGGCGAACTCGCGCCGTTCGGCGAGGCTGCGGTCAAGACCTTCGTCGACGAAGCCAATAATGAGGCACGGAAACTCGAGAACGGGCTGCGTTCGCTGCGTACCGAGCGGTCGGTCGCCGTGCTGCATTATGCGCCGATCGCCCAGACGCTCGAAGGCGAGCCGATCGAGATTTTCCCCTATCTCGGCTCCGCCCGGCTCGCCGACGCGATCGACCGGTTCGAGCATGTGAAGCTCGCCGTGCACGGCCATGCCCATCATGGCTCTTACGAGGGCAAGACGATGCGCGGCATTCCGGTCTATAATGTCGCACAGCATGTGGTCGGCCCAAAGTTCGGCCGGCCGTACGCGTTGTTCACGGTTTAGCGGTCTTCAAGAGGCCGTTCACGACTTCGACCGGCCAGTTTTTGAGGCTCTGCCCCTGGCAAGGCCCGCCGACGCAGAGCCCGTCTTCCAGGCGAAACAGCGCGCCGTGCCAGTCGCACTCGATCAGATCGCCGCCTTCGGTCAGATAATCGTCCAGCCGCTTGGCGAGCGGCAGGCCCATATGCGGGCAGCTATCGACATAGCCGGTCACCGTATCGCCCCCGCGAACGACGAAGCCGTGGAAGCGCTTGTCGCCGATCTCCAGCACGAAATTGCGCGCGCCGGGGTCGGGCAGGTCGCGAAGCGCACAGAGGGTGACGCCGGCTGGGGTGGAGGTGAGCTTCTCCCGCACCGGCTAGCTCCCGCTCGTCCCGAGCGAAGTCGAGGGGCGTGATTGGAGAGGTCGTCCCAGCGGCCCTCGACTACGCTCGGGACGAGCGCACTGGGGATGGCTCAAACCGGCACAACCTCCTGCTCGATCGCGCCGAAGATCGAATGATGGTGATCGTCCTGGCAGTCGATCCGCACGCGGTCGCCGTGGCGGAGGAAGGGGGTCTTGGGCGTGCCGTCGTTGATCGTCTCGATCATCCGGATCTCGGCGATGCAGCTATAGCCGAGTCCGCCCGCGCTGACCGGCTTGCCGGGCCCGCCATCGGCGTCCTTGTTGGAGACGGTACCGGAGCCGATGATCGAGCCGGCGCCCAGCTCGCGCGTCTTCGCCACATGGCCGATCAGCGTGCCGAAATCGAAGGTCATGTCGGTGCCGGCGTCGGCCTTGCCAAAGGGCTGGCCGTTGAGTTCGACCAGCAGCGGCCGGTGGAGCTTGCCGTCTTTCCAAAAGCCGCCGAGTTCGTCGGGCGTCACCAGCACGGGCGACAGGGTGGACGCCGGCTTCGACTGAAAGAAGCCGAAGCCCTTGGCCAGCTCGCCCGGAATCAGATTGCGCAGGGACACATCGTTGACCAGGCCGACCAGCCGAATGGCGGCGAGGCATGTCTCGCGGTCCGCACCCATCGGCACATCGCCGGTGACGACGCAGACTTCGCCTTCCATGTCGCAGCCCCAGCTCTCGTCCTTGAGCGGGATCGGATCGCGGGGGGCAAGGAAGCTGTCGGAGGCGCCCTGATACATCAGCGGGTCGGTCCAGAAGCTTTCCGGCATCTCGGCGCCGCGGGCTTTCCGCACCAGCTCGACATGGTTCACATAGGCCGAGCCGTCGGCCCATTGATAGGCGCGCGGCAAGGGGGCCGCCGCCTCGCGCTCGTGGAAGCGTTCGCGCGGGATCGCCTCATGCTCTAGGTCGGTTGCGAGCAGCTCGAGCTTGGGCGCGAGCTGGTCCCAATCGTCGAGCGCGGCCTGCAGCGTCGGCGCGATATGCGTGGCGTCGGCATAATAATGCAGGTCGCGGGAGACGACCACGAGACGGCCATTGCGGCCGGATTTGAGTGAGGCGAGTTTCATGCGCCCCGGAGTGGAAGGAAGCGGGACCCCGGGTCAAGCCCGGGGTGACGATTGGATGTTGGCCTTGGGAAACCCGCTCCAGCAATCGTCATAATCGAGCTGGCACAGCTCGGTCTCGGTGGCCCAGCCGGTTGGGCGGATCACCCAGCGGCTTTCGAACATGAAGGCCATGCTGTTCTCGATCTTGTGGGGAGCGAGTGCGGCGGTGGTCGCCTTCTCCCAGGAGGCGAGGTCCGGTCCGTGCCCCGCCATCTGGTTGTGGAGCGAAGCGCCGCCCGGCGCGAAGCCGCCTTCCTTCGCATCATAGGCGCCGTGGATCAGCCCCATGAACTCGCTCATCACGTTGCGGTGGAACCAGGGCGGGCGGAACGTGTCCTCCGCCACCATCCAGCGCGGCGGGAAGATGACGAAATCGCAATTCGCGGTGCCGGCGATCTCGCTCGGCGAGGTCAGCACGGTGAAGATCGACGGGTCGGGATGGTCGAAGCTGACCGTGTTGATCGTGTTGAAGCGCGACAGGTCGTATTTGTACGGCGCGAGATTGCCGTGCCAGGCGACCACGTCCAGCGGCGAATGTCCGAGCTCGCAGGTCCAGAGCCGGCCCTGGAATTTCTGCACCACTTCGAAGCGGCCATCCCGATCCTCGAACCACGCGTGCGGCGTCTCGAAGTCGCGCGGGTTGGCGAGGCCGTTGGCGCCGATCGGCCCGAGATCGGGCAGCTTGAACGGGGCGCCATAATTCTCGCAGACATAGCCGCGTGCCTCGGCGTCGAGCAGTTCGACGCGGAACCGGACGCCGCGAGGCACCACGCCGATCTCGCCGGGTGCCAGCTCCAGCCGGCCGAGTTCGGTTGCCAGCGTCAGCCGTCCCTGTTGCGGCACGATCAGGAGCTCGCCGTCGGCGGAATAGAAGAAGCACTCCATCGAGCGGTTCGCGGCGTAGAGGTGAATGCCAATGCCGGCGCCCGTCGCGACATCGCCATTGCCGCCATAGGTGACGAGGCCGTCGACCCAATCGGTTGGCTGGGCCGGGATCGGCAGCGGATCCCAGCGCAGGCGGTTGGGGCTGGGTGGCACCTCGTCGAACGGGCCGGAGCGGAGCAGCGTCTGCTTGGGATAGGGCCTGTACGGCTTGTGGCTGGCGGTCGGCCGCAGCCGGTAGAGCCAGCTGCGCTTGTTCTCATGGCGCGGCGCGGTGAAGGCGGATCCGGACAGCTGTTCCGCATAAAGGCCGAACGGCACCTTCTGCGGCGAGTTGCGGCCGATGGGGAGTGCGCCGGGCACGGCTTCGGTGGCGAAGTGGTTGCCGAAGCCCGTGAGGGGGGCGGTGGTGATCTGGGTCTGTAGGTTCATGCTATCTCCAACCCCTCTCCCGCTTGCGGGAGAGGGTGGTCGAGCGGAGCGAGACCGGGGGAGGGCTTGTATCTTGGTATGCCCTCACCCGGGCTGCTGCGCAGCCGTCCCTCTCCCGCAAGCGGGAGAGGGTTGTTTGTCACTCCGCCGGCTCTTCGACCTTGATCACGCCGCGGCGGATCTGGTCGAGTTCGATGCTTTCGAACAGCGCTTGGAAATTGCCATTGCCAAAGCCTTCATTGCCTTTGCGCTGGATGATCTCGAAGAAGATCGGGCCGATGAACGGTTCGGTGAAGATCTGCAGCAGCAGCCCTTCCTCGCCGACATTGCCGTCGAGCAGGATGCGATTTTTGCGCAGCCGCTCAAGGTCTTCGCCATGGCCGGGCACGCGCTTGTCGACCAGCTCGTAATAAGTCTCGATCGTGTCCTGCAGCCTGACGCCGCGGGCGCGCAGCCGCTCGACCGTGTCGTAAATGTCCGGCGTGGTCAGCGCGAGATGCTGGATGCCTTCGCCCTTATATTCGCGGATGAATTCCTCGATCTGGCTCTTGTCGTCCTGGCTTTCGTTCAGCGGGATGCGGATCGCCCGGTCGGGCGCGATCATGGCTTGGCTGAACAGGCCGGTCGCCTGGCCCTTGATGTCGAAATATTTCTGTTCCTCGAAGCCGAACAGTTCGCGGTAGAATTCGGACCAGACGCGCATCTGGCCGCGCTTCACATTGTGGGTCAGGTGGTCGAGCAGGTCGAGGCCGACATTGTTCTCGGCTTCGGCCTGCTGCCAGCCGGGAATCTCCTGCCAATCGGCATAGAGGTCGATGCCGTCCTGGATGAAATAGAGATAGGAGCCGCCGATGCCGATGATGCAGGTGTCGTCTTCTTCGGTGCGCTGGCCGCCATGGGCGAGCGCCCATTCGAGCGCCTTTGCCGGATCGGCGACGCGGAAGGCCATCGCGCTGGCGGAGGGCCCGTGGGCCGCCCGGAACTCGGCGACGCGGCCGGTCTCGTCGCGGTTCAGCATCAGGTTGATGCGGCCCTGCTTGTAGCGGGTGATGTTCTTGCGCGGATGCTTGTGAGAGGGAACGAAGCCGAGCCGTTCGAACTCGCGCGCCAAGGCGTCGGGATCGGGCGAAGTGAACTCGCAAAACTCGAATCCGTTCAGGCCCAGCGGATTGTCGGCGCTCATCACTTCACTCCTGCATATCGGGAGCGGAGTTAGTAACAGATGTTACCAATCAGCGCAACGCGTCGCTCGCGGCCTTGAGCTTTTCGAGCGTTGCCTTGAGCTGCTTCAGCTCCCGCTCTCCAATCGTCTCCAGCAACCGTTGTTCCAGCTCCAGCGCCTTGGGCGAAATCTGCGCGTAGAGCGACTGGCCGGCTGCGGTGAGGGCCAAGGTGTTGGAGCGCTTATCGGTGCCATGCACGACCCGGCTGACCAGGCCGCGCGTGACGAGCGCTTGCGCCGCGCGGCTGACCGTCATCTTGTCCATTTCGGTGCGGGCAACCAGCGCCTGCTGGGTCAAGCCTTCTTCTTCGGCGAGCACGGCAATCAGCCGCCATTCGGGAATGCGCAGCCCAAACAGGCTTTCATAGGTGCGCGCGATCACGCCGCTCACGGCGTTCGACACGACGGAAAGCTGATAGGGAAGGAAAGCGTCGAGGCGCAGCATGGCGCCGTTATGGCGCCGCGCGTGGGCCGGTCAAAGCGGCTTATTCGGCCGCCGCACGCATCGCTTCGACGGCTGCACTGTCGTCGCGGTCGAGCCGCGCTTCGCGGTGCGCCGCATCCTTGACCAGCTTGATCAGCCGGTCCTTCTCGCGCATCGCATTGGCCTTGTTGAAGCAGCCCGACGCGCCCTCCATCAGCGCCTTGGCCCGCATCTCCTCGCCGCGCGCAGTGTAGCTGGACAGCATGATCACAGGCGTTTGCCGGCGCTTGCGCAGGTCTTGCAGATAATCGAGGCCGCTGCGGCCCGGCATTTCGACATCCAGGGTGATCACATCCACCAGATGATCTTCGAGCAACCGGTCGGCTTCATCCGCGCTCGCCGCGAGGCCAGCAATGCGGATTTCGGGATCGCTTTCCAGCACCTGCCGCATCATCGCGCGGATGGTGACGGAGTCGTCCACAACCAAGACTCGAACCAAACGCATTTTTACCCGACCTCAGCATCTTAACGTGCTGATTTCCGGTTTGTCCTTTATTCCTTGCCGATGTGTTAAGCTGGCCGTGGGGTTAACCCTATTCGGTCCCGCCGGCGCCACCGCCAGAGCATCAGCACCGAGACGATCGCGAGGCCGGCGGCCAAGCCGATCCAGATGCCCACGCCTTCCCAGCCCAGACCAAAGCCGAGCCACACCGCGGTGCCCATGCCGACCACCCAATAGCCGAAGCCGGCGAAGATCATCGGCACCGTCGTGTCCTGCAGCCCCCGCAGCATGCCGGCGCCGACCGACTGGGCGCCATCGAAGACCTGGAACAGCGCCGCCACATAGAGGAACGACACTGCCAGCGGCAGCACCGGCCGGTTCTCCGGCAGCCGGATGTCGAGGAACAGGGACACCAAAGCCTCGGGAATGGCGAAGATCAGCAGCGCCATGACCGCCATGAAGCTCGTCGCCATGATGAAGGCGGTCCAGCCCGCACGCGTGATGCCGAGGACGTCGCGGCGCCCATAAGCAAGGCCGACGCGAACGGTCACCGCCTGGCTGAGGCCCAGCGGCACCATGAAGGTCAGCGACGCAATCTGGATGGCGATGGTGTGCGCCGCGATCGAGTTGGTGCCGATCAGCCCCATCAGGAACATGGCGGCGATGAACAAAGTCACTTCCAGCGACAGCGTCAGCGCGATCGGGAGGCCGAGCCGCCAGACCTCGGCATAGCGCTGCCAGTCGGGGCGCCAGAAGCGGCCGAACAGCCGGTAGCGCCGGAAGCGCGGGTGCAGCATCACGACGGCGGCCATGCCGATGAACATCAGCGTCTGGGTGACGGCGCTGCCCAGTCCCGCGCCGAACAGGCCGAGCGGGGGGATCGGTCCGGCGCCGAAGATCAGCACATAATTGATCAGCGCGTTGGCCATCACGCCCATGACGCTGATGGTGAGCGCCCAGACCGGCTGCTCCAGTGCCGCTACATAGGCGCGGAGCACGAGATAGAGGAGCGCGGGCAGAAATCCGAACATCAGCGGACGCACGAAGACGGCGGCCTGGGCGGAGAGCATAGGGTCCTGGCCCAGCAGCCGCAGGATCGGCTCGGCATTCCAGAGAATGATCCAGACCGGGATGGTGAGGGTGGTCGCGGCCCACATTGCCTGCCGCACGGTCCGCCGCACTTCGCGGACGCTGTGACGCCGCCGGCCCAGCTGGCGCGCCATGATCGGCGACGCCGCCATCACCAGTCCCATGCCGAAGATCAGGAAGATGAGGTAGAGATTGATCCCGATCGAAGACGCCGCGAGCGGGGTTGCGCCGACCCAGCCGAGCAGCACCACGTCGGTCGCGTTGATCGCCGATTGCGCGACATTGGTGAGGATGAGCGGCCCCGCCAGCGCGGCGGTCGCGCCGGCTTCCTCGCGCCACGGACGAAATTTGGGGGACACGGGGGCATGCATGGGAGCCGCGGCGCTTAGCGGAAACAGCGCCGCCTAACCACCCGCTGTTCCCCGGCGAAGTTCGGGGCCCAGTTAGCTCTGGCGATGGAAGTAGGCCCCGGCCTTCGTCGGGGAACAGCAGTTACCCGCCTGTGTTGTCGCTCGGCCTGCCGCCGCCGCCGATCGAGCCGACCCGGCCGATATTGCCGAACACGTCTTCGAAGAAGCCACGCTTGCGGCCCAGCGTGCGAGTCTTGTCGTTGACCGGGTCGATGGAGGCGACCTGATCGATGCCGAGCTGGCGGACATTGGCGACATTGCCGGCGGGATCGAACTGCACATGCAGCACCGTCTGCGAGACCGGGCGCGGCGAGCCGAAAGCGAGCTGGCGGGTTTCGCGCGCGACATAATACCAGTCGGTGTCGCCGAACTGACCGGTAAAGCTTGGCCGGCCGAGCGTCCGCTGCACCGACGCCTTGTTGTCGACGCCCGGCTGCACCGTCGATACGAGCTGGGTGTCGAGCAGATAGCCCTGGTGGCCGGCGATGCGCGAGCAGCCGCCGGTCGCGACCAGTGTCCCGGCAAGGGCGGCGCCAAGCACAATGCGCCGCTTCAACAAACTCATTCCACTCTCCCGGACGGACGGCCAAGCATTGCGCTTGGGGCTCGCCGCTTCAATATGCGCCAGACCCACCGTGCACAAGCGCACGGTCCCTGAACGGAGCCTTGATGTCCTTTTTTGACCGGCTGTTCGGCCGCCGCGACCTGAACGAAGCCGTGCGTCCGCTCTATAACGCAGTGATCGCCCGCGGCCGCGAGGCGCATTGGTATGTGGAAGGCGGCGTGCCGGACACGATCGACGGCCGCTTCGAGATGATCGCCGCCTGCCTGTCGCTGGTGATCGCGCGGCTGGAGCTGGAGCCGGAGCAGCGGCAGAATGTCGCCTGGCTGGTCGAGCTGTTCGTGTCCGACATGGATGGCCAGCTGCGCGAGATCGGCATTGGCGACATGGTCGTCGGCAAGCATGTCGGGCGGATGATGGGCGCGCTTGGCGGCCGTATCGGCGCCTATCGCGAGGGCTTGCGCAGCGGCAGCTTCGAGGCAGCCTTGGTGCGCAACCTCTACCGTGGAACCGAGCCGCCGGCTGCTGCGCTGGAGCATAATGCGGAGGCGTTGCGCGCCCTTTACCTCGGCCTGCACGCCGCCACCGCCGAGTCGATCATCGCGGGCAAGCTGCCATGACGCCTGAATTCTCTCGCATCATCGCTGCCGAGACCGTCGACGAAGCCCCGCGGCAGCTGGAGATCGGCGCCGATGCGGAGGAACGCCGCAAGCTCGCCGGACGCTTCCGGCTGCAAGCCATCGATCGACTGATCGCGCGGGTGAAGCTCTCGCGCCGCGCCGGCATCATCCATGCCGAAGGCGAGATCGACTCGAATGTCGTGCAGAGCTGCGTCGTCACCGGCGAGGCGATGCCGGCTGAGGTGAGGGCACCCTTTTCAGTGCGCTATGTGCCCGACGCCTTCGGCCGTTCGGATGAGGACGAGGTCGAACTGAGTTCGGACGATTGCGACACGCTGCCGCTGGAGAACAACCAGATCGATCTGGGTGAACTCGCGGCCGAGACGCTGGCGCTCGCGCTCGATCCGTTCCCGCGCTCCGACAAGGCCGATGAGGCGCTTCAGGAGGCCGGAGCCGGCGAGGCCACCGAGGCAGGGCCGTTCGCCGCGCTGCAGGCGCTCAAGGACAAGCTGGAAGGCGGCAGGTCCTAAGCCCGGGTGCTGCGGCGCTTCGCGTCGCGGCGCGAGTCGAGCCAGATGACGTTGGTGTATTCGCCGCGGCGCATCGCCGCCGGATCGAGGCCCAGCCGGCGATACAGCCGCTCCCGATCCTCAACGCTCAGCTGCCCCGGCAGGTGACTATCGCGAGGGCTATGTTTCAGGCGCGGCCGGCGTGGGGCCAGCAGCAGCCAGATCGCCGTGAGCATTCCCACCGACAACGCCATAGTGATGAGAATGCCGGCCATATACGCGCGCCTTTTTTCAACGGTGGACCCGTTCGAAAAGACGCTCGAATCAAGCTGCCGTTCCGGTCGCCTGCCGCACAAGCGGGAGCGTTCGCCGTCCCTCCGCCCAGTCCGGCCGATCGATCTGGCCGACGATCACCGACGTGAGACCGAGCCAATCGGCCATGCGGTCGGATTCGGCGCGGAGGTGGTCCAGCGTATCGGCGGGCGCGCCGGGTTCGAGCGTGATGCGATGGGCGATCAGCTGGCCTCTCTGGCGGTCGGCCTTCAGATCGACGCGCGCGACCAGGGCCTCGTCCAACAGAAACGGCAGCACATAGTAGCCGTATGCGCGCCGATCCTGGGGAACGTAGATTTCGATGCGGAAGCGAAAGCCGAACAGCCTCTCCGTACGGTTCCGCTCCCACACCAGCGGATCGAATGCTGCCAGCAACGCCGCGCCGCGCACCCGGCGGGGAGCGCGTGCCTCTCGGTGCAGCCACGCTTTGGCTGGCCCGCCGCGCACTTTGACGGAGATGAGCACGCCGGACTCCGCCAGAGTGGCGATCGCGTGAGCGGCTTCTGCCGGTTTCAAACGAAAATAGTCGCGCAGCTCTGCGCTGGTCGCGACCCCGAGCGCTCTGGCACTTCGTTCGATCAGCGCCCGCTGCGCGCTAGGGGCGTCGGGTGTCGGCAGGTCGAGGATATTGGGGGGAAGCACGCGCTCCGTCAGGTCATAGACCCGGGCAAAGCTGCCGCGGCGCGTAGCCGTCGAGATCTTGCCGACCAGAACAACCATTCGAGAGCGTGCTTGACGTGGCTCCATTCCCACCAGCCGCTCTTGCTCGATCCCTGTTCGAAATCCGCGGCTGTCATCGGCCCCTCTGTGGCAATGCGTTCGAGGATCGACTGCGCCTCGGCTCGGCGCTCGCCTGCAAAGCGGCGAAGCATGGGATAGCCGATCTCGCCTCGCTCGGCGCGCGCCATGCGCCAACGCAGCAGAGGGTGCAGCTCCAGCGGAAGCAAAGACGCTTCGTGAGCCCAATATTCGAACATGCGCCGTTGGCGCTTCGGGCCCCAGGCATGACGTTCCAGCAGCGCCCGGCCGTAACTGCCCAGACGTGAGAAGGCCGGCAGGTAATGGGCACGCGTCAGGACGTTGACGCTGTCGATCTGGAAGAGGTTGAGCCGATCGAGCGTGCCAAGGAACCGGCCGGAGCCGGGGTCCGCCGGACGGCGCCGCCCGAAGCCTTGCGCCGCAAGCGCGATTCTCCGTGCCTCGGCGAGTGAGATTTCCTCGATCATGCTCCTGGGCCGGACCGGTCAAGGCGCGGCATCGGCCTTAGAACGGAACGTCGTCGTCCAGGTCGCTGTCGAACGGGCTCGGGCCACCCTTGCTCTTGCCCCCGCCAAAGCCGCCTGAGGGAGTCTGGCCGCTGCCGCCGAAGTTCGACCCTTCGCCGCCGCCCCAATCGTCGCGACCACCGCCACCGCCACCGCCACCGCCGCCGCCGGGCGCGCCGTCGAGCATGGTCAGGACGGAGTTGAAGCCCTGCAGCACGACCTCGGTCGAGTAGCGGTCATTGCCCTGCGGGTCCTGCCATTTGCGGGTCGTCAGCGCGCCCTCGATATAGACTTTGGAGCCCTTGCGCAGATAGCGTTCGGCGACATTGGCGAGGCCTTCGTTGAAGACCTTGACCGTGTGCCATTCGGTCTTCTCCTTGCGCTCGCCCGTGTTGCGGTCCTTCCAGTTCTCGGAGGTCGCGATGCGCAGTTCCACCACCTTGCCGCCATTCTGAAACGACCGTGATTCGGGGTCGCGGCCGAGATTGCCGACCAGAATCACCTTGTTCACGCTGCCTGCCACTGTCTGCTCCCAAAGTTCTTGGTCTCACCCTATCCGCTCGTCCCGAGCGAAGTCGAGGGGCGTGGGCACAAAGTTCGGAGACGCGCCCCTCGACTACGCTCGGGACGAGCGGGCTTTCACAGCCCGAGCGCGGTTGCCGTCCAGTAGGTCGCGCCCGCCGCGAGATAGGCGATGACGAACAGATAGCCGACCATGAAGCCCGGCCATTTCCAGCTGTTCGTTTCGCGGCGCGTGACGGCGATGGTCGAAATGCATTGCGGCGCGAACACGAACCAGGCGAGAAAGGCGAGGGCGGTCGGCAGCGGCCAGGCCTTGCTCAGCCGATCCTCCAGCGCGGTCGCCGCCTGTTCCTCGTCGGCGGCGTCGATCGCATAGACGGTGGCGATGGCGGAGACGGCGATCTCCCGCGCGGCCATCGCGGGCAGCAGCGCCAGCGCGATCTCGTGATTGAAGCCGATCGGCCGCACTACCGTCTCGATCCCAGAAGCGATCCGCCCAGCAATTGAATATTCGCTCTGCTTCACGCCGTCGGTCGCCTTGGGGAAGGACGCCAGCGCCCAGAGCAAGACGGTGGTGAACAGGATGATGGTGCCGGCGCGCTTCAGGAAGATCGCGGCGCGCGTCCACAGCCCGATGCCAATGTCCTGCAGCCGCGGCCATTGGTATTTGGGCATCTCCATCATGAAGCCCGCGCCGCGTCCCCGCGTGATCGTGCGCCGCAGCACCAAAGCCACCAGAAAGGCGCCGAGCACGCCGGCCACATAGAGGCAGAATAGGACGAGCCCCTGCAATCCGACGCCGGGGGCGAGGCTCCGGTCCGGAATGAAAGCGGTGATGATGAGCGTATAGACCGGCAGCCGCGCCGAGCAGGTCATCAGCGGCGCGATGAGGATCGTGGTCAGCCGGTCCTTGGGATCGTCGATGGTACGCGTCGCCATGATGCCCGGCACCGCGCAGGCAAAGGAGGAGAGGAGCGGGATGAAGGCTCGTCCGGACAGGCCGACGCGCGCCATCAGCCGGTCCATCAGAAAGGCGGCGCGAACCATATACCCGCTCGCTTCCAGCACCAGGATGAAGAGGAACAGAATCAGGATCTGCGGCAGGAACACGATCACCGCGCCGACGCCGGCCAGCACGCCTTCGATCAGCAGGGCGCGCAGGGCGTTGTCCGGCAGATTGGCCGCGGCCCACCCGCCGACCGCCTCGAAGCCGCTCTCGATCCAGCCGATCGGCGCTTCGGACCAGGTGAACACCGCCTGGAACATGACGAACAGGATCGCGGCCAGCAGCAACGGTCCGCCGAGCGCATGCAAAGCAACGGCGTCGATCGAATGGGTGAAACGGCGGGCCGGGCTCTCCGACACGATCGCCTTCTTCGCCAGTTCACGGGCCCTGCGCTGCACGGTTTCGAAGGCGGCAATGACGCCGTCGGCTTTCGGGCGAGGCATGCCGTCGCCGATCACGTTGGCAAGCGCCGCCTTCAGCTCGTCCAGCCCGCGCTTGCGCACCGCCACCGTCGGGATGACCGGCACGCCCAGTTCGCGGGCGAGCAGGGCGGGGTCAATCTCGAGGCCGTCACGGGTGGCGAGATCGATCATGTTCAGCGCGACGACGATCGGCAAGCCGAGCGCGATCAGCTGCAGGACGAAGCGCAGGTGGTTGTCGAGATTGGACGCATCGACGACCACCAGCATCGCGGCGGGTTGGCGCTCGCCTTCCTGCCGCCCCAGGATAACGTCGCGGGTCACGGCTTCGTCGGGGCTATGCGGATCGAGGCTATAGGCTCCGGGCAGATCGACCAGCTCGACTGGGCGGCCGTCGGGCAGGGCAAAGCGGCCGGAGTGACGCTCGACCGTGACGCCCGGATAATTGCCGACCTTCTGCCGCGCGCCGGTGAGCGCGTTGAACAGCGAGGACTTGCCGGCATTGGGATTGCCGACCAGCGCGATCAGCGGAGCAGGGTTCACGGAACGAGCGCGACGCGAATGGCGCTGGCCTGCGCGCGGCGGATCGCCACGGTCATCCGCCCGACCCGGCAGGCGATCGGATCACGGCCGAAAATGCTGCCGCTGTGCAGCGTCTCGATGTTCACGCCCTCATCGAAGCCGAGCTCGCGCAGCCTCTTGCCCTCCGCCTCGCTGAGCGCAGACCATTCGATGGTGCTGATATGTGCTGCCTTCCGGAGCGGAAGTTCGTCGAGCCGCATGCGGCCCACATAGGCTTGCTGCGAACGATTATCAAATAGGGGTTTCTACTGGTCCTCCCCCGCAAGGGGAGGGGGACCGCCGAGCGAAGCTCGGTGGTGGAGGGGTGTCACGCTTTGTGGGTCTCATGAGCGCTGACACCCCTCCGTCGCGCTGCGCGCGCCACCTCCCCTTGCAGGGGAGGATCAGATGGCCGGATACCGCAATCTGCCGATGAAGCGGGAGAGGCTGGGGCGGTGATCGCCGCGCGCCTTCCAGTCGGCCTTCAGGCGCTCGAACTGCATGACGTTCTCGATCCGGCGCTCCAGGAAGGCGCGGGTGTCGCTCAGCTCCGCCGTCTCGTCGTCGAGCAGGGCGAGCACGGTCGAGGCATAGACGCCGCCGAGCGTCGCGCGCTTGGTGTAATGGTTGAAGTCGGTCGCGGTGTCGCCGGCCAGCCGCCACATCAGGTCGACCGCGCGCCAGCCCATTTGCGCGGCCCTGATCGCGTTTTGCGGCATGGCCAGGATGGCGAGCGCGCGGCGCAGCGCCTCCCGCTCCGGCGCCACGATCTCGATCCGCGCCCAGACCAGCTCCGTGATTCGCTGACGGACCTTCATCGCGGCGAGCTGCTCGACCGGCAGCCGCGCCGCCATGGCGTGGTCGACCGAGCGGAACCAGGCGTGGATCATCTGGACGGCGCCGTCTTTGAACGCCAGCCGGGCGATATCCTTGTCCACGCCGGACTGCTCGGCGGCCAGTTCCACCGCGACTGGCGTCCAGCCGTCGAAGGCAGCATTGGCCGGAAGCAGAGGCGCCAGATTCGCCCTGATCTCGTCGAGGGTCGGATCGGCGGGAAGAGCGGTCATGTCTCGCATCTAGGCCTGAACGCACAGGCGGCCAAGCCTCTCCTCAGCAGGCGGTGACAGGATTCTCCGGCCATGCTAGCCGTTCCGGGCCATCAACGACATAAAGAGGGGCGTCTCATGGCCAAATTCTTCTCGAACCTGCATGCGGTGCTGGCAGCGGGCTTTGCGCTGCTGCTGATCGTGATCTTCGCGCTGCACGGCGATGCTTTCAACGATCAATATGCCAACATCTTCGTGCGTTTCCTGCACGTCTGGTTCGGCATCATCTGGATAGGCCTGCTCTATTATTTCAACTTCGTGCAGATCCCGACCATGCCTAAGGTGCCCGCCGAGCTGAAGCCGGGCGTGTCCAAGTTCATCGCGCCATCGGCTTTGTGGTTCTTCCGCTATGGGGCGCTGCTGACGGTGCTGACCGGCCTCGCCATTGCCGGCATGCCCGGCCTCAATGAGCCGTATCTGGTCGAGGCGCTGAGCTTCCAGGAAGGCTATCGCGTCATCGGCTTGGGCATGTGGCTGGCGCTGATCATGGCGTTCAACGTCTGGTTCGTGATCTGGCCGAACCAGAAGCGCGCGCTCGGGCTCGTCGAGGCCGACGACGCCACCAAGGCGAAGTCGGCGACGACCGCGATGATGTTCAGCCGCATCAACACCCTGCTGTCGATCCCCATGCTCTATTGCATGGTGACGCAATTCTACCTTCCGCAATAACCACTTACCCGGCCGGTGGGGTATCGTTCCCCACCGGCCGCTTCACCATGGCGATCGCCGCTGCGATGAGCGCCGCGCCGATCCAGTCGATCGCGCTCAGCGCCTCGCCATAGCCGATCCAGCCGATCGCGGCGGCGACGACCGGCTGACTGAGCAGCGCCAGTCCGACGACCAGCGGCCGGACATGGCCCATCGCGAACACCATCAGCCCCTGGCCGATCACCTGCGCGATCAGCGCCAGCGCGAACAACGAGCCCCAATGCTGCGGCAAGATCGTCTCGCCCATCAGCGCCGCGAAGCCGAGCAGCGGCAGCACGCCGGCAAGGGTGGAGAGCGCCAGCACGGGCCAGGGCTGCAGCGTCGCCCGGGCGCGGTCGATCGAGATCAGGTAGAAGGTGTAGAGCAGGCCGGCCAACAGGCAGAACAGGTCGCCGGCCAGATAGCGCGGGCTCAGCTCATAGGAGCGGCCCATCAGCAATATTGCGCCGAGCGCCGCCAGCCCGAGCGCCAGCGCCTGAGCGCGCGACGGCCAGGCGCGGGCGATCAGAAAGCCGTAAATCGGAAAGATGAGGCTGGTCGAATTGCCGAACAGGGTCGCGTTGGCGAGCTTGGTGCGCAGAATGCCGATGTGCCAGGCAGCCAGATCGGCGGCAAAGAACAGCCCGCCCAGCGCAATCATGCCCAGCATCGGCGCGCTCAGCCGGCCGATCGGCTGCCGCGTCCAGCGCGTCAGCAGGAGCAGGAAGGGTGCCGCCAGGGCGAGCCGCCAAAAGCCGGACGCGACGGGCCCAACTCCGCCTTCGCCGCTTGCCATGCGCACGAACAACGGCCCGATCGCAAGCGCGACATTGCCGCCGAGCAAGGCCAGCATGGCAAGGCTGCTTTCGGAAGCGAAACTTTTTCTTGGACGATCGGACCGGTGCATGCGGCCCCATAGCCACCTATCTCCGGTCCGCAAAAGGAGACCCGAAGATGGCGAGCCTGTTCGATCACGTAGAGCTTGGCGCGGTCAGCGCCCCCAACCGCATCCTGATGGCACCGCTGACCCGCGGCCGCTCCAGCCGCGCCCATGTGCCGGGCGAGCTGATGCCGACCTATTATGCGCAGCGCGCTTCGGCCGGCCTGATCATCAGCGAGGCCACCGGCATCAGCCAGGAAGGTCTGGGCTGGCCCTATGCGCCGGGCATCTGGTCGGACGAGCAGACCGAGGCGTGGAAGCCGGTCACCGAAGCCGTGCACCGCGCCGGCGGCCGCATCTTCGTTCAGCTTTGGCATATGGGCCGGATCGTCCACCCGAGCTTTCTCGGCGGCGAAAAGCCCGTCTCGGCTTCGGCGACTACTGCGCCGTACAAGGCGCATACCTATGACGGCAAACAGCCCTATGTCGAAGCGCGCGCGCTGCGGCTCGACGAATATCCCAGACTGATCGAGGATTACCGCCGCGCCACGAGAAACGCCAAGGCCGCAGGCTTCGACGGCGTGCAGATCCACGCCGCCAATGGCTATCTGATCGACCAGCATCTGCGCGATAACTCGAATTTCCGCACCGACGCCTATGGCGGCAGCCCTGGAAATCGCATCCGCCTGCTGCGCGAAGTTGCCGAGGCCGTCGCGGGCGAGATCGGCGCCGATCGCACCGCCGTCCGCCTCTCGCCGAACGGCAACAGCCAAGGCGCCGAGGACAGCAATCCTGGCGCGGTCTTCCCGCTTGCGGCCAAGGCGCTGAGCGAGATTGGGATCGCCTTTCTGGAGCTGCGCGAACTTTCGCCCGAGGGGACGTTCGGCGCGTCCGATCAGCCTAAGGTGTCGCCGCTGATCCGGCCGGTGTTCGATGGCCCGTTGGTGCTCAACCAGGAATTCGACGGCGCCTCCGCCCAGGCGGCGCTGGACAGCGGCATTGCCGACGCGATCAGCTTCGGCCGGCCGTTCATCTCCAACCCGGACCTGGTCGAGCGGCTGCGCACCGGCGCTCCGCTGACGCCGGACGTGATGGCGAATTGGTACAGCCAGGGTCCCGAAGGCTATATCGATTATCCGACGTTGCAGCGTGAAGCGGCCTGACCTGACCCCTCTCCCGCTTGCGGGAGAGGGCGACTCGCGCCTGCGGGCGCGAGCGGGGTGAGGGTGGTGGGGTACGGCGATCAGGCCCTCACCCTGGCCGCTGCGCGGCCGTCCCTCTCCCGCAAGCAGGAGAGGGTTTAGCTTAGCGGCACGAACCGCACCGGGAGCCCGTCGCGGGGCCGGGGGATCGGGAAATACTGCCAATCCTTCCCCGCACCCGGCTCCAGTTCGATCCGGTAGCGGCGGAGGATCTGCGCGATCAGGATGCGGACCTGCATCGTCGCGAAGTGCAGGCCCAGGCACATATGCGCGCCACCGCCGAACGGCACCCAGGCATATTTGTGCCGGCCGCGCGACGCTTCCGGCGTGAAGCGCATTGGGTCGAATCTCTCGGGCTCGGGCCAGTATTCCGGCATGCGGTGGGTATAGGCGATGCTGATGCCGACAAAGGTGCCGGCCGGAATCTTATAGCCGCGAAACTCGAAGTCGCGCAGTGCCCGGCGCGGCATGGACGGCACCGGCGGCACCATCCGCAGCGCTTCCTTGAACGCATATTCGGTCAGCACCAATCGGTCGAGCTGGCCATAGGGCACGCCCTCATCGTCGTTGAGGCCCAGCGACGCGATCTCCTCGCGCAGCCTGTCCTGCCACTCGACATTGCGGCCCAGCAGCATGATCAGGCTGGTTGCGGACGAGGTGATGGTGTCGTGGGCCGCCATCATCAGGAAGTTCATGTGATCGGCGATGGCCTGATCGGACAGCGGCTTGCCCTCCTCGTCGACCGCGCGGCAGAAGAGGGAGAAGAAGTCCTGGCCCTCGCCCTCCCGCCGCTTCGGGATCTCGCGCAGGAACAGGTCCATCAGATATTCGCGCGCCTTGACGCCCTTGTGCATCGCCGTGCCCGGCAGCGGCAGGCGGATGGGCGCCACGGTCGCCTGCACTTCGTCCACGAACGCCTTGTTGATCTTGGTCGCTTCGGGGCCAAGCTCCATGCCGAGGAAGCTCTCGGCGGCCAGGTCGAGGCTGAGCGCCTTGATCGCGTCGTAGAAGCGGATCGGCTTGCCCTCCCAGTTCGCGACTGCCCGCGCGATCCCCTGGTTCAGCTGCTCGGCATAATGGCGCATCGGCTCGGGCTTGAACGCGACCGACAAAGTGCGGCGGTCCGCCCGGTGCTTGTCGAAGTCCATCAGCATTAGCCCGCGTGGGAAGAGCAGGTTGAGCATCGGGCCCCAGCCCTGTTCGGAGGAGAAGAGCTTGTCCCGGTCGAACAGGACAAGTTCGTTTGCCTCAGGCCCGACCAGCTGGATCGTGGGCCCTCCGAAGGCATTGTTGCGATAGACCTGGCCATAGGTCGCAACCATCCGGGTGCCGAAGCTGACCGGATCTTTCAGCAGCTTCAGCGTATTGCCGACGATCGGCCAGCCATGCTCGCCCGGAATATGGTCCACCGCGCGCTTGCGGTTGAGCGGCAGCCAATGCGGGTTGCCCGCGACGGTATGAGCATAGGCCATGCGGGGACTCCGGTTTAACTGACAGCAGTGTAGCTAAAACCGGTTGCGGTTAACAACCCGTTGGCGCAACCAATCTCCCGCTCGTCCCGAGCGAAGTCGAGGGGCGCTTGTGCACGGTCCGGAGACGCGCCCCTCGACTACGCTCGGGACGAGCGGGACTCTTGTGGCGACCTACGAGAACCGCTCCCTCATCGCTAACATGGCGAGCGCTGCCTTGGCCGCCTCGCCGCCCTTATCCTTCTCGGTCCGGCGGGCGCGGGCGAGCGCCTGGGCTTCGTTCTCGACCGTCAGGATGCCGTTGCCGATGGCGAGCCCGTCGAGCGTCAGCGCCATGATGCCGCGCGCGCTTTCATTCGAGACCACCTCGAAATGATAGGTCTCGCCCCGGATCACCACGCCCAGCGCGACGAAGGCGTCGTAGCGGCCCGTCTCCGCCGCCAGGGCGATGGCGGCGGGCACTTCGAGCGCGCCGGGCACGGTGACCGTCTCATGCGTGTGGCCGCCTGCATCCAGCACGACCCGCACGCCATCGAGCAGCAGATCGTTCAGATGATCGTAGAACCGTGCTTCGACGATGAGGATATGCGGCACAATAAACTCCGACTTCCCTGAGCTTGTCGAAGGGCTTCCCTTCTTCTTGCGCCCAGCGGTTAAAAGGAAGGGAGGGCTTCGACAAGCTCAGCCAAGCCAGATTCGGGGCTGGCGGTTCGCAGCTATTCCCCGCCGGTCCCCGGGATCGGCTGCTCGCCGACGATCGACAATCCGTATCCTTCAAGCCCCACCAAAGTGTGGTGCGTGTTGGTGAGCAGCACCATGTCGTGGACGCCCAGTTCGGCGAGAATCTGCGCGCCGATCCCATAGTCGCGCAGTTCCTCCACTTCGGGCGCGCCGGCGCCTTTGCCCTCGGCGCGAAGCTGCATGAAGCGGGAAACGATGCCCTTCATCGGCTTGTTGATGACGACGATCACGCCCGCGCCTGCCTCGCCGATCAGCTCCATGGACTTGGGGAGCAACCCGGCGCGGTCATTCTCCTCGCCGAACACGTCCACGAACATCGACATTGTGTGCATGCGGACCAAAGTGGGCTTGGCCGGATCGACCTTGCCCTTTTGCAGTGCGATCAGCTCGTCGCCGGTCACCTTGTTGACGAAGGTCAGTGCCTTCCAGTCGCCGCCCCAGCGGCTGTGGAAGACCATCTCCGCCCGCTTCTCGACCAGATGGTCGTTGCGGCGGCGATAGGCGATCAGGTCGCGGATCGTGCCGATCTTGAGACTGTGCAGCTGCGCAAAAGCGATGAGATCGTCGAGACGGGCCATGGTCCCGTCATCCTTCATGATCTCGCAGATCACGCCCGAAGGATTGAGGCCTGCCAGCCGCGACACGTCGACCGCGGCTTCGGTGTGGCCGGCGCGGACCAGCACGCCCCCGTCGCGCGCGACCAGTGGAAAGACATGGCCGGGGGTGACGATATGCTCGGGTCCCTTGGACGCATCGATCGCGACTGCGATGGTCCGCGCCCGGTCGGCGGCGGAAATGCCGGTGGTCACGCCGTCGCGCGCCTCGATTGATACAGTGAAGGCGGTCTCGTGCCGCGTGCCATTATTGCGGCTCATCAGCCCGAGGCCAAGCTGATCCACCCGCGCCTTGGACATGGCGAGGCAGATCAGGCCACGGCCGTGCTTCGCCATGAAGTTGATCGCGTCGGGCGTCGCCATCTGCGCGGGGATGACGAGATCGCCTTCATTTTCCCGGTCCTCGTCATCGACCAAGATGAACATGCGGCCGTTGCGCGCCTCGTCGATGATCTCTTCCGGGCTGGAGAGATAGCCGTGGCGCAAACGGCTGAGTTCAGGATTTGCCACGATAATATTCCATTCGCTGGAGGTAGCGGGCGAGCACATCGATCTCGATGTTGACGGCCTGGCCCTGCTGAAGCGCGCCGAGCGTGGTGACCGCCTGGGTGTGCGGGATCAGGTTGATGGAGAAATGGGTGCTGCCGTCCGCCTGGTCGGAAACCTCGTTCACCGTCAGCGACACGCCGTCGATGGTGATCGAACCCTTGGTCGCGATGAACGGGGCAAGATCGGATGACACGCGAAAGCCGATCCGCTTAGAATCGCCTTCGGGGCAGATGCCCCCCACTTCCGCCACGCCATCGACATGACCAGTGACGATGTGCCCGCCAAGCTCGTCGCCGAGCTTCATCGCGCGTTCGAGGTTCAGTTGGCGGCCATGGCTCCACTGGCCCCGCGCGGTGCGGCTGACCGTCTCGCCGGAGATATCGACCGCGAACCAGCCGGGACCCTTGTCCACGACGGTGAGGCACACGCCGGAGCAGGCGATGGAGGCGCCGAGGTCGACGGTATCCATGTCAAAGGTGGTGCGCACCACCGCGCGCGTGTCGCCGCGCGCTTCCACGGACTCGATCGTCCCGACGTCTGTGATGATCCCGGTGAACATATGTCAGCGCTGTCGCACATAGGCTTCGAGCCGGTCGCTGCCTAGCTGCCGCGCGTCCGTGAGTTTCCACTGGCCGTGCGCCTTGGGCAGTGAGGCGAGGCCGATGTCACCGAGGGAGGCCTTGCCGGCGCCGATCAGGATGGGCGCGCGGTAGAGGAGGAGACGGTCGACGAGGCCGGCGCGCAAGAAGGCAGCGGCGGTTTCCGCTCCGCCTTCGACGAGGAGGTGATCGCGGGGGAGGGCGGCGATCTGGTCCGGACTGGTGATCCACATTGAACGCTCGTCCCGAGCGTAGTCGAGGGGCGCATTCCCGACCCTTGAACTGCGCCCCTCGACTTCGCTCGGGACGAGCGAGGTGAGGATCACCTTTATCGGCGACCGATCCTCCAGCCCCTCCAGCCGCACGTCCAACTTGGGCCGATCCGTCTCCCAGGTGCCGCGCCCCACCAGAATCGCTTCATGCCGGCTTCGCTCGAGATGCGCGTGCGCGCGCGCAGCTTCTCCAGTGATCCACCGGCTGGTGCCGTCGGCGAGCGCAATGCAGCCGTCGAGTGAGGTGGCGAGCTTTAGCGTGACCTGAGGGCGGCCAAGCTGCTGACGCGCCAGAAATCCGGATGCGATCTGCCGAGCATCCTCTTCACGGACCGGGTGCACCACTTCGATCCGGGCGCCCGCAAGCCACTCCAGGCCCCAGCCTGAGGTGCGGGAGTCGGGATCGGCCATTGCGGCAACGACGCGGCTCACACCGGCTGCGGCGATCAGATCGGCACAGGCGGGGCCCCGCTCGCTCACATGGACACAGGGCTCCAGCGTGACATAAAGGGTCGCACCCCGCGCCGCCTCGCCGGCTTGCGCCAGCGCCATCGCCTCCGCGTGCGGGCGGCCGCCCGGCTGGGTCCAGCCGCGGCCGACCACCCGGCCATGTTTAACGATCACGCAGCCGACATTGGGATTGGGCGCGGTCCGCCCGCGGCCGCGCTCGGCGAGCGCCAGCGCCGCCCCCATCCAGCGCGCGTCGTCGTTCAGAAGCCCCACCGCGTCAGTGCGTCGTCGATCTTTTTCAGCGACTTCTGGTGCTCTTCCTTGCGCTTCTTCTCGGCCGCTTCGCGCGCAGCGCGGTTCTTAGCATCGGCCTTTTGGGCGGCGACGATCTCGGCGTCGGTGCGATCGAGCGGCCAGCTCTGCACATATTGAATCTCGCGCCGCCACGGCTTTTGCAGGTCGCCGGCGTCGAGGTAGAAGCCGGTGATCAGCGTGACGGTCACCACGATCGACAAGAAGGCGAACACCACCTCGTGCTTCTGCCGCGTGCCGAGAAAGCTGCGCAGATCTCGAAGGCCGGTCAGCGGATTGTAGCGGCGGAAGCGGGACATGGGCGCAAGATAGGCGCGCCTAGCCCCGCTTGCCAGCCTCAGGACTTGATCTCGAACCTGACCGTCATCTGCTTCCAGCTTTCGACGGCCAAGCCATCGCGCGTGGCGGGGCGGAAGCGCCATTTGCGCAAGGCCTGGCGCTCGGTCGCGTCGGCGAAGAGCGGGTCGTCGGCGGAGATGATGGCCACCTGCTTCACGCGGCCGTCGGTGCCGATCAGCACGCGCACGACGGCCTTGCCCTCGACCCCGGTCCGCAGCAGCTGCGGCGGATAGGGCGGTTGGAAGTCGCGCGCGGCGCTCGGCACGGGCACCGCGTCGACGATCACGGGTGCCGGTGTCGGCGTGGGCGTTGGCTCGACGCGGGGCTGGATCACGGTTCCGCCTCCGCTTGTTCCGCCGAGCGACGGCAGGATGGGGGTGCCCTCGAACGTGGGTGCATCGTCACTCGGACGGTTCGGCACCTGCTGCGTCGGTATGAACGGCGTCTTCGGCTCTTTGATCTGCGGCTCCGGGCTTGCCGTCGGTTCCGGAGGCGGCAACTCCTTGATCGGGATCAGCGGGATCGCGCCATGTGGAATCACCACCACACCTGTCTTGGCAAGCATCAGCGCGGCCACTGCCCCGAGGTTGATCGCGATTGCCGCCGTCATCGCGACCGGATGACGCTGGCGCTGATTGAGGAATCCGTCTGCCGTCATTGCATCGTCTCCTTCGACTCGATCTCTGCGGATCGTAAGTTGAGAATGATACAACATAACACGATTGGCAAGTGGCTTGTGAAGCCGTGCCGCCTCACGCAAGAACGCCGGCAATGACTCACCCCGAGCAACAATATCTCGATGCGATGCGCCGCGCTTGGGCCGAGGGCAGCGAGCGCGTCGACCGAACCGGCGTCGGCATCCGGTCGGTGTTCGGCGTCACCATGCGCTTCGACCTGTCCGACGGCACCGTGCCGCTGCTGACCACGAAGCGCATCTTCTGGAAATCCGCGGTGAAGGAGCTGATCTGGTTCCTGTCGGGCGACACCAACATCCGCCCGCTCATCGAACAGGGTGTGCACATCTGGACCGACTGGCCGCTCGACCGCTTTCGCCGCGAGACGGGCGAGGCGATCGACCGCGACGCCTTCGAAGCGCGGATCGTCGCGGACGAGGCATTCGCTCGGCAGTGGGGCGATCTTGGCCCGGTCTATGGCAAGCAGTGGGTGAACTGGCCCGACGGCAAGGGCGGCACGATCAACCAAATTGAGGCGCTGGTGCACGGCCTCAGGCACAACCCTAGCTCGCGCCGCCACATTTTCACCGGCTGGAACGTAGCCGAACTCGACCGCATGGCGCTGCCGCCCTGCCACATGACCTATCAATATCATGTCGCCGACGGCCGCCTCTCCGGCATCCTTTACCAGCGCAGCTGCGACCTCGGCCTGGGCTTCGGCTTCAATATCTTCGAGGCGGCGCTGCTGCTCCGCTGGCTGGCGCAACAATGCGACCTGGAACCCGGCGAACTCGTCTGGATGGGCGCCGATGTGCACGTCTATCTGAACCACGAGCATCTGGTCGCGGAGCAGATCGCCCGCGAACCGCGGGCATTCCCCAAGCTGGACCTGCTCCGCCGCCCTGAGAGCATCTTCGGCTATCGAACCGAGGACGTGGAGATCACCGGCTACGATCCCCACCCGCATATCGCCGCGCCCGTGGCGGTGTAGCGATCACCATTCGATCAGCTTCAGATTGTCGATCGAGCGGAAGTCTTTGCCGTTACGGGTAACCAGCGCCGCGTCCCGCGAGATCGCCTGCGCCGCGATCAAACGGTCAAGCGTACGTCGCCGATCATAACCATGGCTGTGAATGATCGTCCCATAAGTCAAAATGTCCGCGCGAGTGAACATCTGCACGTTTAGTTGTGCCAACAGTGCATCGAGCAATTTGCGACGAGAATTTACCGCTGCACGCTCCGCGTTGACGCCGTTCTCTAGCTCGATGCGGGTAATCATGGAAATGACGGGCTCATCTCCCAACACTTGCACGCGCTCATGCGTGGCACGGTCCAGATCACGCAGAGCAATCGCGATGTTGGTGTCGAGGAAGATCACAGGCCCGGACGATCCGCAAACTCAAACGGGTCGCGCTCCTGTACGCCATCTGCGGGGGCGCCGATGGCAAGCATGTCCTGGTAAAGTTGCTTCCATTCACGCTTGATCTGTTCCGGATCCGTCGCAGGCCGGATTTTTATACTCGTTCCATCTTGCTCGATCACCACCCGCTGATCGGCGCCAAAGCCGAAGGACCTGGGCAGTCGCACCGCGACGCTGTTGCCGCTCATGAAGGTCTTGGTTTCGTGGGCGCCCATGGCATATCTCCCGTATGCACGCGTATATACGATGCGCGAAAGGTTTAGACAAGTTGATCTTCCAGCATAGCTCGTCAGACTAGCCGCCATGACACCGGAAATCGTCTTCGTTATCGCGCGCGCGCAGAATGGTGCCATCGGCAAGGATGGTGCGCTGCCCTGGCGCATTCCGGAGGACCTGAAGCGGTTCAAGGCGCTGACGATGGGCGCGCCGATGATCATGGGGCGCAAAACCTTCGAGAGCCTGCCACGGCTGCTGCCAGGCCGGCGCCACATCGTGCTGACGCGTGGGGCATGGCAGGCAGAAGGCGCGGAAGTGGCGGGAAGCGTCGAGGATGCGCTGGCGCTGGTCGGCGGGCCACTGGTGTCCATCGTCGGTGGCGCGGAAATCTACCGTTTGTTCGAGCCTCTCGCCGACCGGATCGAGCTGACCGAGGTGCATGGCGCGCCCGAAGCGGACACGTTCGTGCCCGCATTCCACGGCTGGCGTGAGCAGGGGCGCGAAGATCATGAGGGATATAGCTTTGTCACGCTCGTCCGCTGAACTGCTGGCTCAGCCGTTTACCGACCATTCGGAGCTATTCCGCGCACTGGCCGCCGAGCAGCCGGACAAGCTGGCCATCGCCGATGAAGAGCGGTCGGTTTGCTGGGGCGAGCTGGATGGGCTGGTCGAGCGGATCGCGGCGCGGCTGCAGGCGGAGGGCGTCGGCCGGGGCGATGCGGTCGCGATCGTCGGGCTGAACTCGATCGCCTATGGCGCAGTGTTCCTGGCGGCAATCCGCACCGGCGCTGCCGCGGCTCCGCTGACCACCTCGGCCTCGCCCGACGCGCTCACCGCCATGCTGAAGGACAGCGGCGCGCGGCATCTGTTCGCCGATCCCGCCATCCAGATGGACGTGCCCGCTGGAGTGGAGCGCATCTCGCTCCACCATCTCGGCGCCTGGCTGCCGCCGGAAGGCACGCGCGCCACGGCCGTGGAGGTCGGCCCCGAAGACCCGTTCAACATCATCTACTCCTCCGGCACGACCGGCACGCCCAAGGGCATCGTCCAGTCGCACCAGATGCGCTGGAACTATCTGGCGCGGGCCGGGGTGTATGACCGGAACGCGGTGACCCTGCTGTCGACTCCGCTCTATTCGAACACGACTTTGGTCAGCTTCCTGCCCTGCCTCGGCTTTGGCGGCAGCGTGGTGCTGATGAAGAAGTTCGATGCACTGCGCTTTCTCGAGCTGTCCGAGCGGCACCGGGTCACGCACACCATGCTGGTGCCGGTCCAGTATCGCCGGCTGATGGCGCTGCCGGAGTTCGACCGTTTCGACCTGTCGAGCTATCGCCTTAAATTCTGCACCAGCGCGCCGTTCGCGCCCGAGCTGAAACGCGACATCCTGCAGCGCTGGCCGGGCGGCCTGATCGAGTTTTACGGCATGACGGAAGGCGGCGCTTCGTGCGTGCTGGTCGCGCACGAGTTTCCCGGCAAGCTGCACACCGTCGGCCGGGTCGCGCCGAACAGCGAGATGAAGCTGATCGACGAGGACGGCAACGAGGTGCCGACCGGCGGCGTCGGCGAGGTGGTCGGCCGCGGCCCGATGATGATGAGCGGATATAAGGGCCGGGACGAGGCCACCCGCGCCACCGAATGGTTCGACAAGGATGGCCGCCGCTTCATCCGCCACGGCGATGTCGGCCGCTTCGATGAGGACGGCTTCCTGATCCTGATGGACCGGACCAAGGACATGATCATCTCGGGCGGTTTCAACATCTACCCGTCCGACCTGGAGGCGGTGCTGGCGGAGCAGCCCGGCGTGGTGGAGGCGGCAGTCGTCGGCGTGCCCCACGCGGATTGGGGCGAGACGCCGGTCGCCTTCGCAGTGCTGGCGGAAGGTGCCGATCGCGATGCGGTGCTGGCTGCGGCAAATGCGAAGCTCGGCAAGACGCAGCGGCTGTCGGCGCTCCACTCCGTCGACCAGCTCCCCCGCAGCGCGATCGGCAAGGTGCTTAAGCGAGAGCTGCGCGAGCGGATCACAGGCTGAAGGAGCAGGGGCATGGGACAGGATGCGGCATTTACGGGCTCCATCCCGGCATTGTACGACCGGTGTCTGGGGCCGTTGCTGTTCGAGCCATATGCGTTGGATATGGCAGAGCGGGTCGCCGGGCTGCGGCCGGGGCGCATTCTGGAGACTGCGGCCGGCACCGGCATCGTCACCTCGGAACTGGCCGCGGCCGTGCCCCAGGCGGAGATCGTCGCGACCGACCTCAACCAGGCGATGCTCGACGTGGCGGCGGAACGCATTCGCTCGCCTTTGGTCTCGTTCCGTGCGGCCGATGCACAGCAGCTGCCGTTCGACGACGATGCTTTCGACGCGCTCGTCTGCCAGTTTGGTTTCATGTTCTTCCCGGACCGCGCGGCGGGATATGCTGAAGCGCGGCGGGTACTGCGGCCGGGCGGCGCCTTGCTGTTCAACGCCTGGGACTCGCTCGAACAGAATCCGATATCGCAGCGGGTCGAGGCGGCAGTGGCCGCGCTGTTCCCGGGCGATCCGCCGTCTTTCCTCGGCCGGGTGCCGTTCGGATATGCCGATGTCGCGCGGATCACCGACGAGCTGCGGAGCGCCGGCTTCAGCGATGTGCGCGCCGAGACGGTGACGAAACGCAGCCGGGGCACGCCGGCTGAGGCCGCCGAAGGTCTGTGCCTGGGCAGCCCGTTGCGGGCGGAGATCGAGGCGCGCGATGCCACGCGGCTGGACGAGGCGGTTGCCGCCGCCACCGCGGCCGTTGCGGAGCTCGGCAATCCGCTCGACCAGCCGATGGCGGCGCACGTCTTCGTCGCAACGGCCTGATCCGGCGCTTCATTCCTGGGGGCCAAAGCCCTAGCTTAAGGAAATGGCCGATTCCTCCTCCGAGTTCGTGGCGCGGATCGGCACCGGCGTGGCCGCCCTTGATGCCGATGACTGGGACGCCTGCGCCGGGGCGGGCAACCCGTTCGTCGGCCACGCCTTCCTGTCGGCGCTGGAGGAGTCGGGCAGCGCCACGTCCCGCACCGGCTGGCAGCCGCTGCCGATCATCGTCGACGGCGCGGACGGCCGCCCCGCCGCGATCGCGCCGGCATGGGCCAAGAGCCACAGCCAGGGCGAATATGTGTTCGATCATGCCTGGGCAGATGCGTATGAGCGGGCCGGCGGGCACTACTATCCCAAGCTCCAGGTCGCGGTGCCGTTTTCGCCGGTGCCGGGGCCGCGGCTGCTGCTGCGCGACGAGAGCGCCGCGCCGCAGCTGATCGCCGCTATCGAGGCGGTGACGATGCAGAGCGGGCTGTCCTCCGCCCACGCCAGTTTCGTCGCGCCGGACCAAGTGCCCCTGTTCGAGGCGGCCGGCTGGCTGATCCGCACCGACAGCCAGTTCCACTGGCAGAACCGGGGCTATGCCAGCTTCGATGATTTCCTGGCCGACCTTTCCTCGAGGAGGCGCAAGGCGATCCGCAAGGAGCGGGAGGCTGCGGTGCAGGGGCTGGAGATCCGGCACCTGACCGGGCCTGAGCTGACCGAGGACATGTGGGACGCCTTCTGGGTCTTCTACCAGGACACGGGCGCGCGGAAATGGGGGCGGCCTTATCTGACCCGCCGCTTCTTCTCGCTGCTCGGCGAACGGATGGCGGACCGGGTGCTGATGGTCCTGGCCTTACGCGACGGCCAGCCCATCGCCGGCGCGCTGAACCTGATCGGCGCCGACACGCTCTATGGCCGCTATTGGGGCGCGACCGAGGAAGTGCCCTACCTCCATTTCGAGCTCTGCTATTACCAGGCGATCGACGCCGCCATCGCGCGCGGGCTGCAGACGGTCGAGGCGGGCGCTCAAGGCTCGCACAAGCTCGCCCGCGGCTATGTGCCGGTGCCGACCTATTCCGCTCATTATATCCCGGACCCGGGCTTTCGCGCCGCGATCGCCGATTTCCTGCGGCGGGAGCGAGCGGCGGTGGCGCGGGAAGTGGAGTTTCTGGGCGAATTGGCGCCGTTCAAAAGGGGGTGAGGCATGGCGGGTGAGGGGGTTCAGGGGAGCTGCCATTGCGGCGCGGTGCGGATCACGGTGCCGCACGCGCCGGAATGGGTGGCGAGCTGCAATTGCTCGCTTTGCGCCAAGCTCGCCTGGCTGGTCGCCTATTATCCCGACGAGGCGGTGACGGTGACCGGCGAGACGGTCGCCTACATCTGGGGAGATCGCATGATCGGCATCCACCATTGCCCCGTCTGCGGCTGCGGCACGCACTGGAAGACGCTGGGCGAGGATTTCGGGCGGATGGGCGTTCACGCCAGGCTGATCGATGGGTTCGATGCGTCCAAGGTCGAGGTGCGGCTGTTCGACGGGGCGGGATGAGGGGGCGACTCTTCTGCCACGCTCGTCATACCCGCGGCGGCGGGAGCCGAGCCGGTAACTGACTCATTTGCGGCTTCCGTCGGCGCCTCTGGGTTCCCGCTTTCGCGGGAATGACGAAGGGGGTCTGGAGCCGCAAAGCCGAAGAATTCGTCGCGGAGGCGGGCGCTTGCGGTGCGTTCGGGGTCGATTGCGGCGTTCCAGATGCGGGTCCAGGCTTCGGCCTCGGCCTCTGTCAGCTCGCGCTGGTAATCGTCCTCGCCATAAGTGCCTTCCTCATGGCCGTCGAAATCCTCGGGCGGGGGGAAGCTGGTGACCCAGTCGCCGCACCGGTCGCGCCAGACGGGGACATATTCCTCCTCCTCATCTTCCTCGATCTCGGGCTCTTCGTCGTCGGGAAGTTGAGGAAGTGGAGCTTGTGGCGCGGCGACCGCAAGGAGCCCGGCGGCCTCGGCGCGCTGCCATTGCTCGGCGGTCCAGCCGGCGCGCTGGGCCAGGTCGAGATCGGATACGTCCACTTCCTGCGCCATGGCGGCGCCGGTGCGGCTGAAGCGGTCGGCGCGGGCGAGCGCGACGACGGGAGCGAGATCGGCCGACGCCTCCGCGGCGGCGCGCGACCCGAGGAACAGCCCGGCGCGGGCGGGGCTGTCGTCCCTTGCGAGTGCTTCGGTGAAGGCCTCGAATTCCTGCGCGATCAGGCGCGCGGCATGGGTGGCGGCGTTGTTCGCCTCCGCCTGGCGGTCGAGCCGGGTGAGCAGGCCCAGAGCAAGGCGATTGTCGAACCGGCGGCGATCGACGGTGCGGCCGTCCGGATAGGTGACGGTCTCCGTCTGCCCCTCGACCGCGCGCGTCATCAGCGTATCGGCGAGCCGGTCGCGCGCCAGCAATTTCGCCGCCGCCCAGCCGAGCGCGAAGGCGGCGCCGTTCGCCCGGTTCTTGAAGGCATAGGCGGAGGCGACCGACAGGCCGACGCCGGCACAGGCAAGCTCGACCGTGTCGCCCCTGGCGAGGCTTTCGAGGAACACCTTCTGCCGGAACGGCGTCCAGCCATCGGCGCGATAGACCGGCTTCGCGCCCGCCACGGCCGCCTGCATCCAGTGATCGTCGCCCGGCCGATAGGCGCGGACGCTGACGGTTTCTATGGCACCCATTTCCTGTCCCCTGCTGCTTGAGGACTCGTCAGATATGCTGGGGAAGGGGGAATAGGACAGAGTTTTGTTGCCGGTCTGTTCTCGCGTGGCTTGACTGCGCGCCGGGAGCCTATCACGGTTCCGCCATGAGCTTGGCTGGTTTCCCGCGCATCGCCGTTGACCCTGCCGTGTGCGGCGGTCGACCCGTCATCGCGGGCACTCGGGTGCGCGTGACCGACGTGCTCGAAATGCTGGCCGGTGGAGCTGGCGTGGCAGAGATCGCTGCCGACTTTCCTTATCTGAGCGAGGATGACGTGCGCGCGGCGCTGGCCTATGCCGCGGCACAGGCGGGCCATCCGATCGTCCTTGCAGCCGAATGAGGTGCCTCATCGACGCGCAGCTGCCGCCGGCACTGGCCGGCTGGCTGCGCGATCGAGGTCATGAAGCGGATCATGTAGAGACTCTTGGGCTGACTGGTGCGGCCGATGCCGAGATCGCGGCGCACGCGGAGGCCAGCGGCGCAGTGCTGGTCAGCAAGGACGAAGACTTTCTGGCGTTGCGGCTGCCGGATCGATTTGTCCTGCTCTGGCTGCGCTGCGGCAACGCGACGAACCGGGCGCTGTTCGCCTGGCTGGAGCCGCGCTGGCCGCAGGTCGAGCGACTGCTGGCTGCAGGCGAGCGGTTCGTGGAGGTGCGGTGAAACGAGGCCGGCAGCCTACCAGCGCCAGCCCTGCTTTTCGGTGATAGCGTTGATCGCGTCGAGCAGCGCCTGCTTGCTCTCGGTGCGGCGGGTGCCGGAGTTGCGTGGAACGGGGATGGGGCCGTTCCTAGCGATAGCCGAGCCGGTGTAGAACTCCACGGCACCACCGCTCCTTCGACAGTTCAGGACAGGCGAGGACAGGGCGCGAGGAGCCGCGCTGGGCCAATCCTTCGCTGGCGCGGGCGAGCATGCGGAGGGCGGCGAGGAACTCCGGGCGCCAGGGGAGGTCGGTCACGCTGTCCCTTCTTCGTCATGCCGGACGCCGATCCGGCATCCCGCTTCTTCAACTGTTGAGAGGAAGCGGATGGTGCGCTTGGCGCGGGGGAGAACTCGAGTAACGTCCCGCCATGTGGCCGTGCTCTCCTGAGCAGCGAGACTTGGCAGACGGTTGTCTCGCCTCTACACCGGGCGGGACCGCCGCGGAACACAAATGCTCGACGCTCTCCATGTTGAAAACTTCAAGACTTGGAAAACGCTCGACATAACCTTTTCAACCCTGACTTGCCTTTTTGGAACCAACTCGTCTGGTAAGTCTAGCGTAATACAGTTCCTTCTTCTCTTGAAGCAAACAAAAGAAGCCACTGATCGGGGAATCGCATTCGACTTCAATGGGAACTATACGAAGCTGGGCGACTATACGGACGTTGTGCACGGCCATGATAATGAATCTCGTATATCTTGGCGCCTCACGATCTCACGTGATGAAAGGTTGAGCCTTCAAGATCCATCGACTAGTCGGCAAACCGCGCTCGTTAGAGCGAAATCCTTCGAAGTGGCGGGACAAGTTAGGTGGGGCGCAACAGGTGCGCAAGCTACGTTATTAAATTATCGCATTGGAAATCAACAGTTTTCTTTGGCTCCCAAGCGGGAGGAGAGTGCGTTTGACCTGAAAGCAAGCGGCGGCACATTCAAGTTCGTGCGGACGCCTGGACGAGCATGGCAACTTCCAGGCCCTATTAAGTCGTATGCCTTTCCTGATCAGGCTCGCACATACTTTCAGAACGCTTCTTTCTTGGCAGACTTAGAAACGGCGTTCGAACGTCAGATTGATCAGATATTCTACTTGGGGCCTCTTAGAGAGTTCCCGAAGAGGGATTACACATGGGCGCGTACGCGGCCAGTCGACGTTGGCGTGAGGGGCGAAAAGGTCATTGACGCAATCCTCGCGGCCACCGCCACTAAGGAGCGCCATAACCTCTACCATAAGGGACGCTTAAAGAGCTTTCAGGAGATAATCGCCCATTGGTTGAAGCAGATGGGCCTTATCCATAACTTCTCCGTCAAGGAGATCGCTCCAGGCTCCAACTACTATCAAGCAGTTGTTCAATCGCGCGAGGGAGGTCCCGACGTTGCGCTGACGGATGTCGGTTTTGGCGTGTCTCAGGTCCTGCCGGTTATTGTGCTGCTTTATTATGTTCCGGAGGGCTCTACGATTATCCTCGAGCAGCCGGAAATTCATCTTCATCCTTTAGCGCAAGCTGAGTTGGCCGACCTGATATACACTGTTGCATGGCGCAGAAGCTTGCAGATAATAATAGAGACCCACTCAGAGCATCTTCTTTTACGACTCCAGAGAAGAGTCGCGGAAGAGGAGATAGAAGAAGGTGACCTTAGCATATACTATAGTGAGGCGAAGGGGTCTCAATCAAAGTTAAGAAATCTTGAGGTTAACGCTCTCGGGCAAGTCTCTCAATGGCCCGAAAACTTTATGGGTGATGCTTTTGGTGAAACAATGGCAGCAGAGCGCGCTCGCTTGGAGCGGTTGAAAGCCTAATGGCTAAACACATTGTAGACACGAACGTCGCACTGGTTGCAAATGGTGCGGCACCGAATGTTAAAGCAACCTGTCGTCTAGCTACAATAGACTTTTTGGAAGAACTTATACATAGGGGCTAACTCGTTATAGACCTCAATGGCGAAGTGGAGGCTGAATACCGTAAGCAACTCGGCGCCGGTATGCCGGGAGTTGGCCACCGATTCTTGCAAAAATCCTTTTCTGAGGCCGCTCACCGCGTCGATAGAGTCGCCATAACACCAAAGGGCGAGCATTACGCGGAGTTTAAGTTCGATGGGCCTTTGAAGAAGTTTGACAAGTCTGACCGTAAGTTCGTGGCTCTAGCCGCTGTGTGCAAAGCACCCATCTACAATGCTGCAGATACCGATTGGCTTGATCATAAATCTGATCTGACCGCCAAGGGCATCACCATAACCTTTCTTTGCGGCTGCACACGTTCTGATTGGTTTATCTAACTACTCCGCCGCCACAGCCTCTTTCGTCACACCCACACCAACACGCCCCCGCCCCAACAACGGCGCCAGATACGCCCCCGTAAAACTCCGCGGCTCCTTTGCGACGGTCTCCGGGGTGCCGGTGACGAGGATTTCGCCGCCCTTGACGCCGCCTTCGGGGCCGAGGTCGATCACCCAGTCGGCGGTTTTGATGACGTCGAGATTGTGTTCGATCACCACCACGGAATTCCCCTGTTCGACCAGGGCGTGGAGGACTTCCAGCAGCTTGCGCACGTCTTCGAAGTGGAGGCCGGTGGTGGGTTCGTCGAGGATGTAGAGGGTCTTGCCGGTGCTGCGGCGGCTGAGTTCCTTGGCGAGCTTGACGCGCTGGGCCTCGCCGCCCGAGAGCGTCGTCGCCTGCTGGCCGACCTTGATATAGCCCAGGCCCACTTCGACCAGCATCGCCATCTTGTCGCGGATGCCGGGCACCGCCTTGAAGAACTCGGCGGCGTCCTCGACCGTCATGTCGAGCACGTCGGCGATCGACTTGCCCTTGAACTTCACCTCCAGCGTCTCGCGATTATAGCGGGCGCCGTGGCAGACGTCGCACGTCACATAGACGTCGGGCAGGAAGTGCATCTCGATCTTGAGGAGGCCGTCGCCGGTGCAGGCCTCGCACCGCCCGCCCTTGACGTTGAACGAGAAGCGGCCGGGCTTGTAGCCGCGCGCGCCGCTTTCGGGGAGGCCGGCGAACCAGTCGCGGATCAGCGTGAAGGCGCCGGTGTAGGTGGCGGGGTTGGAGCGCGGGGTGCGGCCGATCGGCGACTGATCGATGTCGATCACCTTGTCGCAATGTTCGAGGCCGCTGATCTTTTCGCACGGGCCGCAGACCATCCGCGCCCCGTTCAGCGCGCGGGCGGCGCCGGCATAGAGGGTGTCGATGGTGAAGCTCGACTTGCCGGAGCCCGACACGCCGGTGACGCAGGTGAAGGTGCCGAGCGGGATGGATGCGGTGACACCCTGAAGGTTGTTGGCGCGGGCGCCGTGGACGGTCAGCTTCTTGCCATTGCCCTTGCGGCGCTTGGCCGGGACGGCGATCTCGCGACGGCCGGAGAGATAGTCGGCGGTGACGCTGTCTTCATGCGCGAGGAGCTCGGCCAGGTCGCCTTGCGCGACGATCTGGCCGCCATGCGCGCCGGCACCCGGCCCCATGTCGACGATATAGTCGGCGGTGCGGATCGCGTCCTCGTCATGCTCGACGACGATGACGGTGTTGCCGAGGTCGCGCAGCCGCTTGAGGGTCGCGAGCAGCATGTCGTTGTCGCGCTGGTGGAGGCCGATGCTGGGTTCGTCGAGCACGTAGAGCACGCCGGACAGGCCGGAGCCGATCTGGGAGGCGAGGCGGATGCGCTGGCTCTCACCACCGGAGAGGGTGCCGGAGGTGCGGTCGAGGTTCAGATAATCCAGGCCGACATTGTTGAGGAAGCCCAAGCGCTCGACGATCTCCTTCAGGATGCGCTCGGCAATGGCGCGCTGTTGGTCGGACAGATGCGGGGGGAGCGCGGTGAACCAGGCGAGGGCATCGACGACGGAGAGGCGGGTGGCCTGGCTGATGTCGCGGCCGGCGATCCTGACCGCCAGCGCCTCGGGCTTGAGGCGGGCGCCGAGGCAGGTCTCGCAAGGCTGGGCCGACTGGTATTTGCCGAGCTCCTCGCGCATCCAGGCGCTCTCGGTCTGCAAGAGGCGGCGGTTGAGGTTGCCGATCACGCCTTCGAACGGCTTCTTCACCTCATAGGATTTGCGGCCGTCGATGAAGCGCAGGGTGACGGGTCGCCCTTGCGTGCCGTGCAGGATGACCTGCTGGGTGGCGAGGGGGAGCTCGGCCCAGGGCGTGTCGAGGGTGAAATCGAACTCGCGCGCGAGGGAGGCGAGCACCTGCATATAATAGGGGCTGGGCGGCTGGCTCTTCGCCCAGGGCACGACCGCGCCCTTTTTGAGGCTGAGCGTCTCGTTGGGGACGACCAGGTTCTCGTCGAAGATCAGCTTTTCGCCGAGCCCGTCACACGCCGGGCACGCGCCTTGCGGGGCGTTGAAGGAGAACAGGCGCGGCTCGATCTCCGGGATGGTGAAGCCGGAGACCGGGCAGGCGAACTTCTGGCTGAACACGATGCGGCCGGCGGGGGCGTTGTCACTTAACACATCCGCTCGTCCCGAGCGAAGTCGAGGGGCGTCTGCACCGCCTTCCGAGCCGCGCCCCTCGACTTCGCTCGGGACGAGCGAGGAGGCCGGCGCCGGCGCATCAGCCGGATCCACGAACGCCAACCCATCCGCAAGCTTCAGCGCCTGCTCGAAACTGTCCGCCAGCCGGCTCTCGATGCCTTCGCGCACCACGATGCGGTCGACCACCACTTCGACGTCATGCTTGTATTTCTTGTCGAGCGCGGGGGCGTCTTCGATGTCGTGGAACTGGCCGTCGATGCGGACGCGGGTGAAGCCGGCGCGCTGCCATTCGGCGAGTTCCTTCCGATACTCGCCTTTGCGGCCCCGCACGACTGGAGCGAGCAGATAGGCGCGGGTGCCCTCGGGAAGTGCCATCACGCGGTCGACCATCTGGCTGACCTGCTGCGCGGCGATCGGCTCGCCGGTCGCAGGCGAATAGGGAATGCCGACGCGCGCCCACAAAAGCCGCATATAGTCATAGACTTCGGTGACTGTGGCGACGGTGGAGCGCGGGTTGCGGCTGGTCGTCTTCTGCTCGATCGAGATGGCGGGGGAGAGGCCCTCGATATGATCGACGTCGGGCTTCTGCATCAGCTCGAGGAATTGGCGCGCATAAGCCGACAGGCTCTCGACATAGCGCCGCTGGCCCTCGGCATAGATGGTGTCGAAGGCGAGGCTGGACTTGCCCGACCCCGACAGGCCGGTAATCACGATCAGCTTTTCGCGCGGCAGATCGACATCGACGCCCTTGAGATTGTGCTCGCGCGCGCCGCGCACTTGAATGTGGGTCAGCATAGGTGCCGAGTTCTACTTCTGTTCTGTGGAGGACGCCAGAGGCGGAGATGGGGGCGAGGGGTGCCGGGGGCAAGGATCGGCGCGCGCTTGATCCGGCTGGAGCCGCATGTCACCACCCTGAGGTGTCACGCCAAGCAGCGCCCATGTCCGAAATCCCGCACATTCTGTTCGGCGGTCCGGATCGGCCATATGGCCATTTGCGAGACTCGCTTGAAGCTTTGGTGGACGCCGCGCCGCCCGGTTCGCAGATCGACTGGGCGACCTACTATTTCCGCGATCTGGCGCTCGCCAAGGCACTGACCCGGGCGTCCGATCGGGGCGTGACGGTCCGCTTGGTGGTCGAACCCGCGCCGCGGCTGCGCGGTGCAAACGACCGGGCCATCGCCCTTTTGCAGGAGCACGGGCTGGCAGGCGGGCTCCGGCTGCGCCCGCGATTTGCGCACGCCGGCCAGCTTCACAGCAAGGCCTATGTCTTTTCGCATCCTCAAGTCGCGCTGGTCGGGTCGTTCAACCCTTCTTCGAACAGAACGTCCGACGACGAAGCGCTGCGGGAGATTGGGGACCAGGATCGCGGCTATAATCTCCTCCTCTGCCTGCGCGATCCGGCGCTAGTTTCGGCGTTGCAGCGCCATGTCGCCTGGCTGGCGGCGGGGACGGCTTCGCCACTGGATCGCTTCCGCCCAGCACTCAACCGGCGCATCGCGAGCGGCGGCGTCGAACTCCTTTTCTATCCCCGGCTGCGGACGCAGCTTGTGGAGCCCGACATCGCCACTCTGGGGCGCGGCGACAGCGTGAGCGCGGCCGTCTCGCACATGAAACCGGGCAGCTTCATCTCCGCTCTCCGCGCGGCGGGGGCGAAGGGGGTGGAAGTCAGTCTTTTCGCCCATTCGACCGAACGGCGCGTTCCTGCGGCGTTGGTCGAGGCGCTGACGGCGCAGGGCATCTCCATCACCAGGGTCGGCGATGGCGAACGCGTGCCCATGCACAACAAATTCGTGGTGCTCAGGCGATCCGGCCGGGAACATGCCTGGCTGGGCAGCTATAACTATAACGCGAAGTCCCGCTGGCTGAACGACGAACTGCTGGTCCGGACCGAGGATCCGCAGACCGTCGCGGCGCTGCGGCAAAGGTTCGAGGAAATGAAGGCGCTCGTCCCCGGCTTCGAATAGCCAGAAGTCGCCGAGCGGCGCCCTACAAATCGCTCAGGAAAGGCGTGGAGCGGGGTTGTTCCTGCTGTGCCTATCTCACTAGCGTAAGAAATGACCGATTTTTCCACTCCCCTGCTGGCGGCGATCGAGCTTGGCGGGACCAAGACGATCGTGGCGGTCGGGCGCGATCCGCTCGAGCTTGTCGAAGTGGAGCGGTTCGCGACCGAAGCGCCGGAGCGGACGCTGGCGCGGGGGGCGGTGCTGCTGGAGGAGTGGGCAGGGCGGCATGGCCGGATTGCGGCGCTTGGCATCGGCTCGTTCGGGCCGGTGCAGCTCGACCAGCACGCCACCGACTGGGGCTGCATGCTGGCCACGCCCAAGCCTGGCTGGGCAGGCGCGGCGGTGGCGCCTTTCCTTGCACGGCGGCTCGGCTGCCCGGTGGTGATCGATACCGACGTCGATGCGGCGGCGCTTGCGGAGGCGCGAGTGGGGGCGGCGCAGGGCTACCGGCATCTCGCCTATGTGACGGTGGGGACGGGCATTGGCGGTGGGGTGGTGCTGAACGGCGCGCCGCATCATGGCGCGCTCCATGCCGAGATCGGCCATTTGCTGCCGCGCCGCCATCCTGACGACGCGTTCGCGGGAATTTGCCCTTATCATGGCGATTGTCTGGAAGGGCTTGCGAGCGGACCGGCGATCCAGGCACGGCTGGGCGCGCCGCTCGACAGTTTGGGCGCCGATCACCCGTTCCGCGCCGTGCTAGCCGATTATCTGGCGCAGCTGGTCATGGCGCTGCGGCTGTCGGTCAGCGTCGAGCGGGTGGTGATGGGCGGCGGCGTGCTATCGCGCCTTGGCCTGCTACCAGCGGTGAACCGGGTGCTTGCGGAGAAGCTTGGCGGCTATCTGCCGGAGGCCGATGGTCCGATGGTGGTCGCGCCCGCGCTCGCCGATGCGGGGCTGCACGGCGCGCTGATGCTCGCGCAGACGGCTGTGCAAGAAGAAGCTGGGTCCCCGCTTTCGCGGGGATGACGAGCAGAAGGCGTTTCACCGCAGCTTGCGGGCGGTGCCTGGCTGACGCATGGTCATCGGCGGCAAAGGGAGGGTTGTTTGGCGAAAACGGACGGCAACTCGCTCGGCGTGTTGAGCGACCTGGCCGGTTATCATTTGCGCCGCGCGTCCGCCGTGTTCGCCATGGACTTCAACCGCGTCCTGGAGGACGCCGGCATGCGGCAGGTGCCCTTCGCCGTGCTGTCGGTGATCGCGGCCAATCCGGGGATGAACCAAGGCGGCGTTGGCCGGCTGCTGGGCATCCAGCGCGCCAATATGGTCGCGCTGATCAATGATCTCGAGGCGCGTGGGCTGATCGAACGCACCGCCGACGCTAGCGACCGCCGCGCTTTCGTGCTGGCGCTCACCCCGCGCGGCGAGGCGATGCTCAAGGATTGTCACGCGCGCATCAAACGACACGAAAAGCGGCTGCTGGCGGATTTGAGCAAGGAAGAGCGCACCACGCTGCTCAAGCTGCTCGCGCGCATCGAGGCGCGCGAAGAACAAGGGCGGACCGCCGGCTAGGCAGCGTTCTGCCTGGCCTGGTCATAAGCGCCCAGGCCCGGCTTGTAGCTCTTCTCGTCGATGAACTGCTTGATGCCTTCCTTGCGGCCGTCATTGTCGTAACTGTTGGCCGCCTCCTGCGCGCGGATCAGGAAGTCCTCGGCATTGTCATAGGTTATCTCGGAGACTCGGCGGATCGCGTCCTTGGTGGCCTTGAGCGCGACCGGGTTCTTGTCCAGCAGCACTTTGGCGACCTGCTCGACGCGCGTTCGCAGCTGGGCGAGCGGCAGCGCTTCATTGACCAGGCCCCATTCGGCCGCCGTCCTGCCGTCGATATGCTCGCCCATCATCGCGTGGTACATGGCCTTGCGGAAGGGCAGCAGCTCGACCGCGACCTTCGAGGCGCCCCCGCCCGGCAAAATGCCCCAGTTGATCTCGGAAAGGCCGAATTGCGCTTCCTCGGCGGCAAAGGCCAGGTCGCAGCCGAACAGCGGGCCATAGCCGCCGCCGAAGCACCAGCCATTGACCATCGCGATGGTCGGCTTTTGATACCAGCGCAGCCGCCGCCACCAGCCATAGGCCTCGCGCTGCGCCTGTCGCGTCGCGCCAAGGCCTTTGGCTTCCGTCTCCCGAAAATATTCCTTCAGGTCCATGCCGGCCGACCAGGACGTGCCTTCGCCGGACAGCACCAGCACGCCGACATCGTCGCGATACTCGAGCAGGTCCAGCACCTCGCCCATGTCGCGGTTGAGGGTGGGCGACATGCAGTTGCGCTTTTCCGGGCGGTTGAACCGCACCCAAGCGATACGGTCGACAATGTCATAGGCGACGACGCCGTTCAAAGATGTCTCGGTCATGGCAGCTTCCTTGGGATCAGATCGGGTAATGGCCGGGCTGGGTCTCGATGGTGATCCAGCGCAGCTCGGTGAAGCTGTCGATGCCGGCCTTGCCGCCGAAGCGGCCATAGCCGGAGCCGCCGACGCCGCCGAACGGCATCTGCGCTTCGTCGTGCACGGTCGGGCCGTTGATGTGGCAAATGCCGGACTTGATCTGACGCGCGACCTTGAGGCCCCGTGCGGTATCGCGAGTGAAGACGGCGGCGGACAGGCCATATTCGCTATCATTGGCGAGTTCGATCGCATGCGCCTCGTCGCGGGCGCGGGTGACGCCGACCACCGGGCCGAAGCTTTCGTCCCGGAACAGCTTCATGGCGGGCGTGACCTTGTCGATCACATGGGCCGGCATCAGCACACCCTGGGCCTCGCCGCCGGCCGCCTGCACCGCGCCTCGGGCGAGCGCATCTTCGATCAGGCTCTGCACATGAGCGACCGTCTTCACATCGACCACGGCGCCCAGCGGCGTCTTGCCCTCGCGCGGATGACCGCACGCCATCGTCCCGACCTTGGCGGCGAATTTCTCGACGAATGCGTCGGCGACGGCCTCGACCACGATGATCCGCTCGGTGGACATGCAGATCTGGCCCTGGTTCATGAAGGCGCCGAACGCCGCCGCCTTTACCGCTTCATCGAGATCGGCATCCCCCAGCACGACGAAGGGCGCCTTGCCGCCCAGTTCCAGCAACACCGGCTTGGGATGCTCGGCGGCGCGCTTGGCGATGATCCGGCCGACTGCGGTTGAGCCGGTGAAGTTGATGCGCTTGATGGCGGGATGGTCGATCAGCGCGCCGACGATCTCGCCGGCATCCTGCGGTGCGTTGGTGACCGAGTTGACCACGCCGGCCGGGAAGCCGGCATCGTTGAAGGCGTCGACGATCAGCGCATGGGTCCGCGGGCATTGTTCGGACGCCTTGAGCACGACCGTGTTGCCGCAGGCGAGCGGCACGGCGATCGCGCGCACGCCGAGAATGATCGGTGCGTTCCAGGGTGCGATGCCGAGGATCGGCCCGACCGGCTCGCGCAGCGCCATGGCGAGGCAGCCCGGCTTGTCGGACGGGATGACCTCGCCGCCGATCTGGGTGGTCAGCGCCGCCGCTTCCCGGATCATGCCGGCCGCGAGCATCAGGTTGAACCGAGCCCAGCCCTCGGTCGCGCCGATCTCGCCCATCATCGCATCGACAAAGTCGGCCGCGCGTGCGTCGAGCGCCGCCGCGGCCTTCATCAGCAGTGCGCGCCGGGCGTTGGGCCCCAGCGCCGACCATGCCGGGAACGCCGCACCCGCCGCATCGGCCGCCGCGCGCGCATCCGCGACCGTCGCCGCCGGCGCCGTGGTCGCCACCTCGCCGCTGATCGGGTCGCGACGTTCGAACGTCGCCACCCCGAAACGTTGTTCGCCACCGATGAGCATCGAAACCGCAGTCGCCATGAGCCTCTCCCGTTTGGTTATGAGATATAGCTATAGGCGGCACCGGGCAAGAGCTTTCTCAGGGAACGACTCCAGAGTGACGGATAGTTCAACAAGTGGTGCGAATTACGCAGTAACAAGCTTGTTCAGCAGCATTATGGCAGCCTTGAGCGTCGATTGTTGACGAGTAATACAATTAGCGATAATCCCCCGGCTAAGAAAATGAGGGGAGAGATCATGTCCAGTCAGCACTTCCGCCGGTGCGCCACGTCGGCCGCGATATCAGCAATCATCATCGGCGCGGGCGTGCCTGCCTGGGCCCAGGAGGCGCAGGCCGATGCGCGCGACACCGTCGGTGAGATCATCGTCACCGCGCAGAAGCGGGCGGAAAACATCCAGGACGTGCCGATCGCGATCACGGCATTGACCAGCGCCGACCTCGCCGCGGCGCGGATCGAGGACTCCAAGGACCTTCAGTTCAACGCGCCGAACGTCACCCTGTCGGCCAACCGCAACATCACCATTCGCGGCGTCGGTTCGGCCTCGTTCGGCGGCACAGGCGACACCAATATCGGCGTGCTGGTGAACGGCGTCTTCCTCCAGTCCGGCAGCTCGTTCGGCGAGTTTTTCGACCTGGAGCGGATCGAGGTGCTGCGCGGGCCGCAGGGAACCCTGTTCGGCCGCAACACCACCGGCGGCGTCATCCACTTCATCACCAAGCGTCCGACGCAGGAGTTCGAAGGGTCCGTCGACGCGCAGATCGAGAACTACCGTGGGCTTCGCCTGTCGGGTGCGATAAACATCCCGATCACGAACGGCATCTCGCAGCGTTTCGCCGCCAATTTAATCAAGCGCGACGGCTATACGCGCAACCTATTCGACGACTCGCGGATCGATGGGCGCGACCAATATTCGCTGCGATCGAGCACGCGCATCGAGCCGACCGAGACGACCACGATCGACCTGACGCTCACCTATTTCTCCGAGAACAGCGATCGCCAGAACGCCGCCAAGTCGCTGTGCACGCCCAATGCCGCGTTCGGCTGCGGCCCGGACTCCGTCTCCACCGCCTTTCCGACGACCAACTTCCGCATCGATGCCGGCTTCCTGCCGGGCGCAGTGCGGCCGGGCACCTTCACGACCAACCCGCGCAACCTGCGCGAGGTCAGCATCGACGTCGATCCCGTGCAGAAGGCCGAGGATTTCCTTGGCACGCTCGAGATCAATCAGGAACTCGGCGCGTTGACCCTTACTTCGGTGACGGGCCTGCGCGATGGCGACAACAGCTCGGTTCGCGACTTCGACCAAGGCTCGCGGCCAAACGCGTTCAACCCGGGGACGTTCAACACCCCGCTTGGCCCCGTCACTCTGCCCAATGACGGTCGCGGCAATGGCGTGCTCACCTATCTGCTTGGCGACGGAAAGACGGTCACCACGACCGACTATCGCACCGCGCAGGAAGGGCGCGGCTCGGCCAAGCAGTTCAGCCAGGAATTGCGCCTGGCTTCGGACTTCGACGGCCCCTTCGACTTCCTGGTCGGCGCCTATTATCTGAACGCGCGCGCCAGCGGGTTCGTCGCCACCTATGTGCCGGCGAACCGGACCTTCGGCTCCATCGCTATTGGCGACACCCGGCTCGGCAAGGTCGTGTCCAAGGCGATCTTCGGCGAGGCCTATTTCGACATCACCCCGGAACTGAAGCTGCTGGGCGGCCTGCGCTATTCGGAAGACCGCAAGCGCATCGTCACCGCCAGCGGCACCTTCGTCACGCCGGCGCCGTTCCGGGGCAAGGCGACTTTCGACAAGGTCACGGGCCGCGCTAGCATCAACTGGAACCCGGCCAACGACCTGACCGACGACACCAACATCTATCTGTCTTTCTCGCGCGGCTTCAAATCGGGCGGGTTCAATCCCGGCAACGTCGCCGTGCCGACGTTCGAGTCCGAGACGATCGACGCGATCGAGTTCGGCCACAAGAATGTGCTGCTGGACGGCCGGCTGCGCGTGAACATGGCGCTGTTCAATTATGATTATTCGAACCTGATCGTCGGCAATATCGTCGGCACGCTGGCGACCAACGTGAACATCCCCAAATCGCGCGTCCGCGGCTTCGAGCTGGAAGTGGTGGCGACGCCCGTTTCAGGTCTGCGCTTCGAAAGCGCGCTGGGGCTGCTGGATGCCGAGATCAGGAGCGACTTCATGTCTTCCGATCCGACCCGCGGCGGCACCCGCTTCCAGATTCGGGGCAACCAGCTGCCCAACGCGCCGCGGCGCACGCTGAAGCTGGCGGCCGAATACACGCATGAGTTCGGCAATGACTGGTCGATCCGCCCGCGCGTGGATTTCTACTCGCAGAGCGGCTTCTACTCGCGCGAGTTCAACCTGGGCGCGGACCGGGTCGACAGCTGGAAGCAGCTCGACGCGTCCGTGCAGGTCGCGCGCGGCGGGGACAAGGACTTGAGCGTCACCCTGTTCGTCAAGAATGTGCTGAACGAAGACGCGATCACTTTCCTCGAAGCGAACTCAGAGCTCGTGGGCAGCTTCCGCAGCGCCTTTCTGCTCGATCCCCGCGTGTACGGCGTTGCGCTCCGGGCCGGCTTCTAACAGGAATGGGCCTCCCACTGGGATGGCGGAGGAATAGCCTCCGCCATCCATTTTTCGGGTTGGCGCTGACGGGGACCGGGGGCTGATGATGAAGACGATGTTGCCGAGGATGCTGGCGCTTGCGGGCGCGCTCATGCTGGCTCATGCGCCCGCCGCAGCGGCGCCGCGCGATCTTGAGGCTCCCGTGCTCGGCCGTGCCGGCGATTCGGCGGTCGGAACGGCGGCGATGGAGCTGGACCTGGGCCCCCGTATCGGCCTGACCGGCAGCACGCAGCCGCGCACCATCGGGGTCCGGCTCTGGTACCCCGCCCAAGCCGGCTCCGGACCGGCTGCCATCTACCGTCATATCGCCCGCTTCGCCGAAGGGGGCGAACTCGCCATTGCGGAACAGGGTGTTGCGCGTGAGAACGCGGTTCCGGCCGGCGAGGCAGTGCCGCTCGTCCTCCTGTCGCACGGCTATCGCGGCTGGAGCGCGCATCTGAGCCGCCTCGGCGAGCATCTCGCGTGGCGGGGCTATGTCGTCGCGGCGCTGGACCATCGCGACGCGCCGTTCGACAGTCCCGCTGCCTTTGCCTTGTCTTTCGGTCAGGTGCTGATCGATCGCGCCCGCGACCAGCGCGAGGCGCTCGCCAGGCTGCTGGCGATGCGATCGGACAAGGCGAGCCCGCTGAGCCGCGTCGACGCGACCCGCGTGGGCCTGATCGGCTACTCCATGGGCGGCTATGGCGCGCTGGCCACCGCCGGCGCGGACTATGACCCGGCGAGCAAGGTTTATGCACCGATGCCGGATGCCGGCCGCGCCACCCTCGCTTCGGACACCGCCACGGCAGCCAAGGTGAAGGCACTGGTGCTGTTCGCCCCTTGGGGCGCGGCGCCGGACAACCGCGTGTGGCAGGGTAGTGCGCTTGCCAAGGTTCGCGCACCGACGCTGATGATCGCCGGAGACCAGGACGATATCGTCGACTATCGCGGCGGCATTCGCTGGTTGTTCGACAGCCTGTCGGGCGCGGACCGGCGGTTGCTCGTCTATCGGGAGGCGCGCCACAATGTCGCCGGCAATCCGGTCGAGCTGAAGCCGGATGCGCCATTTGCCGCGGTCGACGCCTTTCATGAACCAGTGTGGCGGATGGAGCGCATCAATGCGATCAACCAGCATTTCGTGACGGCCTTTCTTGACCTTCATCTGAAGGGCGACAGCGCCAAGGCGGCCTATCTCAACGTGGCGACGCCGATCGCGGGTGACGGCGCGTGGCCGGGCGCCTTTGGCCAGCAATGGGGTGGGAAGACCGCGAGCGAGGATCAGCCCGGCTATTGGCGGGGTTTTCAACGGCGCTGGGCGCTGGGCCTCGAACTTCATCACCGGCCAGTGGGGCCGGCCAAGCAATAAGTGGAGCAACTATGTTCGATCTGAACGGCCATGTCGCGTTGGTGACGGGCGGCAATGGCGGGCTGGGCCTCGCCATGGCGAAGGGCCTGGTCAAGGCGGGCGCCCAGGTAGCGATCTGGGGCCGCAACCCGGCCAAGAATGCGGCTGCCGTCGCCGAGATCGAGGCGATGGGCGGCACCGTCGCCGCGTTCGAATGCGACGTCACCGACGAGGCGGCGAGCGCGGCGGCCTTCGCAGCGACGCTTGCGCGCTTCGGCACCGTCAATAGCTGCTTCGCCAATGCCGGCGGCGGCGGCGTGCGCGGCGCGTTCCACGAGCTGAGCCGCGACGATTGGTCGGCGACGATCGACCTCAACCTGCAGAGCGTCGTCGGCACGTTCCAGCTGGCGACCCGCCACTGGCTGGCGCAGCAACAGCCGGGCAAGCTGATCGTCACGTCGTCGCTCGCGGCCATCGTCGGGCTGGCGGGCGCGACCGGCTATTCGACGACCAAAGCCGCGGTGCTGGGGCTGGTCCGCGCGCTCGCGATCGAGCTGGGCCGGGCCGGCATCCAGGCCAATGCGATCCTGCCCGGCTTCATCGAAACCGAGATGTCGCTCGACACGCCCAAGGCTTTCCAGGACGCCTGCCGCCGCCGCTCGGCATCCGGGCAGATCGGGCAGCTGGAGGATATGGAAGGAGTCGCCGTGTTCCTGGCGTCGCGCGAGAGCCGGTTCATGACCGGCCAGTGCCTAGTCCTTGACGGCGGCCACTCGATCTTTCCGCTCTAGCCGGCCGGTGGCGAGAGGGCTCGCCAGCGGCCTGCCGAGCGGCTGCTGGCGAATGAAATGCTCGCTCTTCAGATGGGCGAACGTGCCGACGATCATGGTGACCGTCAGATCCTCGAGCGTCTGCAGATCCATGCCGTGGCGGTGCAGATAGGCGCCCGCGGAGGCCGGCAAGCCGAACGAGATGTCCGTCGCTGCGCGCGCAATGTCACGCGGCAGGCCGAAATGGCTGATGACGATGTCGGTCAGATAATCGACCGCAGCTTCGCGGCCGAAGTCGGTCGGGTCGTGAATGTCGGACACGCTCGGCTCGGCCTGCAACCGCTCTATGATCAGCCCGCGCTCGGCAATATAGCTGAGATAGACATGGGTGACGGCCCGGACGAGGCCTTCGAACGTATCCGCGCTGTCCGCGGCTTGGGCCTGCAGCCGTCGGAGCCGCCGCAGCTCGCGCTTGAGCAGCTCCTGGAGCAACTCGGTCAGATTGGGGAAATAGTTATAGACGAGCGACTTGCTGATGCCGGCTTCCTTGCCGATCCGCTCGATATTGACCGCCGCCACGCCTTCGCGGGCGACGATATCCGCCGTGTGGTCGAGGATCAGCGACCGGCGTGCTTCCGGGCTCAACCGCCGGCGCTGCTGCAAGGAAGCCTGACTTGCCATCGCCCGCGGCGATAGCAGATTTCGCTTCAGCGAACAGGCGGGTAGTTGTCCGTCCAGGCCGAGATCGACTCGGCAGGGTCGCTGCCGACATTCTGCTGGACCGAGAACAGGTTGCCGTCGGGGTCATAGGCATATTGCACCGACCAGCCGCCCAGGCGGACCGGCTTGCCTGCCAGCCGCACCCCTAATCCCTTCAGCCGCGCCTGCTCGGTCCTCAGATCGTCCACTTCGAAGCCGATCGTGTTGTAGCCGATCGCATCGAGCTTGCGGTCGCCGGTTGGCCGGGGCGTCTGCGGGCGCGCATATTGCCAGACCTCGATCTCCATATTGCCGACGCCGAACCAGCCGCCCTTGATGGCAAGATTGTCGATGCCCGCGATATCGTCGAGCGGCTTGCGGTTCTCCTGCTCGATCGTCCGCCAGGGCTTGAAGCCAAGCAGGCCCGTATAGAAGCCGAGCATGGCATCGCGATCCGGCGTGACGGTGGCGATGTGACTGACCCACACGGGATCGTTCCGCTTGGGTGCGGTCAGCACCTCATTTTCGATCATGATGCCGTCGGGATCGCGGCCATACGAATAGACGACGCCATAGCCGCCAATGTCGACCGGCTTGTCGCCGCGCGAAACCATCTCCAGCCCCGCCTGGCGGAATCTCGGCTCGGCCGGGTCGCTGGCCGGCGACTGGAAACAGATATGGGTGTAGCCGGGGCCGATCACCGGCCGCTTGTCCGGTGGCGCCGGCCGGCCCGGATCGAAGTCCATCAGCTGGATGAACATATTGGGCATGCGCACGGTCGCGATCTCGACCGTGCCGCGGCGCGCGCCGACCAACGCGGCCGGAAAGGCGCGGGCCGGCATTTTAAACCGCTTGACCGCCGGGTAGGGGATCGCCTTGCCGTAAAAGGCGAGCGTGGCGTCGATATCGGACACAGTGATGCCGATCGTGCGGATGCCCTTGATCGGGCCGGCGGCTGCGGGCGTGGCGAGCCCAAGCAACAAGCCGGCGAGCAGGATGCGCTTCACGGGCGGTTCCTTTCCTTTGGTCCGAAGACGAGCAGGACATTGCCTGGAATTTGGCCGAATTTGTCATAGCCCGAGTTCACGATGAGGCGGCCGCCGGCGACTATCGGCCCCGCGGAGTCGATCGAACCACCCCTGGCTTTCATGCCGTTGACGCTGGGGAAGTCGCGGTTCGTCTCGACTGTCCAAAGGGTGCGGCCATCCGCGCTCGAATAGGCGCTGAGCTTGCCGTTCAGGGCACCGGCAAAGACCACGCCGTCCGTCAGCGTGATCGCAGCCGACAGGGCTGTCCGGCACTCATGCTTGTTTTCGGCGCAGACGAGCGGTTCGATGCGGCTCCACAGCGGCTTGCCGGTCAGCACGTCGAAGGCGTGCAGCCCCTGGCGCGGCGGCCCGGTCGGGCTGAGATGGCCGGGCGTGTCGGCGATGCCCGCATAGAGAGTGCGGCCGTCCGTCGCCATGCCCCAATGCACGCCGCCGTTGAAGCCACCCATTCCAGCGCGCTGTTGCCACAGGATGCGGCCATTGGCGGCCGGATCGAGCGCGTAGATCATGCCCGATTTCTGTCCCGCCAGCAGCAAGTCGCGGCCATTGGCGAGCGTGACCAGGATGGGCGGGGCGCCGAAATCGAAGTCGGGTCCGTCCTCCTTGGGGCAGTTGACGCGGTTGTTGCGGGGGCCGCAGGCCGCGTTCCAGGCGTCGCCGCGCACCGTCTGCCGCACCCAGCGGACTTTCCCAGTCGCCATGCCCAGCGCGATGATCGCATCGCTCATGCCGGTGGCCGGGGACGAGTAATTCTCGCCGGTGCCGACATAGATCAGCCCGCGCTTGGTATCGACGGTGGGCGACGACCAGACCGGCGCACCGGACGGACCCCAGGAGGTTACGCCCTTCGGATTTCTGCCGGTGCGCTTGGGCGGCGGCACGGTGTAGCTGCGCCACAGCGGCCGCCCGTCGGCCGCATCGAGCGCCGCTACGCCGCCACGGAAGGTGCAGCATTCATAGTCCGGGCTATAGGCGCTGACAACTTCGGTGGAGGACAAGGGCACGTAGAGCCGGCCGTCGTGCAGCGTCGGCGAGCCGGTGATGGTGCCGGCGGGATGGTCCTGCACTGTGCGCTTCCAGATCAGCCTGCCCGTGCGGGCGTCGACCGCGTACACATTGGCGTTGAAGTCGGCGAAGTAGAGCCGGTCGATGCGGCCGGCTGCATCCTGGCCGAGGGTCGGCGCACTGCGCACCTCGCTTTCCGCATCAAAGGTCCACCAGACGCAGCCGTCCTCCAGCCCGAGCGCATAGACACGGCCGCTTTGGCTGCCGGTGAAGATCGCTTCCCGCGTGACCGCGGGCTGGGAGCGGGCACGGGCAGCGTCGGGAAAGGCGAAGGCCCATTTCAGTTCGAGCGTGCTCGCCTGTTCGGGCGCGATGCCGCCTTTGGCCGCGTCCTGATAGCGGTCGTTGCGCAGGCTGTTGCCCCAGCGGTTCCAAAACGGGGCTTCGGCGAGGGTCAGTTTGACTGGACAGGCCTTCGCCTCCGCGGCGGGACCGGTGCGCGGCTTGGCCCCAAGATGCTCCGCAAGCACTCCGCGCTCGGATGGAGTCAGCGTGTCACCCTGCGGCTTCATGACCCCGGTTTCGAGTGCGGCGAGGATGCGGGCGGGCGTCAGCTGGCCGAGGGCGGCGCGGGTGGGCGCGCCGCCGGCGCCGCCGTCATGACAGGCAACGCAGTTCGCTTGGTAGAGTTGTTCGGCGGAAGCGTTCCTCGCAATCTCCTGTCCCAGGCCGCAGGAAGCCCAAAAGGCCATCAGCGCGGCAGGGAGGAACGGCAGAATGCGAGCCATAGGACAGGCGTAGCATTATTGACGGAACGTGCAATAGTGCATAGCACGTCCCGATGAAGTGGCTCGGACCCTTTTGCCTGATGCTGCTCAGCATGACGTGCGGAAGCCGCGCGGCCTTAGCGGCCGATCCGGCGGTCGAGCACGCCAATCAGGTCGCCGCAGGTGCCATCCAATATAGGGAAGGCTGGTTCGGCAACGGCGACGAGCGCCTTCACTATGTGGAGGCAGGGGCAGGGCCGCTCGTCATTCTCTATCACGGCTTTCCGTCTTTCTGGTTCTCCTTTTTCGACCAGATGGAGGCGCTGAAATCGCGCTACCGCGTCGTGGCGGTGGACGGGCTCGGCGCTGGCTTATCAGCCAAGCCGGAAAATGAAGCGCCATATCGGGTGCATCGCCTCGCCGCGCAGCTTGATCGTTTGGCGAGGCATCTCAGCGGCCGAGAGCGCTTCGTGCTGATCGGCCATGATTGGGGCGCCGCGCTCGCCTTTGCCTATGCGCAGGCCTATCCCGAGCGGCTCCATGCGGTGGTGGGTCTGAGCGCGCCGCCTTATAACCTCTTCCTCGATCTGGTGGCGCGGGACCCGGAGCAGCAGGCCCGGTCCGCCTATATGCAGCGCTTCCGTGCATTGAACCTCGCCAGCGTATCGAGCGGCGACATAGCGAAGCGGATTTCGCAGCAATCCTATGCCGGGCTGGTGGAGAGCGGAGCGCTGACGGCCGAGGAGGCGGAGCTGTTCAGCCGTGCCTTGTCCGACCCCCGCGCGATCCATGGCGGCATGAACTGGTATCGCGCCAACATCCCGGCCTTCGATGCGATCACGCTGCAGACGCGCTGGCCGGCGGGCAATCCGAAGATCAAGGTGCCGGCGCTGCTGCTCTGGGGCGAACAGGACCGCACCTTTGTCGAGGCCGCCTGGTCGCGCTTCAGCGATTACGCCGAGCGCCCCACGGTCGTACGGCTGCCGGGCGTTGGCCATTGGGCAACGATGGACAAGCCGCAGTTGGCGACCGGAGCGATTCAAGACTTTCTGAAGGCAAATGTCAGGTCCGCCAAACCGCCACACCCGCGGGAGCCATCACGGCGCCCCCGATGATGAAATTCGCGTCGTAGCCAATGGGCAGGCGGGCGGTGTCGCGCGAATAGTTGAAGGCGAAGCAGAGCTCTCCTGCCCGGCGGACGCGGACGCCTTCCGGCAGATCGAGCGTCGGCAACCCCGCTTCCGCCGCCATGCGGCAGACCAGCCGGTCGAGCAGGACCGCGCCGGGCCAGCCCGCCACATAGCGCGCCCGTCCCGAACGGAAGACGATGCCGCGGCCATCGTTCAGCGCCTCTTCGACCGGCAACTCGGTTTCGACATGTTCCAGCCAATGTCCGATCTCGAAGCCGTCCCCAACCTCGTTGCAACCAGGCCGCAGCGACTCCACTCGCACGACCTGCAGCGGGAGCAGCCCTTGAAGCGGTCCGGGAGGCAAGTCGCGCGGGATGCTGAAGCTCTCGGTTTTGCTGCCGGAGCGTGGCCCGATCAGCACGGGCCCATCGAACGCGCGGAGCCGATCCGCCAGCTCCTCCGGGACGATCGGCAGGCATGGAACGAAGACCATGGCATAGCCGTCGAGCGCCGCCTCCGGTGAGACAATGTCGACATCGACGCCGCGCCGCCGCAGCGCGGAATAGGTTTCGAACGCCAGTCGCAGTGCACTGAAGCCGCGGCCCTGTGGCTGCGTGTCCGTCACCCATGCGGACTCGTATGAGAAGATCAGCGCGACGGATCTGGGCGGGGCGCCGAGGGGGCCGATCCGGTCGATATCGGCGGCGGCCTGCCGTGCCTCGGTGGCGCCTTGGTCGTCGGCCCGGTCCGGCCGGAGCAGCCCGGCATGCATCTGCTCTTGTGCGAACGGCGCCTGCCGCCAGCGGAAATAAGAGACGAGTTCGGCGCCGTGCGCCATCGCTTCGAGCGTCCAGAGCCGGACCGTGCCGGGCAGCGGCGCCGGGTTGTAGGCCGCCCAGTTCACCGGGCCGGGCTGCTGCTCCATCACCGACCAGCGGCCGTTGGCGCAGCCCCGGTAAAGATCGTGGTGGAAGGCAGCGATGTCCGGATGACCCTGGCGCAGACAGGCCTGCTTCTCCTGCGGAGAGAACCAGAATTGCTCCAGAAATCCCAGCGGATAGCTGTCCCATGACGCCACATCGACGGCGCGGCCGAGCCGGTGGTGGTCGAACTCGGTGAAGAAGCCCATGAAGTTGTGGATGATGTCGCGGCCGGGCGAGCGGGCGCGGACGATATCGGCCTGCAGCTGGTGGAACGCGGCGACCTGGTCCGAGGAGAAGCGGCGGAAGTCGAGCATATGCGCTGGGTTCGGCTCGGTGACCGTCAGGTTCGGCGGGTCGATCGCGGCAAAGGAGCGATATTCCATGCTCCAGAAGACATTGCCCCAGGCAGCGTTCAGCGCAGCGACGGTGCCGTAGCGAGCTTCCAGCCAGGGCCGGAACGCCGCCGCCGCGGCCGGCGAATAGCTGACGACCGTGTCGTGACAGCCATATTCATTGTCGATCTGCCACGCGACGATCGCCGGATGGGCGCCATAGCGCTCTGCCATGGCCGTCGCGATCCGCGCCGCCTCGCGCCGATAGCCTTGGTGCGAAAAGCAATAGTGCCGGCGCGATCCGAAGCCGCGGGGCCGGCCCTGGGCGTCATAGGGCACCATGTCCGGCATGCGGTCGACCAGCCATTTGGGCGGAGTCGCGGTCGGCGTGCCCATAATGATGCCGAGACCGGCTGCGTGGAGCGTCGCCACCGCGCGGTCGAGCCAGGCCCAGTCGAACCGCCCCGGCTCCGGCTCGATCCGGCTCCAGGCGAACTCACTGATGCGCACGCGGGTGAGCCCCATTTCGGCCATGCGGCGGGCATCGTCGGCCCACCAGTCTTCCGGCCAATGCTCGGGATAGTAGCAGACGCCGAGCCGCATCTTCTCACGCGCCATTAATTGCCTCCACGGCGATCAGCCAGGCCGTCTCGGGATGGGTGAGCGGTATGGCGAGGCCGACCTCCGCCAGCGCCTGCCACGATAGGATGATGCCCTCGCGCCAAAGATCGGGGGCTGCAAGGTAGCGCGATGCCTTTACAGGCCAGGGATCGAGCAGGCGGACGCGGTATCGGCTATCTGGTTCAAGCCCGATCAGCCGCACTGGCGGAGCGTTGAAGTCGCCGCTGAACTGCGTCTGCGCGGCGAGCGCGATGCCAAGATCGCCGCGCCAGGCGAACCAGCCGAAAATGCCGGGCGCCTCGCAGACGATCTCGCTTAGCAATCCTTCGTGCAGCACCGCGCGCCAATCCTTGTAGAGCGCGATGTGCGAGGCGAGGACCGCACGATCCTCCGGCGGCATGGCGGCAGGGTCGGCCTCCACGCCCATATGGCCGAACATTGCCACCTTGGCCCGGAAATCCATGTCGAGACGTCGGCCGGTGATCGGGTTGGGGCTGGGGCCGACATGATTGCCGGTGACGCGCGGCGGCAGGAAGCGGAACCAGCCGCGGTTGATCCGGAGGCGCTCGATGGCGTCATTATTGTCGCTTGCCCAGAAGCGCCCGCAACGCGTCAGCATGGCGAAGTCGACGCGTCCGCCGCCGCTGGCGCAGGTCTCGATTTCTACCCCCGGATGGGCTGCGCGCAGGCGGTCGAGCAGAGAATAGAGCGCCAGCGTTTGGGCATACCCTCCGCTCGCAAGGGGGAAGAGATCGCGGTTATGGTCCCATTTCAGATAGGCGATCGGCTGTTCACTCAGCAGCCGACCGAGCGCGCTGAACAGATAGTCGACCACATCCGCTTTCGTCAGATCGAGGACGAGCTGATGCCGCTGCGTCGGGCGCTCGCCGCCAGGTAAGTGCAGGCACCATTCGGGGTGCATGCGGTAGAGATCACTGTCGGGGCTCACCATCTCGGGCTCGACCCACAGGCCGAAGTCCATGCCGCGAGCTTGGACATGCTCGACCAGTGGCCCGAGTCCGCCAGGAAAACGGACTGGGTCGGGGCGCCAATCGCCCAGGCTGGTGCGGTCGTCGCGCCGGCCCGCAAACCAGCCATCGTCGAGCACGAAGCGCTCGACGCCTAGCGCCGCCGCGTCGTCGGCGAGTGACTTGAGCCTGGACACGTCCATGTCGAAAGCGAGCGCCTCCCAGCTGTTCAAATGGACCTTGCGGGGTCCGGCGCTGGGAGCAAGGTGCGCGTGAAAGGCTTGCGAAGCGGCGGCACGGCCTTGATCGGTCACCCGGAACAGCGCCTCCGGAGCGTCAAAGGTTTCGCCGGGCTGCAGCTCGATCTCGCCAGGGTCCAGTCGCGCGCTCATCGACAGCACTGCTTCGCCATCGGCGTTGCGCTCGATTTGCGTCACATGGTCGCCGCTCCAGGCAAGATGAGCTCCGAGCGCGCGCCCCGCGGCTTCGGTTGCGCCCTCGCCTTCGAGCCAGACCCATTGCCCGCCGCCGAAGCCGGACCTGCCCCCGCGCGAGTCCATGTCGATCGCGCCGGTTGGAATGGCGACCTGCTCGGCCTGCATCTCGCTGGCCCAGCGACCGGAATAGCGCAGCAGCGTGCGCGCCCAGTCGGGCAACGGCAGCGTCAGTGACGCTAGACGGAGCACGATCAGCGGCTCGCTTCCGCTATTGGTGAGCCCGATCTTCGAGACCACCAGCCCCGAAGGGGCAATCCGCCAGTTCAGCGCGACCTCGGCGCCCGCAGTCTCATCGACGAAGCTGAAAGTCACGCCGTCATCGGAGCGATCGGCTGCGGTCACCGCCAAGCTTGTCGGAAGCATGCGCCCGGTCCGCATCAACTCGACCGCCGGCGCGCCGAGATAGCCGCTCCCGTTTTGTGGCAGCAGCGACGGAGGCACCGGCCGGTCCGGCTGCGACTCGTGACGTCCCCGCCGCCGCGCCTGGATCAGCGCCGCGCCGTCTTCATGGTCGGGCAGCCGCGACCCGCCATGGATCAACTCGACCCGGCCATGCCGCAGGTGGAAGGCGAGGCTGGTGTCGCCGCGGTCGAGACGCAGAAAGCTGGGCAGGTCCGGCATTGGCGCTTTCCATGGGCCGCTATTGTGCTAATCGTCAACAAACAAGAAGCGGGGATGGCAGTGGAGACCGGCCTTTCATCGAGTGGACCCGTGCAGGTCGCGATCTTCGTTGCGCTCACCCTTCTGGTCGCGGTTGCGACATATCTCAAGCTGGGGCGCCGACGCAGTACGGGCGACGATTCAGGCAAGGATGTGTTCCTGGCCGGCGGCGCACTGACTTGGCCGTTCGTCGCCGGCTCGATCACGCTCACCAACCTGTCGACCGACCAGCTGGTCGGCATGAACGGCAACCAGATGCTGCTCCTCGCCTGGTGGGAGATTGCAGGCTTTGTCGGCCTGATGATCCTCGCCTTCGTGTTCGTGCCGATCTACTATCGCGAGCGCTGCACGACCGTGACCGAGCTGCTGGAGCGGCGTTACGGCGGCCGCAGCATCCGCACTCTGGTTTCGGCATTGTTCCTGCTCGGCAATGTGCTGATCTATCTGCCGGCCGCTCTCTATAGCGGCAGCCTGTTCATGCGGACCCTGTTCGGAACCGACATCCCGCTGCTCGCCTTTGCGACGGGCCTCGCGGTGATCAGCGCCGCCTACACCATCTTCGGCGGGCTGAAGGCGGTGGCGATCATGGACACCTATTCGGGCATTGGCGTGCTGGGCCTCGCGCTGCTGATCGTCTTCCTGGCGCTCGCCGCGGTCGATTTCGACATCGTGACCGGCGTGCCGATGGAGCGGCTGTCAATGATCGGCGGGCCGGAATCGCCCATTCCGTGGCAGACGCTGTTGACCGGCATGATTTTCATCCAGATCTATTATTGGTCGACCAACCAGAACCTGACGCAAAAGGCGATGGCGGCGCCGAACATCCGGGAGGCGCAGAAGGGCGTAATCGCCGCGGCCCTGATCCGCATCCTGATCGTGCCGCCGATCGTCGTTATACCGGGCGTCGTCGCCTTCAAGCTGTTCGGCGACATTGGCGATGCCGCCTATGGCCGGCTGGTCGGCGAAGTGCTGCCCGGCTGGCTCGCCGGTGCCTTCGCGGCAATGGTAGCGGCGGCCGTGATCACGACGTTCAGCGCCGTCCTCAACAGCACCGTCGCGCTCTATGCGATCGACTTTCACGAGCAATTTATCGGCAAGGTGCGCGACCATTGGCGATTGAGCGCCGTCGTCTCGACCGGCGTGACGCTGTTGGCGATCCTGCTGGTGCCGCTCTATCAGAACGCGGAAAGCATCATCAATCTGCTCCAGCAGCTCAATGGCCTGACCTCCATGCCGATCCTGTCGGCCTTCGTGGTTGCCCTGCTTTTCCGCAACGTCAGGGCCGAGGCGGCCATAGCGGGCGTCATCTGGGGGATTGCCCTCTACGCCACCTACACCTTCTGGTGGCAGCCGCGCGGCCTCGTGACGGTGCACTATATCCACTTCATGGTGGCCGTTCTCGCGACGTCGATCATCACCGCGCTGGCGGTCAATGCCGGGTTGCGCCGCGGTTCGGCGGCATGAGCTGATCCTGAATCATGTTGGCGCGGCGTTCGGTGGGGCGAGCGCGTCAGGCGCGGCGTACGAGCGGCGAGTGATCGCACAGCTGCTGGACTGCCGGAATGATTGGTCGGGGCGACAGGATTCGAACCTGCGACCCCCACACCCCCAGTGTGATGCGCTACCAGGCTGCGCTACGCCCCGACCTAGGGGCGCGGCCTTAGGCGCGGCGGCGATGGAAGGCAAGTTCTTGAGCGGTCTGCGCGGCACCCTGTTCCCCGGCGCAGGCCGGGGCCCAGGCTCGCAGGCGCTACAAACGCGCTTGAGGGGCTGGACTCTGGACCCCGGCCTGCGCTGGGGAACAGGATTGGCATCGGAGCACATGGATAGAGCGCGGCCCGAAATGCCGAATGCCCGAGTCGTTTCCGACCCGGGCACCCGCGTGACGAATGATCGTCAGCCCCCTTGAGTGCTGTCTCTCGACATCTGGGCCATCTCCCCTTCAAGAGACCCGATGGAGCGACTGCTCTCCCCGAACCACGGCCTTATTGGAGCCTGAGCTTCGAATGCCGCGGAAACTACGGGAAGTTTTCGAAAGAGTCACTCTCGTTTATCTGGCGTTCATCAAAATTGCGCGGCGCTGTGGCAGCCGCGCAACAGCATAGCTTGCAGTGGCTTAGCCTCCCTCTTAGACGGAGGCCGCCCCTCCAATCCGGTTCCATGAAAAAATGATCCTGTCCCGATATGAGCGGATGATCGCGCGGCGTTACCTGCTGCCTGGCAAAGGGGAGGCATTCATCGCGCTGGTCGCGTCGATCAGCCTGGTGGCGGTGATGCTGGGTGTCGCTGCGCTCGTCATCGTGATGAGCGTGATGAACGGCTTTCGCGCCGAGCTGTTCGACAAGGTGGTGGGGCTGAACGGCCATGCGGTGGTGCAGGGCTATGGCGGGCGGCTGCCCAACTGGCGCGAGATCTTGGCCGAGGCCCAAAAGACGCCTGGCGTCACCGAAGCGCTGCCGCTGATCGAGCAGCCGCTGATGGCCAGCTATGAGGGCCGCGTCGAAGGCGTGCTCGCGCGCGGCATGCGGGTGGAGGATATCCGCAGCAACGCCGTGCTGAAGGGCAAGGTGGTCGATGGCGACCTGAAGGCGCTCACTCCCGGCAGCGACAATGTCGCGATCGGCGCCCGGCTGGCCGACATGCTGGGCGCGCGCGTCGGCAGCTCGATTAGCCTGATCAGCCCGCAAGGCCAGTCGACCGTGTTCGGCACGGTGCCGCGGATCGTCAGCTACCGGGTGGCGGCGATCTTCGAAGTCGGCGTCTACGATTATGACAAGGCGTTCGTCGTCATGCCGCTGGAGGATGCGCAGACCTTGCTGATGCTGGGCGATGCGGTGGCGATGATCACGGTGCAGACGACCGATGCTGACCGCGTGGGTGAAATCCTGCGGCCGCTGCTGCCGGTGATCGGCAATCGGGGCCTCTTGACCGATTGGCGGCAGATGAACGCGACCATCTTTGAGGCGCTGCAGGTGGAGCGCATCGCGATGTTCGTCGTGCTGTCGATCATCGTGCTGGTCGCCGTGTTCAACATCCTGTCGTCGCTGATCATGCTGGTGCGGGCCAAGACGCGCGACATCGCCATCCTGCGCACCATGGGCGCGACGCGGGCCGGGCTGATCAAGGTGTTCGTGACGATCGGCACGCTGATCGGCACCGTCGGCACCGTGGCCGGACTGATCCTGGGGGCGGTGTTCCTCTTCTACCGCCAGTCGGTGGTGAACTTCGTTCAGCTGGTGACGGGGCAGAATCTGTGGGACCCGTCGATCCGCTTCCTGACCGAGCTGCCGGCCAAGACCGATCCGTTCGAAGTGCTCGCGATCGTGCTGATGGCGCTGGTGCTGAGCTTCCTTGCGACGCTGTATCCGGCGTTCAAGGCGGCGAGCACGGACCCGGTGCAGGTGCTGCGCTATGAGTGAGCTAATCTTCCCTCTCCCAAGGGGAGATGGCGACTCGCGCCTGCGGCGCGAGCGGGGTGAGGGGACCGGCGCTCTGTTTCTCAAGCTCCGGGGCCCCTCACCCGGACGCGCTATGCGCGTCTCGACCTCTCCCGATGGGAGAGGTGTGTGATGGAGCCGGTCCTCTCGACATCGAGCCTGACCCGCGACTTCCGCCAAGGCGAGGAGACGATCCACGTCTTGCGCGGCGTCGATCTGAGCGTCGCGCCGGGCGAGATCGTCGCGCTGCTGGGGCCGAGCGGGTCGGGCAAGTCGACCTTGCTGCAGGCGGTCGGGCTGCTGGAAGGCGGCTTTGGCGGCTCGATCCGTATTGCCGGCGAGGAAGTGTCGAAGCTCGACAATGACCGGCGGACGCAGGTGCGTCGGGACCGAATCGGCTTCGTGTATCAGTTCCACCATCTGCTGCCGGACTTCAGCGCGGCCGAGAATGTCGTGCTGCCCCAACTGATCCGCGATGTGGCGCCCGGCGCGGCGCAGGACCGAGCTGAAGCACTACTCGGAGCGCTGGGGCTCGGCCACCGGCTGACCCACAGGCCAAGCCAGCTCTCCGGCGGCGAGCAGCAGCGAGTCGCGGTGGCGCGCGCGCTCGCTAACCAGCCAGCTTTGGTGCTGGCCGACGAGCCGACCGGCAATCTCGACGAGGCGACCGCCGACAAGGTGTTCGACGAATTCCTCCGGCTGGTGCGCGGCGAAGGCTCGGCCGCGTTGGTGGCGACGCACAACGAGCGGCTGGCCAAGCGCATGGACCGGGTGCTGCGGCTGCACGACGGGCGGCTGGAATAGGGAAAGGATTGGGCGCGTGCGCGTTTGCCGCGCCATGCGTGCCCTCACCCTGATCCTCATCGCCGCGCTTTTCGCGAGCGGCTGCAAGAAGCTCGAGACCAAGGCCGGACAGGACGCCAAAGCAGAGCGTACGGCCGCCGACGACAGGCGGGTGCGCCAGGCCTGCGCGTCCCAGGCGAGCTATGAGCGGCTGAAGGCGCTGGCGTTCGAAAAGGCGGGCGAGGTCCGCGCCGGCCGGACCGAGATGCTCGAGCAGCTTCGCGCCGCCACTGTCGTCCGGATGGAGGATCCGGTGGTGAAGAGCCGCGACGACGCGCTCAACGTCACTGTCTGCAAGGGGCGGATGGTGATCGACTTGCCGCCGGGTGCCGAGGACGCGTTCAATGGCGAGCGGCGGCTGGTTGCCGATGTCGAGTTCGCGGCGCAAACGGCCGCCGACGGCAGCGGCATGGTCTATCAGCTCGATGGCGCCGAGCCGATCATCTATCGGCTGGCCGCAATCGACATGAAAGGCGGAAAGCCGCTTCCGGTCCCGACCGAAACGCCAGAAGCGCAGATTGCCGAAGCCCCGCAGCCGCCGCCGACCGTGCTGCTGCCGCCTGAGCCGAGGTCGACGCCCCGTCCCGCTCCCGCTCGCCCGGCGCCGAAACGTTCGGAAAGGCCGCAGATCGTAGAAGAGGAGCGGCCCCGGCCCGCCCTTGCCCGGCCGAGTTTCAATTGCCGCTATGCCCGCACCCGCACGGAGCAGATGGTCTGCGGCGACGAGCGGCTGGCGGCGCGCGACCGGGAGATGGCATCGCTCTATTATAGCGCTGTCGCCAATGCCGATCCGGAGACGCGCGCGGTCCTGCGCCGCTCCCGCGACCGGTTCCTCGCCCGAAGAGAGCGTTGCGGCGGCCCCGGCTGCGTGGCGCGCGCCTATGAGGATAGGGTGGACGAGATCGACCGGATCATGTCCGGCGAGTGACTTGACCTGAGGCACGAAGCCGCGTTCCATAAGGCAGCAGGGGGAGCGGGAGAGTGGCTGATGTTGCGCCGTGCCTGTTCGTTGCTCGTACTGACTTCGCTGATCGCTTCGTGCGGAGGCAGCGATGCCCAGCCGCAGCCCGCGCCGCCGCCGGCCAATGCGCCGCCGGTCTTTACCTCCGCCGCAACCGCGAACGTGACCTCAGGCGCGAGCGGCACCGTCTATAACGCGCAGGCGACCGATCCGAACAATGATCCGCTGAGCTATTCCATCTCGGGCGGAGCCGACCAAGCGCTGCTCCAGGTGAGAGCCGGCGGCGCGCTTTCGTTCAAGACGCCGCCCAACGCCGGCACCCCGACCGACCAGGATGGCAATAATGTCTATCTGGTGCAGCTCCGGGTCAGCGACGGCCAGGCGGCGGCAACGCTGGACCTGGCGCTGACTGTGGTGGCGACCGCCACCGGCTTTCGCGTGCGCCGGGTGGCGACCGGCTTCAATCAGCCGGTGTTCCTGGCCGCCTTGCCGGGAAGCGATCGGGTTTTCGTGGTGGAGCGGGGCGGGCTGATCCGCTTGCTCGATCCCGCCACCGGCGCCGTCGCCGCCACGCCGTTCCTGGACGTGCGCAACCAGATCTCGACCGATGGCGAGCGCGGGCTGCTCGGCTTTGCGACCGCACTCAACTACCAGACAAGCGGCGCCTTTTTCGTATTCCTGACCAATCCGCAGGGCACGATCGAAATCCGCCGCTATCTGCGCAGCGCGGGCAATCCCGATGTGGCAGACGCCAGCAGCGGCGACGTGATCCTCGCCATTCCGCACCCCGGCTTCTCCAACCATAATGGCGGCTGGATCGGGATCGGGCCGGATAGCCTGCTCTATATTGCCACCGGCGATGGCGGCGGCGGCGGCGATCCGGACAACAACGCCCAGAACCCGAACAGCTTGCTCGGCAAGATCCTGCGCATCGATCCTGCCGGCGACGACTTCCCGGCCGATCCGAACCGCGACTATCGCATTCCGGCGGCCAACCCGTTCGCCGGCGGCGGCGGGGCGCGCGAAGTGATCGCGCTTGGCCTGCGGAATCCGTTCCGCGCCAGCTTCGACGAAGCCGCGCTCTACATCGGGGATGTCGGGCAGAATGCGGTCGAAGAAATCGACCTGATGAGCATCGACGGGTTCGATACCCTGCCGGTCAACTTCGGCTGGCCGATCCTGGAAGGCACCCGCGCTTTTCGCGGCGGCAGCAGCGCGGGCCTGAGGCCGCCGGTCGCCGAATACAGCCACGGCACCGGGACGCTCAACGGAAATACGGTGACGGGCGGCGTGGTCTATCGCGGACCTATTGCGAGCCTGCGCGGCAGTTATGTTTTCGCCGATTTCATCCGGCCCCGGGTCTGGTCGGTGCCGCGGATGGCCTTCTCGTTCGATGCGACTCTGCAGGCGAGCGCATTCACCGACCGGCTGCAGAGCTTCGCGCCCAACGCAGGTGCCTACAACAACATCGTCAGCTTCGGCACCGACCGCAATCAGAACCTCTTCATCATCGACTTCGACGGCGACATTTTCGTTCTCGAGCAGGCGCCTTGAGGATCAAGGGTTGGCGCTGAAAAGCCACGCGCTGATCCTGTCGGCGTCAGAGCTTGTCTTCAGCCGGATCGTCACCTCGCCAGCTGCAGTCAGCCGCGTTTCGTCGAAGCGCCGTTCGGCCTCGATGCTTAGTGACGGTTGTTTCGCCAAGGCGGGTCCGCGAAGGTAGAAGAGGATGTCGCCTCGATTGACGATCAGACCATAGGGAGCTTCGGCGCCCCGCAGGAAGTGGACCGATCGCTTGGACCCACGGCGGCTCGGCTTTGTTCGTAAGCCTGCCCTTTCTCCTGCCACCAGTAGCTTAAGATAGCTCTCTCGAACTGCTGGCGAGTTGCTGTTCTCAAGGTTCATTAAATGAAACTTCGCATCGTCTTCGTCATCGAACGTCGCAGGAAATGCGGAGCGCTCCGCGTCCGACAAGCTTTGCGGCCCCTTCGCGCGAGCGAAATCTTCCTCAGTCCATTCCGGATTGTCCGCATCAAAGGCGATCTTCGAAGCCGGCATAACGGCGGAACTCCTTTTCATGAGCCCGGCGCAGACTGATCGCCCGGACGGACTCGCCTCTTACAACATAGGCGAGACAATGCGGCTTTCCACCAATCAAGCCATAGGCGCGGTAACGCAGCTCCGCGAAGCGCTCATCGGCAACCCTGGCGAGAATCTGCAGGTCACCCGCACGAGCTAACGAGATGCCGTGCTTCTCGACATTGCTTCTGTCCTTGTCAGGATCGAATTCGAGCGGCACGCTTGATGGTGGAACCACGTGGGAGGTCCGTCAACATGCCGAGCGTTCTCGATTTCGAGGTGAGGAAGCCGGGCGGCGCGACGGAGCCGCTTGCCGAACATGCCGGCAAGGTGATGCTGGTCGTCAATGTCGCCAGCAAATGCGGGTTCACGCCGCAATATGCCGGGCTGGAGGCGATCTACCGGAAATATAAGGACCGTGGCTTCGAGGTGCTCGGCTTTCCCTGCAACCAGTTCGGCAACCAGGAGCCGGGCGACGCGCAGGAGATCGCGAATTTCTGTTCGACCACTTACGACGTGACCTTTCCTGTCTTCGCGAAGATCCACGTCAATGGACCGCAGGCCGATCCCTTCTTCGAGCAGCTGAAGAAGGCCGCACCGGGCCTGATGGGGCTAACATCGATCAAGTGGAACTTCACCAAGTTTCTCATCGACCGCAAGGGCAAGGTCGTGCGCCGCTATGCACCGACCACCCGGCCCGAAGATATAGCCCGGGATATAGAAGCATTACTGTAGGTTAGGCGAATGTATTCTGTTTGCGTCGAATCCTGAACAGCCGCGTTATGGCGGCAGGATCAACGGAAACGAGGTTTACCGATGGAGCTCTGGGGCGGCCATGAATGCACCGTCAACCGGGTCGCAGATCGCTTTTGCGACCAGAACCGGCTGACCGGGCACGACGACCGCATCGAGGATCTGGAGCGCTTCGCCGAACTGGGCGTGAAGGCGCTCCGTTACCCCGTGCTGTGGGAACGCGTCGGCCCGGAGCGGCCCGGCGATTATGACTTCAGCTGGAGCGACACGCGGGTTGCCGAGCTGCAGCGCCTCGGCATCCGTCCGATCCTGGGGCTGCTCCACCATGGCAGCGGGCCGCATTTCACCAGCCTTGTCGATCCCGAGCTGCCGCGGCTGTTCGGCGACTATGCGCGGGCGGTCGCCGAGCGCTATCCGCTTGTGGAGGATTGGACGCCGGTCAACGAGCCGCTAACGACCGCGCGCTTCGCCGGACTCTACGGCCATTGGTATCCGCACGGCCGCGACGAGACGACGTTCCTGGCCTGCCTAGTCACCGAGATCGAGGCGACCATCGCTGCAATGAAGGCGGTGCGCACGGTTAACCCGCATGCCCGGCTGATCCAGACCGACGATCTGGGCGATAATTACGGCACGCCGCGGATGAAGCGGCTGGTCGAGCATTACAACGCCCGCCGCTGGCTGGGCTGGGACCTGCTGACCGGAAGTGTGGACGAGACGCATTATTACTGGCGCTGGATCGCTAAGGCCGGCCTGGCCGACCGTGTGAAGGCGATCTGTGCCGAGCCGTGCCCGCCGGACATCATCGGCGTGAACCATTATGTGACCAGCGATCGGTTCATCGATCATCGCGTGCGCCGCTACCCGGACCTGAAGCGTCCCCAGATCGGCTTTCACGACTTCACTGCGGCGCGGATCATGGAGCCGCCGCCGCCGGGACTCGAATCGGTGATGCGCCAGACGTGGGATCGCTACGGCATTCCGCTGGCGGTCACCGAAAGCCATCTCGGCTGCACGCGCGAGGAGCAGATGCGCTGGCTCGCCGAGGGCTGGAACACCTGCCTCAAGCTGAAGGAGGAGGGCGTCGATGTGCGGGCGCTCACCGCCTGGGCTCTGCTCGGCAATTATGACTGGTGCAGCCTGCTGACGGTCCAGAAGAACCATTATGAAGGCGGACCCTTCGACGTGCGGACCGGCTCGCCGCGACCGACGGCGCTGACCCGCGTGCTCAAGTCGTTCGGCGGCGATGCCGAGGCTGGCGAATGGCTGGAGAAGCATCCGGCGATGGGGCGCCCTGGCTGGTGGCGGCGCGACATCCGGCTGGAGCATCCGCCCTATGTCTCGACCAAGCGGCAGGGGGAAAAGATGCAAGAACGCGCCGGGCCACCGATCCTGATCACCGGGGCGAGCGGCACGCTGGGGCAGGCACTGGCTCGGGCGTGCGAGTTGCGCGGGCTCGATTATGTGCTGACCGCCCGCACTGCGTGCGCGATCGACGATCCGGCTTCCATTCGCGCCGCCATCGATGCGCATCAGCCCTGGGCGGTGATCAACGCCGCCGGTTGGGTGCGCGTCGACGATGCCGAGGGCGAGCGGGAGGCCTGTTTCCGCGCCAACGCTGACGGCGCCGCACTGATGGCCGAAGCCTGCGCCGAGCGCGGTCTCAAATATTCGGTCTTCTCGTCGGACCTGGTCTTCGACGGGGCGAAGAACGATGCCTATCTGGAGAACGATGCGCCCAAGCCGCTGAACGTATATGGCGCCTCCAAGGCGTCTGCCGAGGAGCGCGTGCTGAAGGCACTGCCCGAGGCGCTGGTGATCCGCACCGCCGCCTTCTTCTCACCGTTCGACGCGCATAATTTCGCGATCTGGGTCGAACGGGAACTGCGCGAAGGGCGGCCGGTGCAGGCGGCCGAAGGCTTTGTGGTGACGCCGACCTTCGTGCCGGACCTCGTCCATGCCAGCCTCGACCTGCTGATCGACGAGGAACAGGGCATCTGGCACCTGACCAATCAGGAACCGGTCAGCTGGTTCGATTTCGGCCGCCGTGTCGCCGAGACGATGGACCTGGACCCGCGCCTAGTGCGGCCGGCGCGGCCTTCGGAACTGGGCTGGCGGGCGAGGCGGCCGGCCTATGTGCCGCTTGGGTCCAAATATGGGCAGCTGTTGCCGAAATTCGATGATGCGCTGGCGCGGCACAAGGCGCGGAGGAAGGCGGAGGCGGCCGCCTAAGTCGTCTTTGCGAGGAGCGCAGCGACGAAGCAATCCATGTGGCAGCCCCTGGATTGCTTCGCTGCGCTCGCAATGACGGGCGGGGAATACGGGGATAAGTCCCCGTCAGCCTTTCCGAATCCGGCGCCGGCCCCCATACACACCGACATGCCGCACGCGCCGTTCGTTCCCTTACGCATCTTTTCGTCGTTCACGATGCTGGAAGGCGCGCTCGACCCGAAGGACATCGTCAAATACGCCAAGCGCCACGGCTTTCCGGCCGCCGCGCTGACCGACCGCAACGGGCTGTACGCGGCCATGGCGTTTTCCGATGCGGCGATGAAGGCGGGTGTGCAGCCGATCATCGGCACGATGCTGGGCGTCGCCCGCCCGCGCGAGGACGGCGCGCCGGTGCTCGATTGGCTGGCCCTCTACGCGCAGGACGAGACCGGCTATCGCAATCTGTGCGAATTGGTCTCGGCCGCGCATCTGGACCGGCCGCTGGAGCAGGACCCGCATGTGCCCTTCGCCGCGTTGACCGGCAAGACGGACGGGCTGATCTGCCTGACCGCAGGGGCCGAGGGCGCGGTCGCGCGGCTGTTTGCCGAGGAGCAGGCGGCGGCGGCTATCGACTATGTCGACCGGCTGGAGATGCTGTTCCCAGGCCGCCTCTATGTCGAGCTGTCGCGGCGGATGAACGAGGTCGAGGCGCGGGCCGAAAAGCATCTGATCGACCTGGCCTATGCGCACGAACTGCCGCTGGTCGCGACCAATCCCTGCTGCTTCGGCGACGAGCATTTCCACGCCGCGCACGACGCGATGCTGTGCATCGCCTCCTCGTCCTACATCGACAGCGACGACAGGCAGAAGAGCTCGCCCGACGCCTGGATGAAGCCGCTGCCGGAGATGCAGAAGCTGTTCGAGGATCTGCCGGAAGCGCTCGCCAATACCTTGGTGGTGGCGCAGCGCTGCGCGGTGGCGGCGCCCCAGCGCAAGCCGATCCTGCCGAGCCTGGCGGGCGACCGCGACGCCGAGGCGGAGAAGCTGCGCCAGGATGCGCGCGCGGGGTTGGTCGAGCGCCTGTGGAAGAGCGAACAACTATCCTCCGGCTTGGCTGAGCCTGTCGAAGCCCTCCCCTTTCTTCCTGCAGCTGAGCAAGAAGGGAGGCCTTCGACAAGCTCAGGCAAGTCGGTGAAGGCGGCAGAACCCGATGTTGATGCGCTGTATGCCAGATACCCCGACTATTTCAGCCGCCTCGAGTTCGAGCTCGACGTCATCATCCAGATGGGGTTCCCCGGTTACTTCCTGATCGTCGCCGACTTCATCAAATGGGCGAAGGCGAACGGCATTCCGGTGGGGCCTGGCCGCGGATCGGGTGCGGGCTCGGTCGTCGCCTGGGCGCTGACCATCACCGATCTCGATCCGATCAAGCTGGGGCTGCTGTTCGAGCGGTTCCTGAATCCGGAACGCGTGTCGATGCCCGACTTCGACATCGACTTCTGCGAAACGCGGCGCGAGGAAGTGATCCGATACGTCCAGCAGCGCTATGGCACGGACAAGGTTGCGCAGATCATCACTTTCGGGCGGCTGAAGGCGCGGGCGGTGCTGAAGGACACCGGCCGCGTGCTGCAGATGAGCTATGGCCAGGTCGACCGGCTGGCCAAGCTGATCCCGAACCTGCCCGCCGACCCCTGGACGCTGGAGCGGTCGCTGAACGGCGTGTCGGAACTGGCAGTCGAGTATAAGAACGACGCCCAGGTGAAGCGGCTGCTCGACCTGGCGATGAAGCTCGAAGGATTTCCGCGCCACAGCTCGACCCATGCCGCGGGCGTGGTGATCGGGGACCGGCCACTTGCCGAGCTGGTGCCGATGTACCGCGATCCACGGTCCGACATGCCGGTCACCCAGTTCGACATGAAATATGTCGAGGCGGCGGGGCTGGTGAAGTTCGACTTCCTTGGCCTGAAGACGCTGTCGGTGCTGCAAAAGGCGGTCGAGATGCTCGCCAAACGCGGGCTGACGGTCGATCTCGACGCGCTCAGCTGGGACGACGAGCAGGTCTATAAGCTGCTCCAGCGCGGGGACACCGTCGGCGTGTTCCAGCTGGAATCGGAAGGCATGCGGCGCACGCTGGCGGCGGTGAAGCCGACCAATTTCGGGGACATCATCGCGCTGGTCTCGCTCTACCGGCCTGGGCCGATGGACAATATCCCGCTGTTCGGCGACCGCAAGAACGGGCGCGCGGAGGTCGCCTACCCGCACCCGCTGCTCGAGACGATCCTGGCCGAGACCTACGGCATCTTCGTCTATCAGGAACAGGTGATGCAGGCGGCGCAGATCCTCGCCGGCTATTCGCTCGGCGGCGCCGACCTGCTGCGGCGCGCAATGGGCAAGAAAATCCAGGCGGAGATGGACGCCCAACGCGCCATTTTCGTCGAGGGCTGTGCAAAGACCAACAACATCCCCGCGCCCAAGGCCAACGAGCTGTTCGACTTGATCGATAAATTCGCCGGCTATGGCTTCAACAAGTCGCACGCGGCGGCCTATGCGCTGCTCGCCTACCAGACCGCCTGGCTAAAAGCGCACCACCCGCACGAATTCTACGCGGCCTCCATGTGCTACGACATGGCGCAGACCGACAAGCTCTGCATCTTCGTGGATGATATGCGGCGCATGGAGGTGACCGTGCTGCCGCCGGACGTGAATGCGTCCGAGGCGGAGTTCACAGTGGAGGAGCGCGAGGGGCTGGCCGTGCGCTACGCGCTGGGCGCGCTCAAGAATGTCGGCGAGCGGGCGATGGAGCAGCTGGTCGAGGAGCGCCGCATGGGCGGCGCGTTCAAGAGCCTGGACGATTTCGCCAATCGGGTGGACCCCAAGCTGCTCAACCGGCGGCAGATGGAGAGTCTGGCGGGCGCCGGCGCGTTCGACGGTATCGCTCCGGAGCGAGCCGGCGTGTTCGCGGTCGCCGAGACGATCCTGGCCGTCGCCTCGTCAGCCGAGCAGAACCGGACCAGCGGGCAGGGTGGCCTGTTCGGCGGCACGGAGACCAGCATCGCCGCGATCAAGCTGCCCAAGGACAAGAGCTGGTCCCTGGCCGAGCGGATGACGCAGGAGAAGGAAGCGTTCGGCTTCTATTTCTCCGCCCACCCGATCGACTGCTACCGGCATCTGGCGGAGGCCCATGGCGCCAAGAGCTATGGCGCGCTGTGCGGCGCCAGCATCGGCGAGGAGCGGGTGCCGGGCACCATGGCAGGGCTGGTGGAGGATGTGCGCTGGCGAACCTCCGCCAAGGGACGTCGCTATCTGCTCGCCACCTGTTCGGACGCCACCGGGCAATTCGTCGCCAGCTGCTTCGACGACCTTGCCGCCAAGGATCTGGAGGAAGCGGCGCGGGTCGGCGGCTGCGGTTTGCTGTCGGTCGAACTCGACAAACGCGCGGGCGAGGAGACGCCGCGCGTGACGATCCGATCGATCCGCCCGTTCGAAAGCCTGTCGGCGAGCACAAGGCTGGAGCTGCACGTGGAGCTGGACGACCCCGCCGCGGTCGCGCTGCTCGCCGAGCTGATGCGCGACTCGCGGGGCGGCCGCGGCGAGTTGCGGCTGCGTGCCCGCACCGAGGCGGGCGAGGCCGATGTCCGCCTGAGCCGCGACCTGCGGCTGGATGCGGAGCTGGCGGCGCGGATCGAGCGGCTGCCGGGGGTGGTGTCGGTTTCGCTGAAGGCGGCGGAACTGCCGAAACTGGCTTTGGTCAGCTAGTCGCTCAGCGTCGGTCGCGCTGAAAGGACCACAATCTTGAGCGTCCGCTTCCGACCATAGCGGACAGCCGGCGGCCGCGGAACTGTCAGGCTCGATCAGCGATGCACGGGCAGCCGCACCACTTAGTGGCGCAGCTGCCCGCCTTTTCACATCGGCGAGATGCCCTCGTTTAATTCCGATATTGAAGGGCCCTCCTGTGACGCATCGATTATTTGCTCCGCCTGCGCGGCGTCCGAAGACGAACCGCGTTCAAGAAGCACGTCCGCTCCAATGGCACCGCCGTAGGAGAGCATCAGGGAAGCCGCGAGACTTAGCAGCACGCCCATCATGCCCTCCCCAAAAGCATTGGAAGGGCGCAGACGAGCGCCAGCGGCAAGAACAGCAGAACCAAGAACCAGATCGTGTGTGTCAGTGTTGATCCAAAGCTGTCCGGGTTAGACCGGCGGATGTCGGAGAGCTTGGCCGTGAAGCGCTCGTCCCCGCACACCATTCCCACGTCAAACTGTTTTCCTGAGCGCAGGAACGAGACGATCTCCTGCAGCTCATCCGCCCTGATGTTGGGGTAGGACATAAGAAGCTTCTCGATGCGCTCACGGCGCCTCGGATCTTGAAACGCAGGGTCGACTGGGACGACAACACGCACGTCGCGTGCCTCGCCAGTGGCAAGTGTAGCCATGGTAACCTCGATGTGACCGGCTTAGCCGGTGTTTCGCCAATGAGATGGAGGAACGACCTTAGGTCGACTGCTCAGGCGAAAGGCGGACCGCGCGCGTCATAGCTCGATAAACCCCGCGTGTTCCGGAAACCCAAGTGAAGAGCAAGCCTGGACGGACTGCCCGCCTGTGCGATCCAAACAGGCGCACTCGACCGCAGCCATTGCGGGTCATCACCTGAACCCGCGTCATCGTGTCGTTCGCTACCGCTAGGCTCTTCAATCGCAGAGTCGAGCGGCAATGCGACTTCTGCAGAGCCGCGTGCGATCTGTGGAGTTCCGGCAATTGCGAGGCTAGGAACCGCCAGCTGAACAGCAAGGGACGATAGCCACGCGAGGAAGATGAGCAGCGCTCTTCCCGGCTCGCGGGGTGGTGTTTCCTTGCAGGTCAACATCTGGGGCATGTAGCGCCTTTACTGTCGTCGCGCCACTGTCCGGAAATTACGCCTGCAACGTCCGCTTTCCACCCATTGCGGACATCCGGCGAGCGGCTCTTAGCTGTAACCAGCTCCTAAGTACCTAGCCCCGCGTCCAGCCGCAGCGGCCGTTCAGGGTGTTGCGCTTCTTGTCCCAGCATTGGTCGGCGAGCGGCGGCATGATCGGCGTATAAGGTGGAATCCAGAAGCTGAATTGCTGTTCGCCGGACAGCACCAGGCTCTTGCGCAGTTCGGCCATGCGGCGCTCGGCAACCTGGTGGAGCTGGCCCTTGGGCGCGAAGATCGCTTCGCGGCCGATAGAGCCTGCGGTCTCGCAGAAAGTCAGCTGGCCGAGCACGGTCGAGAAGCTGGAGTAAGTGCGCGTGCCATATTGGTCGAGCTTGGTCTGGCCCGCCTTTTTGTCGGTGCGCGTGAAATAGCCGGTGAGCGTCTGATAGGCCTGGGCCAGCTCCGACCGGTGGTTGTCGAGCATCGCATTATACTGGTTGCGGGTGAGCAGCGTCGGCTCGAACTGGCACTGGAGCGCGGCGACGTTCAGGCCCGCGCGCAGGTTCCAGAGCAAAGCGGCGCGCAATTCGGCTGGGGTCGCGCCGGTGAGCGGGCCGGTGATCACACCCGGCTCGGCGCCGGTGACGGGCGCGCCGCGCAGGTCCGGCGCCTTCCAGAACAGGGCGGCCGCGGCCGCGCCGGGCATCGAAACCAGCGCGGCGCAGGCTGCAAGAACGCGATAAAATCGTGATGGCATCGAAACAAATCTCCGGGCGGATAATCACCCTAGACGTTTTCCCCTGCCGGACAAAGTGTTAGCGGTTTTCCAGTCGCCGTAAAGACGGGGCGTCCTATCGCCAAAGAAGAAGGGCCGCCCGGTCGCCCGGACGGCCCTTCCAAAATCCGATAACGGACCTGATTACATGCCGTTCGACATGTTGTTGCCGGCCATGTTGCCCGACATGTTGCCGCCCATCGCGTTCGCGTCGGTGGCGTTCATGGCGTTCATGTCGTTCGCCATGGTGCCGGTGCCGTTGGCAGCGTCGACCGCAGTCATGTTGTCGGTCGTGGTGTTCATGTCGGTGGCGTTCATCTCGGTGACGTTGGTCGTCTCCGTGGTGTTCGCCTCTTCCTTGCCGCCGCAGGCCGAAACCATGAGGGCAGCGCCGGCGATCATCGAGCCGGTCAGTACTTTCGCGAGAAGGTCACGCATTCGAAACTCCCTTATATGTTCGATTTGGCCGGCTCGGTGGCCCTCCGTTAGCCAAATCGCGCCCGTTCTTAGACACAAAAGCTTCACCCCTCAAGAGTTGTTCTTTCAGCCCTTGTTCAGGCTCATCAAAAACTCAGGCGCAGTGAAGCACAGCGCGTCGTCCAGCGTTTGGAACGACGCTTTGTTCCCGATCGAAGCCAGGCTTGCGACGGAATATTCGCTGATACCGCAAGGGATTATTCCAGAAAAGTGATCCAGATCAGGATCGACGTTGATCGAGAAGCCGTGCAGCGTCACCCAGCGGCGGACGCGCACGCCGATCGCGCCGATCTTCGCTTCCCCGGCCGGCGTGTCCACCCAGATGCCGATGCGGCCCTCGACTGCACGCGCGACGACTCCGAGCTGGCCGAGCGCGGCGATCACCCAGCGCTCCAGCTCGTGCACGAAGCAGCGGACGTCGCGGCCTCTTTTGTCGAGATCGAGCTGGACATAGCCAACCCGCTGGCCGGGCCCATGATAAGTGTAGCGCCCGCCGCGGCCGGAGCGGTGCACGGGAAAGCGCGGATCGAGCAGTTCGGCCGGATCGGCGCTGGTGCCGGCGGTGTAGAGCGGGGCGTGCTCGACCAGCCAGATGCGTTCGGCCGCCGCGCCGGCGCGAATGGCAGCGGCGCGCGCCTCCATGTCGGCGACGGCCGCTTCATAGCCGGTGAGGCCGGGCGCGACCGTCCATTCGACGCCGTCGATCATGGCCGCGCCTATCGCGGACCCTCGCATCGGGCGCAACCGCCGCTATAAGCGCGGCGATGCAGCAGCAAATCCTGAAGATCGATGGCGGTCAGGCCTGGGCGGACGCCATGCATTTGCTGAGAGGGCAGCGCGAGATCCTGCTGACGGTGACTGGCTTCTTCCTGCTGCTGCCGTCCTTGCTGCTCTATGCCTTGCGCCCGTTCACGCCGTCGGGCGAGCAGGTGAGCCTGCTGCAGCAATATGTGCAATGGGCGACGGTAAACCTGCACTGGATCATGCTGACCGGCGTGCTGGCAGGGCTGGGCCGGCTCGCGATCCTGATCCTGCTGCTCGGTCCCGGCCGTCCGAGCGTTCGCGAGGCGCTGGCGGCTGGCGCCCGGCTGCTGATCCTGTTTCTCGCCATGGTGCTGCTCATCCGGCTGATGCTGTTCGGCGCCTCGATGCTGTTCGTGGTGCCGGCCCTTTATGTGTTCGGACGCGTGTTCCTGGCCGAAGCGGCGTTCGTTGCCGAGCGGGCGCATAATCCCGCTGCCGGGATCGCGCGGAGTTTCGAAGCGACGCGCGGCAATGGCTGGCGCATCTTCTTCGTCGCCTTCCTAGTCTATCTGGGCGTGCTGATCCTGCGCGGGGCGGTCGGCTATGTGGTGGGCGTGCTGGCGGCGCTGAGCGGAGTGCAGGGGCTGGGCCGGTTCGCCAATGCCTTTGTGGACGCCATAGCCGATGCCGGGCTGGGCCTGATCCTGACGCTGATCGCGGTCTGCATCTGGCGCCGCCTAGCGGAGCAGAGGGACGTGCGGAGCGGCGCTTTCGGGTAAGTGGCCGAGCAGGCGAGGATCGGGAAAGATCTCGACGTCGCGCTCGACCGCGTCGAAGCCCTGCGCGCGGTAGAAATTGAGGGCGGACGGGTGATCGAGCGTGCAAGTATGCACCCACACCAGCTCGATCTCGGGACGCCAGGCGAGCGCGAGGGCATGCGCCATCAGCCAGCGGCCATGGCCGCGCCCGGCAAGCTCCGGCACCAGGCCGAAAAAGGCGAGCTCGCATTCGGGCGGCTTGCGGAAGTTGAGCTCCAGCATGCCGATCTCCACCCCGGCGCGGTCCTCCACGGCAAAGACCTCCACGCCGGGATCGGCGAGGATGGCCGCCAGCTGGTCGTCGGGCATGATCAGCCGCGTGAACCATAGCCATGGCTCGCCGATGCGGCGAAACAGCGCCCGGTAGCGGCCAAGCTCCGGCTGCGGCCATCGCACGAGACGGAGGTCCGAAGGGGGAAATGGCCGCGGGCGGGGACGCTCGCGCATCTCCAGCGAAGTGACGATGGTTGCGACCTCTCCCGGCCGCACCGGCCCGGCGACGGCCTCAGCGGCCGACATAGGCCTTGCACTCCATCTCGACCTTGGCGCCGAGCGCCAAGCCGTCCGCACCGAGCGCGCTACGGGCGGGCAGCTTGCCGGCCGGGAAATGCGGCACATAGACGCTGTTGAAGGCGGGCCAGTCGGCCATGTCGTCGAGCATGACGATGCAGTGGAACACGTCGCCCCAGCCGAGCCCCCGCTTCTTCAGCGTCGCGGCGATGTTGCTCATCATCTGGCGGCTCTGTGCCTCGATGCCGTCCGGCAGCGTGCCGTCGTCGCGAAGGCCGATCTGGCCTGAGAGATAAAGGACATCGCCAACCTGCACCGCTTCGGAAAAGGGGCGGGGCGAGTCGCCGCGTGCGGGGGCTGGGAAGTAGGTGGGCGCGGCAAGTGCGAGCATGATGGCAAACATGTGAACTCTCCTTCGTTACCCCGGGCTTGAGCCGGGGTCCCGCTGATCTTCGTGCCTAAGAAGGGAGAAGCGGGACCCCGGGTCAAGCCCGGGGTGACGAAAGGGAGGATGACTGGCGTTCGAGCCAGCGGCGTTCCGCTTCCGGCAGATCGAGGACCAACAGAGCGGCGTATGCGGCGCTCGCCTCCGCCTCGCTACCGGCGCGGCGGAGCAGGTCGGCACGGGCGGCGAGATAGGGCGGGAAGCGGCCCATCCGTTCCGCGTCGAGCGCATCCAGCTCGGCCAAAGCCGCCACGCCGCCAATCACCTCGGCAAGTGCGACAGCGCGATTGACCCGCACCACCGGATCGTCGCGCAGGGCGAGAAGATCGTCATAGAGCGCGAGCACGGCGTGCCAGGGCGGCGGATCGGTCAGGCTCTTGCGGCCGCACCACTCCGCGTGGAACGCTGCCTGCAGCGTGCGCCAGGAGCACCCGGGCGGTGCCCGTGCGAGCAGCCGCCGGGCGCTTGCGATCAGCGCCTGGTCCCAGTTCAGCGGGTCCTGCTCGGACAGCGGCACCATCAGCCCTTCGGCGTCGGTCCGCGCCGGCCGCCTTGCCTCGGCAAAGCGAATGGTAGCGGCGAGCGCGAGCACGTCGGGTTCGTCGGGCACCAGCTCGGCCAGCACGCCGCTCAGCCGCAGCATTTCGGCTGCATAGCCGCCATGCGGGCCAGTTCCGGCGGCGTCGGCATGTGCCTGGGCATAGGCGATCTCGATCGTGCTCAGCACCGCCTCAAGCCGATCGCGCCAGAGGTGAGGTACGGGAAGTTCGGACGGCACCCCAGCCTCTGCGATCTTGCGCTTGGCGCGGACGAGCCGCTGGGCGAGCGTCGCTTCCGGCACCAGGAATGCGCTCGCGATCTCGGCCGTGGTCAGGCCGCAGACGATCTTCAGCGTCAGCGCGGCGCGGGCATCGGGCGCCACGGCGGGATGGCAGCAGACGAAGATCAGCCGCAGCCGTTCGTCGGGGATCAGCCCTTCGCCCATGAGTTCCTCCGGCTCCGGCGGCCGGTCGGGAGAAGGAGGTGCAAGCCGCTGCCGCACTTCGGCGCGGCGGATCAGGCCAGCGCAACCCGTTCGGCCGTGCGGTACAACCACGCGGCCGGGTCGGCCGGCACGCCCTCCGCCGGCCAATGTGACGCGGCGCGGGCACAGGCTTCGGCGAATCCCTCCTCCGCGAGATCGAGGCTGCGAAAGCGGGCCGCGAGCGCCGCCCGGATCCGCGGCCCCGCCTGCCGCGCCGCCTGATCGAGCGCCCGGCTCAATCGTCGATCAGCGGCCGCACTTCGATCGCGCCATCGCCGGCGAGCGGAACACGCTTCGCGATCTCCAGTGCCGCGTCGAGATCGGCGACGTCGACGATATAGAAGCCGCCAAGCTGCTCCCGCGCCTCGGCAAAGGGGCCGTCGTGGAAGCTCCGCCCGCCGGCGCGGGTGCGAACAATGGTCGCGGTGCGGCTGTCCTTCAGCCCCGCGCCGCCGGTCATCCGGTCGCCCAGGCTTCCCGCGAAGGCGCCATGCGCCTCGATCGCCTGTGCGAGCAGCTGCTCGTCGGCATATTGCGCCTCGTCCTCATAGATCAGCAGCATGTATTTCATCGATTGCCCCCCGTTTTGCAGTGAGCATCAGGAAGACGCGCGGCCCCATGCAAATTCGACACGCCGCCGCTCGAAAAAAGCGGATCAAGGTGAGCGGCGGTTAAGCATTAATCGTGCCCCCGCTTAAGAGTCCTTCAACCGTCGCGGGGCTAGCGAGGGGGCGGCCAAGAGCAGGCTTGCTAAGTAGAGTATGGAGACCCCGATGCAGTTCGTCCGCAAGATCATCCGCGAGAGCAAGGGCGCCACCGCGATCGAGTATGGCCTGATCGCCGCGCTCATCGCCGTTGCCGCCATCACCGCCATGTCGTCGCTCGGCACCAAGGTGGGCACCACCTTCAACAACGTTTCGGCGAATATGAAGGTCAGCTGATCCTCTCAGCTGATTTTCCCGGGAACGGGGGTGGACGGGCGGCGAGGCAACTCGCCGCCCGTTTTCACTCCCACATGGCTTCCGGCGGCAGGCTCATCAGGATGGCGTCGATGTTGCCGCCGGTCTTGAGGCCGAACAAAGTGCCGCGGTCATAGACCAGGTTGAACTCGGCATAGCGGCCGCGCCAGACCAACTGGGCGCGCTTGTCGGTCTCGGTCCAGGGCTCGTGCATGCGGCGGCGCACGATCTGCGGGTAGATGTCGAGGAACGTTTCGCCGACATCGCGGGTGAAGGCGAAGTCCGCGCCGAAGCCGGTTTCCAGGTGATCGTAGAAGATGCCGCCGACGCCGCGGTGCACCTGGCGGTGGGGGATGTAGAAATAGTCGTCGGCCCATTTCTTGAACCGCTCGTAATAGTCCGGCCCGTGCGCATCGCATGCGGCCTTGAGCCGGGCGTGGAAGTCGGCGGTGTCCTCGTCCCGGGGGAGCGGCGGGTTCAGGTCGGCGCCGCCGCCGAACCATTGTTTGGTCGTGCGCAGGAAGCGCGTGTTCATGTGCACGGCGGGGACGTGCGGATTGGCCATGTGCGCGACCAGGCTGATGCCGGTGGCGAAGAAGCGGGGATCGTCGCCGGCGCCGTGGATCGACTTGGCGAACTCCCCTTCGAAGCTGCCGCCGACGGTGGAGACGTTGACGCCGACTTTCTCGAACACCTTACCCTTCATCACCCCGCGAACGCCGCCGCCGCCGGGCGAGCCATCCGGGTCGGTGCGGTCCCAGGGCGTGTATTCGAAGCGTGCATCCGAGCCGGCTTCGCGTTCGATGCTTTCGAACTCGGCGCAGATGCGGTCGCGCAGGGATTCGAACCAGCTGCGGGCGGCGCTTTGTTGTTCGTCCAGTTCCACTTTCTTCTCCCGTCACCCCGGCCTTGAGCCGGGGTCCCGCTTCTTCTGGCTCGCAAAAAGGAAAGCGGGACCCCGGGTCAAGCCCGGGGTGACGATCAAGGAAGCTGGTTCGTCTGCCGCAGCGCCTCGTGCAGCGCGATGCCGGCCGCGACCGACACGTTCAGCGAGCGCAGTCCGGGCACGATCGGGATGCGGACGCGCAGGGCGGCGGTTTCGTGCACATGGTCCGGCGCCCCCGCGCTTTCGCTGCCCATCAGGATGATGTCGCCGGATTCGAACCGCACGTCGGAGATGGGCGCACTGCCGCTGGCCGTCATCAGCACCAGCCGCTCCGGCCGGGCGGCGCGGAAGGCGTCCCAGCCGGCATGGCGGGTGATCGCGACCGCGTCATAATAGTCCATTGCCGAGCGGCGCACGCGCTTGTCGTCCCATGGAAAGCCCAGCGGCTCGATCAAATCGAGCGGCACGCCCAGGCAAGCGCAGCTGCGCAGGATCGCGCCGACATTGCCGGGGATGTCGGGCTGGAACAGGGCGAGGCGCATGGTGCGGCTTCCTGAACCGAAACAGAATATTTGCAACCGCCGCAATCGGCGCTATCAGCGCGCCAGCCGTGCCGGACCCGTCCGGACGCGGCCGCGCGAGCATGTGCGCAGGGAGCATCCGGTCCCGCCCGGCTCGCGGCCTCAAGGGTTTTCGCAAAAGGCAGATGATGGCCACAGTCGAGCATCAGCACCGCGAAGAAGCGCTGGCCGAAGAACAGGGCCAGCGCCGTCGCGACTTCATTCACATCGCTGCCGTCAGCTTCGCCGGCGTCGGCGCGGCCACCGTGGTCCTGCCGCTGATCAGCCAGATGAACCCCGCGGCCGACACGCTGGCGCTGGCGACGACCGAGGTCGATCTGAGCCAGGTCCAGCCGGGCCAGTCGATCAAGACGATCTTCCGCAAGCAGCCCTTGTTCGTGCGTCATTTGACGCCGCAGGAAGTGGCGACCGCCAATGCTGTGCCGTCGGGCGAGCTGCGCGACCCCCAGTCGCTCACCGAGCGCACCAAGGAAGGCAAGCCGCAATGGCTGGTCACCATGGGCGTGTGCACCCATCTGGGCTGCGTGCCGCTGGGCGCCGCCGAGGGCGAGAACAAGGGCGAGTATGGCGGCTATTTCTGCCCCTGCCACGGCTCGCATTACGACACCGCCGGCCGCATCCGCAAAGGCCCGGCGCCGACCAATCTCGTGGTTCCGGACTATGTGTTCCGGTCCGACACCGTCATCGAAGTGGGAGCGGCCGCATGAGCTTTCCCTGGGCAAATCATTACCAGCCGAAGCATCCGTTCATGAAGTATCTGGACGAGCGGCTGCCTTTGCCGCGGCTCGTCTATAATGCGATCGGCGGCGGCTATCCCGTCCCGCGCAACCTGAACTACTTCTGGAATTTTGGCGTGCTGTCGGGCGTGGCGCTGGTGCTGCAGATCGTCACCGGCATCGTGCTGGCGATGCACTTTTCGACCGACGGCGCGACCGCCTTCCAGTCGGTCGAGCGCATCATGCGCGACGTGAATTCGGGCTGGATGCTGCGCTACATGCACGCCAACGGCGCCAGCTTCTTCTTCATCGTCGTCTATCTGCACATCTTCCGGAACCTTTATTACGGCTCCTACAAGGCGCCGCGCGAGATGGTGTGGCTGCTGGGCCTGGTCATCTTCCTGCTGATGATGGCGACCGCCTTCATGGGCTATGTGCTCCCCTGGGGGCAGATGAGCTTCTGGGGCGCCAAGGTGATTACCGGCCTGTTCGGCGCGATCCCGTTCGTCGGCGAGCCGATCCAGGTGTGGCTGCTCGGCGGCTATGCGCCGGACAATCCTTCACTGAACCGCTTCTTCTCGCTCCACTATCTGCTGCCGTTCGTCATTGCCGGCGTGGTGATCCTAAAGATCTGGGCGCTGCACATTCCCGGCTCGTCCAACCCGACCGGCGTGGAAGTGAAGCAGGCGTCGGACACGGTGCCGTTCCATCCCTATTACACCGCCAAGGACGGGTTCGGCCTGGGCGTGTTCCTGATCCTGTTCTGCTTCATGGTATTCTTCGCGCCGAATTATCTCGGCCACCCGGATAACTATATCGAAGCGAACCCGCTCTCGACGCCCGCTTTGATCGTGCCGGAATGGTATTTCTGGCCCTTCTACGCGATCCTGCGCGCCTTCACCGTGGACTTCATCCTGCCGGCGAAGCTGTGGGGCGTGATCGCCATGTTCGGGTCGATCATCCTGCTGTTCTTCCTGACCTGGATCGACCGGTCGCCGGTGCGCTCGACCAACTATCGGCCGCTCTACAAGCCGTTCTTCTGGATCCTGATGCTGGACATCGCGGTGCTCGGCTATTGCGGCGGCGCCCACGCGGAAGAGCCGTATATCATGATCTCGCAGCTCGCGACGCTGTACTATTTCGCGCACTTCCTGATCATCCTGCCGATCGTCTCGGCGATCGAGAAGCCGCTGCCGCTGCCCAACTCGATCAGCGAGTCGGTGCTGCACGGTGAGGAAAAGGAATCGGCCCCGCTGGGTGCGGGCGGCACGCTGGGTACGCCCCAGCCGGCCGAATAAGGAAGACGAGAGAATGGCTCGATTGATTGCATTCCTGGTAGGCTGCGGCTTCGTCCTGGTCCTGCTCGTCTCGGTCATCACCGGTGCCGCCGCCTTCATCCGCGACGGCAAGCCCGAGACGGTGGAGCATGCCTTCCACCTTCACCCCAAGGACGCGCACGTTCAGGGCCGCAGCCCCTTCACCACTTTCGACCGGCGGCAGCTGCAGCGCGGCTTCCAGGTCTATAAGGAAGTGTGCGCGGGCTGCCATTCGCTGAAATACGTCGCGTTCCGCAACCTGGCCGACCTTGGCTATAGCGAAGCCGAAGTGAAGGCGATCGCCGATCAATGGGCGATTCAGACCCCGTCGGTGAACCCGGACACGGGCGAAGCGTCGACCCGCAAGAACCTGCCTTCGGACCGCTTCCCTTCGCCCTATCCGAACGAAGTGGCGGCGCGCGCGGCGAACAACAATGCACTGCCGCCCGACCTGTCGCTGATCACCAAGGCGCGGCACGAAGGCACGGATTATACCTATTCACTGCTGACCGGTTATCGCGATGCCGCGAAGTACAAGAACGAAAAGGGTGAGGCGCTGCCGGCCGCGAACCGGCCGGGCCAGGGGCTGTATTTCAACCCCTATTTCCCGAACTTGAACATCGCCATGCCGCCGCCGATCGTCAGCGACGGGCAGGTCACATATGCCGACGGCACCAAGCCGACCGTCGACCAGATGTCCAAGGACGTGTCGGCGTTCCTGACCTGGACGGCCGAACCGAACATGGAGAAGCGGCACCGGACGGGTTTCGCAGTGCTGATCTTCCTGCTCGTCTTCACCGCGCTCGCTTACATGTCGTACCAGAATATCTGGGCGAGCAAGAAGGGCGCGCTGGCGCGGGGGTGATGCCCCTCCGGGGAAGTAGATGGACCTGAAATCCCTCGTCCGCACGATTCCGGACTTTCCCAAGCCGGGCATCCAGTTCCGCGACATCACGACGCTGCTGATCGACGGTGCCGGTTTCGCCACCACGGTCGATCAGCTGGTCGAGCTCGCCCGGCCCTATGGCGCCGATCTGATCGCAGGCATCGAAGCACGGGGCTTCATATTTTCAGGGCCGGTGGCGCGGGCGCTGGGCGCCGGGCTGTTGCCGGTGCGCAAGCCGGGCAAGCTGCCGGGGCCGCGGATCGGCGTGGACTATGCGCTCGAATATGGCACCGACCGGCTGGAGATACACGAAGGCGCCTGCGTGCCGGGCCATCGCGTGCTGCTGGTCGACGACCTGATCGCCACGGGCGGTACTGCGCTCGCGACGATCGAGCTGCTGCGCCGCGCGGGTGCCGCCATTCCATGCGCTCTGTTCGTTATCGACCTGCCCGATCTGGGCGGCGCGAAGCTGCTGCGGGAAGCGGGCGTGGAGGCGCACGCGTTGATGAGTTTTCCAGGCCATTAACCCCGATATCCACAGGCCGGGACGGTTCCGGTTAACGATCCGGCAGGAGTTGCGCGGCTAGGTCTCGGCGCGTGAGCGGGGACCGGTTTTCGTTGGTGGTGCGGCATCTGACCGTGCTTGCCGCCCTGGCGGCCGCGCTGCTCGGGATCGCCGCCCCGGCGCGGGCCGATGGACCGGTTCGGCTGGCCGAGAGCTGCCGTGTCGCGGCGCCCGCCGACCTTCCCCTGAACGCCGTCTTGGGCAAGCTGAAGCGGTGCGAGAGCCCTGCCGCGCGCCAGCACCTCGGCACGGTCTGGATCAGCTATGACCGGTTCGCGCTCTGGGTGCAGCCGGCCAAGACGTGGCGGCTGGTACTCGACAATCACCGGTCGAGCGGCGTCGACCTGTGGGTGGTGACGCGCGACGGCAAGGCGCAGCACATCCCCTATGATCCCGCCGCGCCCGACCGCGAGTGGAGCGCCGGCAATTATCTCTCGATCCTGTTCACGCCGCGGCAGGAAGTGGACCGCATCATCGTGCGGCTGCGCGACCTTGACGGCGCCAGCTATGCACGGTCGCCGCAACTGGCGCGCGCCAAGACCTTTGCCGCACTGGAGCGCAACCAGGCGGCGCTCTACGGCATGGGCGTCGGCATGCTGGCGCTCACCATATTGTTCCACCTCAGCCTGTTCTTCGCCATGCGCCGGCGCTTTCAGCTCATCTATTGCGCGCATGTCGCGCTGCTGCTCGGCTATGCGCTCTGTTATTCGGGCATCATCCGGCTGGTCGCGCCGCAGCTGACCGCGACGCATATATCCTTCGGCTTGAGCTTTACCATGGCGGCCGCCACCGCGACCGGCATCGCCTTCATCGTCGATTTCCTCGGCTCGATCACGCCGCCCTGGCTGCGGCGCTGGGCCTATGGCGCGGCCATAGCTTCGGCGCTGGCCGGAATCGCCATGCTGGTGACGCCGGCGGCGTGGAGCTATCCCATCTACCAGGCCGCCAACCTGATCGCCGTGCACGCCATTCTGCTCGCGTCGGTGATCATCGTCGGCGCGATGGTGCGGGGCCATTCCATGGCCGGCATCGTGCTGCTGGGCTGGACCCTGCCCATTTTCGTGTCACTGCTTTACCCCGCGCGGACCATGGGGCTGATCAGCGACGCGGCGATTCCCGACGGGCTGCTGATGCTCGCGACCACCATCGAATGCCTGATCCTGTCGCTGCCGGTCGCAACCCGCATCCGCTCGCTGCGGATCGAGCATGAGCGCGCGGCCGAACGGCACACTCTGCTCGAGCGGCAGGCGCATACCGATGCGCTGACCGGCCTCGCCAATCGCCGCGGCTTTGGCGAGGCGCTCGATCGCGCCGCCGTCGCCCATGCCGAGCCGTTCCAGATGGCGTTGCTGCTGATCGACATCGACCATTTCAAGCGGGTCAACGACCGCCACGGCCATGCCGCCGGCGACGCGATCCTGCGTCACGTTGCGGCGCATGTGGCGCGGGTTGCGGGGCCGGGAGCGATCGTCGGGCGCCATGGCGGCGAGGAATTCGTCGTTGCGCTGCGCGGCCATGACCTGCCGCGCGCCGCCACCATCGCCGAACGGATCCGGATCGGCATCGGCCTGACCTTCGAAACCGAGCGGGAGCTGCCGCCGGTCACGGTCAGCATCGGCGTCGCCGCTGGCGACAGTGCCGCTATGGACGCGATGCTGCTCGATGCCGATTGCGCGCTTTACCGGGCCAAAAATGAGGGCCGGAATCGCGTGATGCTGGCGGACGGTCCGCTGATCTACGCAGCGGCGGCCTGATCAGGCGGCAGCGCCGTCCTCGCTGCGGCGCGTCGTCGAACGCACCGGAATGTGGAGCACATTGGCGCGGGTGCGCACGGCTTCCTGCGAGCGGTTCATGGCGCGGGCGACTTCGGGCAGCAGCTGACCCTCGGCAAAGCGCCGGCGCAGCTCTTCATCCGCCATTTCGTCCCATCGCGCCCCATGGCGCTCACGTTTGCCGAAGTGAATCATTACGCAACCCCAATCTGAGTAGGGGCGCTTATGCGACTCGGGCCCTGAACAAGTTTCGAATGACTTGGTTATCTGCGGTAAATATTTGAGCTGCCTGGATTAACGGATGTTCATTACTTGCCGGCCCGAAGGGCCGGCACGCTTGAGCTCTCGTTCCCCGGCGCGGGCACGGCGCCGATCGGCTCGCCTCTTGCGGCGCGGCCGGCACGGCGGATCGCCTCGCGCAGACGGGGATAGATGCCGCAGCGGCAGATGTTGGTGATCGCCGCGTCCATGTCCGCATCGGTGGGCGCCGGGTTGCGCTTCAGCAGTACGGAGGCCGCCATGATCATGCCCGGGATGCAATAGCCGCACTGGGAGACGTTAAGGGCGGCGAAGGCCTGCTGGACCGGATGGCTGCGGTCTCGCGACAGACCTTCGATGGTGGTGACGAACCGCCCCTCGCACGCGGCGATCGAAACGCGGCAGCTGGCGACCGCGGCGCCATCGAGGTCCACCGTGCAGGCGCCGCACTCGCCGGTGCCGCATCCATATTTGGTGCCGGTCAGGTTGGACGCGTCACGCAGCGCCCATAGCAGCGGCGTTTCCGGGTCGAGCAGATATTCGACCGGCTGATTGTTGACGGTGAACTTGGTCATGCAGCCAGCATTGTATCTCGCTCGTCCCGAGCGAAGTCGAGGGGCGTTGCTTGGGACCAGCGCCCTTCGACTGCGCGCTTTGCGCTCCGCTCAGGACGAGCGGAGGCAGTAATCGTCAGTCGCGCCAGCTCGGGTCGATCTTGTCGACGCGGCGGACCATGGCGTCGAAGTCGGCGCGACCGGGGCCGCCGGGCGCCTGTGTCTTCGAGATGTCGCGCTGGTGCACCGCGAGCACTTCAGGGGCGATGGTGAGCGGCGCGCCGGCCTGCATCGTCGCCAGCTGGATCTCGCAGGCGCGCTGCAGCGACCAATGCTTGATGAAAGCTTCGGGCACGGTGCGGCCCATCACCAGGATGCCATGGTTCTTCAGCAGCATCGCGCGCTTGTCGCCCAAATGCTCGAGGAGCCGCGTGCCTTCTTCCGAGCGGACGGTGACGCCCTCGAAATCATGATAGGCGACCTGGCCGACCCAATTGGCGGCGTAGAAATTAACCGGCTGCAGCCCGCCCTGGAGCGAACTGACCGCCATGCCGGCTGTGGTGTGGGTATGCGCGATGCAGTGCGCGTCCGGCAGGTTCTTGTGGAACACGCTGTGCTGGACGAAGCCGGCCAGGTTCACCGGATAGGGATTGTCGTCGAGCTTGTTGCCGTCGATGTCGATCTTGACGAGGTTCGACGCCTTCACTTCGCTGAAGTGGAGGCCGAACGGATTGATCAGGAACGCGTCCTGCTCGTCCGGCACTTTCAGCGAAATATGGTTGTAGATCATCTCGTCCCAGCCGAGCATCGCGAACACCCGGTAACAGGCCGCAAGCTCCTGCCGCGCCGCCCATTCGGCTTCGCTCATCCGGGAATTGCGTAGCACTGCCGTCGCCATCGATGCTCTCCTTCGCAGTCGGCTTCTATCGCATGGCGGCAAACCCATCGCAACGCCCGCGCAATTAACGTTGCGGAACCGTTGCGGCCCTCCATGCGTCTAGATTGGCGGTACGACGCTTAAGATCAGACTGAGGGTTGTAGGTTCGAACAGGAGGTTGGAATGGGTATTATTGTTTGGCTCGTCGTCGGCGGCATCATTGGCTGGCTCGCCAGCATCATCATGCGGACTGACGCTCAGCAGGGTATCCTGCTCAACATCGTGGTCGGTATTGTCGGTGCGTTCATTGCCGGCGTGATCTTTTCGGGCGGATCGATCAACAATGACGGCCTGAGCGTTTACTCTTTCCTCGTTTCACTGCTCGGCGCGGTGGTCCTGCTTGCGATCGTGAATCTCTTCCGTCGCGGCAGCGTGCGCTAAGCTTTCCAAAGTTTCGTCACGCACGAAAACATGGGCCGGGCTTCATCACCCGGCCCTTTTTTGTGGCTATTCCAATTCGAAGCGCACCGACAGATTGACGTTCAGCGCCTGCTCTCCGGGCAGGATCTTCGATGAAGGCGCCGCTTCCGCCGCGTCCATCGAGCGCAGCATGACCGGCATCGGCCGCGGCATCTCAAAGGCGGATTCGCTGATCGAGAGGATGCGTTTCACCCGCAGTCCCGCTGCCTTGGCATAGAGCTCGGCGCGGGCGCGGGCCTTGGCGACGGCGTCCACGCGCGCTTCGTCCAGCGCGGCGGCCGGATTGTCGAGGCCGAGATCGGGTCCGTTGATCTGGTTGGCGCCGGTCGCGACCAGCGTGTCCAGCACAGTGCCCGAGCGGGCGATGTCGCGGAAGCGGACGGTCACATTGTTCGACGCCTGATAGCCGGTGATGACCGGCGGCTCGTTGTTTGCGTAGCGATATTGCGGCGACAGCGAGATGTTGGCGGTGCGGATGTCGCGATCGGCAATGCCCGCCCGCTTGAGCGCCGCGATGACCCGGTCCATGCGCGCCGCATTCTCCCGCATCGCCGTCGCGGCATCGGCCGCCTGGGTGACGACGCCAGCGCTGATGGTCGCGATGTCGGGGGTGCGGCGTGTTTCGCCCTGTGCCGAGACGTCGAGAACGGTGCCGCTGATCGGCTGGACCGGCAGCGCCTGGGTCTGGGCGGCGAGCGGCGCGGCGGCGAGCGCCAGCCCGAGGCCGAGAAGATGCTTCATGAGATTGCCTCCGCTGATTGTTGCGGCTGCGTATTGGTGACCGGCCGCTGGCTGCAGGCTTAACGGCTGCGGGTGCGGATGACGATGCGGTAAAGGAGCAGCGGCAGGATGGCGCCGGCAGCGGAGGCAAGTAGGCTCGCTTCGAGTGAGCGGTTGCCGGCCATGGCGAGGAGCAGGAAGCCGCCAGCGAGAGCGCCGGCGATGCCGAGCAGCAGCGAGAGCACGAAGCCACCAGGTTCGCGGCCGGGCAGGAGCAGCTTGGCGGCCGTTCCGATCACCAGACCCGCCAGGATCCAAAGGAAGAGATCCCTTTCCACCGCGGCTACCCCTCACTACATGCAGCCCGTTCGGGGCGCCCGCCAAAGGTCACCGCGCGCGGCGCCGAACGCAAGCGAAATTGCGCTTTTCCGCCCTTGAGGTGGGTGAGTTATTGATGTAACACAGCTCTCGAACCGAGAACCGCCGGGGCGGAAGGCCAGTGAATATGAACTATGAAACGAGCATCCGGACCGACGATTCCGGCTATTCCGCAGAGGTGGACGCCAACAAGCGCCGCCGCCGTGCGATCATTATCGGCGTGCTGCTGCTGGTCGGCGCGCTGGCAGCGGCCTTCTTCATGTTCCGCGGTGGCGAGCCTGCCGCGCCGGCCGGCGATGCCGCGGCCAAGGCTGCGGCCAACGCCCCCCAGGTGACGGTGGTGGTGCCCGGCCGGCAGCCGGTCGCCCGCACCGTCTCCGCCACCGGATCGCTGGCGGCGCGCCGTGAGATGCCGATCGGCGTGGTCGGCGAAGGCGGTCTCGTGACGCGTGTGCTGGTCGAGCCGGGCTCCTGGGTCGGCGCCGGCCAAGTGCTGGCCGTGGTCGAGCGTTCGGTCCAGTCGCAGCAGGCGGCGTCGCTGCAGGCGCAGATCGGCGTTGCCCGGGCCAATGCCCGGCTCGCCGAACAGGAACTCGCGCGCGCCCAGCAGCTGGTCAGCCGCGGCTTCATCTCCAAGGCCGATGTGGACCGGCGCATCGCCACCCGCGACCAGACGCTGGCGCAGGTCCGCGTCGCCGAGGCGCAATATCGCGAATCGCTGAACCGCAACGCTCGGCTCGACATCCGCGCGCCCGCCGCCGGCCTGGTGCTGACGCGCAGCGTCGAGCCCGGCCAGGTGATCGGCGGCGCCAGCGGGACCCTGTTCCGCGTCGCCATGGGCGGCCAGATGGAAATGCGCGCCGAGCTGGCCGAGTCCGATCTGGCCACTGTCCGCGTCGGCTCGCAGGCGAGCGTGGTGCCGGTCGGCACGGCGCAGACCTTTAGCGGCCAGGTGTGGCAGGTCGCGCCGGTGATCGATCCGCAGTCGCGCCAGGGCGTCGCCCGCATCGCGCTGGCCTATAATCCCGCGCTGCGTCCGGGCGGTTTCGCCCAGGCGCAGATCGTGACCGGACAGGTCGATGCGCCGGTGCTGCCGGAATCGGCCGTGCAGAGCGATGACCGCAGTAATTATGTCTATGTCGTCGGACCGGACAACAAGGCGCAGCGCCGCGTCGTGAAGACGGGACAGGTCACGGATCGCGGCGTCGTGATCCTCGACGGTCTGCAGGGCAATGAGCAGGTGGTGCTGACCGCCGGCGCCTTCCTCACCCCCGGTCAGGCCGTCCGGCCGAGCCGCGCCGCCCGCTAAGGAAAAGCCATGAGCTTCCGCAACATCTCGGCCTGGGCGATCCGCAACCCGGTTCCGCCGATCGTCATGTTCATCGCACTGACGCTGGCCGGGCTGATCAGCTTCATGCGGATGGACGTGAACAACTTCCCGGACGTGTCCTTTCCGGGCGTGACGGTCACCGTCACCCAGCCGGGCGCGGCGCCGACCGAGCTGGAGACCCAGGTCACGCAGCGGATCGAGGCGGCGGTGCGCAGCATCAGCGGGGTGGAGGATATTTCCTCACGCGCGGACGAAGGCACCAGCTTCACGATCGTCCAGTTCAACATCGGCACGCCGGTCGATCGCGCGGTCAATGACGTGCGCAACGCGGTCGACCAGATCCGCAGCCAACTGCCCGACGGCATTCTCGAGCCGCAGGTGACGCGCATGGAAGCCGGCGAAGGCGGGCCGCTCGCCTATTTCGGCGTCGAAGCGACCGACATGACGCTGGAACAGCTCAGCTGGTATGTCGACAACACCGTCGCCAAGCAGCTGCTCGCGATCCAGGGCATGGCATCGGTGCAGCGCGGCGGCGGCGTCAGCCGCGAAATCCGCGTCATCCTCGATCCCGCCAAGCTGCAGTCGCAGGGCCTGACCGCCGTGCAGGTCAACCAGGCGCTGCGTCAGGTCAATCTGAACGCCGCCGGTGGCCGTGCCGAGATCGCCGGGTCCGAACAGTCGGTGCGCGTGCTCGGCAATGCCCGCAGCGCCTATGAGCTGGGGCAGACCAACATCTCGGTCGGCAATGGCCGGACGGTGAAGCTCGCCGACGTCGCCGATGTGCGCGACATGTATGCCGAACAGCGCAACATCTCGATGATGAACGGCCGGCAGGTCACCAGCTTCGGCATGACCAGGGCCAAGGGCGCGTCCGACGTCACCGTCTATGACGAGGCGATGGAGGTTCTCAAGAAGCTCGAGAAGCAGAACCCGAAGGTCAAGTTCAAGCAGCTCTACACCAGCGTCGAATATGCCAAGAACCAGTATCACAGCTCGATCGACACGATGATCGAGGGCGCGGTGCTGGCGGTCGTGATCGTGTTCCTGTTCCTGCGCGACTGGCGCGCGACGATCATCTCGGCGCTGGCGATCCCGCTGTCAGCGATCCCGACCTTCTGGTTCATGGACATGATGGGCTTCACGCTCAACTTCCTGACGCTGCTCGCATTGAGCCTGGTGTCGGGCGTGCTGGTCGACGACGCGATCGTGGAGATCGAGAATATCGTCCGCCACATGCGGATGGGCAAATCGGCCTATCAGGCGTCGATCGACGCGGCGGACGAGATCGGCCTCGCGGTGCTCGCGACCACCATGTCGATCGTCGCGGTGTTCCTGCCGGTCGGCCTGATGCCGGGCGTGTCGGGCCAGTTCTTCAAGCAGTTCGGGCTGACCGTCGTCGCCGCGGTGCTGCTCAGCCTTGCCGTGGCGCGCCTGATCACGCCGATGATCGCCGCCTATTTCCTGAAGGCGCATGGCGAGCAGAGCCATGGCCAAAGCCGGTGGATCCATCAATATGTGGCGATCCTGACCTGGTCCGTGAAGCATCGCTGGAAGACGGTCCTGATCGGCGGCGGCGGCGCCTTCGCGGCGACCATATTGGCATTCGCTACCCTGCCGATGACGTTCCAGCCGACGATCGACCAGGATTACAGCCAGGTGCAGATCGAGATGGTGCCGGGCAGCACGCTGGAGACCACCACCAAGGTCACCCGGCAGGTCGCCGAATTGCTCTCGTCCGACACGAAGCAGGTCGATGCCGCCTTTGCCGATATCAACCCGACCCAAGCCAATATCTACCTGACGCTGAGGAAGGACCGGCCGATCTCGAGCGTGGATTGGGAGCGTCAGACCGCGCCCAAATTTCAGGGCATTTCCGACGCGCGCGTGAACTTCCAGTCGCAGTCGGGCGGCGGCTTTGGCCGCGACATCATCGTCATGCTCGGCAGCGACGATCCGGTGAAGCTGGACGCCACCGCCAACCGGCTGGTGCGTGAAATGGCCGGCGTGCCCGAACTGCGCGCGCCCCGCCTGGCGGGCGATCTCAAGCGGCCGGAGATCATTATCACGCCGCGGATGAACCTGGCAGCCGATATGGGCGTGACGACCCAGGCGCTCAGCCAGACGATCCGCATCGCCACGCTCGGCGATATCGATCAGAACAGCGCGAAGTTCTCGCTCTCCGACCGTCAAATTCCAATTCGCGTGGCGCTGGACGAAGATTCGCGTCGCGACTTGTCGACCATCGAGAATCTGCCGGTGCCGACCACCAGCGGCGGTTCGGTGCCGCTGAAAGTGGTCGCGGACGTGAAGTTCGGAGCCGGCCCGACCACGATCCGGCGCTACAACCAGATTCGGCGCGTTGTGGTGGGCTCCGACCTGGCTCCAGGCATCGTCACCAGCGACGCGATGAAGAAGCTGAACGCACTTCCGACGATGAAGGCGATCCTCGACGGCAAGGTGGAGGGCGTGCAGAAGATCACGGCCGGCGACAGCAAATTCCAGGCGGAGATGCTCACAAACTTCGCGATTGCCGTCGTGTCGGGCGTGCTGCTCGTCTTCGCGGTGCTGGTGCTGCTCTACAAGCGGGTGATGCCGCCCTTCGTGAACATGGGCTCGCTGCTGCTGGCACCGCTCGGCGGGGCGGTGGCGCTGCATTTGGCGGGCATGCCGATCTCGATGCCGGTGTTCATCGGGCTGCTGATGCTGCTCGGCATCGTCGCCAAGAACTCGATCCTGCTGATCGACTTCGCGATCGAGGAAATGGGCAAGGGCGTGCCGAAGGTGGAGGCGATCATCGACGCAGGCCTCAAGCGCGCGCAGCCGATCGTGATGACCACCGTTGCGATGGTCGCGGGCATGGTCCCGACGGCGCTTTCGCTTTCCGGTGACGGCGCATGGCGGCAGCCGATGGGCATCACCGTGATCGGCGGCCTGATCCTGTCGACTTTGCTCACGCTCGTCATCGTGCCGGCAGCGTTCAGCCTGGCCGACAGTTTCGAGAAGTGGCTGGCCCCCAAGCTCAGCCGCCTGCTCACCTTCAAGCCCGGCGACGATGTGGATCGTCCCGCGCCGCAACCGGCGGAGTAGGTTACGGCCGCGCTCCAAGGCGAAGACTTGAACCTTGGGGCGCGCCGCGCTTTGGAAGGGGCGATGACGCCCGCGCCCGCACTTTCAATCCGCAACGGCCAGGGCGCGCGCCAGATGCGGATCGTTGCGACTGGCATGCTGGTCGTGATGGCGGCGGTCTATTTCGCCGCGCGCCAACTGGAGCCGGTGCACCCGGCCTGGGGCTTTGTCCGCGCCTTTGCCGAAGCGGCGATGGTCGGCGGACTGGCCGACTGGTTCGCGGTCACCGCCCTGTTCCGCCACCCGCTCGGCCTGCCGATCCCGCACACCGCGATCATCCCGCGCAACAAGGACCGGATCGGCGACACGCTCGCCGTGTTCCTGAAAGACAACTTCCTCATTCCCGGCGTGGTCGCGCGGCGGATGCGGCGGGTGGATGTGGCTGGCGCCGCCGGCCGGTTCCTGGCGAACCCATCGGAGACCCAGGGCCGCACGCGCGAGACCGCCTCCCGCATCGTTGCCGACGTGATGGAGGCGCTCGACCAGGAACGGCTGGGCGGCATGATCAAGGGCATGATCGACGGCCGCGTGCGCAACCTCGACATCGCACCGATCCTCGGCCAGGCGCTGCAGGCTGCCATCGCCAAGGACCGGCATCTGCCGCTGATCGAAGCCATGGTGCGCTGGGGCGCGCGGACGCTCGAAGGCAATGAGCATCTGATCCGGCAGATGGTGCACGACCGCGCGGGCTCGATCCTGCGCTGGACCGGGCTCGATGAGACGCTAGCCGACAAGATCATCGACGGGCTGCTGCGGCTGCTCGAGGACATGTCCGCCGATCCGGGCCATCCGGTGCGGATGAAGGCGGAGGACGGCCTCGCCCGGCTGGCCGAGGATCTGCAATTCGATCCGGTGATGCAGGCGCGGGTGGCGCAATGGCGGGACGAATTGCTGGAAAACGAAGCGATGCGGCGTTGGCTCGACGGGCTGTGGGAACAGGGCCGCGCGGCGCTGCTCCGCGCCGCCCGCGATCCGCGCTCGGCGCTCGGCGGCAAGTTCGGCGAGACGCTGCGCCAATTGGGTGAAACCCTGCAGCATGACGAGCGGCTGCGCACCACCATCAACCGCTTCGCCCGCCGCTCCGCCGTGGGCTTCTCCGCCCGCTATGGGGAAAGCATCGTCAAGCTGGTCAGCGAGACGGTACGCGGCTGGGACACCCGCACCATCACCCGCCGCCTGGAAGACGCGGTGGGCCGCGACCTCCAGTATATCCGCGTCAACGGCACGATCGTGGGCGGGCTGGTCGGCCTGCTGATCCATGCCGCCGAGGTGTGGCTGTGAGCGGAGTAGCGAACGATTTAGTTGGTTCTACAAACCATCGTCGCCCCGTGCTTGACATGGGGCTTGGCTCTTCTCGTAGCAAGAGGTCGGAAACCACTTGTCCCAGAGATCGTGCCAATCCGTATCGTGGGCTTCATCAGCGCGAACGTCGCGATCGAGCAACAGCCAAGCCCCGTGTCGAGCACGGGGCGACGACGGAGGAGGTGCCTAGAACAGCTTCCGACCGCTCACCCGTCGCTATCCCGTTCGATGTCGGCGCCGACGGCGGAGAGCTTTTCCTCCAGCCGCTCATAGCCGCGATCGAGGTGATAGACGCGGTTGACCTGGGTCTCGCCTTTGGCCGCCAGCCCGGCGATGATCAGGCTCATGGAGGCGCGCAGGTCGGTGGCCATCACCGGCGCGCCGTTCAGCGCCTCGACGCCGTGGACGACAGCGGTGCGGCCGGTGACGTTGATATCGGCGCCCATGCGCGCGAGTTCGGGCACGTGCATGTAGCGGTTCTCGAAGATCGTTTCGGTGAGCTCGCTTACGCCCTTGGCCAAGGTCAGCATCGCCATGAACTGCGCCTGCATGTCGGTGGCGAAGCCGGGATAGGGCTCGGTCGAGAGGGTCAGCGGCTTGAGCTCGCCGGTGGAGCTGACGACCAGCCCGTCATCCTGCTCCTCCACCTCGACGCCCGCCGCGCGCAGACCGGCGATGGTGGCCTCCATTTCGTCGGCGCGGGCGCCGGCCAGCTCCAGCCGTCCGCCGGTGATGCCGACCGCGCAGGCATAGCTGCCCGCCTCGATCCGGTCGGGCATGACGGCATAGGTGGCGCCGTGCAGCTCCTTCACGCCGGTGATGGTGAGGGTTGAGGTGCCGATGCCGGCGATCTTCGCGCCCATCCGTTCCAGGCAGCGGCAAAGATCGACGATCTCCGGTTCGCGCGCGGCGTTCTCGATCACGCTGCGGCCCTTGGCTGTCACCGCGGCCATGACCACGTTCTCGGTGGCACCGACCGAGACGATCGGGAAGTTGAAATTGCCGCCAGGCAGCCGGCCGCCTGGAGCGATTGCGCGGACATAGCCGGCGCTCATTTCCAGGCGCGCGCCGAGCGCTTCCAGTGCTTTCAGGTGAAGGTCGATCGGCCGGTTGCCGATCGCGCAGCCGCCGGGCAGCGACACCGTCGCCTCGCCGGCGCGGGCGAGGATCGGGCCGAGCACCAGGATCGACGCGCGCATCTTCCGGACGATGTCATAGGGCGCCATGGTCGCGGTCAGGCCGGTCGCGCGCATCGTCATCACGCGGCCGAATTCCTCTGGCTTGGTGCCTTCGATGGTCGTCGAGACGCCGAGCTGGTTGAGCAGGTGGCCGAAGCTGTCCACGTCCGCCAGGCGCGGCAGGTTGCGGATGGTCAGCGGCTCGTCCGTCAGCAGCGCGCAGGGGAGAAGGGTGAGAGCGGAGTTCTTCGCGCCGGAAATCGGCAGGCGGCCCTCGAGCGGGCGCCCGCCGCGAATGATGATGCGGTCCATGGCCGGGGATTAGCGAGTCGTGGCCGGTGTGCAACTCCCTCTCCCAGAGGGAGAGGGCGACTCGCGCTTAGCGCGAGCGGGGTGAGGGGACCGGGACTGTCGATAGCGCAGATCCCCTCACCCGGACGCGCTGCGCGCGTCTCGACCTCTCCCTATGGGAGAGGTGAGAACTCACGCCTTCTCCAGCGTGCACTGGAGGGGATGTTGGTTCTGGCGGGCGAAGTCGATCACCTGGCTGACCTTCGACTCGGCGACTTCGTAGGAGAAGATGCCGCAGACGCCGACGCCCTTCTGGTGGACGTGGAGCATCACCCGCGTCGCGTCCTCGATGCTCATCCGGAAAAAGCGCTGCAGGCACAGCACGACGAACTCCATCGGCGTGTAATCGTCGTTCAGCATCAGCACTTTATAGAGCGACGGCTTTTTCGACTTGGCGCGCGTGCGGGTGGCAACACCCACCCCGGTGCCAGCGTCTTCGTCGCGGCCTTCGCCTGCCATCAGCGTCGGTCGTTGGGTCATAGGCGAATCCGTCTCACGCAGGCATGACGATATGGCAACGCCCGGTCGTGCGGCAAGTGCCCAAACGAAAACGGCCGCCCCGTAAAGGGGCGGCCGTCGCTCAGAACCGGCGGGGAAGGGGGGTGCCGGCTCCGAAAGGGGTCCGCTTAGGCGGCCTGCTTCATCTTCTCGGCCGCAACCGCGAAGCGGTTGGAGATCGGCTGGAAGATGTCGCCGGCGAGCTTCAGCGCGGTTTCGCTGTTGCGCGAGGTCTCGGCGATCAGCTGGTCGAACGCCGAACGGGCGAAGTCGCTCTGCAGCTGGAAGAACTCGGTCGGGGTCTTGGCCGAGGCGAAGCCCTTCAGCGCGGCGGTGGCCTGCTCGAAGTTCTTGCGCGCGGTCTCGGCGGCCTGCTGGCCCAGCTGCTCGGCAGCCTTGGCAGCGACCTTGGAGGACTCGACGAGCGCTTCGATGTTGCCCTTGTTGAACTCGTTGAGCTCTTCGAACAGCTTGGTCGAACGCTCCATCGCCGCCTTGGCGCGGGTGTTGACGTCGCTGAACATCGCGGTGGCGCGGTTCTGCGCGTCCTGGGCGAAGTTCTGGGTCTGCTCGGCAGTGGTGTTGACGGTGTCGGTCATGATCGGTCCTTTCGTTTCGGTCTGAACCGGCGCGGCGGCCGGCATGGATTCGACAGTCGTGACGGCGGGTTCGGCCGCAACCGGCTCCGCCAGGGTTTCCACGGTGGCGGCGGCGATGGCGGCAGGCGCCGTCATCGCCGGCTCGGGAGAGACGATGGCGGGCGCGACCTTCTTGGCCGGCGCCTTGGCAGCCGTCTTGATTTCCTTGTTGCTCATCGAGACGATACTTTCCCCATTTGCTGCAGTGCACAATATAGGAGCGCGCGTCCGATTTCAAGTGTAAATTGTGCAGTGCACAAAAGAAGGGGGCGCGAGGGGAAAGTTCCACGCTATCAACAATCTGCTTCTATTTGCCTGAGCATACGCGTTCAAGATGGCCGGCGCGGCACCGCAGCAGAGTTGAACCGCTTTCCGCTGGATCCGCTACTGGACCTCATGTCAGCAACGGTTTACGTTTACGTCAGGAGAGTGGCCGATGACGATCGAGACTGTGGACGTGCTGGTGGTGGGTGCCGGGATATCCGGGATCGACGCGGGCTATCACCTGCAGACCTATTGCCGCGACAAGAGCTATGTCATTCTGGAAGGCCGCGAAGACTTGGGGGGCACCTGGGATCTGTTCCGCTATCCCGGCATCCGCTCCGATTCCGACATGCACACGCTGGGTTTCTCCTTCCGGCCGTGGAAGGAAGCCAAGGCGATCGCGGACGGCCCCTCGATCAAGAAATATCTGCGCGAGACTGCTCGCGACTACGGCATCGACAAGCGCATCCGCTACCAGCACCATGTGAAGCGCGCATCCTGGGACAGCGAGGCCGCGCGCTGGACGGTCGAAGTGGAGCGTGGGCCTGAGCGCGAGCCGGTGACCTTCTCCACCCGCTTCCTGTTCATGTGCAGCGGCTATTACAATTACGCCGAAGGTTATGCGCCCCGCTTCGAGGGCCAGGAGAGCTTCAAGGGCGAGATCGTCCACCCGCAGCATTGGCCCGAACAGCTCGACTATCAGGGCAAGCGCGTGGTGGTGATCGGCTCCGGCGCAACGGCCGTCACCTTGGTGCCGGAAATGGCGAAGGCCGCGAGGCATGTGACGATGCTGCAGCGCTCGCCGACCTACATGGTCTCCCGCCCGGCGCAGGATAAGATCGCCAACGGGCTGCGCAAGATACTGCCGTCGAAGCTGGCCTATGGCCTGACGCGCTGGAAGAATGTGCTGTTCGGCATGTATTTCTACAAGAAGACGCGCACCAATCCGCAGGGCGTGAACCAATGGGTGCTGGACCGGGTCAAGGCGCTGCTGCCCGAGGGCTATGACATGGCCCATTTCACGCCGAGCTATAATGTGTGGGATCAGCGCCTGTGCCTCGTCCCGGACGACGATCTGTTCGAGGCCATCAAAAACGGCTCGGCGGACGTGGCGACCGGCCATATCGATCGGTTCACGGAAACGGGCATCAGGGTGAAGGACGGGCAGGAGATCGCGGCGGACGTGATCGTGACGGCGACGGGCCTCAACCTGCAGTTGCTGAGCGGCATCGAATATACGGTCGACGGCCATCGGATCGAACCCAGCCAGACCATGACCTACAAGGCCATGATGTTCTCGGGCGTGCCGAATCTTGCCACGTCCTTCGGTTACACCAATGCCAGCTGGACGCTGAAGGCGGACCTGACCTGCATGTATGTCTGCCGGCTGATCAACCATATGGACAAGACCGGCACCCAGATCGCGACGCCGGTGCTGAACGATCCCGAAGTGCAGGAAGAGCCGTGGCTCAGCTTTACTTCCGGCTATGTCCAGCGCGCGCTGGGGCATTTGCCGAAGCAGGGGTCGAAGCGCCCTTGGAAGGTGCACCAGAATTACGCGAAGGATTTGCTCGACCTGAAATTCGGCAAGGTCGATGACGGCGCGATGACCTTCCGCAAGGCGGGGGAGCCGGCGCGGGCGGCGGAGCCGATGCTGGAAGCGGCGGAGTAGGCACGAGCGGGGTGAGGGCCTGGAGCGCGAAAGCATAGGCCCTCACCCTCCCACCGCTTCGCGGCGGGCCCCTTCCTCTCCCGCGAGCGGAGAGGGTTTTTCAGTGGAAGTCCCGGCTCTTCACCCTGATCATTTCCTCCGGGTCGGCACCGGTGCGGAAGGGCTTGTGGTAGCTGTCGCGGACGCGCTTTTCCCAGCCGGCTTCGCCGCGATCGGGTGAGCCGCCATGGGTGGCGCCGTCGCCGGGGCCGGGGCGGTGCGGGAACTCCATCTCGCCGACCGAGCGGAGCAGGGCGGCTTCGTCGGCGACCCGCTCCGAGATGATGTGGATCACCTGGCCTTCCTTCTGCACCTGGCCGACGATCGAGATCATCGCCGACGACATGATCGTGCGCCGCTGCGCCTCGAACCGGTCGGGCCAGACGATCAGATTGGCGACCCCGGTCTCGTCCTCGATGGTGATGAAGAGGACGCCCTTGGCGCTGCCCGGCTTTTGCCGGACGAGGATGATGCCGGCGACCTGAACGCGGCCGCCATCCTTGACCCGTTCGAGCTCGGCGCAGGTGACCATACCGCGACGCTGCAGTTCCGGGCGCACGAAGGCGAGCGGATGGGCGCGGAGCGAGAGCTGGGTGGAGCGGTAATCCTCGACCACTTCGCGACCCGCCGTCATCGGGCGGAGCGCGACTGCCTCCTCGCGGGTTTCGACCGCACGGAACAGCGGCAGCTCGCTGTGTCCAAGGCCGCGCACCTGCCAGAGTGCCTGGCGCCGATCGAGACCGAGGCTGGCGAACGCATCCGCTTCGGCGAGGCGTTCGAGGGCGGCGACGGGGAGGCCCGAGCGGCGCCAGACGTCCTCGATGCTGGTGTAGGGCATGTTCGCGCGGGCGGCGATGATGGCGGCGGCGTGCTCCTCGGCGAGGCCGCGCACGACCCGGAGGCCGAGGCGGAGGGGGTACATCTGCCCCTCTCCCGCTTGCGGGAGAGGGAGGGCCCCAGCCGAAGGCTGGGAGGGTGAGGGTAAACAGGCCCTCACCCGTCTCGCTGGCGCTCGCCACCCTCTCCCGCAAGCGGGAGAGGGGCTCAAGACCAAAGTATCCCAGCGACTCTCATTCACATCGGGCGGTAGCACCTCCACCCCATGCGCCCGCGCGTCGCGCACGATCTGCGCCGGCGCGTAGAAGCCCATGGGCTGGGCGTTGAGCAAAGCCGCGCAGAAAATGTCGGGGTGGTGGCACTTCATCCAGGACGACGCATAAGCGATCTTGGCGAAGCTGGCGGCGTGGCTCTCGGGAAAGCCATAGCTGCCGAACCCCTCGATCTGGCGGAAAGTGCGCTCGGCGAATTCGGGCGAATAGCCCTTTTTGATCATGCCTTTGACCATTTTGTCCTGAAAATGGCTGACGCCGCCGGTGAATTTGAATGTCGCCATCGAGCGGCGCAGCGCGTCCGCTTCGGCGGGCGTGAAGCCGGCGCCGACGATCGCCACTTTCATCGCCTGTTCCTGGAACAGCGGCACGCCCAGTGTCTTTTCCAGCACTTCCCGCAATTCCTCGGACGGATAGACCGCCGGCTCCTTGCCCTCGCGGCGGCGGAGATAGGGGTGGACCATGTCGCCCTGGATCGGCCCCGGCCGCACGATCGCGACTTCGATGACGAGGTCGTAAAAGACCTTCGGCTTCATCCGCGGCAGCATCGACATCTGCGCGCGGCTTTCGATCTGGAACGTGCCCAAAGTGTCGGCGCGCTGGATCATCCGGTAAACTTCCGGATCGTCCTTCTGCATCTCCGGCGAGGCGAGATCGAGGGCCAGCCCCTTATGCTCCTTCAGCAGGTCGAAGGCGCGCCGCATGCAGCCGAGCATGCCGAGGCCGAGCACATCGACCTTCATGAATTTCAGCTCCTCGATATCCTCCTTTTCCCAGCCGATGACCCAGCGATTGGGCATGGCGGCGCGCTCGACGGTGAGCAGCGTGTCGAGCCGGTCGCGGGTGAGCACGAAGCCGCCCGGATGCTGGCTCAAATGCCGCGGCGTGCCGATCAGCTCGCGGGACAGCTCCAGCGTCAGGCGGATGCGCGGATCGGCGGTGTCGAGGTTCAGCTGCTCGACATGCTTTTCGCCGACACCTTCCTGCGACCAGCCCCAGACCTGGCCCGCCAGCGCCCCGGTCAGATCCTCCGGCAGGCCGAGCGCCTTGCCGACCTCGCGCACCGCACCGCGCGCGCGGAAGCGGCTGACCACGGCGGTGAGCGCTGCATGTTCATGGCCATAGGTGCGGTAGATCCACTGGATGACTTCCTCGCGCTGCTCATGCTCGAAGTCGACGTCGATATCCGGCGGCTCGCGGCGCTCGCCCGAGATGAAGCGCTCGAACAGGAGCTTGTGGTGCACCGGGTCGATCGACGTGATGCCGAGCACGAAGCAGATCATCGAATTAGCCGCCGAGCCCCGGCCCTGGCACATGATGCCCTGGCTGCGCGCGTAACCGACGATCGAGTTCACGGTCAGGAAATAGGGAGCGTAGTCGAGCTGGTCGACCAGGGTCAGCTCATGGGTCAGCAGCTTCGCATAGGCCTCCGGCACGCCGTCCGGGAAGCGGGCGTGAAGCGCGGTCCAGGTCAGCTTTTCCAGCGCTTCCTGCGGGCTGCGGCCCGACATCACCACTTCTTCGGGATATTGATAGCTGAGCTCGCGCAGCGAAAAGGTGCAGCGTTCGGCGATCTCGGCGGTGGCGCGGATCGCGCCGGGATGATTGCGGAACAGCCGCTCCATCTCCGCCGGACCTTTGAGGTGCCGGTCGGCATGGCGCTCGCGGCGGAAGCCCAGTTCGTCGATCATGCATTTATTACGGATCGCGGTGACAACATCCTGCAGCATCCGCCGGTCGGGCGAATGATAGAGGACATTGCCGGTAGCGAGGGGGCTTAGACCAAAGAACCGCGCCATGGCGTCGAGCTGGTGCAGCCGCAGCGCATCGCCGGGCCGCCGCTGATGGGCGAGCGCGACATAGCTGCGGCCGGCGAAGATGTCGGCGACCTGTCCCATGGCGATCCGCGCCGCGTCATCGGCCTGGTCCGTCACGAGCGCGGCGACGAGGCCTTGGGCATGGGCCTCGACATCCTCCCAATGGAGGAAACATTGGCCCTTCTCGCCCTTTTTGGGGTCGGCGCGCAGCTTGCCGGCGGTGAGCAGGCGGGTGAGGCTCGACCAGCCCGCGCGCCCCTCCGGCCAGACGAGCAGGGCATTGCCGTCCATCAGATCCAGCCGGCAGCCATTGACCGAACGGATGCCGGTGGCGTCGGCGGCGATCAGTGCCCGGACCAGGCCGCCGATGCTGTTGTGATCGGTGACGCCGAGCGCTTCATAGCCGAGCAAAGCCGCCGCCGCGAACAGCTCGTCACACGACGATGCCCCACGCAGGAAGCTGAAATGGGTGGTGACGTTCAGTTCGGTGTACATGGCGAGTCGCACGTCATTGTACACGTTTTGTTCTCATCGTGCTCAGGCCGTTTCGCCAACCCGTTGCGAGCGCGCGAGTGAACCGCTAGCGTCCCATCATCCGAGTTGGGGGGGCTAAGTGACTGAACATTCATCGTTGCGCCGTTCGGCGCCAAGCTGCCGCGCGCGATTGCTGGTCGGCGGGCTGGCGCCCTTCCTTCTCATCTCCTGCGGAGGCGGCAGCGAACCGCAGCCGGCACCTCCTCCTATCGCTCCTGCCAATCAAGCTCCAACAATCACGTCGGCCAGTGCGGCCAGCGTTCCGGAGAATAGCGCGGGAACCATATACCAAGCTGCCGCGACTGATCCGGAAGGCAGCGCGATCACCTTTTCCGTTTCGGGCGGTGCTGATGCCGCCCGATTTGCGGTGACGACGAATGGAGCCCTTACCTTCGTCACTCCACCAAACTTCGATCTTCCCGGCGACGCTGGCCGGGACAATGTCTACCAGGTCCAGTTGACTGCGAGCGACGGTCAAGCGGCCACTGCCCTCACTTTGGATATCACGGTCACAAACTCGAAAGAGGGCATATCGGTTCGCCGGATCGCAAGCGGGTTTGCCGCGCCAGTCGCAATCTCGCCCGCGAGCGACACTGTCCTGTTGGTGGCCGAGAGCGGCGGAGCGATCTACCGTCTTGATACCCAGACCGGCACCAGGTCGCTGCTCGTTCAGATCAACAGCAGCAACGTTTTCGCAATCGCCGCAGCGCCCGATTTTGCGGCGAGCGGAACCTTTTTCGTTATGTATCAAACCACTTTCCGCTCGATCGTGGTTCAGCGATACTTGCGCAATCCAGCAGGCCCTATCGTGCCTGACAACTTCGGTCCGCTGCTGGCTTTCATCCCGCAAGACCGCTACGGGGGAGGCTGGCTCGGCTTTGGCCCCGATGGCAATCTCCTGATCGCGACAGGAGACGACGTTGACGGCAGCGGCGCGCAGAGCGCGCAATCCTTCGCAGGCAAGTTGATCCGCGTCACGCCCAACCCCGACCCGTTTGCAGGGGCAGCGCCGGTCTTTTTCCTGCTAAACCGGATCGCGAGCGGCTTGCACCGGCCGAGCAATGGCATCTTCGTCGGCAGCAACCTTCTACTCCCCGATCAAGGTCAAGAAGCTTTAGAGGAGGTCAATCTCTTCGATGGCGCCTTAGGCGCCAATTTCGGCTGGCCGGCCAAAGAAGGCACCCGCTTGGTACGAGGGCAAGCGCCTCCTCAGGCGATCGACCCGCTCATCGAATATCCCAAATCGATGAGCCTTCCGGCGGGGCAGGGCGTCATCGGCGGAGCGATCTCGCCGACGTCGGTTCCATCGCTTCAGGGTCAGTATATCTTCGCGGATCGCGGCGGCGCTGTTTTCAGCGTTCCGCTCAGCTCGCTTCAGGCCGGGCGTACTCTCAGCATTTCGGAAGTCGAGCGCCGAGATCAGGATTTCGCTCCGGATGCGGGCAGCCTGGGATTGCCGGTCGGCTTGGTTCGAAGCCCCAACGGGACAGTCTATATTCTAGACGGACGAGGCGACGTGTTTAGGATCGACGGCGGCTGACTCGATCCTGTGGGAGGCACACACAAACTATTCACCGCGTCCCCATGATCTTCCCGTCGTTCGTCTTGGCCCAGTTTGCCTCGCCGATCACATAGGCGCGGACGGCTTCGGCGCCGGCTTCGTCCATCACCGGCTTGAAGCTGACCATGCCGCGTTCGTGCAGCACCCCGTCGATCACCACGCCTTTCCACGCCGCCGCGTCGGCGAGGACGGGCGAGTAGCGGAGATCGGGGGTCACGCCGCCGCTTACGGCGTTGGAGCCGTGGCAGACCGAGCAATAGCGGCCGAACAGCGCCTTGCCTTGCGCCACCTGCGCGGCCGGTGCGGTCGCGGGCGGCGGATCGAGCGCCATCACCGTCGCGGCCGGCAAGGCGGGCAGCTGCCCCTTGCCGCCGAGCTTCAGCACGATGAGGCGCGGGATACTCGGCAGCTTCTTGGCCGGCAGCCCCGCATAGCCGGCGGTGAGGTCCCAAGCGCCGCCGCGGCTGGTCAAGAAGGCGACATATTGCACGCCCTTGACGGAGTAGCTGGACGCCGCCGCCATCACGCCGGACTGGACCGGCATTGCCCAGAGCTGTTTGCCCGTATCGGCCGCATAGGCGCGGAACTCGCCCAGCGCGGTGCCCTGGAAGACGAGATTGCCCGCCGTCGCCAGCGTGCCGCCATTCCACGGCGTCGGATATTCGACCCGCCATCGCGCCTTGCGCGCGACCGGGTCCCAGGCGACCAGCGAGCCCTTGGTCGCGGCAATGGCGGCCTTGATGAAGCCGGGGTCGGGCGGCAGTGCGCCTTCGCCCATGTTTGCGGCGACGTTGAAGCCGAGCGCCTTGCGCTGCGCGTCCTCGGCCACCAGCGGCGGGATGAAGCCGAAGCCGATATCGTTGACCGGCAGATAGACGAGGCCGGTCATCGGCGAATAGCTCATCGGCTGCCAGCTATGCGCGCCGATCGGGGCAGGCGCGCCGATGAAGGGCTTGCCGGTCTTGTAGAAGCGCGCTTCCGGGTTTTCGATCGGCCGCCTGGTCTTCGGGTCATAGCCCGTGGCCCAGTTGACCGCCGTAAACATGTCGGCGGAAAGCGGCGTGCCGGTGGCGCGATCGATGACGAAGAAGAAGCCGTTCTTCGGCGCGTGGTAGAGCACTTTGCGGCCGTTCATGTCGGCCAGGATGATCGGCTGGGTGGCGGTATAGTCCCAGGTCTCGCCCGGCGTTTCCTGATAATGCCATTTGTACGCGCCGGTGCTCGGATCGACCGCGACGATCGATGACAGGAACCAATTGTCGCCCTCGCCGCCGCTGCGCACGCCATGGTTCCAGGGCGAGCCGTTGCCGACGCCGAGATAAAGTTGGTCGAGTTCCGGATCATAGACGATCGCGTCCCAGACGGTGCCGCCGCCGCCCGCCTGCTTCCATTGCCCGTCATTCCAGGTGGCGGCCGCCTTGGCGAGGATCGGGTCCGAGGCCTCGCCATCGGTTTTACCTTCGGCGTTGGGCACGGTGTAGAAGCGCCAACGCTTCTGCCCGGTCGCCGCGTCATAGGCGGTGACATAGCCGCGCACGCCGAACTCGGCGCCGCCATTGCCGATGATGACCATGTCCTTCACCACGCGCGGCGCGCCGGTAATCGTGTAGGGCTTGGACGTGTCGGTGGTCTGGACCTGCCACAGCTGCTTGCCGGTCGCCGCGTCGAGTGCGATCAGCCGGCCGTCGAGCGCGCCCAGATAGAGCTTGCCCTTCCACAGCGCGACGCCGCGATTGACGACGTCGCAGCAGCTATGCGCGCCTTTCATGCCGTCGATCTTCGGGTCGTAGGTCCAGAGCGGCTTGCCGCTGACTGCATCGAAAGCGAAGACCTTGGACCAAGGGCCGGTCACATAGAGCACGCCGTCGACCACCACCGGCGTGGACTCGAGCCCGCGCGCGTCGGGCAGGTCGGCGAACCAGGCTATGCCGAGCTGGTTGACGTTGCCGGCATTGACCTGCGCCAGAGGACTGAAGCGCTGCTCGCGATAGTCGCGGCCGATCGCGGGCCAGTCGCTGCCGTCGCCGCCCTTGGTCAGATAGGCGCCGTCAACCTTGTCGCCCGTCTTCGCATAGGCCGCGGCGCCCAGCACCAGCGCCGCCGCAAATATCGCCCGCATCCCGCTCTCCACACTCTGTTTGGCAGTCACTGTGCGACAGAAGGTTGCGTTTTGCCACGGCTTTTCGGCGGGTTGGCGCGCAGGCCGAACAGCGGCCGCAGCGGACCGGAGCGGCGCGACATTTCATAGGCAAGCGCGCAGCCGAGGATGGTGGCGGAGAGCAGGATCAGGAAGTTCATGCCATTGCTCAAGGCCAGCGGCCGCAGCCACCAGGCGACCAGCACGATGATCGTCTGGTGGGCGATATAGTAAGGGAAGACGGCTTCAGTCAGGTAGCGCCGGGCCGGGCTGTCGCCGACGCGCCAGGCCAACGCGAAACCGACCAGCGCCAGGATGGCACCCCAGGCCTCGAAGGTCCGTATCGTCCGGGCGATCGCCAGCAGGGTGTCGCTTGGTTCCGGCCCGCCGTCCGGAAAAGCACGGTTGAACGCCACCAGCCCGGCATAGCCGATCACCGCCAGAGCTGCTCCGGCCCAGCGCCAGCGGATGAAGGCCTGCCGCACTGGCAGGCTGTTCGCGAGCAGCACGCCCAGCAGAAAGACCAGGCCATAGCTCGCATGATTATACCAGTCGTCGATCAGCCCATGGGTCTCGCGGAAGATCGGGAACAGCGTCGTCCTGAACAGCGCCAGCAAGACCAAGGGCATGACTATGATCCGGCAGCCTCCAAACAGCCGCTCGGTGGTCTGCACGAGCGCAGCGCGCGCGCTCGTTGGGAGCAACGCCGTGGCGCCAGCGAGAAGGAGCGAATAGACCAAGAGATAGGCGACGAACCAGAGATGGTTCCAGGTCGGCAGGTCGAGGCCATTGAGCTGGCCGAAGCGAAAATAATCCTGCGTCCAGAACTGCCAATAGCCGCCGGCATAGCCGTGCTTGTAGCTCAGCTCGACCCAGGGCTGGGGCGGCACGAACAGGGCCATGGCGACGATCAGCGGCACCAGCAGCCTCAGGCTGCGCGAGCCGGCGAAACGGGCGGGCCGTTCGCGGGTGAGCAGATAGGCGGAAGCGACGCCTGAGATCAGGAACAGCAGCGACAGGCGCCAGGGGCTTGTCGCCAGCATCAGCGGTTCGAGCCAGGGCAGCACCGGCTCCGCCTTGATGTGCCAATCCCAAGGCACGAAGAACATGCCGATATGATAGAGGATCAGCAGCGCAAAGGCGCCGATCCGCAGCCAGTCCAGTCCGTATAGCCGTTCCCCCATATGCGCCTCCGCCCTCCTGATCGGCGTCGCTTTACGCCGGCTTCTGCGCTAGGCTAGGCACGTGGGTGAGAGCGGCGGCACGGCTGGGACGATCGGGACGAGCGGCGTGCCCGCAGGGACGAGCGGGGCCGTCGCGCTCTACGAGGCGCGGGCGCTGCTTGCGATCGTGGCGCTCAGCCTGCTCAACAACCTCGTCAACATCTCGACAATATTGGCCGATCGCGCCGAACTCGGGCTGCCGGCGGTCGCCTGGCGCGTCTGGCTGGACGAGCTGAGCAGCTGGGTCGGCCTGGCCTGCATGCTGCCGCTCGTCCGGCGCAGCGCGCGCGGCTTTCGCCCGCCGCGCCTGCCCTGGGCGGCGGCGCCGCTCGCGCATCTGCCGGTGGCGATGCTGTTTTCAGGGGGGCATGTCGCGATCATGCTCGCCATTCGCCAGCTCGGCTGGGCGAGCATGGGGCAGCGCTACGACTTTTTCGGCGACAGCCCGGCCGGCACGCTGATCTACGAGTTCCGCAAGGACGTGCTGTTCTACACCGCGGCGGTGCTGGTCCTGCTGCTGGTCCGCGCATTGGCGGAGAGCCGGACTGCGCCTGCCGCGGCACCCGCAACCCGCATCGAAGTGCGCGACCGGGGCCGGACGATCTGGCTGCACCCGGACGAGGTGGTTTCGGCAGAGGCGGCCGCCAATTATGTCGAGCTGCACACCGTGTCCGGCCTGATCCTCCACCGGACGACACTGGCCGGCATCGAAGCGCAGCTCGGGCCCGGTTTCGTGCGGGTCCACCGCTCTCGCCTGGTGCGGCGCGACGCGGTGTGTGAGCTGCGCACGCTCAGCTCGGGCGATTTCGAACTGGTGCTCAGCGACGGGCGGGTGATTGCCGGCAGCCGCCGCTACCGCGACAGGCTTCAGGCGTAGGGCGGCTTGTCCAGGCCCGTCGGGCTCTTGGTGAAGACCTCGCAGCCGGTTTCCGTGATGCCGACCGAATGCTCGAACTGCGCCGAGAGCGAGCGGTCGCGGGTCACCGCCGTCCAGCCATCCTCGAGCACCTTGCAGTCCGGCCGCCCGATATTGATCATCGGCTCGATGGTGAAGAACATGCCCGGCTTGAGCTCGGGGCCAGTGCCGGGCCGGCCGGCATGCACCACTTCGGGCGCGTCGTGGAACAGGCGGCCTAGGCCATGCCCGCAGAAATCGCGCACCACGCCATAGCGATGCTTTTCGGCGAAGCTCTGGATCGCGTGTGCGATGTCCCCCATCCGGTTGCCCGGACGGGCCTGTTCGATGCCGCGCATCATCGCTTCATGGGTGACGTCGACCAGCCGCCTTGCCTTCACGCCGACATCGCCGATCAGATACATGCGGCTGGTGTCGCCATGCCAGCCATCGAGCAGCGGCGTCACGTCGACATTGACGATGTCGCCATCCTTCAGCGTCCGGTCGGACGGGATGCCGTGGCAGACGACATGGTTGATCGAGATGCAGCTCGAATGGGTATAGCCGCGATAGCCAAGGGTGGCCGGCACCGCGCCTCCGCGAAGCATATGTTCGCGGATCATCGCGTCGATCGCCTGCGTTTCGACGCCCGGCACCATGTGCGGCACGATCGCGTCAAGGATCTCCGCGGCGAGCCGGCCTGCCCCGCGCATGCCTTCGAACCCGTCGGGTCCGTGCAGCTTGATGGCGTTGGTGCGCGTCGAGGCGGAATCGGCGTCGATATAGCTGGTCATTGGGTTCGATATAGTCGGTTCGCGTTACCGAACCAACTGCAACGCCACGTCATTTCGGATGCATTTTTCTGGTGCGTTCGTGAAATCGGCCGTTATGTTGGCGCCGATCCGCTTACCCCCGCGGGTCGCGAAGGGAGTTCAGAATTATGAAGCGTAGCTTGATCGCACTTGCTGCCGCGCTCAGCATGGCCGCCGCTCCGGCGGTGGCGCAGACCAGCGCATCCAAATTGTCGCTGGCGAGCGCGGCGCGCACGTCGGCCCAGGCCGAAGACGCGAACCAGCTCGGCGGCAGCCTGCTGCTGATCGGCCTCGCCGCAGCGGCGGTGATCGCACTGGCCGTGTTCGTCGTGTTCGACGACGACGATTCCGAAAGCGCCTAAACAGCAGCTATCGTCAGGGGATTGGGCGCCGGCAGCAATGCCGGCGCCCTTTTCTTTGCCCATTCCATACCGGCGGTAGAGTTTCCGCGCGCCCGATCGGCAGGCGGCCGGACTGCGGGGGTGATGGGGAGCCCGTAAGCTATTGAATACAGGGCGCGTGGACCGTTGGCTCTCGAAACCGACCGCACGACTGCTGGATCGCGTGGCCTGCCATCTCCTACTTCCCGCCGCGTTCAGGGAGGGAAGTTTCGATGTTGCGACCTGTTGTTTTTCGATCCGCTATCGCCGGTGCTCTACTCGCGCTTGCAGCCCCCGCGGCAGCCGAGATCACCCAGTCCGGCTGGATCGCCGCCAAGCAAGCCCAGCCGCTGTCCAACGGCGTCACGCTGCGGGTGATCGAGCTGGGCGATCCGGCCGCGCCGGCGGTGCTGCTGATTCATGGCTTCACCGACACCAGCCGCAGCTGGTCGACCATCGCGCCGCTGCTGGCGAAATATCGCCTGATCATCCCCGATCTGCGCGGCCATGGCGGCTCGGACAAGCCCGAATGCTGCTATGCCATCGGCGACCTGGCACATGATCTGAAGCTGCTGTTGGACACCAGGAAGATCGATCGGGCGCATGTCGTGGGCCATTCGCTCGGCAGCATCGTCGCCCAGCGCCTTGCCGCCGATCATCCGGAGCGAGTGGATCGGCTGGTGCTGATCGGCTCCACCGGCTTGCCTGCAGTGGCCCGTGGCGACTGGCTTTGGAGCAACGTCATGGCGCTGCGCGACCCCATCGATCCCCGCAGCGCCTTCATCGGCGAATGGGTGAGCGGCGCCACGCCGATCGATCCGCAATTGCTGGATGCGGTACGGCCGGAAACGGTCGCCACGCCGATCAACGTCTGGCGGAGCGTGGCGCGGGAGCTGGCGGTGACCTCACCCGGCCGCCTCGCCGGCGAGATCAAGGCGCCGACCATGATCCTGTGGGGCGACAAGGACTCGGCATTCGGGCCGGGCGCACAGGCGGAGCTGCGCCGCGCGCTGCCGGACGCCCGCTTCACCGCCTTTGCCGGGCAGGGGCATAATCTGCATTGGGAACGCCCCGACGCAGTGGCCGAGGCGATCACCGCCTTCCTGCAGTGAGGTGCTTGCGCCTGCCGGTGGCCGGGTTAAGGCCTCCGCCATGGCTTCCGAACGCATCTGGACCGCGGGGCTCGTCATCATCGGCGACGAGATATTGTCCGGACGCACCCAGGACCGGAACATCGCCCAGATCGCGCTGTGGCTGAACCTGCAGGGCATCAGGCTCGCCGAGGTGCGGGTGGTCGGCGACACCGAAGCGGCCATCGTCGAGGCGGTGAATGCGTTGCGCAGCCGCAACGACTATCTGTTCACGACCGGGGGCATCGGTCCCACGCATGACGACATCACGGTCGACGCCATCTCTTCTGCGGTCGGCGTCCCGGTGGTGGTGCACCCGCGCGCCCGCGAGGCGCTGGAGCGTTACTACGAGACGCGGGGCGGCGTCACCGACGCGCGGCTCCGCATGGCGCGCGTGCCGGAAGGCGCCGAGCTGATCGAGAACCGCATGTCGGGCGCTCCCGGCATTCGCTGGGGCAATATCTTCATCATGGCCGGCGTGCCGCACATCACCGCCATGATGCTCGACGCTTTGGCCGGCACACTCGAAGGCGGGCGACCGCTGCTGTCCGAGACGCTCGGCTGCTGGGTGGCGGAAAGCGAAGTGGCCGACCTGCTGCGGGCGACCGAAAAGGCGCATGCGGGCTGCCAGATCGGCAGCTATCCCTTTTTCCGCGAGGGCAAGGTGGGCGCGAACTTTGTGGTGCGCTCGACAGAGGCCGATGCGCTTGCCGCCTGTCTGGCCGACCTGCGCACCCGCCTTGCCGAAGCCGGGCGGGCACCGGCCGACGGCGGCATCTGAGCCACCATGGCGCGTTTCCTGCTGGGTTGGGAGCTGGGTGCCGGTCGCGGCCATCTCGTGCGGATGGCGGCATTGGCGCGGCGGCTCGAGGCCCACGGCCATGACGTCATTGTGGCCAGTCAGCGTCTGGGGGGAGGGCTTGATTTCCCCGCCGTCACGCAGCTGTGGCAGGCCCCGGTGTGGCCGCGCCTGCTCGCCAATGTCGGCGCCTTGGGCGGACCGCTGCCCAATACGATGGGCGATATCCTCTATCGGCTGGGACTGCACGATCCGGAGACGCTGCCGGCGCTGATCGGCGCGTGGGAGGGGATCATCGCGGCAGCCAAGCCCGATGCGATCGCCGCGGATTTTGCTCCAGCGTTGCTGTGCGCCGCCCGCGGACGCGTGCCGACTTTGGTCGCGGGGCACGCGTTCGACACGGTGCCTGCGCATCTGGAGCGCTTCCCCAGCCTCACCGGCAAACCCGCCGCCTATCCGGAAGCCCAAGTGCTGGATCAGGTGAATATCGGTCTCGCCGCGGCAGGCCGGTCGACCCTGAGTGCGTTGCCCGCCATCTTCACCACGGACCGGCTGCTTGCCGGCACGTTCACGGAGCTGGATCCTTATGCCGCCTGGCGCACGGCCCCGGTCGTCGCGCCGTCGGTGTCTCACCCGCTGGGCGAAGCGGGGGAGGGCGAGGAGATATTCCTCTATGCCAATAGCGACCTGCTCCGCACCGCCGCCTTGTGGGACGGGCTGGTCCGCTCGGCATTGCCGGTTCGAGTGTATGCGCAGGGCGCATCGGCTGCCCAACAGGAGGAACTGGCCAAGCTCGGCTTCCAGGTCGAGACGGCTGCCATCCCCTTCACCCGCATCGCCGAGCGGTCGCGGCTGGTGATGACCTATGGCGGCGTCGGCTTTGTCAGCAGCGCGCTGGCGGCAGGTCTGCCGGTCGTCGTCGTGCATTATGACCTGGAAAAGGCGCTGACCGGTCAGGCGATCACCCGGATGCAGCTGGGCGGGCATGTCCATGCCGGCGGCATTCAGCCGGAAGCGTTCGCCACCTCGCTCCGCCAGCTCTACCATAATGACAGCTTCCAGCGACGCGCGCGCGAGCTGGCGCCCGGCTTCCGCGAGCGGCTGGCGCCCGAGCAGGAGGAGCTGGCAGCGGCGGCGTTGATCGAGATGGCCGGCTGACGGGAGAGGGCGATGGGCAGATTGATGGGCAAGCGGGCGGTGATCACCGGCGCGGCGAACGGAATCGGACGCGCCATCGCGGAGCGCTTCGCTGCGGAAGGGGCGGAGCTGCTGCTGGCCGATATCGCGGCGGCGGAGCTGGAGGTGGTAGCGGTGCGGCTCGGTCAGCGCTGGGTGGCCGCCGACGTGTCAACGACTGCGGGGCTGGACGCGATCTTCGATGTCGTCGAGCGGGACTGGGGCGCGCTCGACATCCTGGTCAACAATGCAGGCGTGACGCACGCCGCCACGCTGGACGAGTTGCGCGAAGAGGATTTCGACCGCGTCTTCGCCATCAACCTGAAGGCGGCGCTGTTCGGCACCCAGCGCGCGGCGCGGCTGATGAGCGAGGGTGGCGCGATCATCAACATGTCGTCGGTCAATGCCGTGCTCGCGATCCCCAATCAGATACCTTATGTGGTCTCCAAGGGCGCGCTGAAGCAGCTGACCAACGTCACGGCGCTGCCCCTGGCGCCGCGCGGCATCCGGGTCAATGCGATCGGGCCGGGCACGATCCTGACCGATATGGCGCGCGGCATTATGACCGACAACGCGGCGGAGGAACGCATCCTGAGCCGCACGCCGCTGGGTCGGACGGGCTCGCCGGAGGAAGTGGCCGCGGTGGCCTTGTTCCTGGCGTCCGACGAGAGCAGCTACATTACCGGCCAGACCATCTATCCGGATGGCGGGCGCCTGGGGCTGAACTACACGATGCCGCGCCGGTAACTTCAACTGTTCTCCTGCGAAAGCAGGAGCCCAGGATGATCGGGGACTAAGCCACCCTGGGCTCCTGCCTTCGCAGGAGCACTAGAATGGTAGCGCGCCGAAACCCCCGCCGCCGGGCGTCTCGATCACGAAGACGTCGCCGGCCGCGACCTCGACTGCCTGCGCCGCACCGATCGCTTCGATGCTGCCGTCCGCCCGCACCACGGCATTGCGGCCGCATGCGCCCGGCTGACCGCCCTCGAGGCCGAAGGGCGGCACGCGGCGGCGGTTGGAAAGAATGGCGGCGGTCATCGGCTCGCGGAAACGGATGCGGCGAATGACGCCGTCGCCGCCCCGCTGGCGGCCGGCTCCACCCGAGCCGCGCCGCACCTCGAAGCTTTCGAGCAGCACCGGAAAGCGCCACTCCAGCACCTCTGGATCGGTCAGGCGCGAGTTGGTCATATGGGTGTGCACGGCGGACGCACCGTCGAAATCGGGCCCCGCGCCTGCGCCGCCGCAGATCGTTTCGTAATATTGGTGGCGGGCGTTGCCGAAGGTGAAGTTGTTCATCGTGCCTTGCGCCGCCGCCAGCGCACCGGTCGCGCCGTAAACGGCATCGGTGATGACCTGGCTGGTCTCGACATTGCCGGCAACGACCGCCGCCGGATAGGTCGGCTTCAGCATCGAGCCGTCGGGGATGACAATGTCAATCGGTTCCAGGCACCCGTCGTTCATCGGGATGGCATCGTCCACCAGGGTGCGCATCACATAGAGCACGGCGGCCCGCGAAATGGACGGCGGCGCGTTGAAGTTAGAAGAAAGCTGCTCGCTCGTGCCGGTGAAGTCGATGCGGGCGCGGCGTGCCTCGCGGTCGACGGTAATCGCGACCCGCACCACGGCGCCATTGTCCATCTCATAGGAAAAGCTGCGGTCCGGCAGCCGATCGAGCACCTGGCGGACGGCCTCGGCGGCATTGTCCTGGACGTGGCGCATATAGGCGATGACGGTCTCGCGGCCATATTGCGCGACGATGCAGTCCAGTTCGGCGGCGCCGCGCGCGCAGGCGGCGATCTGGGCGCGGAGGTCGCCGACATTGCGGTCCGGATCGCGCGCCGGCCATGGCCCCGCCGCCAGCGCCGATCGGAAATCGGCTTCGAGCAGCCGGCCGTGCTCCACTACCAGCAGCGAGTCGAACAGGACGCCCTCCTCGTCGAGCGACTGGCTGTCGGGCGGCATCGATCCGGGCGTGCGGCCGCCGACATCGGCATGGTGGCCGCGTGCGGCGGCGTAGAAGTCCGGTACCGCGCCAGTACCGAAGACCGGCATCACCACCGTCAGGTCGGGCAGATGCGTGCCGCCATCATAGGGGTTGTTGATCAGATAAACGTCGCCGGGCTTGAGTCCTCTTTCGCTTGCCTGCGCCCGCTCCCGCATGGCGCGGACGCTGTCGCCCATCGAGCCGAGATGGACCGGCATGTGCGGCGCATTTGCGACCAGCCGCCCCTCGGCATCGAACAAGGCGCAGGAAAAATCGAGCCGTTCCTTGATGTTGACTGACAGCGCCGTGTTCTGCAGCGCCTGACCCATCTGCTCGGCAATGGCCATGAACAGGTTGTTGAAGATCTCCAACCGCACCGGATCGGGCGTGGCGAGATCGGCTGCGGCCTCAGCCGACCGGCTCGTGCCGGTGCGCGCCAGGACCAGGTCTCCGGCCCGTGTTCGGGTCACGGTCCAGCCCGGCTCCACCACCGTGGTGGCGCTGGCGTCGTACAGGATTGCAGGCCCGGCAAGCGGCTGCCCTACCGGCAAGGCCTCGCGCGCCATCAGCCGTGCCTGGCGCGCTTCGCCGGCCATGAATACGGTCACGACGGAGGGCCGATCGTTGCTCGCCTCCGCGCCGATACTGCCGTTTGCGACCGTTGCCGGCACGATCAGCTCGACGGTCGCGCTTTCGACGATCAGCGGCGTGCCGGGGGAGGTGAAGGCGAAGCGCTGTCGATATTGCGCCTCGAACGCGCTCCGTACGCTGGCCTCACTTCCGGGGGCAACGTCGAGCGCGGTGTCGGTGCCCTCATAGCGAATGCTCAACCGGTGCTCGAAGCGGCGCGCGGTCAGATCGAAGCCATCGGCGGCGATGTCGGTCAGGCATTCCGCTTCGAGCTCGCCGAAGCCGAGCTGCAGCCGGCCGAGCAGTTCATCGTCGAGCCGAGCCTCGACGGCGCGGGTGCGGAGCACGCGCTGGTCGGCGAGGCCGATGCCATAGGCCGAAAGCACGCCGGCGAGCGGATGAATGACGATCCGCTCGACGCCCAAGGCATCGGCGACCAGGCAAGCATGCTGGCCGCCGGCGCCGCCGAAACAGGCGAGTGCGTAATCGGCGAGATCATGACCGCGCGCGATCGAGATTTTCTTGATGGCATTGGCCATATTGTCGACGGCGATGGCGAGAAAGCCTTCGGCGATTGCCTCCGGCGCGCGAGGCGGGAGCCCGGCCGCCGCCATGGCATCGGCAACTTCGGCCAGGCGCATGCGCGCGGCTTCCACATCGATGGGCTGGTCGCCGCCGGGGCCGAAGACGTGCGGGAAGACTTGGGGCTGGAGCTTGCCCAGCGCGACGTTGCAATCGGTGATGGTAAGCGGCCCGCCGCGGCGATAGCAGGCGGGGCCGGGGTCGGCGCCGGCGCTTTCCGGGCCGACCCGCATGCGCGCGCCGTCGAAGCGGCAGATCGAGCCGCCGCCGGCCGCGATGGTGTCGATGCTCATCATCGGCACGCGCAGCCGCACGCCGGCAACGACCGTCTCCAGCGTGCGCTCGAAGCTGCCGGCATAGTGCGACACGTCGGTCGAAGTGCCGCCCATGTCGAAGCCGATCACCTTGCCGAACCCGGCTGCCTCGCTGGTCCGCGCCATGCCGACGATGCCGCCCGCCGGCCCCGACAGGATCGCGTCCCGCCCGCGAAAGGCTTCCGCCGGAGCGAGCCCGCCATTCGACTGCATGAAGGACAGCGGCACGCCCGGCCCAAGAGCCTCGCGCACCTGCCGCACGTAGCGATCGAGAATGGGCGAGAGATAGGCGTCCACCAGAGTCGTGTCGCCACGGCTGACGATCTTCATCAGCGGGCTGACGCGGTGGCTGACCGAGACCTGGGTGAAGCCGATCTCCTTGGCGATGCGGGCGGCGGCGTCCTCGTGCTGCGGGTAGCGATAGCCATGCATCAGCACGATCGCGACGGCGCGCAGGCCCTCGCTATGGGCCGCTGCAAGGTCCCGGCGCAGGCGATCTTCGTCGAGGACAGTCAGCACATCGCCATGCGCATCGATCCGCTCATCGGCCTCAATAACGCAGGACTCCAGCCGGTCGGGCAGCACGATTTTACGGTCGAACAGCTTGGGACGGTTCTGATAGCCGATGCGCAGCATGTCGCGGAACCCGCGCGTGACAACCAACGCCACCGGCTCGCCAGCGCGCTCCAGTAGTGCGTTGGTGGCGACGGTGGTGCCCATCTTCACGCTGCCGATCTGCTCGGTCGGGAGCGGATCGCCGTCCGCAACGCCGAGCAGCTCGCGAATGCCCTGGATCGCTGAGTCCTGATAGCGCTCAGGATTGGCAGACAGGAGCTTATGGGTGACGATCTGCCCGCCAGGCCGCAGCGCGACTACATCGGTGAAGGTGCCGCCGCGATCGATCCAGAAATGCCATCGGCCTGCCGAGTCCGTCATTCCCGTCTCGTAGCCGGGACGCGGGGCGGAACAAGGTGGCTCTAGGAATTTGGAGCGGGTAACGGGAATCGAACCCGTATATTCAGCTTGGAAGGCTGCTGCACTACCATTGTGCTATACCCGCGCGCCAAATACCGGCTTTGACAGAGCGGCATCGCTTAACAGGATTATCAGCGATCCCGTGCCGATGCGGCGGCCGAGTGCCACGATTGTGGCTGCGCCGTCAACATAGCGGCCATGGGCGAAGGCCACATTCTCCCGACCTTGCAAGGCAACACATGCTGAGACCCCATGCCGGCGCCATGCTGCTCATGACCAGAGCGCCAAGGGCAGCAATCCGAACGTCAGCAGCACCGCCGCCCATTGGAGCATCGTTGCCGCGGCGACGACATCGACTCCCCAGAAGCGCGGCCGGCACCGCAGGGCCAGGACAGCTTGCAGAGCCGCTCCCAACGGCAGCGCTAGGCTGCCAAGGAAAATCAGCACACTGCCCGGTGTCGCATCCCCCAGCTGCTCAAAAGGCTGCAGGGACATGAGCAGCGCACCCCCCATCAGCAGCAAGGGCCCCAGCGTCGCGGGCTGAACCGGAAAGTGCCGGCGGCGCCACGAGAGGATCGGCAGAGCCACCGTTACATAGGCGAGCGACAGCAATCCGAACGAGAGGCTTGCCCAAAGCAGCCAATAGGAGCCGCTGCCCATCGGGCGATACGTCCGCAAGCCGTCCAACAGCACCGCCCGGCCCTCGGCATCGCGGAGAAGCACGTGGCTGGGCAACACCCTGTCGGGCGCGCGCAGCCGGTATCCGCCGGCATAAGCGAGCTTCCGGGGCTCACCCCCATCAGCACGTATCGATGCGGTCGTGGTGGCGACCTCAAGCGAAACGCCCTCGTTCAGCAGATCGGCGTAGCGTTCGAGCGCGATGCCGCTGACGGCAGGGACGTAGCGCCCCCGCCACGATGCCAGATCGGCAGCAGGCTGCCCGTTCGCCGCGGGCACCAGCCGCGGAAGCTGCAAGGCATTCATCATGGCCGAGTCGAATCGCTGATAATTCGAGGATTCGCCGTCGGTATTGATGGAATAGAAAAAGGCTTTGCGCTGTTCCGGGTAGATGCAGAACATCGCGCGATAGCCGATGATGTTTCCTGCATGGCAGCGCCCCAGGCGCCCTTCGCGATCGCGGAGGGCGAGACCGAAGCGGTAGCCGGGCTTGAGACCGGCCCGGGCTGCCGCTGTCTCCTCCGGCAGACCCATTGCGCTGAGCAGGTCGCTGCGGACGAATGGCTTGCCGCCAACCGCTCCCCCGCTCATCAGGAAGCGCGCGAAGCGCGCCATATCCGCCGCTGTGGTCGTGAATTGCGCGGCGGGCCGGAGCGCCACCGGCAGTGCAGCCGCCAGCGACAGATCGTCATTATGGCCCCAGGCGAGGCGCGGGTCCCGCTGCTGAGTGACGAAGCCGAAGGTGCTGTCCGTCATTTCCAGCGGCGCCAGCAGGTTGGCGTCGAGCCACTCTTCGTAGCGCTGACCGGTGACCCGCTCGATGATCATTCCCGCCAGAGTGTAGCCCAGGTTCGAATAGGAGAAGAGCTCCCCTGGCCGCGTGCGGATGCGGAGCACCGACGGACTGCGACGGAACACGGAGGTCAGCCGATCGTCCGGGCCGATCCGTCCGCTGAACATCTGCCAGACCCGCAAATCCTCGAGGCCCGCTGTGTGGTCGAGAAGGTGGCGCACGCGCACGGGATTTGTGCGCTCCCAGCGGTTCCGGAAACGAAGCTCCGGAAGCACTGAAGAGACGGGCGCGTTGAGGTCGAGCCGGCCCTGAGTGGCCAGACGAAGCAGGCCCACCGCTACCAGTGTCTTGGTGACAGACCCGATATGGACGCGCTGCCGAGGGGACATCGATGTGCCCGTAGCCGCGTTGCTCTTGCCCGCGGCGCCGGTCATCGTTGCGTCGCCGTCGACGAGGCTCCAGCTGATGCCCGCGAGACGTTCTTCCTTGAGCGCTACGTCCAGCCCGAGCGGAAGCGGTGCGGCCGAGGCTTTGCAGGGGGTGAGCAGGGCTGCGGCACAAAGGGCGCCGAAGACGAGGAGTCGGAGCATGGGTCGGGAGCTTTCAATATTCGCCCCGAGCGATACCCGACGCCCGTCAAATGGATGTCAAAGGCCGCATCATTGGGTGCCTTCACCAGCGTCGCGCAGGAGACCGACTTTCGCGACCGTGCCCGACGACGAGGAGTCGAGATGAAGCGGAATGGAATGGACCTGGCACAAGCGGGCGACGATCGACAGTCCTAGTCCCCGCGTGCCTCCGCCGGCCGGGGCGGAGCCGCCGTCAAGAGCGGCAAGCACCGCGGGCGGGACGCCCCGCCCGTTGTCGGCGATCACCAGGTCCGAGCCTATAACGCCGATGCTCAAGGCAGCTGTCTCGTTATGCCGGAAGACATTGCCGATCAGGTTCGACAGGATCACCGTGGCGACTGCTTCATTGAAGCGGCTCCGGCAGTTGGCCGGGATCGACACCATCACGTCGAAGCGGGCCGCATCGAAACGCATGCTCTCGGCAATGACGATGCGTTCGACGAGCGGCAACAGGAGCACATCCTCTCCGGCAGAGCGCGACCGCTCTTCGCGTGCCAGGAGGAGAAGGAGATCCACCGACTGCTCCATTTGCCGGGCTGCATCCGCAATACGCTTCAGGGGTTTGGAAATCGGTGGGGGTACTTCTCCTCGAACGGCGATCAGCTCGACCGAACTGCTGATGACCGCAAGCGGCGTCCGCAGCTCATGGCTCGCGTCCCTGGTGAAGCGGCTCTCGCGCTCCACGAACGCGCGGGTCCGCTCCAGCATCTCTTCCAGCGTCCTTGCGAGCGTGCCGACCTCATTGGCCGGAAAGTCGCGCGCGCTGATCTGCGGGACGTAACCCAGTCCTGTGCCGGATACAGCGTCGACCAGACGGCTGAGCGGCGCGGTGGCGCGCTCGGCCAGCGAATAGCCGAGGATCGCCGCGAGGACGAGCATGGCAAGCGCACCCACCACGACTAGCAACAGCAGCTCTCCACGCAGCGGCCGCACGACAAGCCGGCTTCCTACTTCGGCAACGGCGTAGGCTGGGCCTCCTCCCGGCAGATTGAACGGGACGACATGATAGTGGCGCCCATCTTCGCCGGCATATTCCTCCGCCTCCTGCTCCAGCGATATTTGGGCGCGCAGGTCCGGCGGCATGGAGCCGGCATCCCGGTGAATCGTCACATAGTCACGCAGCGGCTCCGCCAGCCTGCCGGAGTTGCTCCAATGGGCCTGCTGCCGGGCCACCTCTTCTTTAATGCTATCCTCGAAAAGCTGGTCTTCGACCGCATAGGCCACGACGAAGCTGCATGCGGCGAACAGGACCGACACGGCCGCGGCAAAGGCCAGGAAGCTGGTTCGGATCTGCCTGCGCAGCGTTGGCGTGCGAGCCGTCATCAGTCTTCGCTCAGGCGAAATCCGACGCCATGAACCGTCGCCAGCATGGCCTTGGCAAATGGCCGGTCGAGCGCCTGCCTCAAAAAATGGACATGGCTCCTCAAGGAGTCGGAGTCCGGCGGATCGTCGCCCCAGAGCCGCCGGGTCAGCTCGTGCCGCGGCACCGGCGCGGGGTGAGCTTCCGCGAGGATCAGCAGGATCTGGAAGGTGATCGGCGTCAGGCGAAGTAGGCGGCCGTCACGGGTGGCGCTGCTCGATCGGCGGTCCAGGCGCAGGTTGCCGATTTGCAGGATGTGGCTCGTGCCCAGCCGGTGCCGCTGCGACAAGGCCTCGCATCGCGCCGCGAGCTCGGCAAGCTCGAACGGCTTCGTCAGATAGTCATCCGCACCGGCATCGAAGCCCTGAAGCTTGTCATCCAGCGCATCCCGCGCCGTCAGCATGATGACCGGCGTATGTCGCGCCGCCTTGCTTCTGAGTTCCCGGCAGACTTCGACGCCGTCGAGGTAGGGGAGCGAGAGGTCGAGAATGACGACGTCGAAGCTCCCGCCGAGCGCCGTGCGAAGGCCGGCGCGGCCGTCATAGGCGAAATCAACCCGATGGCCGCGCCCCTCCAGATATTCGGCAATATTCTCGCTGAGCCACTCATTGTCCTCCACCAGGAGGATGTCGAGGCCGCCCTGCGTCACGTCACTGGCCGATGCGGGTAAGGAGCTTGCGTGCCCCTTCGTGCGCGGGAGCGACGGCAAGAATTCGGGTGAGGCGTGCCCTGGCTTCGGCGGCGCGGCCCAGCCGGTGCTCTGTCTCAGCCATCGCGGTTTCGAGGCGCGGGTTCGACACACGCGTTGCCGCCAACTCCATGAGCCCAAGGCCCTTGGCAAGCCGTTCCGCACCGGCGCCCGCCTCGCCGGTCACTATCGTGCCGTAAATGCCGATCAGCATGGCGTCGTGACCCTCCGGGTGGGCGGCGAACTCGGCCCGCGCTTCCTCGGCTTTGCCGTCAAGATATTTCGCCACGAGAAGCAGCGCCCGTTCGTCCTGATAAGGGGTTCTTGCAACAGGTGTTTTGCCCATCGCCCTGATCATGGCTTCGACGGACGCGGCGGTCGAGAACGGATTCTGCCCGGTGACCAGCCGGCCATCCGTCACCACGAAGGGCAGCATCACGCCTGTTTGCTCGAAGGTGGCACCCTGGGCCTTCAGCGCCGTTTCGAGGAACACCGGATAGGAAGCGGCCCAGCGCTTGCCGAACCCGCTCTCCTCCGCATTGGTAAAGCCGGTGAGACGGCGGCCTTTCACCAGCGGCGTCCCGTCCGAAAGGCGGACGTTCGCAAACACGGCAGGTCCGTGGCAGACGCCGCCGAGAACGGTGCCGGCTTCATAGGCTTTGGCCAGCAGCTTGTGCAGCGCCTGGTCTTGATAGACGTCGAACATCGCGCCGCCTCCGCCGATCACGTAAATGCCTGCATAGCCCGCGGCGGCCACTGACTTGGTCGCCTTTGTTGCCGAAAGCCACTTCTGCGCCTCCGGGTCCGCAGTCACGGCGGCATTATAGACCTTGTCAGCTTCGAACGCGTCTGCCTCGGCGGGGCCTCCCGCGGGACTGGCGACTTCCACGTCGAGGCCATTGGCTTTGAAAATGCTCCAGGCCTGAGCAAATTCGTCGAACTCGAAGCCGGGGCGAGTCTTCCCCTTATCCCGGCCCTCCGAGCTGACGACGATCAGCACCTTCTTCGTGGGTTCTGCAACCACGGGCGCCGCCACAAACAGACTGGAGACCAGGGCCAAACCAATCTTGAACAATCGCATCACACATTCTCCTCGCTATGCGGAGATGGTGTGCCGGCGGCCGTCAAATGGTTGTGAAAGCGTTCGATGCGGCCGGCGCGCGCGCGCGCGCCTGAAAGCCGGGTCGTAGCGTCGATCCGGAGCAGAAGTTGACTGCCACGTGGACGGCGGCTCCGGCAAACGGCATATCGGCGCGCATGATGAGGGGCGGCAATCTATGATTGAGGCATTGCGCACGCCGGACGGGCGGTTCGACGGGCTGCCCGGCTTTGGCTTTCGGCCGCATTATCGCGACGACCTGCCCGGCTATGAGGGCCTGCGCCTCCAGCATCTGGACGAGGGGCGGCGTGACGGACCGGTGTTCCTGTGCCTGCACGGTCAGCCCAGCTGGTCCTATCTGTACCGCAAGATGATTCCCGTGTTCGCCGAAGCGGGGCGGGTGATCGCCCCGGACCTTTACGGCTTCGGCCGATCGGACAAGCCGGTCGACGACGCGGTCTATACGTTCGATTTTCACCGCGGTGCCTTGCTGGCACTGGTGGCGGCGCTCGATCTGCAGGACGTGACCCTGGTGTGCCAGGATTGGGGCGGGCTGCTCGGGCTGACGCTGCCGATGGAAGCGCCGTCACGCTACAAGCGACTGATCGTGATGAATACGGGGTTCGCGACCGGCGACCGGCCGCTCGGCCCTGGTTTCGAAGCTTGGAAGGCGTTCAACCGGTCTCAGCCGGATCTGGACATCAAGGCACTGATGCAGCGCGCGACGCCGATCTTGAGCGACGCAGAAGCCGCAGCCTATGCCGCGCCTTACCCCGATAGACGCTACAAGGCCGGGGTGCGCCGCTTTCCCGAGCTGGTGCCGGACCGCCTGGATGCACCCGGCGCCGAGATCTCGCGGCGCGCGCGGGACTGGTGGGCGAACGAATGGCAGGGCCAAAGCTTCATGGCGGTGGGCGGCGCCGACCCGGTGATTTCCGTCAATGCCATGCAGGGCGTGCGCAGCCATATCCGCGGCTGTCCCGAGCCGCTGGTGGTGCCCGAAGCCGGCCATTTCGTGCAGGAATGGGGCGAGCCGATCGCGCGCGCGGCGCTTGCTGCCTTCGCGGACGCGTCGTGAACGGACGCGTTCTCATCGCGCACGGGCGCAGTTTCGTCCCGCCGCCATGGCCCCTGGCGCGCCGCATCACCAGCCTGTCGAGCGGGGCGAATCGTGTGGGGCAGTGCGGCGTTGGCGACGGTGTTGATGGCTGATCGGATGTCGCTGCTCGCGTCATCGCGCGCGTCCGCCGCGCCCGCGTCCGGCTCCGGCCTGGCCGGGGGTGCCGGGTGGCGGGAAGCCATCCTGCTCACCGTCGCGCTCTGGACCTTCGTCGCGATCATCTATCTGCCGATCCTGATCGATCGGCACACCGGCGATAACTGGACCAGCGTCGCGCTCGATGAAGTGACGGTGCTGCTGTCGATGGCGCTCGCCATGCCGCTCTTCGCCCTGTTTCGCGTGACGGAAGAATGGGCGGTGCCGCGTCGCATCCTGGCGCTTGGCGGGGCGGTGCTCACCGTCTCCGTGGTCCAGGTCGTGTTCGACCTGCTCTACACCGGCCTGATTGCGAACCGCGTCGACACGGCCTGGGAAAATCTGCCCACGGACCTGAGCCGCGCTTATCGCGCGACTTTCAATTATGTCTGCGTGTTCGGCGTCAACGTGGCGCTGTTCCACCTGGTCAACTCGCGCCGGCATGAGCTGTCGCAGGCCAAGGAGTTGGCCCAGGCGCTGTCGGCGGCGCAGCACGCCCAGCTGGCGGCGCTCCGCTATCAGCTCAACCCGCATTTCCTGTTCAACACCCTCAACGCCATCTCGGCGATGATCGTCACGCGGCGCAACGATGAAGCCGAGCTGATGACGGACAAGCTCTCCAGCTTCCTGCGGGCCTCGCTGGCGTCCGACCCGACCGAGCTGGTTCCGCTCGACCAGGAACTGACGCTGATGGAGGATTACCTCGAAATCGAATCGATCCGCTTCGGCGAGCGGCTCCATGTCGAGATCGACTGCGCCAGCGACGCGTGCGGCGTGCCCGTGCCCAGCTTCCTGCTCCAGCCTCTGGTCGAAAATGCGATCAAATATGGCGTCGCGCCGTCGCTGGAGCCGGTGAACATCCGGGTCACCGGACGCCGCGAAGGCGAGCATCTGGTCGTCACGGTGGAGGACGACGGCAAGGGTGCCGCCAATGCCGTTCCAGCCGGCGGAACCGGCGTCGGCCTGCAGAATGTGCGCCGCCGCCTGTCCGCGCTTTACGGCGACTCCGCATCGGTCGAGGCCGGCTCGCGATCACCCGGCTATGCTTCCGTCATCCGCATGCCGGTGGACCCACCGCAGGCCCGCTGAAGCCGCTTGAGCGATCGGCCCGGCTGTCCGATAAGGATCGGAAAAGCCTCGGGGGATTGCTCAAATGCGCGTGTTGCTGGTGGATGACGAAGCGCTTGCGCTCGACCGGTTGCGAACCCTGTTCGCCGATATCGAGGATGTCGAAGTCGCTGGCCAAGCGACCGACGGCGATATGGCGCTTGAGCAGATCGAGGCGCTCAATCCGGACCTCGTCATTCTCGACATCCAGATGCCCGGCCGCAACGGCCTGCGCACCGCCGCCGCGCTCGATGCCGACAAGCGCCCGGAGATCATCTTCGTCACCGCGCACGAACATTATGCGCCGGACGCGTTCGAAGTGGATGCGGCCGATTATCTGCTCAAGCCCGTGCGCTTCGACCGGCTGCGCCAGGCCGTCAACCGCGCCCGCCGCCGGCGCGAACTGCGCGAACAGGCCGAGCAGAGCGGCAAGCTGCTGGAGGAAGTCGAGGCACTACGCTCCAAAAGCGGTGGGAGCCGCAGCGACGATGCCGGCTTCTGGGTGCCGGAGCGGCACGGCCACCGCTGGGTGCCGATCGAGGCAATCGGCTGGATCGAGGCGGCGCGCGACTATGTGCTGCTGCACACGGAGACGCGCAGCCATATGCTGCGCGCGACGATGGCGGCGCTGGAGGAGAAACTGGATGGAACGGGGCTGATGCGGGTGCATCGTTCGGCCTTTGTGCGGCCGGAAAAAGTGGCGGAAGTCCGCCGCGCCAATCGGAGCCTTACTCTGGTGCTCGACGATGGCGCCCATGTGCAGGTGGGGCCCAGCTATATCGATGCGCTGACCGACAAGCTGGGCCTTCCATAACCCCGCACTTACGCGATGCCGACGAACGAGGTCGAAGCGGCCACGAACATCGTGCCGACGAACATCGCCGCGAGCCAGGTCGCGGTGGTGCGCAGAACTTCTGCGGTCATGTGTCTGTCCTTTCATGCGATTCGCAGCCCCCATGGCGGCGATGGGGGCTCTCTAGCGGCTGAGTAGAGAAGGTCGCTGTGCCGTCGACCACAAGGGAAGAGGGGTCGACCAAATCGGCCGATCGTCGACGAACGGGCAAGCCGGCACGACGGAAATCGGCGACGGCACGCACGCCGGCGCAGCGGCACGTTGATTCGAAGCCGGCAGAACGCTAGCTTTCAACCAAATTTCGGGTAGCGATAGGGTTTAAGGTGGACGAATATCTCCCGCTGGCGGTCGCGCTTCTGCTCGCCGCCGTGGCCGCAGTCGGCGCATTGATCTTTCAGCAGACCGTCTGGAAGCCGCGTCGCCGGCGCCAGCTTGAGCGCGAACATTTCCGCAACAAATTGCGCTGATCGGTCTTCCGCTCCGACTACGGCGTCGACGATTACCTGGTCCTGAAGTCGCTCTGCGCCGCAGCCTGACGCCGGTCGTGGCCGGGCATCTCGCCGTTCAATATTGCCTCGACCTCCGCCAGGCGATCCGCCGGAACATAGTCGAGCAATGTCAGCCCCTGATGGTCCCTCGCGCCAGCATCAGCTCCAGCCCTTAGCAGCTCGCGCATTGGCTCGGCATCACCCGTTCGAAGAGAATGGCCTTTTGCGAACAGGGGGGGCGTGGTGCCCTTCGGGTTGGCCGCGTCAACTTGCGGGCCCATCCGAAGCAGAGCGCGAAGGCATTGCGTCGCGCCCTCATAGGCGGCCACGATCAGGGGCGTCCAGCCATTGGCACACCGTGCCTCCAGGAGCGTGGGATGATCCAACAGGATAGCCTCCATCGCCTGCGGGTCATGGCTGCGCACGGCCGATTGCAGATCGCGAACACTCACAGCTGAAAAGTCTCCGACATCGTCAGATCGTCCTTTGCAAAGCGAAGTACATCGGGAGGACTGCTCACGAGCTTGGCATCGTCGTCCATATCGGGATGGCGGACAAGGATGCCGCTCCCTAGCCGAATAGCTACGATGGAAGCGCAGGCAGAGACCGGCGGTTGCAGCAAGGAGTGGTGGACAGGGCTGGATTCGAACCAGCGTACGGGAAACCCGGGCAGATTTACAGTCTGCTGCCTTTAACCACTCGGCCACCTGTCCACAGGGTCCGGCAGGGCCGGTCTTGAGCGGAGGCGACGCCATGACGAACGTGGCGCACACTGTCAACGCCTTCGCTTTGCTGTAGAGCGCGCGCCATGAAGAAGCGCCACCGCCCCAACACCGCCGCCTCCGGACGCCCGCGATTCTGGGGGCGCCATGCGGTTTCAGCCGCGCTCGCCAACCCGGACCGCCGGGCGCTGAAGCTCTGGGCGACGCGCGACGCGGCGGCGCGGATGGAACTGCCGAAGGAACTAACCGTCACCTTCGCCGATGTGGCGGACCTGGGCCGGCTGGTGCCGCAGGACGCGCCGCACCAGGGGCTGGTGCTCGAAGTCGAGCCGCTCGAGGACGTGTTCCTGGACGAACTGCTCGGAGCGCAGGGCAATCGCCCGCTGCTGGTGCTCGATCAGGTCACCGATCCGCACAATGTCGGCGCCATCCTGCGCTCGGCCGCCGCTTTCGATGCTGCCGGGATCGTCACCCAGGACCGGCACAGCCCGCCCGAATCCGGCGCACTGGCCCGCGCTGCGTCCGGCGCGCTGGAGGTGGTCCCCTGGGTGCGGGTGGTGAACCTCGCCCGTGCGCTTGAGGAGGTGGCAGCCGCCGGCTTTTGGCGCATCGGCCTCGCGGGGAAAGCGGAGCGCCTGCTCGGCGATGCCCTGGGGACGCAGAAAGTCGCGCTGGTGCTCGGCGCGGAAGGCGAGGGCATGCGGCAGAACACGGTCGCCCATTGCGACGAGCTTGCGCGGCTGCCGATCTCGGGCAAGGTTGAGAGCCTGAACGTATCGAACGCCGCGGCCATCGCGCTCTACGCGGCCGCGACGCGAGGCTGAGGGGGAATCAAGGGGGTTTGGCTTAGAACTGCGCTGCTGATCGCGGCACCGCTGCTGCTGGTGGGCTGCTATTTGCTGCCCGGCGCGTTCGAATCCGATTTTGCGTTCGGCCCCGGCGACCGTTTCTCCTTCCGCTATCGGGGCGAGATCGTCTTTGCCGGGAGCGAATTGATGCAGCAGGAACTCAAGCAGAAGCAGGCCGTGCTCGACAATGCCGAGGAAAGCGCGACCTGCTTTGATGCCTCGAGCAAGCCTGAGGAAGGCGCGAAGGAACGACCCTGCACAGCGGAAGAGCGCACACAGCGCAAGCGGGAAGCGCAGGCCGGGCTGGAGCGCGAACCAAGCAAATGGATCAACTTGCCGCCCTGATCGGCTTCAATCCGGCCGACGATGCGTCGATGCGCGAATTCGCCGCGCAACTGCAGAAGCAGACCGGCTGGCGCTCCGTATCCTATAAGGGAGAGGGGGTGTTCGCGGTGGATTATGCGATCGAAGGCGTGCTGACGCACGACTTCGTCTTTCCATTGTTCCCGCGCGGGTCGACCATCGTGCCGTTCGTCACCGCGCGCCGGCGGGCCGATGGCGCCGTTCTGGTCAGCGCACCCGCCTTTGCCGCGGGCAGCGGCGCCAGCCCCTGGGCCCTGATGGGCGCGTCGATGCCCGAAATGGGCAAGATCGGCACGCCCAAGATGAGCGGACGCTTCGCTGTGCGGGTGACGGGCGAAGCCTTGACCAACAACACCGAAGACGGGCCGGTTCGAGAGGCTGACGCCACGCTGCTGCGGTGGAAGATCGACTCGTCACGCCAGGCCGCGCCCGAGGCGCTGATCCGCGCGCGCTAGTCCTCCGGCGCAATCGTCACGCGGAGGCCGTCGAGGTCCTGGGTGAACGGGATTTGGCAGGACAGGCGGGAGCTGTCGTTGCGGTGGTCGCTGGATTCGAGCAGGTCGTTCTCGTCTTCGCTCATCTTGGGCAGCCGGTCGGCCCAGTCGCCATCGACATGGACGTGGCAGGTGGCGCAGCTGCAGCAGCCGCCGCAGAGAGCGAGCAACTCATCGAAGCCGTTTTCGCGGATCACTTCCATCACCGACAGGCCGACATCGCCGTCCACCACCCGCTCCTGTCCATCCCGCGTCACCACCACCAGCTTCGGCATTGTGTTCCCTTTCCGTTCAGCCTAGCCAGGCTTTGAGTGCCGCAATGTCGCGGGGAGCGGGAGGGGTCAAGCATGGGGCTGACGGCCGAGCAGCTGAAGGAGTCGCTGGACGCCCTGGCCGCGCGCGAGCCCGTCTTTGCCGAAGCGCTCGCCCGTGCCGGCTATCCCGAGCCGCGCATCCGCGAGCCGGGCTACGAGACGCTGCTGCGCACGATTGTCGGCCAACAGGTGAGCGTGGCCGCGGCGGCGTCGATGTGGAACAAGCTCGCGGCGCTTCTGCAGGAGCCGGGCGATCCGCAGCGGTTGCTCGCAGCCTCCGACGAAGAGCTGCGCAGTGCCGGCCTGTCGCGGCAGAAAAGCGGCTATGCGCGCAGCCTGGCGCAATTGGTGGTCAGCGGCGAACTGGACCTGAGCCGCCTGCCCGCAGACGATGAGGAAGCCATCGCCCAGCTCATCCGGATCAAGGGCATCGGCCGCTGGTCCGCGGAAATCTACCTGCTCTTCGCCGAAGGCCGTCCCGACATCTGGCCCGCCGGCGACCTCGCTGTCATGCGCGAAGTCGGCGTCCTGCTCGGGCTGCCCAAACGCCCCGACGAGAAGCTGACCCGCGAACTCGCCGAAGCCTGGCGCCCCCACCGTGGCGCCGCCGCGATCTTCGCCTGGCACCATTACAAGATGGTCGCGATTTGACGCCGCTTCTCCCCTTGCTTCTTGTCGGATTCTCCAGGCTGTTCGTCTAAGCGCACTCGCCAGTGCACCCGGCCACGACCCAACCGCTCCATTCCCTCAAAATGGAGAATGCGGTGAAGTTCGGAACGGTCCTGGCGCTTGCAACGACATTGTGGACGGCTGCCGCTTCGGCTCAGCCGCAGCGGCCGCGGCCGCCGCCGCGCACGGACCTGTCGCATCATGACGACGAGTTTTCCGGCTCGGCGCTCGACCCGAAATGGACGCGCTTCGATCAACGCTATGGCTGGCCGGACAAATTGAAGCGTTTGGATGTGGGCGAGAGCGTGAAGGGCGCGCTGCACCTCGAGCCCTATCATGGCGCCTGGGTGAGGGACCTGAACGCACCCTTCCTGTTCCAGACGATCGCGGGCGATTTCGACGTGCGGGCGCGGGTTCGTGTGCGGGGCGCCGCGGCGGACTTCCCGGCGGCACCTGGTCGCTGGGCGGGTTGATGGCGCGCACGCCCAATGGCCTGAACGCAGCGAGTTGGGAGCCGCGACGGGAGAATTGGCACTTCATCACCACGGGCGTGGGCCTTGCCCGCGGCGAGCCGGTGACGGAGACCAAAGGCACCTATAACAGCTATTCGTCGCTGAAGCTGCGGCCCTTCAAATCGGGCTGGGTCGAGCTGCGGCTGGTGCGGATCGGCATGACCCTCATCGCGCTCGCCCGCGAGGAAGGCGGCAGCTGGCAAGTTCGCGACCGCTTCTACCGGATGGAGCCGAACCCGGCGATGCAGGTCGGGCTGATCGCCTATACGACCAGCGACGCGATGCCGCCGCAACCTGAGGACCCGGTCACGGAGAACCGCACGGTCATAGCGGATGCCCCCGTCGACATGCTGATGGACGTGGACTGGATTCGCTTTGCGCGCCCGAAGCTCGCGATCGACTGGAACTGGCAGAGTCAGGTTAGGCAGCACCCGCTTGCCGATCCGAACTTGAGCGAAGCGGATATCCTGGCAGCCTTGGAATAGAGCGGGCCCGGGGGGTCCGCCGCCACTCAGTCCCGCGACGCGATTGCGAGTGCCTGTTCCAGTGCGGGATCGCGGCCGGCGCACAAGGCGGCAGCGTCGACCGCTACGGCCACGTCCGGCTCGATCGCGCGGTCGCCATAATCCTTGCCGTCCGGCGCCCACACGCCTGCCGTCGGCACCCGCACTTGCCAGCCCGGAGCGAAGTCGAAGCGATCGGCGCTGAGCAAAGCGGCCTGGCTGCGCCGGCCGACCAGCGTCGCCTTGCTTTGCAGCTTCATCACCCAGGCGAAGCCCTCGGCGGCGCTGGCCGTCTCGGGGCCGATCAGCAGCACGACCGGCCTGGTGTAACGCTGCGTGCCCAGATCCTCGGTCCAGAGCGCCACCGCACCGGCATTGGCCGCCAGTGCTTCGCCAACCTTGGCGCTGGTGTAGATGCGGTCGCCGCGCGGGGCGGCGCGAGCATCCTTCGCCGTCGGCGTGCGGCCCAGCTTTCGCATATAGTCGCGGCCGAGCAGGATCATCGCGGGCGCGGCCTCGCCGGTGAAATAGCTGGCGAGGCGCAGCGCCGAGGCGTTACCGCCCTGATTGGCGCGCAGGTCGATGATCAGACCGGAAGTGCCCTTGAGCGCCGCCATCGCCTGGTCCGCCAGGGGGGCACCGTCATCGTCGAATGCGTCGATGCGGACGTAGCCGAGCGTCTTGCCCGGCGCGGTCCTGATCCGGCGCCAGCGAAAGCTCGGCTCGGGCGGCGGCCACAGCGCCGCTTCGCGCCGCGCCAAGATCGTCCGCTCGGCACCGGCACAATCGGTCACCCGCACTTCCGCCATGGTGCCGAGTGCGCCCCCAAGCGCCGACCCGTTGAGCACCCGAAAGCCCGGACGGATGCCCTGCGCCCGGGCGTGAGACAGCTCCGCGACTTCCACCACGACATCGCCTTCGAGCACCAAAGGCGGGCGGGACTGGGGCTTGGCGGAAGCCGTCGGCGTGACATCGGTATGCGAGGCGTTAAGCGTGGCCGTCATCTCGTTTGCAAGGCGCCGGAACTCGGCATCGTCACGGACCGATCGGGCCCGGCGCGCAAAGTCTTCGGTGACGCGCGCCCAGGCGACGCCGCGAAGGTGCGGATCGTAGAAATTGTCGGCGACGGTCTTTCCCAAAGCGTGGATCATCTGCGGGTAATCGGGGGCTGCAGCCGCACACAGGAACAGCGCGCCGACCGAAATCGCCAGAATTCTCATGAACATCCCTCCCGGCACCTGTCTGCCCGAGGAGGAGCGGCAAAGGCAATGCCGAGGGGTTGAGGCTATCTCCCAAGCCCGTAAAGCTGGGCACATGACGCATAGACAAGATGTGCCGCTGATCGAGCGGGCGAAGCTGTTCGGCAATCCCACCCGCGCCCAAGGCCGGATCAGCCCGGATGGGCGCTGGCTGTCCTGGCTCGCGCCACGCGACGGGGTCATGAACCTGTGGCTGGCGCCGGCCGATGCGCCTGCCGATGCCCGGCCGATGACGGCGGAGAAGGTGCGGCCGATCGGACAATATCTGTGGGCGCCGGACAGCCGCGCTTTGCTCTATGTCCAGGACAAGGGCGGGGACGAGAATTTCCTGCTCTACCGGGTCGATATCGAAAGCGGGGCGGAAGCCTGCCTGACGCCATTCGAGAATACGCGGGTGCTGATCGTCGGCACCTCGGTGACGCAGCGCGGGCGCATCCTGGTCGGCCTCAACAATCGCGACCCGCAATGGCACGACGTGCACGCGCTGGACCTTGCGAGCGGCGAGCTGACCGAAGCGATGCGCGGCGACGGTTTTGCCGGCTTCCTTGCCGATGACGCGCTCGCCTTGCGCATTGCCGTGCGGCCCAATGCCGAGGGCGGCATGGACTTTCACCGCATCGCCGGCGGCGCGGTCGATGAAGCGCCGTTCGCGGCCACCACGCTGGAGGACTCGCTCACCACCCAGCCGGTCGGATTCACCACCGATGGCGCGACGCTCTACTGGGTCGACAGCCGCGGCCGCGACACGGCGGCACTGATCGCGGAAGCAGGCGGCGAGCGGCGCGTGATTGCCGAGGACCCGCGCGCGGACATTGGCGGCACGCTCACCCATCCGCTGACCGGCGAGGTCGAGGCCTATTCGGTCGATTATCTCACCAAGGAATGGGTCGGCCTAGATGCGGGCATCCACGCCACCTTCCAGCGGCTGCGGGAACTGCTGAAGGGCGATATCGAGATCACGTCGCGCACCGACGACGACAGGCGCTGGACCGTGGCGGTCGATCCGGTGACGGAGCCGCCGGCGGTCTATCTCTACGATCGCGATGCCGATCGGCTCGACCTGTTCTACGTCTCGCGGCCGGAGCTGGAGCATGCGCCGTTGGTGCCGATGCACGCGCTGGAGCTCCGCGCACGCGATGGGCTGACGCTGACCGCCTATCTGTCGCTGCCCTATGGCTCGGCCACCAAGCGGGAGAGTGTGCCGGACGCGCCGCTGCCGATGGTGCTGCTCGTCCATGGCGGGCCCTGGGCGCGCGACCATCACGGTTACAACCCGTATCACCAATGGCTCGCGAACCGCGGCTATGCGGTGCTGTCGGTCAACTTTCGCGGCTCGACCGGCTTCGGCAAAAGCTTCATCTCGGCGGGCGACCTGGAATGGGGCGCGAAGATGCACGACGATCTCGTCGATGCGGTCGACTGGGCGGTGGCCGAAGGCATTGCCGATCGGGAGCGGATCGCGATCATGGGCGGCTCCTATGGCGGCTATGCGACGCTGGCCGGCCTGACTTTCACGCCGGAGCTGTTTGCATGCGGCGTGGATATCGTCGGCCCGTCCAACCTCGAAACCCTGCTCCAGACCATTCCGCCTTATTGGAAGCCGGTGGTGCAGCAATTCCATTGCCGCATGGGCAATCCGGAGACGCCCGAAGGGCTGCAGCTGCTGAAGGATCGCTCGCCGCTGCACAAAGCCGACAAGATCGTGCGGCCGCTGCTGATCGGTCAGGGGGCCAACGATCCGCGCGTGAAGCAGGCGGAATCGGATCAGATCGCGGCGGCAATGAAGGCCGGGAACATTCCCGTCACTTACGTGCTTTTTCCGGACGAGGGGCACGGCTTCGCCCGTCCGGAAAACAACATCGCCTTTAATGCGATCACGGAGGAGTTTCTGGCCGCCAATCTGGGCGGCCGATGCGAGCCGGCGGGGGAGACGGTGGCGGCGTCCACGGCGCAGTTCCTGGCGCACGCTTAACCCTTTATCCGGTGGTAACGATAGGCGCTCGCAGTTAAGGCGGCGCCGCGCAAAGTTCAGGGTGATGCAATGAAGATTACGATGATCGGCTCGGGCTATGTCGGCCTTGTTTCCGGAGCCTGCCTGTCCGATTTCGGCCATGACGTGGTCTGCGTCGACAAAGATGCAGGCAAGATCAAGGCGCTGGAAGCCGGCCGCATGCCGATCTTCGAGCCGGGGCTGGACCAGCTGGTCGCCAGCAACGTGAAGGCGGGGCGTCTCTCCTTCACTACCGACCTGAAGGCCGGCATCGCGGGTGCCGATGCGGTGTTCATCGCGGTGGGCACGCCTTCGCGCCGCGGCGACGGCCATGCCGACCTGTCTTATGTCTTCGCAGCGGCCAGGGAGATCGCCCAGGCCGCCGACAAGGCGTGCGTGGTGGTCACCAAGTCGACCGTGCCCGTCGGCACCGGTGACAAGGTCGAAGCGATCCTGAAGGAAACGCGGCCAAACTTCGCCTGGGCGGTGGTGTCCAACCCGGAATTCTTGCGCGAGGGCGCGGCGATCGGCGACTTCAAGCGGCCCGACCGGATCGTCGTCGGCACCGAGGATGCGCATGCGCAAGAAGTGATGCGCGAAGTCTATCGGCCGCTCTACCTGAACGCGGCGCCGATCCTGTTCACCGGCCGCCGCACCGCCGAGCTGATCAAATATGCCGCGAACGCATTCCTTGCGACCAAGATCGGCTTCATCAACGAGCTCGCCGATCTGGCGGAGCAGGTCGGCGCCGACGTAAAGGACGTGTCGCGCGGCATCGGGCTCGACAACCGTATCGGCTCCAAATTCCTGCACGCCGGCCCCGGCTATGGCGGTTCCTGCTTCCCCAAGGACACGCTGGCGCTGCTGAAGACGGCGGAAGATTATGGCGTGCCGCTGCGCATCGTCCATTCGACGGTCGAGGCCAATGACCTTCGCAAGACGGCGATGGGTCACAAGGTGATCGAGGCGCTGGGCGGATCGGCCAAGGGCAAGCGGGTCGGGCTGCTCGGCCTCACCTTCAAGCCGAACACCGACGACATGCGCGACGCGCCCTCGCTGGAGATCGTGCGGGTGCTGCGCGAGGCGGGGGCGGAGATCGCTGCCTATGATCCGGAAGGCATGGAGCAGGCGGCCGCCATGCTGGGCGAGCTCGACTATAAGGCCAATGCGCATGAGGTGGCGAAGGACGCCGATGTGCTTGTGCTGGTGACGGAATGGGACGCGTTCCGCGCGCTCGACCTGCGGCGGATCGCGCCGACGATGCGCACGCCGGTTCTCGTCGACCTGCGCAACGTCTATAATCCTGCCGAGGCGGAGAAGGCAGGCATGACCTATTACGGCGTCGGCCGGGGCGTGGCCGGGGCGGAAGCGCCGCTCGAGCAGAAGGTCGCTTGACGCCCTTTCTCTACTCTCCGTTCGTCCCGAGTAGAGGTCGAGTAGCGCCGGAGGCGCGTAGCGAGAACTCGTATCGAGGGATCTCTCGATATGCCGTCTCGGCAAGCTCGACGGCTACTCGGGACGAACGGGTGATGTAGGTTACGCAGGCCCATGAGCGTCAGCCGCAACGCGACCTATAACCTGATCGGGGCGGTGCTCCCGATCCTGCTGGCGCTCGTCACCGTCCCCATTTACCTGAAGCTGGTCGGGCCCGACCGGTACGGCGTGCTGGCGATCGCCTGGCTGCTGCTAGGCTATTTCGGGCTGTTCGACCTGGGCCTCGGCAAGGCGACGACCTACAGCATCGCGGCGTTGAAGGACGCGCCCGCCCAGGCGCGGGCGGACGTGTTCTGGACCGCGATCCTGACCAACGTGATCATGGGTGCGGTGGGCGCCTTGATATTGTGGGCGGCCGCAGCCTTCTTCTTCGACCAGATCTTCAAGATGGACGCGGCGCTGCGGCCGGAGATCGCGGCGGCGGTGCCCTACCTTGCGCTGGCGGTGCCGATCGCGACCATGACCGGCGTGCTGACGGGCGCACTGCAGGCGCGGGACCGGTTCCTCGAGACGAACATGATCTCGGTCCTGTCGACCAGCCTGTTCCAGCTGCTGCCTTTGTTCGTGGCGCTCGCGTTCGGGCCCGATCTCAGCCTGTTGCTGCTCGCGTCGGTGGCGGCGCGCGGCGTTGCCATCGCGGTGCTGTGGTGGCGCTGCCACTTGTTCGTCACCAAGGGGCAGAAGGCGCGGTTCGACCGCAGCCAGATCAAGGACCTGCTCGGCTATGGCGGCTGGGTCACGGTGACGGGGCTGTTCGGACCGATCCTCGTCATCCTCGACCGGTTCGCAATCGGGGCGGTGCTGGGGGCCAAGGCGGTGACGATCTACACCGTGCCGTTCCAGCTCGCCCAGCGCATCACCATTTTCCCGCAGGCGCTGGTCACGGCCGTCTTCCCGCGCCTGCCGACCGCTACGCCGGAAGAGCGCGCCGCCTTGAGCGACAAGGCGATCCGCGTGCTGCTCGCCGGCATCAGCCTGCCGATCCTCGGCGCCATCTACCTGCTCCACCCGTTCCTGGACCTGTGGGTGGGGAAGGAAATCGGACGACCGGCGGCGCAAGTGGGCGTGCTGATCGTGTTCGGCTATTGGGCCAACGCCTTTGCCGTCGTGCCCTATAGCTGGCTGCAGGGCACCGGCCGGCCGGACCTGGTCGCGAAGATGCTGCTGGCCCAGATACCGCCTTATCTGGCGCTGCTCTATCTTGGCATGAAATGGTATGGCCTGATCGGCTGTGCGGCAGTGTTCGCTTTCCGCTGCTCGGTAGACTTCCTGCTGCTCTGGTGGGCGGCCCGGCGGAGGCTCGCGCCTGTACCGCTGGTCGGATTGGTCGCGCTGCCGATGCTGTCAGGCGCGATCATCTCCGCCTGGCTTCCTTATGACGACTGGCGCTGGTGGGCGAGCGGGGTGGTGCTGGGCCTTATCACCGCCGCCTTGTGCTGGAAGATCGCGCCACCCGAACTGATCGATCGCGGGCGAAGGCTGCTGAAGCGCTAGCGTCCGAAGCGCAGCCCCAGCCACAGCGTTCGCGGGCTGGCTCGTTCGATGACGCCATCGCCGGAGATGGCCGCTTCGACGCGAGCATCAGCGATGTTTTCCGCGCGCGCCTCAAGGCTGAGCGAAGAGGAGAGCGGCAGCGCCGCAGTCACGTCCACCGTCAGCGCATCGTCGAGCGAGCGGCTATTCTGATCATCCTCAAACTGGCTCGAGACATAGCGCATCGTCACCGAAGCACGCATCCGATCGCGGCCCCAGCCAAGCGTAGTGGACGCGGTGTGCCGCGGCGTCTGGGCCGGGCGTAGTCCGTCCAGCGGCGCCGCCGGTCCTGAGGCGCTGATGCGGGAGCCGGTATAGGCGTAAGAGGCGGACAGGCTCCAGGCATCGACTTGCGCCGATCCGTCCAGCTCAACCCCTCGCGCGCGGACGCCGTCGAGATTCTGACGCACGCGGTAGAAGCCGGCGCCGGAAACGAAGCCCACGCCCGGAAAGGTGCCGGGACCGCGCGCGACGGTCACGTTGGCGATCGCATTGTCGAGGCAGTTCTCGAACAGGGTAGCGGCGAGCCGGAGGCCCTCGGCCGGGCGCAGCTCCAGGCCAAGCTCTGCCCCATGCAGCCGCTCCGGCGACAGGGCGGCATTGGCGGCGGTAGCGTCGGCGCCGACGCGGAAGGGGCGGTAAAGCTCATTCAGTGTCGGCAGCCGCCACCCGGCATAGGCGGCGGTACGAAGGGTCACCGCCTCACTGGCACGCCAAGCGAGTCCGGCGCGGCCGGTGGGCTCCCAGCCGCTGCGATCGGCGAAGCGGCTGTTGGTCAGGGTGGCGCCCGTGCCGAGCGTCGTCTCGCGCAGGAAGCCGTCGCGGATGGTCCAGCGATCGATGCGCCCGCCGGCGCTGAGGGTCAGCTCGCCCGCGGTCCAGGACAGGTCGGCGAACGCGCCGACAGTGTTGGTGACACCCCCTGCCAGCCGCTGCCGCGTGGGGGCAGCATTGACGAAGGTGAAGAGTTCTTGGGTTCGCCCGCTCGTCCGCCGCCAGTCGCCGCCGATGCGCAGGTCGATATCGTCGCCGAGCGGCGGCTTGATTTCGATGCGGGCGCCAAGGCCGGTAGCGGGCGTGTTGTACTGGTCGAGCGTCTGCGTCGCGGTGGCGCGTCCGGCGCTGATCGACGCGAACTCGCTGCCAAAGCTGCGGGTCTGGAGATAGGCGAGGGCGGAAAAGCCCCAGCGGCCGCGCCCGACCAGCCGCACGCTCGCATCGGCGCCGTCGCTGCCATTGTCGGTGAAGCGCGTGCCGCGCTCGCGCCGGTCCGTGAAGGCGAGGAGGTTGGCCTGCAGCTCGGTGTCCGCGGCGACCGGCACCACCGCTCGGGCGGAGACGCTGCCCTGCTCATAGTCAGCCGGCCGATCGGCGGGCCCGCGCTGCGAGCGGATGATCGGGACGAAGCCATTGCTGCGGGCATAGTCGGCGGAGAATACGGCAAAGCCGGCGCCCAGTTCCCCGCTGGCCAGGGCGTCGACTTCAAGGCTTTGCCGGCTGCCATAAGCGATGCCCCCGCCGAGACTGGGCAGTTCGCCGGGCGTCGCGCTCGACAGCTCGATCGTGCCGGCGAGCGCGCCGGGCCCGAACACGCCGCTGCCGCCGCCGCGCGTGACGCGCACCTGGCCGAGCCGCTCGGGCGCATAGGCAGGAAAGGCGACCCAGCCGCCGAACGGATCGGCTTGCAGCACACCGTCGAGTATCAGCAGCGCCCGGCTCGCCGCATTGCCGCCAAGGCCGCGCAGCGTCACGCCCTGGCTGGTCGGGTTGGCCGACCTCGCGTCCGAGCGGCGGAATTGCTGCAGCCCGGCGACGTCGCGCAGCACATCCTCCAGCCGGCCGCTGGCGCTGGACGTGAGCCGCGCCCGGTCGATGGTGACGATGTCATAGGCGGCGTCGCCCGGTGCTTCGGCCAGGCCGCGTCCAGTGACCACTATGGCGGGCTCGGCGGATTGGAGGAGGAGATAGAGCAACACCGCGTCCCCCTACTCCGTTCGGGCTGAGCTTGTCGAAGCCCTCCCTTCTTCTGCCACTGAAAAAGGACGAGAGGGCTTCGACAGGCTCAGCCCGAACGGGTTAGGTTGTGCTCTGCACCCGCTCCGGGCTCGCGGCCGCGAATGCGTCCAGCTCCTGCAGCGCCGCATCGACCCGCACGAGGGTGGGAAAGGGCGCGAGGTCCAGTTTGAACCGCCGCGCATTGTACATCTGCGGCACCAGGCAGATGTCGGCCAGGTCCGGCGCGTCGCCGCCGAGATACCGCCCGCTGCCTTCCGCCATCTTCTCCAGCGCCACGAACCCCTCGCGTACCCAGTGACGATACCAGTCGTGCCGCGCTTCGTCGGATGCGCCGAGCTCGCCCTTCAGATATTTAAGGACCCGGAGATTGTTGATCGGGTGGATGTCGCACGCGATCAGCAGCGCCTGGGCGAGGGTCTTCGAGCGCCGCGCCGGGTCCTTGGAGACGAACGGCGGCTCGGGGAAGCTGGCGTCGAGATAGTCGAGAATGGCGAGCGACTGGGTCAGCTGATGACCGTCAATCTCCAGCGTCGGCACAAAGCCCTGTGGGTTGCGGGCCAGATTGTCGGCATCCCGCTGCTTGCCGTCGAGCAGGGAGAGATCGACTCGCTCATATTCCACGGCCTTGAGGTTGAGCCCGATCCGCACCCGGTAACTAGCCGAGGAGCGGAAATAGTCGAACAGGCGGATGGTCATATTCTCGCTCCTCGTCATGCCAGCGCAGGCTGGCATCTCAGGTGCAGAGACCCCAGCCTTCGCTGGGGTGACGGTTAGGTGCGCAACACCCGTCCCGCAACCGCATCGAGCTTGGCCACTACCGCCGCATCGCGGGCCTCCGGTGCGGTCACCAGCGCGAAATCCAGGCACGTGTCGATCGGGCTCGGCTCGCGCACCGGCGGTAACAGGCGCGCGAGTTCGACGATGGTCCGCCGCGCCTTGCCGGCATTGTCGTGCATTACGCGCAGCACCTCGCTGACCTCGACATGCGCTTCGCCTTCCCGCCAGCAGTCATAATCGGTGACCATGCCGATCAGGGCATAGGGCAGCTCCGCCTCGCGGGCGAGCCTGGCCTCGGGCATGCCGGTCATGCCGATGATGTCGGCGCCCCAGCCGCGGTACATATGGCTTTCGGCGCGGCTGCTGAACTGCGGACCTTCGATCGCGATATAGGTGCCGCCTTCGCTTACGTCGGCGCCGGCACGCGCTGCCGCTGCTGCGGCCAGGCTGGAGAGGCGCGGGCAGACCGGGTCGGCGAGCGAGACATGGGCGACGAGGCCGGTGCCGAAGAAGCTGTTCGCCCTATGCCTGGTGTTGTCGATGAACTGGTCGGCGACGACGAAGCGGCTTGGGGCCAGCTCTTCCCGTAGCGACCCGACCGCCGACAGCGCCAGCAAGTCTGTGCAGCCGATTCGCTTCAAGGCGTCGATGTTCGCGCGGTAGTTTAGTTCGGTCGGCGAGATCGGATGGCCGCGTCCGTGGCGCGGCAGGAAGGCGAAGCGGATGCCGGCGATGGTGCCGGTCACGATCTGGTCGGAGGGAGCACCCCAGGGCGTGTCGACGCAGCGCCACTCCGCGCCTTCGAGATCGTCGACGGCGTAGAGGCCGGAGCCGCCGAGTACGCCGATCATCCATTCGCCCATCCATCCACTCCGTTCGGGCTGAGCTTGTCGAAGCCCTCCCTTGTTCTTTTTGCGGAGGTAGAAAGAAGGGAGGCCTTCGACAAGCTCAGGCCGACCGGTGTTCAGGAGCGCAAGCTGGAGATATATTCCCGCACCAGTGCCACGCCTTCCTTGTGCACCAAAGACCGGCCCAGCTCCGGCATCGCCACACCCGGATCAGTGCTGTTCATCCGGTAGAGCAGGATCGACTTGTCCGGCTCGCCCGGGGCGATGGCGAAGTCATGGCCGCCGCTGCCGCGCCCTGCTGCAACCGGCCGCTTGCCAATGCCAAGGGCGACCGGATCGGATTCCTCCCAGGTCAGGAACAGGCCGCTATTGTTGGCGATGCCGGTGCGGGAGTGGCAATGGCCGCAATTGACGTCGAGATAGGCGCGGGCACGCGCTGCAACCGGCGCCATTGCATCGTCCCAGCGCGGCAGGGTGTAGCCAGCGGGGCCCCGGTCGAGCAGGCCCGCCTTGACCAGCCCCTGCAGCTGAGCGGCGCCCAAGTTGCGCACCTTGGTGCCGATCGGCTCGATAGCGCCTGAAGACTGATGGCATTCCTTGCACTGGTTCTGGTTCGGAACGGCATAGCTGATCGCTTGCCCGTGCGCGGTCACCTCCAGGCGCTTGCCGCCGCGCTTCAGCACCGCGTCGCCGCCTTCCCAGACATATGGCAGCGCCACCCAGCCGCTCGCCCGCTTCAGCAGCACGCGCGTCTCCAGCGTCTGGCCCGGATAGCCGAACGTCTTGATAAGCGCCGTGCCTATCGGAAAGTCGATCGGCCCGTCGCCCCGGTGCCGCGCCTTTTGCCCCGCCGGCACATAGATGAAGCGATCCTTGTCCGTGTAATCGGAAAAGAGCGGCGTGGTGAGGGTATAGCTCTGCACGCGGGCGTTCGGCTTGCCGTTCTTGAAGAAACGGAAGTCGGACAGCTTCGGCGGCAGCGTGTCGCCGGTGATTAGCGCGTCATCGACGCCCGGCGGGGCGGCGCTGGTCAGCAGCGCGAGGGCCGCCAGCGCGAGCGGCAGCTTCACCGGATTGCCGCCTCCATCGACGCGGGCAGGACCACTGGTTTGGGTTCGGCGGCGCGCGTGGCGCTAAAGGTGGCTAAAGTTGGCTTGGATTGGTCAAGCGGCGTCGACGGTGAGGGCAGGCCGAGGGTCAGCGTCGGCACATCCTTTTCGGCGACGATCACGCCTTCGCCGGTGCCGTCCCAGAAAATCGGCGGCAGTGCACCGCCCATCGCGCCGGCAAGCTGCGCGCCGCCCAGAAAGGCCGGTGCGAAGCCGGCGCGGCCATGCCTGTTGTCGCGGATCACGACTTCGCGGATCAGCGGGTTGTAGCTCTTGTCGTCGAACTTTTGGCGATAGCCGATCAGCATCACGTTCGAACTGGCGTTGTTGGCGAGCGTGTTGCCGAACACGTGCACGTTGCGGTTGGCCATCACCATCACGCCGGTGCCCATTGGCACCGAGGCGACGATATTGCCCTTGGGCGCGAAATTGGGCGTGTCGTTGTCGGTCACCTGATTGTCGAACACGCGGATCGAATGGCCGCCCATCTGCGGCAGGTTGGGCAGGTCGAAGATCAGGATGCCGCCGGTATTGTGGCGCGCGACATTGCCATGGACATCGGCATGGTAGCTGTTCTCGATCTCGATGCCGGCGACGTTCTTTTCGGCGACCGAGTTGCGGACGACGATGTTCTGCGATTGGCCGACATAGATGCCCGCGTCGGACGCGCCCCGCACCAGTACCTTGTCGACCAGCACGTCGGTCGAGCTGACCGGATAGACGCCATAGGCGCCGTTGGTCTCCTTGGGTCCGCCGGTCCATTCGATGCGCAGATTGTGATAGACGATGCGGTCGGCGCCCTTGGACTTGATGCCGTCGCCTTTCGTATCCTCGACCGAGAAATCGCGCAGCACCACGTCGTCGGAGGTGACGAGCAGGCCTTCGCCGGCGCCTTTCTGGCCCTTGAAGCTCAGCACCGTTGCATCGCGCCCGGCGCCGCGAACGGTCACCTTCGGCACGTCCAGCGAAAGGCCGTCGGTCAGCTCGAAGCGGCCTGCGCCGAGCCGGACCGTGTCGCCGGCCTGCGCCTCGATCAACGCGGTCTGCAGCCGTTCCTGGGCACCGGGACCGGGCGCGATGGTGATGGTCTGGGCGAGCAGGGCGAGGGCGAGTGCTGTCATCCTTGTAAGCTAGCGCAACCATCAGGCTTGACAACCTACCCGGTTCGCTTCGAGCGAAGTCGAGAAGCGGGTGCGTACCGGATGGCGTTTCTCGACTTCGCTCGAAACGAACGGAGGCGGGATGCGCGCGGTTCTATTGCTTCTAAGTTTGATCGCTTCCCCTGCTCTCGCCGCAGAAGCCGTCACCGGGCTCTGGCTCACGGACACGAAGGATGGGCTAATCGAGATCGCGCCCTGCGGCACGCGCATCTGTGGCCGGCTGGCGCGCACTTTGGTCCCGGTGAAAGGCCCCGGCACTGACATCAACAACCCCGACGCGCGGCTACGGAACCGCCCAATCGTCGGACTGCCGATCCTCACCGGATTCACCGAGGAGGGCGCGCTTTGGCGCGGCACGGCCTATGATCCGAAGAACGGCAAGAGCTACCGGAGCACGCTCCAGCGCACCGGGCCGGGCACGCTGAAGCTCACTGGCTGCGTCGCAATCTTCTGCCGCTCGGTTACTTGGACGAAGGCGAAGTAGCGCGGCTTCGTGCCAGGCCGTAGGTCAGGTAGATCAGCAGGCCGATCCCGTTCCACACGAAGAAGCTGACCTGCGTCACCGACTGCAGGCTGGTGAACAGATAGATGCAGCCAAGGATTGCCAGCGGCGCGACCAGCCAGGCGGCGGGCGTCTTGAAGCCGCGGCGAATGTCCGGCGCGCGCTTGCGCATCACCAGCACGCAGACCGCGACGGCGATAAAGGCGGCGAGTGTGCCGGCATTGGCGAGCGAGGCGATGAGGTCGAGCGGCGTTACGGCAGCGATGATTGCGACGAAGATTGCCGTCACCACGGTGATCGCAGCCGGCGTGCCGCGCTTCGACACCCGCGCCCAGGAGGTGGGCAGGAAGCCGTCTCGGGCCATGACCATGAAGATGCGCGTCTGGCCGTAGAGGAACGCCAGCAGCACGGTCGGCAGGGCGATCGCGGCGGCGGCGGCGATGATGGTGGCGATGCCGGGCCGGCCGATCTCGCGCAGGATCAGCGCCAGCGGCTCCGGGCTGTTGGCGAACTGGGTGTAGTTGAGCGCGCCGACCGCGGCGGCTGCGACGATCATGTAGATGATCGTGCAGGCGACCATCGACCCGATGATGCCGATGGCGAGATCGCGCTCCGGGTTCTTGGCCTCCTCGGCAGCCGTCGAGATCGCGTCGAAGCCGTAAAAGGCGAAGAAGATGATCGCAGCCGCGCCCATGACCCCATATTTGACGCCGCCATCGTCCTCCACGGTGCCATAGCCTTTGGGTGCAAAGGGCTCGAAGTTGCCGGGATCGAAATAGGGCAGGGCGACCGCCACGAAGAGGGCTAGCGTTACGATCTTCAGCACCACCAGCGCCGTGTTGACCGCCGCGCTTTCGCGGGTGCCGAGCATCAGCAGGCCGGCGACGACCGCGATAATGAAGATTGCGGGCAGGTTGATGCCGGCCTGAGTGATGGTGAAGCCGTCCGCCAGATTACCGGCGACAGTCGGGCCATGCGTCAGCACATCGGGGAGGATGATGCCGAGACCCTGAAGGAAGCCGACGGCGTAGCCGGACCAGCCGACGGCGACCGTCGCCACCACCAGCGAATATTCGAGGATCAGGCTCCAGCCGACCACCCAGGCGAACACCTCGCCGAGCACCGAATAGCTATAGGTATAAGCGCTGCCCGAAGCGGGGATCATCGTCGCCATTTCGGCATAGCAGAGTGCCGCCGCCGCGCAGATCAGGCCCGCGACCGCAAAGCTGAGCAGCACCGCGGGACCAGCACGGTCGGCGCCGACGCCGATCAGCGTCAGGATGCCCGTGCCGACGATCGCGCCGACGCCCAGCGCCACCAGATGGGGCCAGGACAAGGTCCGGGCGAGCCGGTGCTCCTTGGGCTGATCCTCGGTCGCGACGATCGCCTTGCGGCGGAGTAATCTGGACAAGCTGCCTTCCCCCTTGGTCATTCCCGCGAAAGCGGGAACCCAGCTTTCTTATCGATTGCGCCAAAAGAAGAAAGAAGCTGGGTCCCCGCTTTCGCGGGGATGACGATCATTTGTACTCCGGATCGCCCAGCAACTCGCCAAAATCCGGGAAGTCAGCCGACACCCGATCCGGATAGCTCGCCTCGCGCTTCTCGAGGAATGAGGACACGCCCTCTTTCGCGTCCCCGCTCTGGCCGCGTGACCAGATGGCGCGGCTGTCGAGGCGGTGGGCGATCATCGGGTGCTCGGCGCCCATCATCCGCCACATCATCTGCCGGGTGAGCGCGATCGAGACGGGCGCGCTCTGTGCGGTCAGTTCCCAGGCCAGTTTGCGCGCCGCCTCGAGCAGCTGGTCGGGCGCATGGATCGAGCGGACCAGGCCGCCCTTCAGCGCTTCCTCGGCCCCGAACACGCGGCCCGAATAGCACCAGTCGAGCGCTTGGGAGATGCCGACCAGCCGCGGCAGGAACCAGCTCGACGCCGCCTCAGGCACGATACCGCGTCGCGCGAAGACGAAGCCGAACTTCGCCGTGTCGGTCGCGAGGCGGAAGTCCATCGGCAGCGTCATGGTCGCGCCGATGCCGACCGCGGGGCCGTTGATCGCGCCGATCACAGGCTTCTTGCAGTTGAAGATGCGCAACGTCAGCCGCCCGCCACCGTCGCGAACGCCAGGATGGGAATAGTCCACGCTGCCATCGTCTCGGATCGGCGAGCCTTGCTCAAGCCGGTCGGCACGCTTGGCATAGTCGAAGGTGGCGCCCCCCGCCCCGAGATCGGCGCCGGCGCAATAAGCGCGGCCGGCGCCGGTCATGATCACCGCACGAACCTCATCATCGGCATCCGCTTCGTCGAATGCGGCGATCAACTCCTTCATCATCCCCGGCGTGAAGGCATTGAGCCGGTCGGGGCGGTTGAGCGTGATCGTGAGGATTCCGTCATCGACGGCGGTCTCTATGGTTTCGTAGCTTTGCACAGGCTTCTCCCACCCGCTCGTCCCGAGCGAAGTCGAGGGGCGCAGGTAGAGCGTCCGAGCAGCGCCCCTTGACTGCGCTCGGGACGAGCGAGAGTCACTTTTTCCCAAACACTTCCAGCGCCGCCGCGGTCATCGCCTCCGTCGCGGTTCCGATCACCGCTTCCGCGTCCGGCGCCCAGAAGGGGCTGTGCAGCGACGGCAGCTTGGCGAGATCGCCGCCGACCGCGTCCCAATTGGCGCGCGGCACGCCGCCGACCCAGAAGATGCTCGACTGAATGTTGTCCGGGTCGGCCAGCCGGAACTCGGGGAAGTCCTCGCTGACCATCGACGCCTTGATCTCGCGCACCCGCTCCGCGCCGAAGCGTGCGGCAAAGCTGCGGCCGAGCCGGTTGGTCAGCTCTTCCGAGTTGAAGGTGGACACGCCCGCCGGGCCGAAGCTCGACACGACCGGCATCAGCTCATCCGGCAGCCCGGCAGCGATGGCCTCGCCGCGCGCGATGCGCTTGATGCCGTCGAGCAATTTGGTCCGCGTCTCGGGTGAATAGCTGCGCACGGTCAGCTGCAATTTCACTTCGGCCGGGATGATATTGTGCTTCGATCCGCCGTGGATCGAGCCGACCGTGACCACCACGGCGTCCTGCGGGTCAATTTCGCGCGCCGCGAGCGTCTGTAGCGTGGTGACGATCCGGGCGGCGAGCACGATCGGGTCCTTGGCAGTCGCCGGCGCCGCGCCATGCCCGCCCACGCCTTTCACCAGAATGTCGATCGAATCGACCGCCGCCAGCGCATAGCCGGGGGTATAGCCGACCGTGCCGGCGGGCAGCGAGGCGCTGTCGTGGAAGCCGATCACGAATTGCGGTTTGGGGAAGCGGGTGAACAGCCCGTCCTTCAGCATCGCCTTGGCGCCTTCGATAGTCTCCTCGGCCGGCTGGCCGATCATGACGAGGGTGCCCGACCATTGGCTCTTCAGCGCCGCCATGCGCCGGGCCGTGCCGATCCAGGCGGACATATGCGTATCATGGCCGCAGGCGTGCATGACCGGCACCGGCTGCCCGTCCGGACCGGCCGCCTTGACCTTGCTGGCAAAGCCGAGGCCGGTCTGCTCGGGCACCGGCAGCGCGTCCATGTCGGCGCGGAGCATGACCACCGGGCCGGGACCGTTCTTCAGCACAGCGACCACGCCATGCCCGCCGACACCGGTCGTCACCTCGAAGCCCGCCTTCTTGGCTTCTGCCGCGAGGATGGCTGCCGATCTTTTCTCCTGGCCCGACAGCTCCGGATTGGCGTGCAGGTCGCGGTAGATGGTGATCAGCGACGGCAGGTCCTTGGCGACATCGGCGCGGATATCGGCTTGAGCGAAGGCAGGAGCGGCGAGGAGCAGGGGGAGCAGGGCGCGCACGAACTTTCTCCAGAAGACGAACTTAAACACCGGCTTGGCTGAGCTTGTCGAAGCCCTCCCTTCTTTCTTCGCTTCCCGCACAAAGAACAAGAAAGGCCTTCGACAAGCTCAGGCAAGCCGGCATTCATGGCTAGGCTGCACCACCGGCAGCAGGAACCAGCTCGATCACGTCGATCAGGCTTTCATAATGGGGGTAGGGCAGGATCAGCCGCCAGCGGCCGTCGGGCAACGCCTCGACGGCGCCGATCATGTCGCGCTCGCGGTCGCGGCCATAATCGAGCGGCAGCTTTTCGTCGCCCAGCACCAAAGTGCCGAGAAACACGGTCCGCTGTGCATTGCCGAGGATCACGCCGACGGGACGCTGCGATCCGGTCAGTTTTTTGAAGCTCGCGAGGCCGCCCTCATCGTCGATCCGGCACATGAAGCTGGGATAGGAGACATAAGCCAGCCCGCCCGCGCCCTTGGCGCCGAGCTTGATGACCCGGCAGCGATAATCGCCCGCCGCCGGCCGCGCGGTGCGTCCCGCATCCGGCTCCAGCAGGGCACCTTCGCGCGCGATCTCGGCGGCGTGGCCGGCGGTGCGGGCCTGGATCAATCCGGCCATGAACGCCGTGCGCCATTCACGCAGGCGCGCGCGGTCGTCGGGAGTCGCGACGCGGCGCCAGTCCGGCGCCGGGGCAGCAGCGCTCTCGACCGGAGCGCCGCGCGTGCAGCCGGCCAGCAACGCGCAGGCGGCAATCACAGCCTTGTTCATGCGACCTCTTTCTTTTCGGCCACTCTACGCGGCCCAGAAGAGAGTGCCACCCCTATTGCGCGGTCCAGCCGCCATCGACCGACAGGTTGGCGCCGGTGATCTGCGCCGCTTCGTCGCGGCACAGGAACAAAGCGAGCGCGGCGACCTGGTCGGGCTGGACGAACTCCTTGGTCGGCTGGGCGGCGAGCAGCACGTCGTTGATCACCTGGTCCCGGGTCAGGCCGCGGGTGCGCATCGTGTCGGGGATCTGGTTCTCGACCAGGGTCGTCCAGACATAGCCCGGGCTGATGCAATTGACGGTGACGCCGGTCTTCGCCGTCTCCAGCGCGACCGACTTGGTGAGACCGACGACGCCGTGCTTGGCGGCGACATAAGCCGACTTGTTCGGGCTCGCGACCAGCGAGTGGGCGGAGGCGGTGGTGATGATCCGGCCCCAGCCCTTGGCACGCATCAGCGGCACGGCGGCCCGCATCAGGTGGAAAGTCGAGCTCAGGTTGATCGCGATGATCGCGTCCCACTTCTCGACCGGGAAGTCGTCGACCGGCGAGACGTGCTGGATGCCGGCGTTGGAAATGACGATGTCCGGCCCGCCAAGCTCGTCCGCGCAACGCTGCACCATCGCGGCGATCGCCTCCGGCCTCGACATGTCGGCGTCGGAATAGAGCGCCTGGGCACCGCTCGCATCGGCAAGGGCAGCACGTTCGCGCTCGATCGCCTCCGCGTCGCCAAAGCCGTTGATCATCACCGCCGCGCCCTCGGCCGCCAGCGCCTCGGCATAAGCGAGGCCGATGCCGGAGGTGGAGCCGGTGACGAGCGCAATCTTGCCTTTCAGGAACATAGCTTCTCCATGGGTTTGGATCGCCAATCCGTCATTCGTTGCGTGCGTGCAACTGGATGGTGCACCCACGCATTCTAGGCGCGAACCTCAGGAGCTCCGTCCATGCGCCTCGACGATTATCGCACCAGCAGCAATGTCGGCGATCAGCGCGGCATGGGGGGTGGCGGCTTTGGCGGCGGCATGGGCGGCGGGCTCGGCCTGATCCTCGGCCTGGTCGGCTCGCGCTTCGGCATTGGCGGCGTCGTGGTGGTGCTGATCGGCGCCTGGATGCTCGGCCTGTTCGGCGGTGGCGGGCAACAGGCCGTATCGCCCGCTCAGCAGCAGGGCGGCAAGACGCCCGCCCAAATCTGCTCGGTCGATGCGGCGAGCCGCTTCTCCTGCCAGGTACTCGCCAGCACCGAGGACACCTGGGCGCGCCTGTACCAGCAGTCCGGGCAGAGCTACACGCCGACCAAGCTCGAGTTCTACAGTGGCAGTGGCCGCTCAGGTTGCGGCGCCGCACAGTCGGCGATGGGTCCCTTCTACTGTCCTACCGACCGGAGCATTTATCTCGACACCGATTTCTACCGCGAGCTGTCGCAGAAATTCGGCGCCGCCGGCGATTTCGCCCAGGCCTATGTGATCGCGCATGAGGTCGGGCATCACGTTCAGGGACTGCAGGGCACTCTGCAGAAATCGCATGACTTCCAGCGCCGCGCGTCCGAGACCGAGGGCAATGCGATGCAGGTTCGCGTCGAGCTGCAGGCCGATTGCTATGCCGGCGTCTGGGCGGCGCAGAACCGCGCCCGGCTCGAGCCCGGCGATGTCGAGGAAGGGTTGCGCGCCGCCCAGCAGATCGGCGACGACACGCTCCAGCGCGCCGGTCAGGGCCGCGTCGTGCCGGAAAGCTTCACCCATGGTTCGGCCGCCCAGCGCATGGCCTGGCTGCGGCGCGGGCTGGAGAGTGGTGACCCCGCCGTCTGCGACACCTTCAGCGGGGCTGTCTGAAGCTACACCGGTGCTCCTGCGAAGGCAGGAGCCTTGGCAAAGGTGACGAGTCGCGGCCCGGGCTCCTGCCTTCGCAGGAGCACAAGCTGCCTAGAGCCGGACCAGCATCTTGCCCGTATTGGCGCCGCTGAACAGGCCCAGAAACGCGTCCAGCGTCTGGTCGAGGCCCTCGCGGACGGTGGTGCGGGGCTGCATCTGTCCGCTCGCGATCCAGCCGCCCATGTCGCGCTGGAAAGTGTCGATCTCGGCCAGATAGTCGGTCCAGATGAAGCCGCGCATGGTCAGCCGGGTCGGGATGGTGCGGATCAGATATCTCAGCTCCTGCGGCTTGCCGTCATTATAGACGTCGATCATCCCGCAGATCGCGAATCGCGCCCATTGCCGTGCGGTGGCGAAGGCGGCGTCGAGATGCTCGCCGCCGACATTGTCGAAATAGACGTCGATGCCGTCCGGCGCCGCCGCCATTAGCTGCGGCAGCACCGGCCCGGCCTTATAGTCGATACAGGCGTCGGCCCCCAGTTCCTTGACGAACGCGACCTTGTCCGGCCCGCCCGCCGAGCCGATCACGGTCATGCCTTTCAGCTTCGCGATCTGGACCACGGCCGAGCCGACCGCACCCGCCGCAGCGGACACGAAGACGACGTCGCCGGCCTTGGCCTCCGCCGTGCGCAGCAGGCCGAAATAGGCGGTGCCGCCGGTGAGCCCCAGATTGTGCAGCCAGGTGTCGTCGGAGACGCCGATCGCCGGCAGCTTCTGCGGCATCGCCTCGGCGCCGATCACCGCCTCGTCGCGCCAGCCGGCCATGTGCAGCACCTTGTCGCCGGGTGCGAAGCCGGGATTGTTGCTCTCAACGACTTCGCCGACCGCGCCGCCTTGCATCGGCTCGCCGAGCGCGAAGGGCGGCACATAGCTTTTCGCGTCGTTCATCCGCCCGCGCATGTACGGGTCGACGGACAGCCACAGGTTGCGCACGCGAATCTGGCCGTCGCCGAGCGGCTGATCGGGCATAGTGGCGAGTTCGAAGTCGCCCGGCTGCGGCATGCCCCGCGGACGTGATTTCAGCACCCAGGCGCGCATTGCTCTCTCCCTTGTTGAAGGAGAGCCGTATCAAATCCTCCCCGGCACGGGGAGGGGGGCCGTCGAAGACGGTGGAGGGGGCCCGCCACCTGGCTCAAGCCTTTGAGTGGGCCCCCTCCGTCAGCCCTGCGGGCTGCCACCTCCCCGTGCCGGCGAGGATTTTGAGTTACCGCTTATCGTAAGTCCCCGAAAAACTCCGGTCGAGGATGTGCGGGCCGTCGTCGTGGCGCTGGTCTTCGCTTTCGAACAGCGCCCGGCGATTTTCCTCGTCCGTCCATTGCTGGCGGGCCTGTTCGGCGGTCTTGTTGATCGTCACCTTGTCGTCGACCGACTGGATCCACGAACAGGGGATCGAGTGGTGATGGCCGCCGGCCATCGCGCCGCTCTTGGTCAGGATGATCTTGTCGCCCGCAACCTTGTCGACCGTGCCGACCGGCTGACCGTCCGACCCGACCACTTCCATATGCTCCTTGGCCTGACGCATGCTGGAGCGCTGCTGCTGGCGCTGGCCGCGCCAGTTGGAGAATTCGCTGTGGAACTTGTCGCGGTTCTCGCGGCGATATTCCTCATAGTCGCGGTCGAACTCGGACAATTGCTGGTTGCGCCATTCATGATAATGGTCGTCATGGGGGTGCGAGCCGCGCTGGTCGTCCCTGCTGAACTGGTTGCGCGACGAACCGGCGCCGTAGCCGGAGGTGGCGCCGTATCGCGAACCGCCCGCTTCATAGCCGCCGCTGCGGCCGCGCCATTCGCTGCGGCCATAATCATAGCCGCCGCTGGTCGGTTCGCCGCCAAAGGTCTGCGGCGGGCGATCGTCGCGGTCGCGGCTGCCCTGGCCCGACATCATGCTGCCCCAGCCATAGCCGCGGCTGCGATCTTCCGACCGCGGGCGGCCGCGATAATCGTCGCGGTCATGACGGCCGCCGCGATCATCGTCATCTGAGAACCAGGAGCGGATTTCCTCGCCGGCCTTTTCGAAGAAGCCGCGGTCATTGTCGCGGCCGCCGCCACCGCGCCATTCGTCGCGGCCGCCGCCGCCGCCATAGGAGCCGCGCTCGCGGCCGCGGTCATATTCGCGATTCTCGTAATAGCGCCCGCTCGGGTCGCCATAGCCGCGATACCGGTCGTCTCGGTCTGCCATTTCTGCTCTCCTCTGATCTCAAGGAAGCACAGCGCGCGCATGCGCTGCCCGCGCACCTCCGAAGGGAGAAGCGCATGCTGATATGGGTTGGTTCCGGAACGAGTCGCCGCCTGCGACGAAGCGTGTTGCATCGCATGGGAGGCGCGAGTAATGGCGCTGCTTCGCGCGGCCTGGCCGGGCGTCGAGATGGTGCGGGGCCGTAGCTCAGATGGGAGAGCGCGTCGTTCGCAATGACGAGGTCAGGGGTTCGATCCCCCTCGGCTCCACCATTTTCCTGAATCGGCAGAGTCACTTAGCGGGATTTCGGGCGGCAGAACGCCGTTCCCGCTCTGTGCCTTGCGCGCAACAGTTTAGACTATTTCTGCCCCGTAGCTGCTAAGTGCCCGGTTTACCGTATATTAACGGTTTCGGCTCAAAGGTTAACTGGTTAATGAAGCAGACGGGCGTTCGCGGGGTCGCCGCGCCCGGATAGCTGAGGGGCAGCAAATATGCGCGTTCTGCTGATTGAAGACGAGCCGACGACCGCCAAGGCGATCGAGATGATGCTGAATGCCGAAGGTCTCAACGTCTATACGACGGACCTGGGCGAAGAGGGCCTCGATCTCGGCAAGCTCTATGATTACGACATCATCCTGCTCGACCTGAACCTGCCTGACATGCACGGCTATGACGTGCTGAAAAAGCTACGCACGTCGAAGGTCTCGACGCCGGTGCTGATCCTATCGGGCGTTTCGGAGATGGACTCCAAGGTTCGTTCCTTTGGCTTCGGCGCCGACGATTACGTCACCAAGCCCTTTCATCGCGACGAGCTGGTTGCCCGCATCCATGCGGTCGTGCGCCGCTCAAAGGGGCACAGCCAGTCGGTCATCCGCACCGGCAAGCTGGCGGTCAATCTCGATGCCAAGACAGTCGAGGTCGACAGCGCCCGCGTGCACCTGACCGGCAAGGAATATGCGATGCTGGAGCTGCTTTCGCTTCGCAAGGGCACGACGCTGACCAAGGAAATGTTCCTGAACCACCTTTACGGCGGCATGGACGAGCCGGAACTGAAGATCATCGACGTCTTCATCTGCAAGCTGCGCAAGAAGCTCAGCCTGGCATGCGGCGGCGACAATTATATCGAGACGGTCTGGGGCCGCGGCTATGTGCTGCGCGATCCCCAGGAAGAGCAGGCGCCGGTGACGGTAGCTGCCTGACACTTTCCCTGAGCGGGGAAATCGAGAGGCCGGCGGGGCAACCTGCCGGCCTTTTTCACGTCAGCTGGCGAGCGCGTATTGCTGGTCGTTCAGCATCAGCCCCGGCGCATTGAGTGCGAGGGCAAGCGCCGTGCCGCAGAAACCGCATTGCGCAGAGACGCGGCCGATCAGCCAATTGCTATGGCCGCAACCGGGACAGCGATTGCTCTCGCCCGGATGATAAACCACCTGATATCCACGCTGCACAAGGTTCAGCGGTTGAACAGTTTCGGTACGCATCAGCACCTCCTCTACACGATGGCGCCATTTCAACTTTGTTTGACTTAGCACATCTGGAATATGGCTAAAGTCCGTTAACCCATATTGTCGTTCTGTTAACCCAATCGCTATCCGTCGACTTGCCTTGGGTGATTTCAACTCGCGATTCGCGGACCTGTTCCACAGGCGGAACACAGGCGCGCGGCCGACGTGGCGCCTTCGACACGTCAGGCAGGGGGCGCAGCGCCCCAGAACCAGCGGGAAAAAAGTTTAGGCGGCTTCGGGATCGAAGCGGGCCCAGCCGTCACCGCCTAGGCGTTCGACCGGCTGGAAGCGCGCCTTATAGGCCATGCGGCGCGAGCCGCGGACCCAATAGCCGAGGTAGACATAGGAGAGGCCGGACGCGCGGGCGCGCAGGATATGGTCCATGATGATGAAGCTGCCGAGACTCGGCCGCTCTTCATGGTCGGCGTCATAAAAGCTGTAGATCATCGACAGGCCGTCGCACTGCGTATCGGTCAGGCAGGCGCCGATCAGCTTGCCGGGCGCAAAGCCTTTGCGGGGCTCGCGATATTCGATGAGCTGGGTGTTGACGGGGGTCTGCTCGACCATGTCGGCATAATCCATCTCGTCCATGTTCGACATGCCGCCGCCAGGGTGGCGGGCGGAGAGATAGCGGCGGAGCAGCTGGAATTGCTCGTCGGTGGACCAGGGCCGGCAGGCGGTCACTTCCAGGTCGCGGTTGCGCTTCAGAATGCGCTTCTGGGTGCCGCTCGGCTGCCATTCGTCGGCGACCACGCGCATCGAAACGCAGGCTTGGCAGTCGGGGCAGCTCGGGCGATAGGCGACACTCTGGCTGCGGCGAAAACCGATCCGGCCGAGCGCGTCGTTCAGCTCGGCGGCGTGCGGCCCGCTCAGTTCGGTGAACACCTTGCGCTCGAATTTGCCCGGCAGATAGGGACAGGGGTTCGGGCTCGTGACGAAGAATCGCGGAAAGCGGAACGGTGCGCTCACGTCAGGCCCTCTCTGGCGCGGGCACTCTTTCCCCCGCCGACGCTCTAGAACGCATTATCCGTTACCGGCGATGCAATGAAAAGCCGGTTTACCCTCTTTATGCCAGTTCGACGGCGCTGACTTCGTAATGGGCGGCGCGCAGTGCGTTCATCAGCCGCTCGAGATGGGCACGGTCGCGCGTCTCGCACTCGATGTCCGTGATCAGGCCCTTGGCCGGCAAGGTGGTGAATACGCGCTGGTGATAGACCTCGATGATATTCACCTGCTGCTCGTGAAAGATGCGCGCGACGTTGAACAGCGCGCCGGGCCTGTCCTGCAGCCGCACCCGCAGCCGGGCCAGCCGGCCGGAGCGGGCGAGGTCGCGCAGCAGCACGTTCGCGAGCAGTCTGGTATCGATATTGCCGCCGCACAGCACGATGCCGACTTCGCGGCCGGCGAATCGCTCCGGATGCGCGATCAGTGCGGCAAGGCCAGCGGCGCCGGCTCCCTCCACCACCGTCTTCTCGATCTGGAGCAGCAGGCTGACCGACTTCTCCAGATCGCGTTCGGAGACCAGCAGGATCTCGTCCGCCAGCGCCTCGACGAAGCGCCGGGTCAGCTCGCCCGGCTGCTTGACCGCGATGCCTTCCGCCAGCGTGTCGCCTTCGCAGGGCAGGTCCACATGCTTGAGCGCCGCGTACATGGATGGGTAGAGCTCGGCCTGGACGCCGACCAGCTCGATGCCGGGCTTCAGCCCGCGCGCGGCGGTGCCCATGCCGGAAAACAGCCCGCCGCCGCCGATCGGCACCACCAGAGTGTCGATGCCGGGCGCGTCCGCGAGCATCTCGAGCGCGACCGTGCCCTGGCCGGCGATGATGTGCGGATGGTCGAAGGGGTGGACGAAGGTCAGGCCGCGCTCAACCTCAAGCTGCCGGGCATGGGCATAGGCGGCGTCAAAGGTCTCGCCTTCCAGGATCACGGTTGCCTGATGGCTTTCGGTCTGCGTCACCTTCACCGTCGGCGTCGGCTGCGGCATCACGATCGTAACCGGAATGCCGAGCCGGTGGCCGTGATAGGCGAGGCCTTGGGCGTGATTGCCTGCGGATGCGGCGATGACGCCCTTGGCGCGTGCCTCCGCGCTCATCTGCAGCAGCGTGTTGAGCGCGCCACGCTCCTTATAGGCGGCGGTGAATTGGTGATTCTCGAACTTCAGCCAGACGCTCGCGCCGGTCAGCTGCGACAAGGTCTGGCTGTGCAGCGTCGGCGTGCGCACCACCGACCCGCCGATTCGCGCCGCTGCGGCCTGGATGTCGGCAAGCGCGACAGGCAAGATCTCGGGCGGAAGCTTGGATGCAGTGGCCATGGAGCGCGCCTTAGCTGCCGCTGCGGCGTCTGTCATTCCTGGTGCAATTTTCTTGGTTCATCAGCCGTTAAAACATCCCCCATGTCGATTCTGTCCTATCCGACTCGGCGACTGCGGGCGTAGTCAGGTGCTGCGACCCGAAGGGCTCCCGATCATTGGGGGTTCTTTTCCTATAAGGCCCGGCAGAACCAGTTTCAGCCGGGCCACTTTTTTGCGTCACGAGAAGGGGGTATGCCCCTTTTCCCAGAACAAAACGGGGCGCGCTTTCATGGATGCTGTGTCGCTGGACTATGCCGCGCCCGCCGCGGAGCTGAAGGAGTTCGTCTCCGTCTTCTATAATTTCCGCGTGGAGCTGCCCCGGTTCGAGGATGTGGACCGCGCCGACCTCGCGCAGTTGCGGTTTCAGCTCAAAGGCACCGGCCACTACCGCTTCGCCGATGGGCATGAGCAGGAATCCCCCGAGATCCAGGTTGTCGGCCCGACGATGGGGGTCACCCATATCGCCGTGAACGGTCCGGCCGAATTGTTCGGCGCCGGGCTGCTCCCCCCCGGCTGGGGCGCGATGATCGCGATCGACGCCTCCACGCTCACCAACCGCGTTGTTGATGCGACAGAGCTGTTCGGGCGCGAGCTGTACGAGGTTCTCGAGCGGCTGAAGCAGGCGACGACGCTGGAAGAGCGGGTGGCGATCGGCAGCGCGCTGGTGCGCGACCTCACGGCGCGCGGCAACGAGCTGCCGCGCTGGTTCACCCGCACGGTCGATGATTGGCTGGAATCGAGCTTCAGCCCTGAGGTGGACGATCTGGTCGCCGCCACCCGCCTCTCCCGCCGCCAGGTCGAGCGGCTGTGCAAGCGGCTCTATGGCTGCCCGCCGAAATTGCTGTCCCGCAAATACCGCGCACTGCGGGCGGCCGTGGTGCTGGCCAAGGGCGAGACGAGCACCGCCGAACTGCTCACCCAGGGCTTTTACGACCAGTCCCACTGCATCCGCGAGATTAAGCGCTTCACCGGCGTAACCCCGACCCGCATCCAGGGCGACCTCAACGAACTCACTCGGCTGACGATGAAGCGCACCGAGTTCGCCGGCCAAGTAGCGCCCTTGGTGGCGGAGGCTTAGGAGGGGATGATGGCTGTCGAGCAACGCACTCAGATTGAAATCGCCGAGGCGCAGTCACGCCTCGAAGAGCTGTTCGACCTGTTTGAAGCAGATCCACAACATGTCGTGGTGCTCACGAGGGATGGCGTACCGGTCGCCCTAATGGAAGCTCCGGTGCCTGAGGGCTTAGAAGCGAGCTGAAGTCGCACCGCTGATCGCGCTTGCCCGTAGGCCGCTGGTAGTTCTCAACCCAGGATCAGGCCCGCCAGGGCAGCGCTCATCAGGTTGGCGAGGCTGCCGGCGACGAGGGCGCGAAGGCCGAGTTTAGCGATCACCGGGCGCTGGTTGGGGGCGAGGTTGCCGGTCACCGCCATCTGGATCGCGATCGAGCTGAAATTGGCGAAGCCGCACAAGGCGAAGGTGACGACCGCGACGGTCACCGGCGAAAACTGCGCCTGGACCTTCGCCAGCTCGATGAAGGCGACGAACTCGTTCAGCACGATCTTGGTGCCGAACAGGGAGCCGGCGGCGCCGGCTTCGTTCCAGGGCACGCCCAGCATGAACATGACCGGCTGAAACACCGTGCCGATCAGCATCTGGAAGCTGAGATCGGGCCGCCCAAACCAACCGCCGATGCCGCTGAGCAGCCCGTTTGCCAGCGCGACCAGCGCCACGAAGGCGAGCACCATAGCGCCGACCGCCACGGCCAGCTTCACGCCGGTTTGCGCGCCCTGGGCCGCCGCCATGATGATGTTGGCTGGCCGCTCCTCGTCATGGCTGGCTTCGGCGATCTCGACCGGCTCCTTCTCCAGCGAAGCAGGGTCGTCGGGCATCATGATCTTGGCCATCAGGATTCCACCAGGCGCCGACATGAAGCTGGCCGCCAGCAGATAGGGCAGCAGCTGCGCACCGATCATCGAGGCGTAGGCGCCGAGGATCGTGCCCGCCACGCCTGCCATGCCCACAGTCATCAGGCAGAAAAGCTGAGGCGGCGTCAGGCTGGCGAGATAGGGGCGGACGACGAGGGGACTTTCCGACTGGCCGACGAAGATGTTGGCGGCCGAGCCGAGGCTCTCGACCCGGGTGATGCCCGTCACCAGCCGGATCGCGCCGCCCACCCAGCGCACGATGAACTGCATGATGCCGAGATAATAGAGGATCGAGATCAGCGAGGCGAAGAAGATGATTACTGGCAGCGCGGCGATGGCGAAGCTGTTCGCGCCCATCTCCGCCGAGGCGAGCGGGCCGAAGATGAAGTCCGTGCCGGCCTTGGCATAGCCGAGCAGGTTCGACACGCCCTGACTCATCGCGCCGATCACGCTCTTCCCCCAGCTGGTGCCGAGCACGAGGATGGCAAAGCCCGCCTGCAGCGCAAAGGCCGGCGCGATCACGCGCAGGCGGATGGCGCGGCGGTTGGTCGACAGCAGCAGCGCGACGGCCAGGATCAGCAGGATCCCTGCAATCCCAATCAGATAGCGATTCAAGTGACAGCTCCCCTCACGGCGGCTTCGGGTGGCACAGGCGCGCGGCGCTCGCCAGCGGAATCTTGTGGCCGTTGCAGCACTGGCGCGCCCCTCCCATATCGCCGCTCATGAGCGGGAATGAACACGGGCTCGTGCAGTGGCACGGCACCACCATCCTGTCGGTCCGCAAGGGCGGCAAGGTCGTCATCGTGGGCGACGGTCAGGTCTCGATGGGCCAGACGGTCATGAAACCCAATGCGCGCAAGGTCCGCAAGCTCGGCGATGGCAGCGTCATCGGCGGCTTCGCCGGTGCGACGGCGGACGCCTTCACGCTGTTCGAGCGGCTGGAGCGCAAACTGGAGCAGCATCACGGCCAGCTGCTCCGCGCCGCGGTCGAGCTCGCCAAGGACTGGCGGACGGACAAATATCTGCGCAATCTCGAAGCGCTCATGATCGTTGCCGACAAGGACGTGTCGCTGATCCTGACCGGCAATGGTGACGTGCTCGAGCCGACCAACGGCATCGCGGCGATCGGATCGGGCGGAAACTTCGCGTTGGCCGCCGCCCGCGCGCTTGCTGAATATGAGCCGGACGCCGAGACGCTCGCCCGCAAGGCGATGGCGGTCGCTGCCGACATCTGCGTCTACACCAACGACCAGCTAACGATCGAGACGCTGGAGAGCGAGACTTAACCCCTCCCCTTCAGGGGAGGGGCAGGGGTGGGGCAGTCTCATCCCACCCCTCCCAATACGGCCCCACCCCAACCCCTCCCTCGAAGGGGAGGGGCTTAGGACATGAAATGAACGATACCCTTACCCCCAAAGCCATCGTCGCCGCGCTTGACGCGCACATCATCGGTCAGGCCGACGCCAAACGCGCCGTCGCCGTTGCGCTGCGCAATCGCTGGCGCCGGCAGCAGCTCCCCGCCGAGCTGCGCGACGAGGTCACGCCCAAGAACATCCTGATGATCGGGCCGACCGGCTGCGGCAAGACCGAGATCAGCCGGCGCCTCGCCAAGCTCGCCGACGCGCCCTTCGTGAAGGTCGAGGCGACCAAGTTCACCGAAGTCGGCTATGTCGGCCGCGACGTCGAGCAGATCGCCCGTGACCTGGTCGAGGAAGCGATCCGGCTGGAAAAGGAACGCCGCCGCCAGGCCGTGATCGACAAGGCCGAAGCCGCCGCAATGGACCGGCTGCTCGACGCGCTCACCGGCAAGGGTTCGTCCGAAGCGACCCGCGCCGCCTTTCGCCAGCGCTTCGACGAAGGCGTGCTCGACGACAAGGAAGTCGAGATCGAGCTTTCCGCCCAGCCCAACATGCCGTTCGAGATCCCCGGCATGGGCGGGCAGGTCGGCATGATCAACCTGTCGGACATGATGTCCAAGGCGATGGGTTGCGGTCAGCTGAAGAAGCGCAAGCTGGGCGTTCGCGATGCGTGGGACAAATTGGTCGAGGAAGAAGCCGACAAGCGCCTGGATCAGGACGAAGTCAGCCGCCAGGCGCTGGCGGACGCCGAGGCAAACGGTATCGTCTTTCTCGACGAGATCGACAAGATCGCGGTGTCGGACGTGCGCGGCGGCTCGGTCAGCCGCGAGGGCGTGCAGCGCGATCTGCTGCCGCTGATCGAAGGGACCACGGTCGCGACCAAATATGGGCCGATGAAGACGGACCATATCCTCTTCATCGCTTCAGGCGCTTTCCATGTGGCGAAGCCCAGCGACCTGCTGCCCGAGCTGCAGGGCCGCCTCCCGATCCGCGTCGAGCTGAAGGCGCTGACCGAGCAGGATTTCGTCCGCATCCTGACCGACACCAAGGCCTCGCTGACCGGCCAGTACAAGGCGCTGCTCGGCACCGAAGGCGTAACCATCGACTTCACCGAGGACGGGATCGCTGCCGTCGCTCGCATTGCTGCCGAAGTGAACGGGCAGGTCGAGAATATCGGCGCCCGCCGACTGCAGACGGTGATGGAAAAGCTGCTGGAATCCGTCAGCTTCGAGGCGGAAGACCGTCAGGGAGAGACGCTGACGATCGACCGCGCCTATGTCGAGGCGCAGCTCAGCGAAATCGCGCGCGACACCGACCTGTCCAAATACGTTCTTTAAGGCCGCGGCAGGACGGTCCGGGTGCCGTCCGGATTGTGCCGCGTCTCCAGCGTATCGGCGTGCCGGTCCGAATGGCGGAGGTCGGCGCGCGTCTCGTGGACTTCAGTGTCGGTCCGGTAGGCGGTCGCCGGACGGGTGCGCTCATAGTCGGTGACGCGGCTCTTGAGCGCCGCGATCTGCTCGTCGCGGTTGCGGATCGCGGCCTTATGCTCGTCGCGCTCGCGGTGCAGCTCCCGCTTCCACTTCTTGCCGCCAGAGCGGGACATCAGGCCAAGCACCCAGCCAAGGGCCAGCGTCAGCCCCAGGATCATCCAGGTTTCGGTGGTGAACTCCATCGCGTCTCTCCCACTGTTCCGGTGGAACAACGAAGGAGAGGATGCGGCTGTTCCGCCTGCTCGTTCCCCGGCGAAGGCCGGGGCCCAGGGGCCGAGATCCCGGCCTGCGCCGGATGACGCGGCTCTACGGCCGCATCACTTGAAGTTGTCGGCGATCGAGCAGGCGGCGGGGCCCAGGATCACGATGAACAGCACCGGCAGGATGAAGCAGATCAGCGGCACGGTCATGATCGCCGGCAGCCGCGCCGCCTTTTCCTCGGCCCGCATCATGCGCTCGTTGCGGAACTCGGCCGAGAGCACGCGCAGTGCCGAGGCGAGCGGCGTGCCGTATTTCTCGGTTTGGATCATGGTCGTGACGACGCCGCGCACCGCGTCCAGATCGACGCGCATGGCGAGATTCTCGAAGGCCTGGCGCCGCTCGGTCAGGAAGCCCAGCTCGATCGAGGTCAGCATGAACTCGTCGCCGAGCTCCGGATAGCCCTTGCCCAGCTCGCGCGCGACGCGGCCGAAGGCGGCGTCCACGGTCAGGCCGGCTTCCGCGCAGATCACGAGCAGATCGAGCGCGTCGGGCAGGCCCTTGCGGATCGCGTCGCTGCGCTTCTTGATCTTGTTCTTCAGAAAGATATCCGGCGCCTTGTAGCTGCCGATCAGCGCGCCGGCCGTCGCCGAGAATTTCTTGAACGGACCCCATTCGGGCCAGAAATCGACCAGATAGATCATCACGACCGCGCCGAGGCCGAACACGATCGGCAGCATCAGCCGACCGAAGATGACCGCGATCGCCGCGTCCTTCGACCGGATGCCGGCCTGCATCAGCTTGACCTGCGCCGCCTTCAGCTGCTCGTCCTGCAGCACCTTGAGCGACCCCAGGAACGACCGCATCCGGTCCGTCGTCTCGCTGCGGGCGTTAAGCTTGGCGCGCCGCTTGGAACTCGACGCGGTGATGCCGGCCTTCAGCTGTTCGCGCCGGTCGTTCAGCGCCTTGACCCGCCGCGCCATCGGGTCCTTGACCGTCATCACCGCATAGAGCGCGACGAGCACCATGAAGGTCGCCACGCCGCTGAGCAGCGTCGCCACCCAGAGCACGTCGATACCGAGGAGAGTGGGGCCGGTCGCTGTCATGTCAGATCTCGAAATTGACCATCTTGGCCATGATGAAAGCGCCGATGCTCATCCACACCAGCCCGCCCAGACCGGCCATCATCAGCCGCTCGTCCTGGAAGAAATTGGCCATGTACGGCTTGTTGATCATGAAGATCAGGCCGAACACGATGAAGGGCAGCGAGCCGACGATATAGGCGGACGCCTTGGACTCCGACGACATCGCCTTGATCTTCAGCTTCATCTGCGCGCGCTTGCGCAGCACTTCGGCGAGGTTGCCGAGCGTCTCCGCCAGATTGCCGCCGGTCTCCTTCTGGATCGCCAGCGTGATGCAGAAAAACTGGAATTCGGGCGTGCCGAGCCGGTCGGCCGTATCCTGCAGCGCGCCTTCCATGGTGCGGCCGATCTTCATCTTGTCGGTGACCATGCGAAACTCTTCGCCCACCGGTCCGGGGAGTTCGGAGGCGACCACGCCCAGCGTCTCGGAGATCGGCAGGCCGGCGCGCAAACCACGGACCAGCAGCTCGATCGCGTCGGGGAAGCGCGCGGTGAACGCCTTGATCCGCCGCTTGATCATCATGCCGACCCAGAAATGCGGCAGGCCAAGCCCGAACATCAGGCCGGCGGTGAGCGCCAGCAGCGGCGGCGCGCCCTGGACCAGGAGCAGGCCACCGCCACAGACGAACATCAAGACGTTGACCAGCGCATATTTGCCGACCGACCATTCCTTGCCGGTCTGGTTCAACCGCTTTTTCAGCAGGGCCGGATTGGGCAGGAAGCGGCCGGCGAAGCTGTCCATGCGCGTATCCTGCGCGTTGGTGATCCGCCGCATCTTGTCTTCGATGCTGCCGATCGAAGGCCCGCTGTGCCGCTCGCGCAGCGCCTCGATGCGCCGCTTCTGCGCCTTGTTTCCGGACGGTCCCGTCAGGGCCGCGACCAGCAGGGCGAGGGTTATCGCCATGCCGGCCATCAGGAGAATGAAAGGCACCATCGCGCCGGGCTCCTTATGCCTTTTTCGGCTTCGGGAGCTTCAGCTTGAAGTTGCCGAGCTTGCTCATCAGCGACTCGCCGCTGCCCTTGGAGGTCGCCGTCACGTCATCCGAGGAGGCGGAGACGAGCCGGTCCGAGAGCGCCTGCAGCGACTGGCCGACCTTGCCCGCCTTGCCGGCCTCGGCGAGCGGCTTGCCGAGCTTCGCCGCCTGCGCCGCCAGCTTCTGGTCCAAGGGGATGATGAAATCCAGCTTGCGCTCGATCGAATCCTCGAAGTCCTTGCGGCTGATCTCCGCCGCGCCGGCCGGAGCGACGCGATTGGCCACCAGCACCACCGACGCCTGGGGCGCATGCGTCTTGAACCAGGCGAGGAAGCGGATGCAGTCGCGCGCCGCCGCCAGCGTAATCTCGGTGACCAGCACGACCGTGTTCGCGTCCTGCACCAGCATCGGATGCTGGACCAGCATGTGGCGCGGCAGGTCGATCACGGTGCACTCGAACGCCGCGCGGATTTCTTCCTGCAGCTGGTAGAAGGCGGAGCCGTCGGTGATCAGAGGCTGGTTGATCGGCGCTTCGGCCGACAGCACCGCGAGCTTGTCGTTCACCCGCACCAGCGCGCGTTCGATGAAAAGGCCGTCGATACGGCTGGGGTTCTCGATCGCATCGGTCAGGCCGCGGCCGGGCTCGAGGTCGAGCGCCAGCGCGTCGGTGCCGAAATGCACGTCGAGATCGACCAGAGCGGTCGAGCGCTTGTCCTTGTCGCCGAACAGCCAGGCAAGCGAGGCGGCGATGGTGGAGGCGCCGACGCCGCCGCGCGAGCCGATCACCGCCGTCATCAGATGCGGGCGCTCGACCGAAGGCTCGAAGCTTTTGGGCGCGCTAAACACCGCCTGGGCATTGGCAAAGGCGTCGCGCAGCTGATCGGGGTGGAAGGGCTTGAGCAGATAATCCTGGATGCCGCTCGAGACCAGGTCGCGGTAGAGGCGGACATCGTTGATCATCCCGGTGGCGATCACCACCGTGCCGGGCTCGCACACTTCGGCCAGCGCGTTGATGTCGTTCAGCGGATCGCTGGCGTCCGACAGGTCGACCAGCAGGATATTCGGGCTCGCCGCCACCGCCAGGTTCTGGACGGCCGCGCGCAGGCCGCCGCGGACGACCTTTTCCGGCGACCAGCCCATTTCGACCGCGACCGGCCGGATCGCGTCGGCGGCGCTGTCGTCGCAGACATAGGCGACGAACGGATCACGCAGGGCTGCGGATCGGGTGGGGCTCCAGGGTGCGTTCATTACTTACCAACCTTGGATGTGGACTCGGACTTGATGCCCTGCGCGCCGGTCGGGCGAGCGGCGCGGAAGGCGTCGATGGCTTTGGTCGCAATGGCCGGATCGGTCGTGCGGCCCGGCTCGCGACCGCTGATCAGGTCGAGCGGATCGGCGATCATCGCCGCCAGCGCCGCATTGTTGGCGCAGCCGTAATTCGACATGGTCGAGCCGACGAAATCGGGTGCCGAGGGGCGGCTCCAGTCCGGGCAGCCGGGCACGGTTGCGGAAGCGCGGCTGACGACGACACGGACCGAACCATCGGCACCACGGCCCGCCGTCACCGGCGCCGCGCCATAGATGCTCATGCCGCGCCGCGCGAGCAGCTCGGCCACGTCGCCGCTGGCGCCGCCGCTCGGATCGTCGATCGCGACGCGGTCGCCATAAGCGAGGCCGATCGAGCGGAACCAGCCGTCCAGCCGTTCCTGCTCGCCCGATGCGAGGCCGGAGCCTGCGCTTGCCAGGTCGATCACATAGTCAGTGCGCTGCACGATCGGCTGGTGGACCGACTCCATGCCGCGGTTGGAGGTTCCGCAGCCGGCCAGCGCCAGTGCGAGTGCGATCAGGGAAAGGGTTTTCGGCGCCATCTTGCTCTCCGCTCGCATCACTTGATCGAGAAGCCCGGGGCCGGGACGGCCGCCGCGCTCTGCTTCGGTTTGTCGGCCTTGCCCGGCACCACGGCCTGGGCCTGGGGCTGGCCGCTGACCTGGGTCTGCGGCGGCGCCAGGGTGGGACCCGGCCGAGCCTGCCCGCTTTCGCCGCTGAAGCTATGCCCCATGAAGACGCGCGAGGCATCGGTCGCCGCCTTGTAGCCGTCGGTCGGCAGCGGCAGCGGGCCGGAGGTCGGCTTCACCAGATAAGGCGTGATGATGATGACCAGCTCGGTTTCCGACCGGCGGAAGCGGCTGGAGCGGAACAGCGAGCCGAGGATCGGCACGTCGCCAAGGCCGGGCGCCTTTTCGATCTGGTTGAAATGCTTGTTCTGCAGCAGCCCGCCGATCATGAAGCTCTGGCCCGAGCCCAGCTCCACCGTCGTTTCTGCCCGCCGGACCGAGAAGCCCGGCACCTGGAAGCCGCTGATCGTGATCGCGCCCTGGGTGCTCAGTTCCGACACTTCCGGGCGCACGCGCATGGAAATGCGGCCATCGCCCAGCACCGTCGGCGTGAAGGCCAGGCTGACGCCATATTGCTTATATTCGATGCCGATCGTGCCGAGGCCCTGGGCCAGCGGGATCGGGATTTCGCCGCCGGCGAGGAAGCTCGCCGTTTCGCCCGACAGCGCGGTCAGGTTCGGGTTGGCGAGGGTGACGACCAGGCCCTGCGTTTCGGCCAGATCGATCGCCGAGGCGACGTCGATGCCGAACAGCTTGCCGGCGAGCGCAATCGCGGTCTTGCCGGCGCCCTGACCCAGATTGTTGAGGTTGAACGCGGTGCCGCTGTTCGGATTGATGAACTGGCCCGTAGCCGGATTGAATGGCAGGCTGATCGAGCCTGCCGGCAGTCCGAACAGCTGCGAGGCGTCGAGCTTCGGGAAGGCCGAGGCGTCGAAGTTGGTGATCGAGCCGAAATTGCGGCCCTGCGCCACGCCGAACAGGAAGCCGCCGGTCTGATCGCGGGTCAGCAGATTGACGCCGATCTCCTTGACCAGGTCGCGGCTGACTTCGGCGATGCGGACCTGCAGATTGACCTGCAGCGGCGTCGCCATTTTCAGCCGGTTGATCACGCCCATCTTCAGCTGGGCATTGGGGTCGCTCAGGCTCACGCCCGGATTGAGCGCGGTCAGCACCAGCCGCTCGGCCGCGGCGCTGTCTTCCGGCGAACCGATCGTGCCGGTGAGGACCGCGAGCTGGCCCGCGGTGGTGACGGTCACGTCCGCAGTCGGGAAGGCGAGCCGCATCATCTTGTCGAGCGACGTGATGTTCTGGTTCACGCGCACGTTGGCGGCATAGACGACCTGGCCGGAGGCGGTCGTCGCGAACACCGTCGCTTCGCCATTCTCCTTGCCGAACAGGTGGATCTGGCGCGGGTTGCTGACATAGACGTCGGCGACCTTCTCGTTGGAGGTCCAGACGTTCGCCACGCCCTGCGGCAGGGTGACGAGCTGGCCCTGGCCGACCGAGAGCAGCACTTCGCCGCTGGGGCGCTGAGTGCCGGGCGGCAGCTGCGCCACGCGGGCCGGCTTGGCCGGAGCGGCGGCGGCAAGGCCCGGCAGGCCCGCCATCAGGGCGGCCATCGAGGCGACCGCGAGGCGCGCCAGGACGATCTTCTTACGCATCTTATCGACCCCCTACGGGAATTTCGGTGACGGCATTGCCGCGCGCGATCCGCACGACGGGTCCGGTGGAAAAGCCCGGCACCGGCGCGGCGGGCGCCGACGGGGCTGCGGTGGCGGCAGCGGGCGCGTTCATGCCGGGCACGGTGCGCCTGGCAAAGCGCGACACGTCACCGCCGGTGACGAACGTCGTATCGCTGTCGATCGGCCGCGAGGCGACGGCGAGCAGCATCTGCTTTTCCGCCTTCGGATCCTTCGCATCGCCGATGCTGACTTCGCCGGCGGCAATCGCCCGCTCCAGCTCGGCATTATTATCGGCGATCGAGCGCAGCGACAGCGACAGCTGGCCGAGCGCCTGGGCGAGCGCGATCTTTTCGGAGATGCGCGGCGTCGCCTCGAGCGTGACGGTGGAGAAGGTGAGAACCTCGGTCTTGCCGTCCTTGTTCTGCGCTTCGGTGCGCTGGTCGGTCGCCAGCACGCGGATGTTGCGGACGAAGGTCTCGGCGGCCTTCAGCGCCGGACCGCCGTCGCGGCCTTCGATGGTCTGGGTCAGCACCAGGTCGATGCGGTCGCCCGGGAAGACGAAGCCGGCGACGCCGCTCTTCGCATCGACCGGAACGGTGACCGCCCGCATGCCCGGCCCGAGCGCCGCGGCGAGGAAACCGCGGTCGCCCGGCTTGACCAGCGCGCCCTGCGGGATCGGCTGGCCGGCGGCGATATTGTAGCGGACGACGGTGCCCGGCTGCGGCGCATTCTGCTCCCCCTGGACATAATAGGCTTCCTGGATCAGCTCCTTGGGCCAGGGCTGATAGCGGAAGCTGTCGGCCTGCAGGATGGTGCCGACCGGCAGCGCGCGAGTCGCGACCAGCACTTGCGGGCCGGCCGGCTGCTCGGCCACCGTGGCAACGGCAGGGGTGCCGCCCGTGTTGAACAGGCTGCGCGCCATGACGGCGGTGACCGCAGCGATCACGAGCGCGCCGACCAGCAAAGCAACTTTTCTCACATCCACGTCAGCTCACTCCCACTCGGGTCTCGCGACCCGCCCGCAGCTTTCAGGCAAACTGGTTAAGATAGCGTTCGCCAATGACCCAAAGACCCGCACAAGCTATTGCAACGCCGTAGGGAATCTCCGGACTTGTCTTGATCTTGCGCACCCGGTGCAGGGCGATGACGGCCAGCGTCAGCAGCCCGCCCAGCAGCGACATCGCCACCAGCAGCTGCACCATCGAATAAAGCGGCAGCCACAAAGCCAGCGCCGCCAGCAGCTTCACATCGCCGCCGCCCATCCAGCCCATCACGAACATGAAGGCGAAAAAGGCGAACACGCAGGCGGCGACCGCCAGCTGCACCGCCATGTCCGGCCAGAAGGCTAATCCGCTCGCCCACCAATAAGCGGGCGCCAGCAGCGCGATCACGAGGTTCAGTCGGTTGGCGATGGTGCGCGAACGCAGGTCCGTCGCCGCTGCCCAAAGCAGCAGAAACGCCAGAGTCGCGAGCAGAACATTGCCAGCCATGCCGCAACGTCTAGACGCCGAACCTTGCTTAACCGTAACCAGCCACCATGATCTTTAACAGGCGAGCGGTGCCGGCGGGCGCGACGATCGGAAGCTGGCACGCCGCCGACGGCTGGCCGCACCGCACATTCGAGTGGTCGAGCGAGGGCCGACGTGGTTCGATCCTGTTCCTGGGCGGGCGCGGGGACATATTCGAGAAATATTTCGAGGCATTCGACCATTGGCACCGCGCCGGCTGGAACGTGGCCAGCTTCGACTGGCGCGGGCAGGGCGGCTCCGGGCGGCTCTCGTCCGATCCGCACTGCGGCCATGCCGCGGCCTTCGCGCCCTGGATTGATGACCTCGCCGCCTATGTCGAGCAATGGCGGGCGGGCTCGCACGGGCCGCATGTGATCGTCGCCCATTCGATGGGCGGGCATTTGACGCTGCGCGCGCTGTCCGAACGCCGAGTCGCGCCCGATGCGGTGGTGCTGGTCGCGCCGATGCTGGGGCTGAAGAGCGCGCCGTTCGGCGCCCGCTTAGCCGCAAAGCTGGCCGCGCTGATGTGCCGGATCGGCAAGCCGGAGCGGCTCGCCTGGAAAGCGAATGAGCGTCCCGGCGTGCCGATGAAGAACCGGCTGGCGCTGCTGACCCATGACCGCGAGCGCTACGAGGACGAACTCTGGTGGAAGGCGGAGAAGCCCGAGATCGCCGTCGGCCCGCCGAGCTGGGCCTGGGTTGCGGAGGCCTATCGTTCGACACTGGCATTGCAGGAGCGCGGGCGGCTGGAGAGCATCGAGACCCCCATCCTTATCCTTGGCGCCGAGCATGACCGGCTGGTCGACTATCCCGCGATCAAGCGTTCGGTGGCGCGGCTGCCGAATGCGCGCTTGCGCAGCTGGGGCCCCGAATCGGCGCACGAAATCCTGCGCGAGGCCGATCCGGTGAGGAACGCCGCGCTCGAAGAGATCGACCGCTTCCTCGCGGAGCATGCGCCCACGGCATGAGCCGCTTCGACACCGTCATTGTCGGCGCAGGGATTGCCGGCGCCAGCCTGGCGGCCGAACTGGCGCCGCACGCCTCGGTGCTGCTGCTCGAAGCCGAGGACCAGCCCGGCTATCACGCGACCGGCCGCTCCGCCGCCTTCTGGTCCGAAACCTATGGCGGCCCGCTGATCCAGCCGCTTACCTCGGCCTCCGGTCCCTGGCTGGAGGAACATGGGCTGCTGGCGCCGCGCGGCGAACTCCACCTCGCGCGGAAGGCCGACCGGCCGCTGCTCGACCAGCTGGCGAGCGAGTTCGCGGGACGGGTGGCGATGGAGCGCTGGCCTGCTCACCGCGCCATGGCGTGGCTGCCGGGCTTGGCGGACGACTATGCCGAGGCGCTCTGGATGCCGAGCTGCACCGACATCGATGTGGCGGGTGCGCACCAGCGGTTCCTCAAGACCGCGCGCCAGGCCGGCGCCGAACTCCGCTGCGCCGCTCCGCTGCAGCGGGCGGCGCGCACCGCCAATGGCTGGGCGCTCATCGCAGGCGGCGAGCCGATCGAAGCGGGCGTGCTCGTCTCCGCGGCCGGCGCCTGGGCGGACCAGGTGGCGGAGATCGCCGGCGTGGCGCCGATCGGCATCCAGCCCTATCGCCGCACCGTCGTGCAACTGGAGGTCGATCCGCCCGCGCCAGCCCACCTGCCGCTGGTCATGGCGATGAACGGCAGCTTCTACTTCAAGCCCGAGGCTGGTGGCCGGCTATGGCTCAGCCCGCACGACGAGACGCCGGACGCGGCGTGCGACGCGGCAGCTGACGAACTGGACGTCGCCATCGCCATCGAGCGCTTCGAGCGGGCGGTGCGCTGGCCGGTCCGCCGAGTCGAGCGCCGCTGGGCGGGCCTGCGCAGCTTCGCCCCGGACCGGCTGCCGGTCTATGGCTTCGATCCGCGGGAGCCGCGCTTCTTCTGGTGCGCGGGGCAGGGCGGCTTCGGCATCCAGACCGCGCCCGCCGCTGCGCGCATGGCAGCGGCGCTGCTGCTCGGCCCATCGGCAACGGAGATCGACCCCGCGCCCTATCTGCCCAACCGGTTCCGAAGCTAGAATGATGCGAGCAGTCCAAGCTGATCCTCCCCTGCAAGGGGAGGTGGCAGCTCGAAGAGCTGACGGAGAGGCGTCACCGGTCGTGAGATCCACTGACGGTGACACCCCTCCACCACTCGGCCTTGCCGAGCGGTCCCCCTCCCCTTGCAGGGGAGGATTTCAGCCCATCATCATCGCGTCGATGGCGCCCTGGAGGATGTAGGCGGCCGCCATCTTGTCGACCAGTTCGGCGCGGCGGGCGCGGCTGGCATCGGCATCGAGCAGGGTACGGGTGACGGCCTGGGTGGACCAGCGCTCGTCCCAGAGCAGGATCGGCAGCCCCGTCGGCGCCATGTTGCGGGCGAAGGCACGGGTTGACTGGGTCCGCGGGCTATCGCTGCCATCGAGGTTCAGCGGCAGACCGATCACCAGACCCTTCACCGCCTGCGCCGCGATCAGCTTGTCGATCGCGGCCTTGTCGACCCCGAACTTGGTGCGCTTGATCAGCTCGGCCGGGCTGGCAATCGACCAGCCGGCGTCGCAGAGCGCGGTGCCGATCGTCTTGGTGCCGACATCGAGCCCAAGCAGCCGCCCGCCCATCGGCAGCGCCTCGCGAAACTCCGCGGCAGCGGAGGTGATCACCTCCGCTGTGCTCCGGCGGAGGCCGGAGCCCTGCGACGCAACGCTCCGGCCTTCGCCGGGGCACTGAAGGTGGCCAGCCGCCGCTTGGCATCAGCCCGCACATTGGCCCAGAACAAGCTGATGTCGAACACATGATAGTTGTTGCCGGGCAGGACGTATTGGCCAAGCTTCGGCCCAGGCCCAATCAGCAAGATGCCGCGATCCGCACAGCGCGCCGGGACCTCGCCGGGCCGGAGCTCGGCGGTGGCAAAATCCTCGCTAGGGAAGATCGTGCCGAGATTGCCTTCGGCCGGCGCCTCGCCGTCCTTGGTGCCGGTGATCGGGTTGGTGCACAGGAACGCCGTGCCTTTGCGCGGCTGGCCGTTGAAGCCGATCGTCGCGTCATAGGTGTCGATGATCAGCTTGGGGTCGGCCGGCTCGCCAAAGCTTTGCCAGGACAAGAGGCAGCCGGCCTGGTCCGCCGTTTCGCATGCGGGCAGGCCGAGCGCGGCGATGTCCGTCTCCAGCGACACCGGCCAGCCGACGACATAGGCTGCCACCACCCGCTTCGCGAGCGGTGTGCCGGCGACCTGCTCGCGCAACAGCCGCGTCAGGTGGAGCGCACCCTGACTGTGACCGGCCAGGAAGATCGGCCGGTCCTTGGGCAGCTGTCGCACGAACTCTTCGAACGCGAGCGCGACGTCCCGATAGGCGAGGTCCAGCGCCTTGTTGGCGTCCTCGGCATTGGTCAGGAATGCGCCGAACGTCGCCTGCCGGTATTTCGGCGCCCACACTTCGGCGACTTCGTTCCACGCACTCGCCTGGCCGCGGATGAACAGCCGCGCGCGCTGGCTGGCATCCGGGTGGTCGAGCGGCATGTTCCAGGCGCTGCGATCGAGGAAGCTGGTCGGGTGGATGAAGAACAGCGCCGCCTCGGGCTTCGGATTGGCCGCGAACCCTTCCGGCACCCACAAGGCCGGGTCGTCGGCGCTGTTGGGCGGCCGCGAATACCATAGGCGCGGGTCCGCATAAGCGGTCTTGGGCTGGGCCGGCTCGGCCTTGAAGGCGACGCTCGGCACCAACGCCTTGGTGATCAGCTGCGTGCTCCACAGCTGCCAGGCAATGCCGGCGCCCAGCACCAGCACGATCAGCCCGGCGATGATGTACAGGAATTTGCGATCCAACTTCTTTCCTTCGTCACCCCGGACTTGATCCGGGGTCCCGCTACTTCTGCCGGAGCCCTAAGGAAGAAGCGGGATGCCGGGTCAAGCCCGGCATGACGGGTGGTGGTTGCCGTGGGACGGAGCCGATGCTAGCCGCGCGGCCATGTCCGTCGACCTGTCCACCGTGAAGAAAGTCGCCGGCCTCGCCCGCATCGCCATCAGCGACGAGGAGGCCGAGGCTTTGGTGCCCGAGCTCAACAACATCCTCGGCTGGATCGAGCAATTGCAGGAGGTCGACACCTCCTCCGTCCAGCCGATGACCGCGGTGATCCCGAACCAGCTCCGCCTGCGCGAGGACGAGGTGACGGAAGGCGATATCCGCGACCAGGTGCTCGCCAACGCGCCCCAGGCCGAACACGGCTTCTTCGCGGTCCCCAAGGTGATCGAGTGATGGGCGGCTTCGTCCCTTCCACCGACTTGGCTGAGCTTGTCGAAGCCCTCCCTTACTTTGCTGAGGGGAGCAAGAAGGGAAGAGAAGAAGGAACGGGCTTCGACAAGCTCAGCCAAGCCGGAGTTAAGGCGTGAGTTCCATTACAGACCTGACAGTCGCCGAACTGCGCGACGGTTTCCGCGCCGGCGCCTTCTCCGCGCGCGAAGCCGCCGAGGCGTTCAACGCCGCCGTCGCAAGCGCCAAGCTCCTGAACGCCTTCCTGGTCGAGACGCCGGAGCATGCGCTCGCCGCCGCCGACGCCGCCGACCAGGCTCGTGCCGCGGGCGAGCAGGCGAAGCCGCTCGCCGGCGTCCCGCTCGGCATCAAGGACCTGTTCTGCACCCAGGGCGTGCAGACCACCGCCGCGTCCAACATCCTCGGCGGGTTCAAGCCGCCCTATGAGTCCACCATCACCGCCAAACTCTGGGCGGCGGGCGCCGGCATGCTCGGCAAGCTCAACATGGACCAGTTCGCGATGGGCTCGTCGAACGAGACGAGCGCGTTCGGCAACGTCATCTCGCCCTGGCGGCGCAGCGACGGCGGCAACGCCCCGCTCGCGCCCGGCGGATCGTCGGGCGGCAGTTCGGCGGCAGTGGCCGCGCGCATCGCGCCCGCCGCAACTGGCACCGACACCGGAGGCTCGATCCGTCAGCCCGCCGCTTTCACTGGCATTGCCGGCATCAAGCCGACCTATGGCCGCTGCTCGCGCTGGGGCGTGGTCGCCTTTGCCTCGTCGCTCGACCAGGCCGGGCCAATGGCGCGCACGGTGCGCGATTGCGCGATCATGCTGGAAGCGATGAGCGGCTTCGACCCGAAGGACGCCACCTCGCTCGACATGCCCGTCCCAGCATGGGAACAGGGTCTGTCGCCCGATCTCAAGGGCAAGCGCATCGGCATCCCGCGCGAATATCGCATCGACAACATGCCCGCCGAGATCGACGCGCTGTGGCAGCAGGGCATCCAGTGGGCGAAGGATGTCGGCGCCGAGATCGTCCAAGTTTCGCTGCCCCACACCAGATACGCGCTGCCCGCTTATTACATCATCGCGCCGGCGGAGGCCTCGTCCAACCTCGCCCGCTATGACGGCGTGCGCTACGGCCTGCGCGAGCTGCCCGACGGCGCCGGCCTGCAGGACATGTACGCCGCCACCCGTGCCGCCGGCTTCGGTCCGGAGGTCAAGCGCCGGCTGATGATCGGCACCTATGTGCTCTCGGCCGGGTTCTACGATGCCTATTACAATCAGGCGCAGAAAGTCCGCGCGCTGATCGCCCGGGACTTCGATCAGGCCTGGGAACAATGCGACCTGCTGCTGACCCCGACCGCGCCGTCCGCCGCCTTCGCGCTGGGCGAGAAGTCGGCCGATCCGCTGGCCATGTATCTGAACGACGTCTTCACCGTGCCCTCGTCGCTGGCCGGGCTGCCGGCGATGTCGGTGCCCGCGGGGCTCGACGGCCAGGGCCTGCCGCTCGGCCTGCAGATCATCGGCAAGGCTTTCGACGAGCAGGGCGTGCTCAATGCCGGCCTCGCAATCGAACAGCGCGCCGGCTTCACGGCGCGGCCGGACTGCTGGTGGTAGGCTAGGCCTTTCCGGGCACGAACCGCAGCGCCAGGCCGTTGATGCAATGGCGCTTGCCGGTGGGCTTGGGACCATCGTCGAAGATGTGGCCGAGATGCCCGCCGCAGCGGCGGCAATGTTCTTCGACCCGCTCGAAGCCCAATTTGCGGTCGGTGGTGGTGCCGGTGCTGCCGGGCAGCGCGGCCCAGAAGCTCGGCCAGCCGGTGCCGCTTTCATATTTGGTCTTGGACGAGAAGAGCGGCTGGGCGCAGCCGGCGCAGACGAAAGTGCCGGCGCGCTTTTCCTTCAGCAGCGGGCTGGTGCCCGGCCGTTCGGTGTCTTCCTCGCGCAGCACGGCATAGACGGGCGGCTTCAGCCGCTTGCGCCACTCGGCGGCGCTCAGGCGGAAGCGCGGGTCGGCGGCCGGAGCCGCGGCGCTGGCGCCTTGCCCCAGCCAGGCAAGGCCTGCTGCGGCCGCGCCTGAAAACAGTACCAGTCGTCGATCGATCATCGGATTCCCGCTCGTTGCGTTTCGATCAGCTACGTGGGCTCAATGCCTACGGCTTCAATATTTGCTGATCTGGACCGGCAGCTTGCGGTAGCCGTTGACGAAGCAGGCGCTGACCCGCACCGGCTCCTCGACGACGTTCACGCGCATGCGGCGCTTGGCCATTTCCTCCAGCAGCACCGCGATCTGTAGTTCGGCCAGTCGCGCGCCGACACAGCGGTGAATGCCATAGCCGAAGGCGAGGTGGCGGCGCGCATTCTCGCGGTCGACGATCAACTTGTCGGCATTCGGAAACACGCTCTCGTCGCGATTGGCGGAGATATACCAGAGCGCGAGCTTGTCGCCCGCCTTGATCTGCTGGCCTTCCAGCTCGGCATCCTCCTTCGCCGTCCGCCGCATATGGGCGAGCGGAGTCTGCCAGCGGATGATTTCCTGCACGGCATTGTGGATCAGGCCTGGATTCTGCTCCAGCTTGGCGCGCTCGTCCGGGAATTTGTCGAGCGCATAGATGCCGCCGGTCATCGAGTTGCGGGTGGTGTCGTTGCCGCCGACGATCAGCAGGATCAGGTTCCCGATGAACTCATTGTCCGGCATGCTCGACATGGCTTCGGAATGGATCATCATCGAGATCAGGTCGGGCGTCGGCTCCTTGTCGACCTTCGCGTCCCAGAGCTTCTTGAAATAGGTCATGCACTCGAACATGTGCCCGAGCCGTTCCTGGCGGGTGGCCTCGATATGCACCAGCTCGATATCGCCGGCCCAGTCGGACCAGAAGGTCAGCTTGCGCCGGTCCTCCCACGGGAAGTCGAACAGGATGGCGAGCATCTGTGTGGTCAGCTCGATCGAGACAGTATCGACCCAGTCGAACGTCTCGCCCCAGGGCAGCTCGTCCAGGATTTCGGCGGTGCGGCGGCGGATGTCCTCGGACATGCGGACGATCTCGCTGGGGGTAAAGGCCGGCGCCACCGTACGGCGCTGGCCGGTATGGACCGGCCGGTCGCGCGCGATGAACATCGGCATCGCGTAATCGTCGGTCAGCCGGTCGGCGAGGGTGATGCCGCCCGCTTCAGACGAATAAAGCTCCGGCAGCGATTCGACATGGACGATCGGCTTGTAGGTGGAGACCGACCAATAGGGGCCGAAGCTGCTGTGCGGCACATAATGGACCGGGGCTTCGGCGCGCAGGCGGCGGAACGGCTCATGCCACTGATGATCGCGGTAAAGCTCCTTGCGGCTGACATCGAGCGGATTGCTGAACTCTTCCACCGGCGGCTGCGCGAGAGTGGCCATATCTTCTCCTGACTCGGTTCTGTTCTTTGGGCCGAGTGTGCCATTGCGCGGCTTCGAGCGAAAGAGGGTTTTCACCTGCAACTGATCTCGTGGAACGGGTCCGCTCCCCCTTGGTTCTGTCGGCAGAATGACGAAAGGTCGCGACGAAATGAAACGCTCTTCTTTTCTGGCGCTGGGCCTGGCCGCCTTGCTGGCGGGCTGTGCCACGCCGACGCCCTATCAGCCGATCGGCGCCCGCACCGGCGTGAGCGGCGGCTTCTCCGAACAGCAGATCGAAGCGAACCGCTTCCGCGTGATGTTCGCCGGCAACCAGTTCACCGCCCGCGAGACGGTGGAGAACTATCTGCTGTTCCGCGCCGCCGAACTGACCGTCCAGCAGGGTTTCGACGGCTTCACCCTGGTCGATCGCGAGACCGACCGGCGCACATCCGTGCAGACCACGCCGCGCCCGTTCGGCGCCGGACCTTGGGGCTATTGGGGGCCGAGCTGGCGCTATTATGGCCGCTTCGGCTGGCGCAGCTGGGATCCCTGGGGTTACGACCCGTTTTGGGCGGACCAGGTGGACGTCCGCACCATCGACCGGTTCGAGGCCTTTGCCGAGATCGTGATGTTCAAGGGCCGCCCGCGCGACGCCCGCGACTTCGATGCGCGGGAGGTGATGCGGAACCTTGGTCCCACGATCCAGGGACCGCCTCCGCCGCGCTGATTATTTCTTCCGACCGAAATCCACCGTCACAACGTTCGAGCCATCCTCGGCCGGGGTGACGGTGGGCCCGTCATTCTCGGCCGCTTCGTGCGGCTCGGGGCCGGTGTCGTCGCCCTGCGCCTGGAACTGCAGCGCGAAGTTGACGGCGGGATCGACGAAGCCGGTGATCGCGGCGAACGGGATGAACAGCTTGGCCGGCACCTGGTTGAACGACAGGCCGACTTCGAAATGCTTGTCCTCGACCTTCAGGTCCCAGAATTTGTTCTGGAGCACGATCGTCATCTCATCGGGGAAGCGCTCGGTCAGGTGCTTGGGCAAGTCGACGCCGGGATGGTTGGTCTTGAAGGTGATGTAAAAATGATGCTCGCCAGGTAGGCCGCCCGTCTCCTGCACTTCGCCCAGCACGCGGCCGACGACTGCGCGCAAGGCTTCCTGCACGATCTCGTCGTACGGAATCAGGCTGTCGGGCGGAGTATCGCTCATCCCCTCGACTCGTAAAGGGGCAGGCGAACGGGTCAAGCCACGTTGCATTAACCGGCGCTTGTTCGCATAGGCCCGCCATGCGCATGGCCACGGTGAACCGAAACACCAGCGAGACGAAGATCGCGGTGACCGTCAATCTCGACGGCAGCGGCGCCTATCGCGTGGCGACCGGCATCGGCTTTCTCGACCACATGCTGGAGCAATTGTCCCGCCACTCGCTGATCGACTTGGATGTTGCGGTCGAGGGCGATCTCCATATCGACCAGCATCACACGACCGAGGATTCGGCGCTGGCGATCGGCGAGGCGATCTCCCAGGCCTTGGCGGATCGGCGCGGCATCACCCGCTACGGCACGGCCTATGCGCCCATGGACGAGGCGATGACTCGCTGCGCGCTCGACATTTCCGGGCGGCCGTTTCTCGTCTGGAAGCTGGAATTCACCCAGGAAAAGCTTGGCGAATGGGACACGGAACTGGTCGAACACTGGTTTCACAGCTTCGCCCAGACCGCGGGCCTGACGCTGCACGTCGAGAACCTTTACGGCCGCAACAATCACCATCTGGTGGAAAGCGCGTTCAAATCGCTCGCCCGCGCCCTGCGCCAGGCCGTCGAGATCGACCCGCGCAAGGCCGATGCGGTGCCCTCCACCAAGGGCACATTGGGTGGCTGAGACGGTCGCTTTGGTCGATTACGGCGCCGGCAACCTTTTCTCGGTCCACAATGCGCTGAAGGCGGCGGGGGCCGAGCGGATCGCGGTGACCGCCGATCCGATCGGCATCCGAATGGCTGACCGCATCGTGCTGCCGGGCGTCGGCGCTTTCGGCGCCGCGATGCGGGCGCTGGCTGCTGTGCCCGGCATGATCGAGGCGCTGAACGAAGTGGTGGCCGAGAAGGGGCGCCCGTTCCTGGGCGTCTGCGTGGGCATGCAGCTGATGGCCGAGTCTGGTGAGGAGCATGGAGTAACTCCAGGGCTGGGCTGGATGCGCGGCCGGGTGAACGCGCTCACTGCCTCACCCGAGCTGAAGGTGCCGCATATGGGCTGGAACGATGTCCGGCCGCGGGCCGATCATCCGCTGATCGCGGAGGGAGAGGCCTATTTCCTGCACGGCTTTGCTTATCAAGGCCATGGCGTGCTCGCCGACACCGACCATGGCGGCCCGGTGACGGCGGCGATTGGCCGCGACAATATGGCGGGGGTTCAGTTCCACCCGGAGAAGAGCCAGCGTTACGGGATCGAACTGCTAAGGAGATTCCTCGCATGGCGGCCCTAGTCAGTTCCTCCCCTGCAAGGGGAGGGGGACCAGCCGCAGGCTGGTGGAGGGGTGTCACCCTCTCCGGATACGCTGACACCCCTCCGTCGCGCTGCGCGCGCCACCTCCCCTTACAGGGGAGGATCTTGTGATCGTTTTCCCCGCCATCGACCTGAAGGGCGGCCAGGTGGTGCGCCTGGCCGAGGGCGATATGGACCGCGCCACCGTCTATGCCGACGATCCGGCCGCGCAGGCCGAGCAGTTCGCAAAAGCGGGCGCCGAATGGCTGCACGTCGTCGATCTCGATGGTGCCTTTGCCGGTGCCAGCGTCAATGGCGATGCGGTGCGGGCGATCGGCATGGCGTTCGGCGGCAAGATCCAGCTCGGCGGGGGCATCCGGTCGCGCGCGAGCATCGAACGCTGGTTCAGGCTCGGTATCGACCGGGCGGTGATCGGAACGGCCGCGCTGACGGAGCCGGAGCTGGCCAAGGAAGCCGCTCGTGACTTTCCGGGCCGCATCGTCGTCGCGGTGGATGCTCGCGACGGCATGGTCGCGACGCAAGGCTGGGCGGACGTGTCGGACGTGCCGGTGATCGACCTTGCCAAGCGGTTCGGGGATGCGGGCGTTGCCGCGCTTCTGTTCACCGATGTCGGCCGCGACGGCATGCTCAAGGGCGTCAATGTCGAAGCCACCGCCGCTCTGGCTTGGGCGCAGTCGTTGCCTGTGATCGCCAGCGGCGGGGTTGCAGGCATCGACGACATCCTGGCGCTGAAGCTGCATCGCAACATCGAGGGCGTGATCACGGGCCGCGCGATCTACGACGGGCGTCTCGACCTTTCCGAAGCGATCAGGGCCGCCGCATAGTGGACAGGATGCTCTCCTCCGACTTGGCTGAGCTGGTCGAAGCCCTCCCTTTCTTGCTTGCGGTGAGAAGGAAGAAGGGAGGCCTTCGACAAGCTCGGGCAAACCGGGGGTGGGGTTTGCGGTCCCAGCCTGTGTGCTAGCGCAATGACTGTCCGCATCCGAGTCATCCCATGCCTCGACGTGGCAAATGGACGCGTGGTGAAAGGCGTGAACTTCGTCGACCTAGCCGATGCAGGCGATCCCGTCGAACAGGCGCGCGCCTATGACGCGGCCGGCGCGGACGAGCTCTGTTTTCTCGATATCACCGCCAGCCACGAGGCGCGCGGCACGATGGTCGAGGTGGTGCGCCGCACCGCCGAAGTGTGCTTCATGCCGCTGACCGTTGGCGGCGGCGTGCGTTCGGTCGAGGACGCCCGCGCGCTGCTGCTCGCCGGTGCCGACAAGGTGGCGGTCAACTCCGCTGCCGTCGCGCGGCCGGAGCTGGTCGCCGAGATGGCCGATCGGTTCGGCAGCCAATGCGTGGTCGCCTCGATCGACGCGCGCGCGGTCGCCAAGGACCGGTGGGAAATCTTCACCCATGGCGGCCGCCGCCAGACCGGCATCGATGCGGTCGCGCATGCGGTTCGGCTGGCGGAGCTGGGCGCCGGCGAGTTGCTCGTCACCTCGATGGACCGGGACGGCACGCTGGGCGGCTATGACCTGGCGCTGACCCGCACCATCGCCGACGCCGTGCAGGTGCCGGTGGTGGCGAGCGGCGGCGTCGGGGAGCTGGACCATCTTGTCGCAGGCGTGCGCGACGGCCATGCCTCGGCCGTGCTCGCGGCGTCCATCTTCCATTTCGGCCATCATACGATCGCCGAGGCCCATGCGGCGCTGGGTGCGGCCGGCTTTCCGGTGCGGCGTCATGACTGAGGACCGGCTGCGCCGCCTGTCGGAGACGATCCGCGCCCGGCGCGGTGCCGATCCGGACAGCTCTTATGTAGCCCGCCTGCTTGCGCGGGGACCGGAGCACATCGCGCAAAAGGTTGGCGAGGAAGCGGTCGAGACGGTCATCGCCGCCATCAAGGGCGAAGGCCTGATCGGCGAGGCGGCCGATCTGATCTTTCACCTCGCCGTGTTGCTCGAAAGCCATGGCTTCGACTTCGACGCCGTGCTGGCGGAGCTGGAGCGGCGCGAAGGCGTCTCCGGGCTTACGGAGAAAGCATCCCGTTCCGGCGTTATGCCTCCGCAACAAGGAGATTGAGATGATCGGCAAGATCGTAGGCGCGCTGGTCGGGCGCGAACTCGGGAAGCGCAGCGGGCGCGGCGGCAGCGGCATGCTGACCGGCGCCTTGGCGGCCGGCGCGCTCCGCCGCATGGGCCCGCTCGGGCTGGTGCTCGGCGGCGCCTATGTCGCCAAGAAGGCGATGGACCGTCGCCGCGGCCGCTACTGAGCTTACGAAGGCTCTTTCCGCTCGTCCTGAGCCCCTGAGCGTCGCCGCAGGCGGCGCCGAAGGGCTCAGGGCGAGCGGCCTTGTTGACCCCGGCGTGACTCCGCGCCACGAGCGGCCATGCTTCGCCCGACCACGCTGACCGCCTCGCGCCCCGACGATCCGCATAAATTCCGCAGGCGGGGCGTGCTGTTCGTGCTGTCCTCGCCCTCGGGCGCGGGCAAATCCACGATTTCCCGCATGCTGCTCGAATCGGACCGGACGCTGCGCATGTCCGTGTCAGTCACGACGCGGCCGATGCGGCCGGGCGAGCAGGACGGCGTCGATTACCATTTCGTTGATCTGCCCCGCTTCAAGGAAATGGTCGCGGCGGGCGAGTTCCTGGAATGGGCGCACGTCTTCGGCCATCGCTACGGCACGCCCTCGCAGCCGGTCGACGACATTCTCGCCTCGGGCAATGACGTGCTGTTCGACATCGATTGGCAGGGCGCGCAGCAGCTGCACCAGCTCGCCGGCGGCGATGTCGTGCGCGTCTTCATCCTGCCGCCGTCGATGGAGGAGTTGGAGCGCCGCCTGCGCGCCCGTGCCACCGACAGCGACCAGGTCATCACCGCGCGCATGGCGCGCGCCGCGAGCGAGATCGGCCATTGGGACGGTTATGACTATGTGCTCGTCAACGACGACGCCCATGCCTGTTTCCGCCGCGTGCAGACGATCCTCGAAGCCGAACGCCTGAAGCGCAGCCGCCAGACCGGGCTCATCGGGTTTGTAAGGAAGCTGATGACGCCGGAGGCGAGTGCTTAATCTCCTTCGCGCTCCGGCGGAGGCCGGAGGCCTGGCCGCACGCTCCGGCCTTCGCTGGAGCACTAAGATGTTGATTTCAGGGTTCTGCGAACATAAGTAGAACGCATGGCTCAGCTCGACGTCCGCCAGAAGCTCGAGATTCTCGCGGACGCGGCGAAATATGACGCGTCCTGCGCATCTTCGGGCACTTCCAAACGCGACAGCCGCGACGGCAAGGGGATCGGCTCGACCGAAGGCATGGGCATATGCCACGCCTATGCGCCGGACGGGCGCTGCATTTCGCTGCTGAAGATATTGCTGACCAACAGCTGCATCTTCGACTGTCATTATTGCATCAACCGCAAGAGCTCGAACGTGCGGCGGGCGCGCTTCACGGCCAAGGAGGTCGTCGATCTCACCCTCGCTTTCTACAAGCGCAACTATATCGAGGGGCTGTTCCTCTCGTCCGGCATCATCCGCAGCTCCAATTACACGATGGAGCAGATCGTCGAGGTGGCGCGCAGCCTGCGGGAGGATCACGGCTTTCGCGGCTATATTCACCTGAAGACCATTCCCGATGCCGATCCGGAGCTGGTGCGGCTCGCCGGCGTCCATGCCGACCGCGTCTCGATCAACATCGAGCTGCCCACCGAACGCGGCCTGAAGCGCCTCGCTCCAGAGAAGGACGGCACCCGCATCGAAGCCGCGATGGCGGACGTGAAGCACGTCATCGACGATGCGGCCGAGGCAAAGAAGTACAGGCACGCGCCCAAGCTCGCGCCGGCGGGGCAATCGACGCAAATGATCGTCGGCGCCGACAGCGCGACCGATGGCGACATCGTGCTCCGCGCCTCCTCACTATACGGCAAATACAAGCTGCGGCGCGTCTATTACTCGGCCTTCAGCCCGATCCCTGACGCCAGCGCCGTGCTGCCGCTGCAGCGCCCGCCGCTGATGCGCGAGCATCGGCTCTATCAGTCCGATTGGCTGATGCGCTTCTACGGCTTCCAGCCGCACGAGGTTGTCGCCGCGGCAAACGAAACAGGCATGCTGCCGCTCGACATGGATCCGAAGCTCGCCTGGGCGCTCAAGCACCGCGCGAGCTTTCCCGTCGATGTGAACCGCGCGCCGAAAGAGATGCTGCTGCGCGTGCCGGGCCTGGGCGTAAAGGCGGTGAACGCGATCGTGACGAGCCGCCGCTGGCGCAAGCTCCGCCTCGACGATGTCGCGCGCCTCACCGTCTCCATCGCCAAGCTCCGCCCCTTCATCGTCGCCGAGGATTGGCGGCCGGTCATGCTCAGCGACAAGGCCGAGCTAAAGCCGCTGGTCGCGCCCAAGCGGGAGCAGCTGGAACTGTTCGCCTAGCCTCACTCCGGCTTGGCTGAGCATCGTCGAAGCCCTCCCTTTCTTCTTCAGAGGCAAAGAAGGGAGGCCTTCGACAGGCTCAGGCAAGCCGGGAGTTTGTGGGCGTTTCGGCAACTGAAACGCAGCCGGTCCGTTCCCATTCTGAACAGGAGAACTCCATGGCCGACCAGGACATTTACGCGAAGCTGAAGCGCGACCACGACAAGCAGCGGGACATGATGACGCGCCTGAGCGAAGGCGAGGGTGACCGCGCCAGGCTGTTCGACGAGTTCCGGCTGGAGCTCCAGTCCCACGCGGCGGCCGAAGAAGAGTCGCTCTACGCCACCATGCTCGCCAAACCGGAGCTGCGCGACGATGCCCGCCATTCGGTCGCCGAGCATAAGGATGTGGACGACATGCTCGGCGAGATGATGGACCTGGATCCGAAGTCGGCCGAATGGGAGGAGAAATTCGGCCATCTCCGCCATCGCTACGAACACCATATCGAGGAGGAGGAAGAGGAGATGTTCCCGTCCGCTTCCGAGGTGCTGTCGGAGCACAAGGAGCGCGAACTCGCCGGTGTCTACGAGAACCGCAAACCGGCCGAACTGGATAACGCCAAGGCCAACCCGCCCGGGAGTGATGAGCGGGAGTGAACTCCAACGATATCCGTCTTTGCGAGCGAAGCGAAGCAATCCAGCGGTGCGGACGGGTCTCTGGATTGCTCCGTCGCTGCGCTCCTCGCAATGATGGAGCGGGGGTTGAGGCGTGAGGATAGCGCAACTCGCGACGGAGGATGATTTCGACGGCTGGCGCACGGCCGCGCGCGCCCTGGCGGTGGCGCGGGTGCCGGCGGATCAGGTCGTCTGGCAAGTCGGTGGGCGGGCCGGCGATCTCTTCGGCGACCAAGCGGTGCCCGAGGCGGCGACCGGCGGCTTCAGCGTGCCGCGACCATTCGTCGAGCTGGCTCAATCCGTGGTGGCGCACAGCGATCCGGAGCGGTTCGCCTTGCTCTACCGCATGCTGCTGCGCCTGCGCGACCAGCCGGGCGCGATGGGCGACCGGGCCGATCCGCTGCTCCGCCGACTGGAGGAGATGGCCAAGGGCGTGCGGCGCGACATGCACAAGATGCGCGCCTTTGTCCGCTTCCGCGAGGTGGAGACGGAGCAGGGCCCCCGCTTCGTCGCCTGGTTCGAGCCCGACCATCACATCGTCCGCCTCAACGCCGGCTTCTTCGTCCGGCGCTTCGCGTCGATGCACTGGTCGATCCTGACGCCGGAGCTGTCGATCCATTGGGATGGCCAAAGCCTGACTGAAAGCCCGGGCGCGACCAAGGCCGATGCGCCGCAGGGCGATCCCGTCGAGGAGGTGTGGCGCACCTATTATGGCTCGATCTTCAATCCCGCACGGCTGAAGGTCGGCGCGATGCTGAAGGAAATGCCGCGCAAATATTGGAAAAACATGCCCGAGACCGCGTTGGTCCCGCAGCTCATCGCAGGGGCGCAGGCCCGGGAGGCTGGCATGGTCGCGGCATCGCGCGCGGAAATCGGCGGCAATGCGCGGGTCGCCTGGGAGGCGGTTCGCGACGAGGCGGCGGCCTGCACGCGCTGCCACCTCTACAAATGCGCGACCCAGACGGTGTTCGGCGAAGGCGAGGTCAACGCGAAACTGATGCTGGTCGGCGAACAGCCCGGCGACCAGGAGGACCTTGCCGGCAGGCCGTTCGTCGGCCCGGCCGGGCAGGTGCTCGACCAGGCGCTGGCGCAGGCGGGGGTGGACCGCTCGACCACCTACGTCACCAATGCGGTCAAGCATTTCAAATTCGAGCAGCGCGGCAAGCGCCGCATCCACTCGAAGCCGAATGGGCCCGAGATCGACGCCTGCCGCTGGTGGATCGATCAGGAGCGGGTGCTGATCCGCCCGCCGGTCACCGTCGCGCTCGGCGCCACGGCCGCCCGCTCGCTGCTCGGCAAGGTGGTGACCATTTCCGGCTCGCGCGGCCGCGCGCTCACGCTGGCCGATGGCGGCGAATGCTGGGTTACGATCCACCCGAGCTATCTGCTCCGTCTTCAGGACAAGGCGCAGGTCGAGGACGAGTATGCGCAATTCGTCGAGGACCTGAAGGTGGCGAACGCCCGCGTTGCGGCACTGGCGGCCTGACGCTATTCCCCGCGCATGACCGACACGCCTCCCGACCGCCTTTCCAACGATCCGCGCAGCCCGCACTTCAACCAGGACGTGCTGAGCCGCGGCATCGGCATCCGCTTCAAGGGCGTGGAGCGCACCGACGTCGAGGAATATTCGGTGACGGAGAATTGGGTGCGCGTGGCCCTCGGCAAGAAGATGGACCGCCATGGCCGCCCCTTGACGATCAAGCTGTCCGGCGCGGTCGAACCCTATTACCTGACGCCGGCTGCGGGTGCGGAGACCGACGAAGGTTAGGAACTCCGCAGGCCGCGGCGCGTCTGCGAGGCATGCTCACTGCCATCGCGCTCAACTGCACCCTCAAGGCTGAGGGTGACTCATCGACCGACAAGATGATCGGCCTGATCGCCGGCGAACTGGCGAAGCACGATGTGCGTCTGACGGAGACGATCCGCATGGCTGCACATGACGTGAGGCCCGGCGTCAGCTCGGATGAAGGGGAGGGCGATGCCTGGCCGGTCATCCGGCAGAAGATCGTCGATGCCGACATATTGATCTTCGGCACCCCCATCTGGCTCGGCCAGATGTCGAGCATCGCCAAGCGGGTGCTCGAGCGCATGGACGCGTTCCTGAGCGAAACCGACGATCAGGGCCGCACGCCAGCCTATGGCAAGGTCGTGCTGCTCGGCATCGTCGGCAATGAGGATGGCGCGCACAGCATCACCGCATCGCTTCTGCAGGGCCTGAACGATGTCGGCTTCACCGTGCCGGCGGCGGCGGCGACCTATTGGGTTGGCGAGGCGATGGGCAAGACCGACTTCAAAGATCTGCCGCAAGTTCCTGAGAAGGTGGCCCAGACTGCACAGGGCGCCGCGGCAAACGCTGCACATCTGGCTAAGTTGCTGCAGCGCGAAGCCTATCCCGGCACGAAAACAGGCTGACGGCTAGAGGTCTCTTGCCCAGTTCTCGCGGCCCGCATCGTGGGACGTGGCATCGGTGACCGAAACTTTGGCGGCCTGCAGGCGGAGGATGGTCCAGTCGCCGCGCTCGTCCGACTCTTCGACGGTGCAGCCGACCGCCTCATAGGCCGCGCGCACCTTGCCGGCCTGGTTGGTCAGCAGGCCGGCCAGCACGATCGTCGCGCGCGGCGCGGCAATGGCAGCGATCTCAGGCGCCATCGCTATCAAAGGGCCGGCAAGGATATTGGCGATGATCAGGTCGTAGGGCCCACTGCCGGTGATGGCAGGCGAGCGGGCGCCGTCGGCGACAATCAGCTCCACGCCTTCGACGCTGTTTGCTTTGGCATTCTCAGCCGTCACCTCGATCGCAACGGGATCGATATCGGTCGCCACCACCCGCGCGTCGGGCCATAAATGCCGCGCCGCGAACGCGAGCAGGCCGGTGCCGGTGCCCAGGTCGATGACCCGCTCGAACCTCTGTCCGGCCAGTCGGTCCAGCACGCTCAAGCAGCCCGCGGTGGTGCCGTGATGGCCGGTGCCGAACGCCTGGCCCGCATTGATCAGGAAGGCGCGCTCGCCGGGGCCAGGCTCAACCGGATGTGCCTCGGTGTGGACGATGAAGCGACCCTCGCGGATCGGCTCCAACCCCGCCTGGCTCATCGCCACCCAGTCTTCGTCGCTTAGCTGCTGGATGACTGGCAGGACGTCTGCCGCACTCGGCACAAGAGCGCGAATGGCCGCGATGACCTCGGCCTCGGGCTCCTCCTCGGTATAGGCGTCCAGCCGCCACTGCTCGACATCGTCCTCGACGACTTCGGTCGTCATCAGCACGGCATCGATCTCCATCGTGCCGGCGTCGATCGCCTCCGCCTCCGCGCGGGTGCAGGGCAGCGTCAGCTTCCAGGTGTCTTGGTTTGCCGCGCCGCCGGACGCAGAAGTGGTGTCCACTTCTGCTGGCGGTCGCTTATCGGACATAGCTCGCGCCGTTGATGTCGATCACCGCGCCGGTCATCGAGGCGGGCGCCTCCAGCGCGAGGTAGCGCACGGCACTGGCGACTTCATCCGGCATGGCAACACGGCCGAGCGGGATGTCCGCCAGTAATTTGTCGCCGCCGCGGCTCGCCAGATAATCCTCGGCCATGCCGGTCATGACGAAGCCGGGGCAGACGGCAAAGGCGAGGATATTCTCGGCCGCGAAGCCGCGCGCGATCGACTTGGTCATGCCGATCATGCCGGCCTTGGACGCGGCATAATGCCAGTGCGCCGGCGAATCGCCGCGATAGGCGGCCCGGCTCGCGACATTGACGATGCGCCCGCCGCCATTTGCACGGAAGTGCAGCACGGCAAGGCGGCAGAGTTCGGCGGAGGCGGTCAGGTTGATGCGCATCGTGCGCTCCCATGCGCCGACCCATTCGTCATGGTCGAGCTCGACCGGTGCCGCTTCGAACACGCCTGCATTGTTGACGAGCACGTCGATGCGGCCGTCGAGCCGTTCGAGCGCGCTGTTCCAGATGCGCTGCGGGGTCGCGGGATCGGCGAGGTCGCCATCGGCGCTGGAGGTGCCGACGAGATTGTGGGCGTTGAGCGTGTCGGCGCAGGCCGCGCCGATGCCCCGCGATGCGCCGGTTAGGAGGATGCTGGTCATGCGGGCGCCCTAGCCGCCCAGACTCCGTCATGCCAGCGCAGGCTGGCATCTCTTGAGACCCCAGCCTCCGCTGGGGTGACGGCAGGGTTTACGCCACCAGCTTCACATAATCCTGAGCGGCCGACTTCAAATGCCCCAGCTGCGCATCCACCTTGCGGAAGCCGGTCTCGAGTTCGTCGATCTCGCTCGCCACCGTCTCGGTGTCCTGGCGGATTGAGGCGATCGTGGAGGACATGGAGTCCGCCGCCAGCGCGGTCTCATCGACGGCGGCGGTGATCATGGTGACGGTCTGCGCCTGGGTTTCCATCGCCGCGCGGATGCGGTCGGCGGATTGCTGGACCTCGCCGACCGTGTCGCGGATCGAGCCATTAGCGTCCACGGTAGTGCGAGTGGCGGCCTGAATGGCGGCGATCTTGGCGGCGATATCGTCGGTCGCCCGCGCTGTCTGATTGGCCAGGCTCTTCACTTCCTGCGCAACGACCGCGAAGCCGCGTCCTGCGTCGCCGGCGCGCGCCGCCTCGATCGTGGCATTGAGCGCGAGCAGATTGGTCTGGCCGGCAATGTCGCGGATCAGGCCCAGGATCGATTCGATCGATTGTGCGTGGGTGGAGAGCGCTTCCGACACCTGCACGGCGGCGGTCGCCTGACCGGCGGCGCGGGTGGCGATACCCGCTGCGGTCTCGACTTCGGTGCGGGCATCCTCGATCGCCCGGATCAGGCCCGCCGCCGTATGCGCCGCCTCGCGCATTGCGACGGCGGATTGCTCGGCAGCCGCGGCGACTTCGGAGGCCTTGCCCAGCATGCCGCGCGCCGCGACGGACGCGTCCGCTGCCTGGGTGCGCAGCGACTCGCCGAGAGACACGGTGGTCGAGACTTCAGTCGCGACGCGGTTCTGAAACACGTCCGCTTGTTCGGAGCGGCCGGCAGCCGCCTCTCTGGCCCGATGTTCGGCGACGAAAGCGGCCATGATCTCGGCCTCGATCATCGCGGCCTTGCGAATAGCGCGGGTCAGGCGGGCGAGCTTCTCTTCGTCGTTCTTGCAGGCACGGTAGAGGATCGCCATCGCCAGATCATAAGCGGCCGCCAGGGCAGCGAGCGTGGCGTAGAGGGGAACGCCTGCCTTTTCCGACCAGGCGGCGTTGGTGCGGGCCATGTCCGCCCAGGCCTGGCCGGACAGGTTCAGGAATTTCTCCCGCGAGAAGGCGGTGCTGTTCTTGATGCGGGTCTCGAGGGCGTCGCCGGTGACTTTCGGCTGCACATGCTTCGACTCGTTGAACGCGGCCCAGAAGCAGCGGGAAATATCGTCCGCTTGTGGTTCGACGATATGATAGGCCTCGCGCAGATGGGCGGTGAGGGTGCCTTCCCGATCGAACTCCTCCAGCCGCTCGCGTACGGAGATGGCGATCTGGTCCGCGCGGGAGTTAAAGCTGCTCCCTGAGGCTTGAGAACTCACTGGGTCTTGTCCTTCGCTACGCCGGTTCGCTGTTGGCTTACGCCGCGCTGGTAAAGCCGGGGTTAAACAAGGCCGCCACGGACCCGCATTGTTGCAAGCGGCGCGGCATTGGCTAAGAGCTTTGCCCAAAGCACACGCAAGAGGGGCTCCGATGAGCAGCAGCAACCGCAACCGGCCCTTGTCGCCGCACCTGACGATCTGGAAATGGGGGCCGCACATGGCGGTCTCGATCATCCACCGGGTGACCGGATCGGGCATGGCGACGGTGGGCGCGGTGCTGCTGGTCTGGTGGCTGGTCGCGCTGGCGAGCGGGCCCGACGCCTATGAGAGCTTCCGCGAGCCCTTCACCTATCAGAGCGGCGAGCTGAACATTTTAGGCTATCTGTTCGGCATCGGCCTCACCCTGACCCTGTTCCAGCACATGGCCTCGGGCATCCGCCACCTGGTGATGGATACGGGGGCTAATTTCGAGCTGAACAGCAACAAGAGGTCGGCGCAGCTGACTTGGGTCTTTTCGGTACTGATGACGCTGATCTTCTGGGCCGTGCTGCTGGTGGGGAAGAACTAATGGGCACCGGCACCGAAATCGGCCGCGTCCGCGGTCTGGGTTCCGCCAAGGCAGGCGCGCATCATTGGTGGATGCACCGGCTGACGGCCGGCTCCAATTTCCTGCTGATGAGCTGGCTGCTGATCTCGCTGCTGCGGCTGCCCGGCTATGACTATCTGACGATCACCACCTGGCTGTCCTCGCCGATGGCTGCGGTGCCGATGATGCTGCTGGTGATCAGCGTCTTCTGGCATTTCCGCATGGGGCTGCAGACGGTGATCGAAGATTATCAGCATGACGAGACGCGGGTCGTCGCGCTGGTGCTGCTCAACTTCTACGTGATCGCGATGGGGGCCTTTGCGATCTTTTCCATTCTCAAGATCGCCTTTGGCGGGGGTGCGGCCTGATGGCGGATGCGTACAAGATCATCGACCACAGCTATGACGCGGTGGTGGTCGGCGCCGGCGGCGCGGGGCTGCGCGCGACGATGGGCATTGCCGGCGCGGGGCTGAAGACCGCCTGCATCACCAAGGTCTTCCCGACGCGCAGCCATACGGTCGCGGCGCAGGGCGGCATCGCCGCATCGCTCGGCAACAACTCGCCGGACCATTGGTCCTGGCACATGTACGACACGGTCAAAGGCTCGGACTGGCTCGGCGACCAGGACGCGATCGAATATCTCTGCCGCGAGGCGCCGGCGGCCGTCTACGAGCTCGAACATGCCGGCATGCCGTTCAGCCGCAACGACAACGGCACCATCTACCAGCGTCCGTTCGGCGGCCACATGCAGAATATGGGCGAGGGGCCCCCGGTCCAGCGCACCGCCGCGGCGGCGGACCGCACCGGCCATGCGATGCTGCACACGCTCTATCAGCAGAGCCTGAAATACGACGCTGATTTCTTCATCGAATATTTCGCGCTCGACCTGATCATGGAAGACGGCGCCTGCCGGGGCGTGATCGCGCTCTGCATGGAAGACGGCACGATCCACCGCTTCCGGAGCCATCAAACCGTGCTGGCGACGGGTGGCTATGGTCGCTGCTATTTCTCGGCGACTTCGGCCCACACCTGCACCGGCGACGGCAATGCGATGGTGCTGCGCGCGGGGCTCCCGCTGCAGGACATGGAATTCGTCCAGTTCCACCCGACCGGCATCTACGGCGCGGGCGTGCTGATCACGGAAGGCGCGCGCGGCGAAGGCGGCTATCTCACCAACGCAGAGGGCGAGCGCTTCATGGAGCGTTACGCCCCGTCGGCGAAGGACCTGGCCTCGCGCGACGTGGTGTCCCGCTCGATGGCGATGGAGATCCGCGAAGGGCGCGGCGTCGGCAAGGAGAAGGACCATATCTTCCTTCACCTCGACCATATCGACGCCAAGGTGCTGCACGAACGGCTGCCGGGCATCACCGAGACCGGCAAGGTGTTCGCCGGCGTCGACCTGACCCGCCAGGCGCTCCCGGTGGTGCCGACCGTCCATTATAACATGGGCGGCATCCCCACCAATTATCATGGCGAGGTCGTGACGCTGCGGGATGGCGATCCCGACGCCGTGGTACCGGGCCTGTTCGCGGTCGGCGAAGCGGCGTGCGTTTCGGTGCATGGCGCCAACCGTCTCGGCTCGAACTCGCTGATCGATCTGGTCGTGTTCGGCCGGGCAACCGGCCTTCGCATCGCAGACATCCAGAAGCCGGGCACGGCGCACAATCCGCTGCCCAAGGGCTCGGAAGAGTTCGCGCTGACCCGCCTGGACCGTTTCCGCCACGCCAAGGGCGGCTCGCCGACCGCGCAGATCCGTCGCGAGATGCAGAAGACGATGCAGACGCACGCGGCCGTGTTCCGCGATTCGGCCCTGCTTGCCGAAGGTCAGACCAAAATGGACGCGGTCGCCGCGTCGATTGCCGACGTGAACGTCACCGACCGTTCGTTGATCTGGAACACCGATCTGGTCGAGACGCTGGAGCTCGACAATCTGCTCGCCCAGGCGGTGGTGACGATGCACTCGGCCGCCAACCGCAAGGAGAGCCGCGGCGCCCATATGCACGAGGACTTCCCCGAGCGCGACGACGCCAACTGGATGAAGCACACGGTGACCTGGCTAAACTCGGCCGGCGGCGCCCCGGGCGTGTCTCTCTTTAAGGAAGGCGTGACGATCGATTATCGCCCGGTCCACGAATACACGCTCACCGACGACGCGGAGTATATCAAGCCGAAGAAGCGGGTGTATTGATGAAGATCGTCGAAGCCGACGGAGTCCCGCAATTTGTCACTGTGCGGCTGGAAACAACCGACGGACGGAGCTTCTGGATGCAAGTTGGCAGTGACGGCCTCAAGTTTCACTCAGACCGGAACAGCGCAGGCACGCTGACCGACAATCCGATCATCAAGAGTGCGGACGATGTGTTCGACTGGGTGAAGAACGACAGGTTCGGGTCTTCACATAAGCGGTTCGGGGAACGAGTTAGGACGCAGCCTAAGGGCTAAGCCTACGTTCAGCGACTGTCGGTGTCGAATGAAAGGCCGAGTTCGTCTGAGTCATCAGACTTTGGCATTGAGGCTTCTGTTTAGCTTCGCCCAATCTGAGGCCGATATAAGGTAAGCTGTGGGTCGATTCCGGTCGATAATCGCGATCGGAGCGTCTTTTACCGCAGCCAAAAGTTGAGTGGGATGCTCGCGCAAGTTCCTGATGCTTGTAGAACGAGTGGCCAAAATTCTGTCCAGCATCCCGGTATCTCATCTGTTCCGCTTCGTTTCACAACCGCGGCAGCGTGACTCCCTGCTGACCCATATATTTGCCCGCGCGGTCCGCGTAGCTCACCTCGCACGGCTCGTTGCCCTTCAGGAACAGGAACTGGCAGGCGCCTTCATTGGCGTAGATTTTGGCGGGCAGCGGCGTGGTGTTGGAGAATTCGAGCGTCACATGGCCTTCCCAGCCGGGTTCGAGCGGCGTCACATTCACGATGATGCCGCAGCGGGCATAGGTCGATTTCCCCAGGCAGATGACGAGCACGTCGCGGGGCACGCGGAAATATTCGACGGTGCGGGCGAGCGCGAAGCTGTTCGGCGGGATGATGCAGCAGTCGGTTTTGCGGTCGACGAAGCTGTTGGCGGCGAAGTCCTTCGGGTCGACCACGGCGCTGTCGACATTGGTGAAGATCTTGAACTCGTCCGCCACGCGTGCGTCATAGCCATAGCTCGACAGGCCATAGCTGATGCAGCCCTCGCGCCGCTGGCTCTCCACGAACGGCTCGATCATGCCATGCGCGAGCGCCTGCTCGCGTATCCACCGGTCGGACAGGATCGACAAACTTCTTCCCCCTACAGGCCCAGATCGGCCGGCCCGAATGCGTGCGGCAGCAGCTCGGACAGGCGATGGGTCACGATTGCCCCGCTTTCGCCGCCAGAGCAATGGATCAGCAGATCGCGGCCGCCCAGCTGTGCTGCCTCGTTCAGCACCTGCCGGCAGCGGCCGCAGGGGCTGACCGGCGCGGTGCCGGTGAGGCGTCCTTCAGCCAAAGCGCCGCCGATCACCGCCACCTCGGCAACGTCCCGCAGCCGTCCCTGGCCATTTGCGGTCGCGAGCGCCACTGTCTCGGCGCAGAGCGAGAGGCCGTAGCTGGCGTTTTCGAAATTGCAGCCGGTCACCACCGCGCCGTCCGTCAGCAGCAGCGCCGCACCGACGCCGAAGTTGGAGTATGGCGCATGGGCGTTGCGGGCGGCGACGCGCGCGGCGTCGATCAGCTCTTCTCTTGTCACCTCGGCTCCCTAACCGCTCGTCCCGAGCGTAGTCGAGGGGCGTGTCTCAAATGCAAACCAGGCGCCCCTCGACTTCGCTCGGGACGAGCGGATATTTAAACTTCAACCCTTTATGTGCAGCACGCAGATCAGCGTGAACAGGCGCCGCGCGGTGTCGAAATCGACGTCGATCTTGCCCGCGAGCCGCTCCTGCAGCAGCTCGGCCGCCTCGTTGTGGACCGCCCGCCGCGCCATATCGACCGTCTCGATCTGCTGGGGCGTCGCCTGGCGGATCGCCTGGTAATAGCTGTCGCAAATCGCGAAATAGTCCTTGATCGGGCGCCGGAAGCGGCCGAGCGCGAGCACCAAAGTTTCAAGATGCGACCCGTCCTCCCGGAACATGTCCAGCGCCAGCCGCCCTTCCTCGACCCGCAACTTCAGCCGATACGGGCCCTTGTAACCATCCTCATGCTCACGCTGCGGCGCGAAATGCGCGCTTTCGAGCAGGTCGAAGATGGCGATCCGCCGCTCCTGCTCGACGTCGGCCGAGCGCCACAAAATGGTGCGCTCGTCCAGCTCGATATCGATGATGCGCGGGTCGCTCATGCCCGCTCGTCCTAGCCTTCATCGCCGTCGCGGCGAAAGCGGGAATCCGTCCCGCCTTTGGGGCATTCTGGCGCTGGGCTGAGGCGGCCAGCGAGCGGGCAGAACGATGCACCGAAGCATCCACAGGCTTGTTGTCTTGAGCCTGAGTCCGGCCGGGCGCATGATGCGCAAATGCCTGAACTCAAGCTGATTCACGACGCGACTGTCGAACCCCAGACCTTGCCGCACAATATCGAGGCGGAGGCGGCGCTGCTCGGCGCGCTGATGATCGACAATCGCTTGGTCGAGGATGTGCAGCTCAAGCTCAAGGCAGAGCATTTCTTCGAGCCGATCCATGGCCGCGTGTTCGATGCGATCCTGAAGCTGGTCGACCGCAACATGGTCGCGAACCCCGTCACGCTGAAGCCGATGTTCGACGGCGACGAGGCGATGAAGGAACTGGGCGGGCCCGCTTACCTGGCCCAGCTGACCGGAAGCGGCGCCGCGCTGATCGGCGCCCGCGATTTCGCCGAGCAGGTCTATGATCTCGCCCTGCTGCGCGAGCTGGTCGGCGTCGGCCGGGAGATGGTCGAAAATGCCCTCGATACCTCCGAGTCCGTCGACCCGAAGAGCCAGATCGAGCAGGCCGAAGTCGCGCTCTACCGCGTCGCCGAACAGGGCGGCGAGCAGGGCGGCACCAAGAGCTTTCTACAGGCGACCCGCCTCGCCGTCGCCCAGGCCGAAAAGGCGCAGAATTCAGGCGGACATATCTCCGGCGTCACGACAGGCCTGGAGGACGTCAACCTGCGCACCGGTGGCCTGCAGCGGTCCGACCTGCTGATCCTCGCCGGGCGGCCGGGCATGGGCAAGACCTCGCTCGCTACCAACATAGCCTTCAACGCCGCGCAGCGCTGGCGGCGCGACCTGGAAGACGGCATCGATGCGGCCAAGTCGCTCGGCGCGCCCGTCGCCTTTTTCAGCCTCGAAATGTCGGCCGACCAGCTGGCGACGCGTATTCTCGCCGAGCAGTCAGGTGTGGTGGGCTCCAAGATCCGCTCCGGTTCGCTCAGCCGTGACGAGTTCAACCAGTTCGCGCGCGCTGCCGCCGAGCTTGAAGACCTGCCGCTCTTTATCGACGACACGCCCGGGCTGACCATCGCCGCGCTCCGCACCCGCGCCCGCCGGATGAAGCGCAAGCACGGCATTGGCCTCGTCATCGTCGACTATCTCCAGCTGCTGACCGGCGGCGGCAAGAATGGCGGCGAGAATCGCGTCCAGGAAATCTCCGAGATCAGCCGCGGCCTGAAGACGCTCGCCAAGGAACTGAACGTGCCGGTGATGGCGCTGTCCCAGCTCAGCCGTGCGGTCGAACAGCGCGAGGACAAGCGCCCGCAGCTCTCCGATTTGCGCGAATCCGGCTCGATCGAGCAGGACGCCGACATCGTCATGTTCGTCTATCGCGAAGAATATTATGTCGCCGCTCGCGAGCCCAAGGGGGACAGCCAGGACGGCAAGACCGCCGAGACCTATAATGCCTGGGTGCAGGAGATGCAGGATGCCTTCCAAAAGGCCGAGCTGATCATCGCCAAGCAGCGCCACGGCGCCACCGGCAAGGTGCGGCTGAAGTTCGAAAGCAGCATCACCAAGTTCAGCGACTATATCGACGACGCGTACCTGCCCCAACGCATGGGGTAAGCAAAAAAACCCGATTGGCCTGAGCTTGTCGAAGGCTTCCCTTCTTCTTGGGCTCGGTTGAATAAGGGAGGGCTTCGACAGGCTCAGCCAAGCCGGGGTTTGGGCCTGCTCTCCCGAAAAGCGGCGAGTGCGGCGGCTCCCGTGAGCCCCGCCAGCAGCCAGGGCGCATAGCCGAGGCCTTGGTCGATCACGCCCGCCACCGGGTTCTCGACCGCCAGCACCCGCTCGGCCATCCAGGCGAGCGCGGCGATGCCGGCCAAGGCGGCGCCGGCCTTGCGCACCGGCGCGTAGAAGTCGGTGCGAGCCAGCATCAGCAGCGCCGGCATCACCGCGGCGACGACGAGCAGCTGGACTAGCTCGATGCCGATATTGAAGCCCAATATCGCCATGGCCTTTTGCGCCGGCTCCATGCCGAGATGGCCGATCAGCGTGGCGAAGGCGAGGCCGTGGACCAGGCCGAACAGCGCCGCGACCACCGCCTCCCGCCCGGCGAAGAGCGGGCGCCACGCATGCACCGCCGAGATCAGGACGGACAGGGCAATGCCAATCTCCACCGGCTGCACGGGCAGCCGCCAGCCGAGAAAGGCGCCGCCGATCAGTGTCAGCGAATGGCCGATGGTGAAGGCGGTGACGACGGCCACTAGCTTGCCGACGGTGTGCCGCCAGCCGCCATAGCCGTTCCACTGCCGGCCGCGCGCAATCAGCGGCGCCGGCAGCAGCAGCGCGACCAGGAAGAGCATGTGGTCATGCCCCTCGGCGATATGGTGCATACCCAGCTGGATGGCTGCTGCAATGCCGCGCCAGTCTTCGCCTTGGCCACGGTCGATGCGCAGGGTTCCGGCCGATCCCTGCAGCGCGCCGAGCAGCTGCGGCTCCGCGCTGACCTGGCCGCCGGCAAAGTCGTTGCGCGCGACCACCAGCACCATGTGGCTCGGCACGCTGTCGATCACCGCACCATAAGAAATGTCGAAGCGGCGGGGAGAGCGGCCGGGCGGCGGCTCCAGCAGGAAGCGGGCACGGATGTCGGGCGGGCCGGCCTCGTCGATCATGTCCAGCGCGGTCATCGTCGTGCGCCAGCCGGGCACCGCTAGGCGCTCGCCCACATAGGCGCGGAGCAGCGGGTCGCGCACCGGCCCGAGCACGACCGGAATCGGCCGCTGCAGCGCATAGCCGAGCTCCGCCACCGGGATGATGACCTCCGCCTCGACCGCGCGCGTGCCGAAATCCAGCCGCACTTCCGAATTCGGCGTCAGATGCGCCGCCGCTGGAGCCGCGATCAGCAGCAGCAGCATGGGCAGCAGCCGGATCAATGGCCGAACCACAGCAGCGCGGCATTAGCGTCGAGCGCACGCGGGTTGATCGCCAGTGCCTTCGCCTCCGCCTCGCGCGCGGCCTCTCCCTGGCCGAGCAGGGCATGGGCCCGCGCGCTGACCAGATGCTGTTCGGCCGACCGCCAGCTCAAGCGATTCACTTCGCTCATGAGACGCAGGGCTTCGGCCGCACGGTTGTTGGCGACCAAGGCCCAGCCGAGCGTCACCGCAGTCGCGCCATGAGGCCGCAGCGTAAAGTCGCGCCGGGCCAGCTCCAGCGCCCGCGCCGGCGTGCCGAAGGCGAGCTCATGCTCGGCGGCATGGCCGAGCGCCGCTTCGGGCAGCAGCCGCAGCCGTTCCGCCCAGCCCTGCGCCGCTTGCGCCCCCCAGGAACGGGCCTGCGAATAGCCGCCGCGGGCCCGGTAGAGGCTGGCGAGTGCGTCGCGCAGCATCGGGTCGCTGCTCTGGGCTGCGAGCGCTTCAAAGGCTCGGATCGCCTCGTCATGACGCCCGCGCAGCGCCAGCATCTGCGCACGATGTGCTCCGACGAGCCACCAGCCGGGGAACCGCCGGTCCGCCTCTTCAAAGGCTGCGTCCGCCCCGTCCCAATCACCTGTTTGGAGCGCGACCACACCGCGCAGGAGAGCGAGCCGGGCCAGGGCTTCGGGCTGCACAAGCCCACGGCGTTCGATCAGCCGGATCATCGCATGCGCTTCATGCGGCCGTCCGGTGCGGGCGTGGAAGATCGCGAGCCTCTCGGCAGGCTGCGGCAATGTACGGTAGCCCTTAACGGCCGCGCGGTATTGGCCCCGATAGAATGCAATATCACTGCGCAGGCTGGCCGTCACCGCGCGCGCTTCTGCGTCACCCGGCACGGCATAGCGGTCCACCGCATCCAGCATCCGCTCAGCAAGGGCCAGCCGATGCAGCGAAATCGCCAATGCGGCTTGGCTGATATGAGGCCCCGCGCCCGGAGGAGCCGCGGCGAAGCCGCGATCGAGCGCCTGCTGCGCGTCCGCATAATCCTTGAACGATCCAGTCAGCCGCGCGCGGCGGATGCGATATTGGGCGATGCGCTCGTCCATCAGCCAGCCAGCCGCGGGACTGGCGGTTAGCTGCTCCAGAGCGCGCAACTCGGTGTCGAGCCGAGCGAGTGCAGTGCCATAGTCGCCCGGCGCCCCCGAGGCGGCTCGCGGCGGGGGGAGATCGGGGGCGAGCGGCGATTCGGCGAGCCGGGCGCCTGCAAAGATCACACCGGCTGCGATCGCCGACCACAGCAATACTCGCATTGCCCACAGACTAGGCCCGGCCTTCAGGTAACCGGCTTCGCGCACATGCTTAAGTTCAGCCGCTGGAAGTCGTCGGCCAGCGCATTAGTGAGCGCGGTCAGTTGCGTGGACATTTCAGACAAAAAGCGACCGGTCGCGTCATCGGCCGGGTCCGCGTCATTGAAGGCGTTCCGCATGGGGCCACCGATCAGCGCGGTGGCGAGGCCGGGCACGGCCGTCCGATCGACCCGGACATAAGCGGAGGGCGGGTCTTGGCGGAAGTTGAAGTTCACGCCGTTGGTGGGCGGGAAAGCGACATCGCCTTGCGCCGGTGCGAAATAGGGGAAGCCGGAAGGGAGCGGCACGTCATTGCTTGGCGGGTTCAGCGGTAGCCTGGCAAAGAGATCGACGGGATGCTTGGTCAGGTCGAGGAACAAGGCAGCAAGAACCAGATCGATAACCGGGTCTTCCAGCCTTCGTCCGTTGGGGAACCCGTTCGGCTTGCTCACATCGAGCGGCATCGTGTCGGGGATGATCAGATTCGCGCCCGTCAGCCCCGGCACGACCTGCTGGCTGAGGCATGGCACCACGTTGAAACTTGTGCCGGTGATGGTCGGGCTCGGCGTCGGCGCAACGGTCGCAACCGGCGCAGGGCGCGGTCCGGCGCCGCCATCGCCCCCTCCGCACGAGGCGGTCAGCGACATTGTGGCGGCGAGGGCGAGGAGCGGCAGGCGGCGCATCACAGCTGACCTCCAAAGCGAGCGGTGGTGGTCCAAAGATCGAGCCTCGTGCCGCCGTTCAGCAACGGCTCGCGCGGGATTTCCAGGATGATCATCGTATCATTGCCACGCGCAAAAAAGTCCCGCGTGTTGCGGATCGACAGCGTTCCGGTGGCGCGCGTTTCGCGCAGGCCCTGCGAGTCGAAATAAAACGGGTCGTCGAAGATGCCGGCGATGGCCCTGACGCCATCCTTGTTCAGCTCGGTCTGCACCGGTCCGACGATCGGGCCGTTCACGCCGGGAATGCCGGTGATCTGGACGCCGGGCGCCTGCCCGTCGAAGCCGAACCGGACATAGATATTGTGCTCCGCGTCCGTTTTCAGGCCGGCATTGGAGACATGGATCCCGTAAAGAACATCGCGGTCGTAAACCGGCGGCAGTCCGGCAGCGCGTGGACCGGCGAAGGTGATCGCGATCACGATCGAAGTCGGCGTGTGAAATGCGAAGATGTCCGCTAGGTCCGCCGCTGGATCGGGTACCGGATCGACATTCGGGTCGGCGCGTGCTGGTGGCTCAAGATGGTCGGCCGCGCGGGTCGCATAGTCGCTGGAGACCAGTACCGCCGGGATCAGCGCCAGCGCTGCCCCAAAGGTAAGCCAAGTTCGCAACGCGATCATCTGCCTACTCCCCTGTTGGCCTCTGATTACACCCGAGGCAGCCGCCAAGGTATAGCATGATTGCGACAAAAGCGACGGCTCGGCTGACCAAGATACGGCCGCTCCCCCGGGCTGGATGCACTCGCAAATCCGAACGGTTGCAGCATAAGCCTTCGGGGCGATATCAAGCCAGCGATCGCACCCGGGGGGAGCCAAGAATGCTGCGCGCAATGTCTCTGTCAGCCATGTTGGCCGTCTCGTCTGCGCCGGCGCTTGCGGAGGACCGGCTGATCGACATCGCGCAGCCCGCGGCAGTCGTGGCGGCGATGCAGGAGGCGGGCTACAAAGCTGTCCTGAAGAAGAGCAAGGAAGGCGAGTCCTTTATTGAAAGCGCCGCCAACGGCTCGCCATTCACTGTCCAATTCTATGGATGCAAGGACGGCAAGGACTGCGGATCGCTGCAATTCCATTCCTGGTACAAGAAGAAGCCGCTCTACACGGTCGCTCTCGTCAATCGCTGGAACACGGACAAGCGCTTCCTCAAGGCGTTCATCGATGATGACGGCGATCTGTCGACCACCTTCGATGTCACGGGAGTGGGCAAGACCACCTATGCCAATTTCGCCGACACGATCGATTGGTGGTCGACCATGACGGGCGAGCTTTTCCTGTTCTTGGAGAAAGCCGAAGCGCCGGCCAAGGGCGGAAGCAAATAGGATGGCTCATCCCCGCGCGCCCCTCTCCGGTTGACCGGTTCGCGGCCCCTGCCCATAGCTGCGCCATGGACCACGTGACGGATGTCGCCGCCCTTTCGTTCGAGGATGCGCTGAAGCGGCTGGAGGCGATCGTCTCGCGGCTGGAAAGCGGCGATGCGTCGCTCGACGAGTCGATCACGCTCTATGCCGAAGGCGATAAGCTGCGGGCCCAGTGCGAGGCGCGTCTGCAGGCGGCGCAGGCGCGGATCGAGAAGATCACCCTGGGCCAGGACGGCCGCCCGACGGGCGTGCAGCCCTTCGACGCCGGCTGAGCCGATGGCGCGCGGGGGCGGAGATCTGGATCAGGCGCTGGAGCGCATCGCGGCGGACATGGACCGCGCCTTCGACCTGCTGCTTCCGGTCCCAAGCGATCCGCGCGCCCGCCTCTACGAAGCGATGCGCCATGCGACGATCGGCGGCGGCAAAAGGCTGCGTCCCTTGCTCGTCTGCGCCGCGTGCGACCTGTTCGCGGTCAGCCGCGAGGCCGCGCTCCGCGTCGCTACCGCGATCGAATGCATCCATGTCTATTCGCTCGTCCATGACGATCTGCCGGCGATGGACGATGACGATCTGCGCCGCGGCAAGCCGACTGTGCACAAGGCGTTCGACGAGGCGACCGCCATCCTCGCCGGCGATGCGCTCCACGCCCTCGCGTTCGAAATCCTCGCCGATGCCGCCACTCATGCCGATCCGTTCGTGCGCTCGGAGCTGTGCCTGGAGCTTGCGAGCGCGAGCGGTCCGGCAGGAATGGCCGGCGGGCAGATGATGGATCTGGTCGCGGGCGGCGAGGCGATGGACCTGGCGACCGTCACGCGGCTGCAGCAGCTCAAGACCGGCGCGCTGATCGGCTTTTGCCTGGAAGCCGGCGCGATCATGGGCCGGATGCCGGCCGAAGGGCGGACCTCGTTGCGCGGCTATGCGCGAAATGTCGGGCTCGCCTTCCAGATCGCCGACGACCTGATCGATGCCGAAGGCAGCGCGGAGAACGCCGGCAAGGCGGTCGGCAAGGATGCGGCCGCGGGCAAGGCGACTTTCGTTTCGCATTTGGGCGTCGAGCGCGCGCGCGAACAGGCGCGGCTGCTGGTCGAGCAGGCGGTCGAGCATCTGGGCGATCATGGCCCCGAAGCCGATCTGCTGGGCGACATCGCCCGTTACGTCATCAGCCGGGACCGATAGCGATGAGGGTGGGGGTATATCCAGGCACGTTCGATCCGATCACGCTCGGCCATATGGACATCATCCGGCGGGGCGCGAAGCTGGTCGACCGGCTCGTCATCGGCGTCACCACCAATCCGTCCAAATCGCCGATGTTTACGCTTGAGGAGCGGATGGCGATGGTCCGCCGCGAAGTGGACGGGGAAGGCTCGTCGATCGAGGTCGTCCCGTTCGATGCGCTGCTGATGACCTTTGCCGAACGCCAGGGCGCGTCGGTGATCGTGCGCGGCCTGCGTGCTGTCGCCGATTTCGAATATGAATATCAGATGGCGGGCATGAACCAGCAGCTGAACGCGGATATCGAAACCGTTTTCCTGATGGCCGATGTCTCGCTGCAGCCGATCGCGTCGCGTCTGGTCAAGGAAATCGCGATGTTCGGCGGCGATATCACCAGGTTCGTGCCCCCGACCGTCAGCGACGATGTGATCGCCCGCGTGACCAGGCTTGGCCGCAAGGGCAGTTGACGCTATTCAGCCGCCGCTAAGCCGCCACATTGTAGCGGCAGGGCTTCTCCCGATCACCGGAGTTTCGTGCATGCGCTTTGTTGCCGCCTTTCTTGCCCTGCTCGGCGCCATCTTCGCGTCGACCGCCTTTGCGCAGCAGGGCGCGGTCACGCCCGCCGCGACGCCTTCGCCTGTGCCGGCGGTGACGCCCGAAGACACTTGGGTGCTCGACCTCTCGACCGGCGGCCGCGTGCTGATCCAGCTGCGCCCGGACAAGGCCCCCGGCCATGTCGAGCGGATCAAGACGCTGACCCGCGCCGGCTTTTACAACGGTCTGATGTTCCACCGCGTCATCGACGGCTTCATGGCGCAGGGTGGCGATCCACAGGGAACCGGCCAGGGCGGCTCGCCGCTGCCGGACCTCAAGGCCGAGTTCAACGACCTGCCGCATGTGCGCGGCGTCGTCTCCATGGCGCGCGCCGAGGCGAACGACAGCGCCAACAGCCAATTCTACATCATGCTGATGCCGACGCTGCGGCTCGACAACCGCTACACGGCGTTCGGCCGCGTCATCTCCGGCATGCAGTTCGTCGACGCGATCGAAAAGGGCGAGCCGCCGGTCAACCCGTCCCGCATCGTCCGCGCCTGGATCCAGGCCGATGGCGAAAACGCCCCGCTGCGTCCGCTGCCGGCTGTTGTGGCACCTGCTCCGGCTCCTGCTCCCTCGCCCACGCCCGAAACGACCCCAACTCCGCAGAATTAATCACCGGCTTGCCTGAGCCTGTCGAAGGCCTCCCTTCTTCAGGGCGTGGAACGAAGAAGGAAAGGGAGGGCTTCGACAAGCTCAGCCAAGCCGGGCTAGGGATCCTGCGCTTCCCCTTTGAGTTTCAGACGTGCACGTAGACCTGTTCGACTTCGACCTACCGCCCGACCGCATCGCGCTCCGGCCGGTCGAGCCACGCGACGCCGCCAGGCTGTTGCTGCTGGACGGCACCCGCACCGCCGACCACATCGTCCGCGACCTGCCCAGCCTGCTCCGCCCCGGCGACTGCCTCGTCTTCAACGACACCCGCGTGATCCCGGCGCAGCTGGAAGGCCGGCGCGGCGAGGCGCGGATCGGCGCCACGCTCCACAAGCGCCACGGTCTGCGCCGCTGGCACGCCTTCATCCGCAACGCCAAGCGCCTGCGTCCCGGCGACGAGATCGATTTCGGGGCGGGCGTCCGGGCTTTGGCCGAGCGCCGCGAACCAGACGGCAGCTTCCTGCTCCACTTCCTCGGCGAAGGACCGGTCGAAGTCCTGCTGGAGCGCGCCGGCCGCATGCCGCTGCCGCCCTATATCGCCAACAAGCGCGAAACAGACGAGCGCGACCGCACCGACTATCAGACCATGTTCGCGCGGAAGGAAGGCGCCGTCGCCGCCCCCACCGCCGCGCTCCATTTCACGCCGGAACTAATGGCCGCGCTCGCCGCCGCTGGCATCGCGCACGAGACGCTCACGCTTCACGTCGGCGCCGGCACCTTCCTGCCGGTCAAGGCCGAGGACACCGCCGACCACCGGATGCACGCCGAATGGGGCCGCATCGATGCTGCCACCGCCGACCGGCTCAACCAGGTGCGGCGTGACGGCGGCCGGATTATCGCCGTCGGCACCACCAGCCTCCGCCTGCTGGAAAGCGCAGCCGATAACGCCGGCATCCACGCCTTCGAAGGCGACACCGCCATCTTCATCACCCCCGGCTACCGCTTCCGCGGCGTCGACGGTCTGATGACCAATTTCCACCTGCCGAAGTCGACGCTGTTCATGCTGGTCTCGGCGCTGATGGGCCGCGACCGCATGCTCGCCGCCTATGCCCACGCCATCGCAAACAAATACCGCTTCTACAGCTACGGCGACGCCTCGCTGCTGCTGCCTTGAACATGAAAAGGGGCGCCGCCGAAACCGGCGACGCCCCTCTCATTCACTCTTCAGCTTCAGGCGTAGACGAAGTCCTGGGCAGTGTTGATGGCGGGAGCACCGGTCAGGTTGGCAAAGAAATCGGCCACGCCGTTGCCGTCGGTGTCGATCCGCAGCTGGCCGCCCTCATAGGTGATGTCACCCGCGTCGACCGACGCAAACGAACTAACATCGATCTTGTCGCCTTCGATCGAGCTGAAGTCGAGGATCGTGTCGATCGACGTGTCGACGATCACTTTGCCGATGGCGTCCGTGCCGGAATAGTTCGCCAGCACGAAGACGTCGGCGCCGTCATTGCCGGTGAACTGGTTGTTCGCCTGGTTGCCGTTGATGCGGTCGTTGCCGTAGCCGCCAATGGCGTTCTCGACGACCGCGCCATAGGCGATGCCGATATTATTCTCCATCAGCCAGTCACGGCCGACGATGTCGGACCACGGAATACCCTCGTTCGCGCCCTCGCGGCCGCCGAAGTAGAGGTCGTAGGCAGGCGTGCGCGCGGCGAGGCCGAGTTCTGCATTGTTCGCGTTGACGAAGGCCAGATAGTCGGCCTTCGACAGCGTCGAGGGGTCCTTGCCCGCCAGCGCCGCGTCATAGGAGCCGAAGCCGCCGGCGCTGCTATAGGCACCTTCGCGCAGATCGATGACCGATGGGGTGTAGAAGCCCGACAGGTTCAGCGTGTCGTTGCCGCCGGCATCCCAGATCGAGAACACCGCCGCCGCCTTGCCGTCCGCAAAGCGCATCGCGTCATTGGTCACGTCGGCGGTGGCGGCGAAGCCGTAGGTGGTGTCGCCGGTGCGGGTGGTGGTCTCGACGCCGTATTTCTGCTGGATGACCCAGATGTCGTGCACCATCGGCGTCGACGGGTACATGACCCGCATCAGGTTCCAGTCGACGACGTTGTTGCCCGTCTCATAGCTGTCGAAATACGACATGATCGTATATTGATGGCTGTCCTGGAAGTAGAAGGCGTCGCCTTCATAAGTGATCGGGTCGGGCTGGCCGTCGCCGTCATTGTCGTCGCCGAAATCATAGTCGCCCGGGTGGCTGAGGCCGAGCGAGTGGCCGAGCTCATGATTGAGCGTCTGCAGTCCATATTGGCCCGAGCGCAGATCGGCATTGCTGCTGTTGTAGCGGGGATCGGCGACCCACACGTCGCTCGACGCGCGGCCATAGGGCTGGCCCTGATCCGGATAATAGGCCCAGGCCTGTGCCGGCCCGGTGCTGGTGTTGGCCAGCCAGATGTCGGCCGAATTCTTCGCCCAGTCGCTCGCGCCCTTGTACATGGTGACTTCCTGGAAGTCGGGCTTGATCAGCTCGTCCCAGTTCGCGACCGCGATCCGCGCCGCTGCCTTTTGCTGCTCGGTAAAGGGGGTATAGCCCTTGCCCTCGCCCGAATGCGGGTTGTTGTTCACGCCGACCGCATGATTGTGCGTGAAAAAGCCGAAGGTAATGGTGCCGTCATTGGCGCTGGACAGGTGCGCGCCCGAATCGAGCTGCGAACGGACGTTATTGTCGCCCGGCCGGCTCGAATCCCAGTCGCCGGTCAGGCCGTACACCGTCTTGCCGCGCAGCGTGTCGCCGGCGGTGGCGATGTCCGGCACGCCGCGCGTCGTGTTATGCGGATCCTGGTTCCAGCCCAGATTGAAGTCGCGGGCATCGGCGATTTCGCCGCTGAGCGCGATGCTGTCCGTGTTGTTGGTGGTCGTCGTGGTGCCGGTCTTGGCGCGGGCGAAATTGGTGCCGCCGCCGAATGTCTGCGTAGTTGTTACTCGAGCCACATCACTCTCCATACAGCCATTGCTGGTCTGCCCCCGCCGCCCAGAAGCGGAATAGGAGAGAGAAAAAAACGCAAGTCAAGCATTGACTTAGCGGCGATATTGCGCCGCCCGAGGACTCAGGCTGCGCGCCGGCCAAGCGCCTCCGCCGCTTCGTCCATCAGCGTCGCGATGATCTGCGCGACCGGCTCTTCGTTCTTGACCATGCCGACCGATTGACCCGCCATCAGGCTGCCATGCTCGACATCGCCGTCGATCACCGCGCGGCGGAGCGCGCCGGCCCAATAATGCTCGATCTGCAGCTGGGCCTCGGCCATTTCGACGCTGCCGGCGTCCAGCAGGGCGGCGACTTCGCGCTGCTTGGCGGTGAACAGTTCGGTGCCGCTGTTCTTGAGCGCGCGGACCGGAATCACCGGCAGGCGCGGATCGACCTGGACGCTGGCAACCGCGTCGCGGGCTGAGGCGCGGATGAAGGCTTTCTTGAAGTTCGGGTGGGCGATGCTCTCGGTCGCGCAGACGAAGCGGGTGCCGAGCTGCACGCCCGTCGCGCCCATCTCCAGATAGCCGGCGATCAGCTCGCCGCGGCCGATGCCGCCGGCGACGAAGACCGGCACTTGCGCGGCGACCTCGGGCAGAATTTCCTGCGCCAGCACCGAGGTGGAGACCGGCCCGATATGGCCGCCCGCCTCCATGCCCTCGATCACCAGCGCGTCCACGCCAGACCGGATCAGCTTCTTGGCGAGGCTGAGCGCCGGCGCGAAACAGATCAGCTTGGCGCCGCTGCCCTTGATCGCGTCGAGGCTGCCGGCCGGGGGCAGCCCGCCCGCGAGCACGATATGGCCGACCCGGTGCCTGGCGCAAACCGCGATCAACTCCTGCAGCTGCGGGTGCATGGTAATCAGGTTGACGCCGAACGGCTTATCGGTGAGCGCCTTGGTGCCCGCGATCTCGGCGTCGAGCTGCTCGGGATTCATCGCCCCGCATGCGATCAGTCCGAACCCGCCCGCGTTCGACATGGCGGCGACGAGGTTGCGCTCCGACACCCATGACATTGCGCCGCACATGATCGCCACGTCGGAACCGAGAAACTCGGTGCCGCGCGCCATCAGCTCTTTCAGTCTGTTGCTGCTCATCGGCGACGCCTAGCCGCAGCGCCTCCGGCGCGGCAACCCCGGCGGCTGCTCAGGCGCGCGCGAGCGGCTGGGTCAGGCAGTGCGGCCCGCCATGCCACGCCCAGAGTTCGCGCGCCGGGAATGTGTCCACGGCGATGCCGTCCGCTTCCAGCGCCGCGCGCGTGACCGGATTGCCGTCATAGGCAAGCACGCGGCCGGGCGTTGCCTGGACGACGTTCGCCGCCTGCCGCCGCAGTTCGGGATACGCAACGCTCATGAAGTGCCGGAACTGAGCCGCCTCGCCGCTGGGCCGGTCGCCGCCGACCCAGGTAAAGCGCCAGCGCAGCCGCCGCAGATGATCGACCAATTTGCCTTCGATCTTCTCCGCCTTGCCGGTGCCGCGGCGGTAGAGCGTCAGCGCGCCGAACTCCTTCAGCATCGACAGCGCTGCCTCGGCCTCGTCGGCGTCCAGCCTCGTATCGGCGCGGGCGCCGCGCACGAAGCGGACCAGCGGGCTCGACTCGGCGAACTCCGTTTCCAGCAGATAGGGCACGGTCAGCGCATGTTTCGGCGCCACCAGGGTGAAGTAGGTGTCGAGGTGCAGCAGCAGCAGCTTCAGCTCGATTGCCGGCACCGACTTGCCCGGCACGGCGGTCGCCAGAAAGTCGCGCTTGACCGTCTGGACTGCCAGCACATCCATATCGAGCCGCTTTGCCAGGACGGCAGCGATGCGCGGATCGGTGCGGTTGCCGGTGCCCAGGAAGAGCGTATTGGCGTCGATCACCATCGCGTCGCCGCCTTCGACGATCATGCCTTCCTCGACGGCATCGAAGGCGATTGGCACATCCTTCAGCAGCGGCGAATGCGCGTAGAGGAAGCGCAGCAGCATATTCTCGCGCCGCCGCCGCTGCGACACCGAGTTGCAGATGACGAGCCCCTTGGGGGTCATGAATGCCGAGTCGCGCGTCCACATCGTTGCCCGCGAGTCGCTCGCGGCATGACGATAGCTTCCGTCCGCGCCGAGCGCATAGTGAATGGCCGGATCGCGGCCGAGCAGCATCGCGCCCGTGACCCGCGCCGGATCGGCACCCAATCTGGGAAACGCTTCATCGAGCCAGGCACCGAACACGCCCGATGCACGCGTGGCATTGATGGCGGCGTCGAGCGCATCGGCCACTTCCACCACGTCGCAGCCCGCCGCCCGCAGGAGCGCGTTCAAGCCGGCATGCTGCGCCTCGGCGACGACCGGGTCCGATTCGGCATAAGGAAGCACATCGCCGCCGAGGATGTCGACCTGATGATCGGTCGCCTTGAACGAGTGCACCAGCACCCGCCGCAGCGTGCCGATGTCGGAAGTCAGCGGCGGGCGGCTGCCCTGCGCCGCGAGCGGCTGCCATGCGGCGGCGGCGGTCGCCGCAGCGCCAGCCAGGATCGTGCGCCGGTCGAACTCCATGATGTAACTCCCCCTGATCAAGTGGAGCTAATCACGGGCGGCCGGCGCTGGCAATCGGACTTAGCCGGGCATCGCCGCATCCAGCCCATAGGCCGTGTGCAGCACGCGGACGGCGAGTTCGGTATAATCCTCCTCGATCAGCACCGAGACCTTGATCTCCGACGTGGTGATCGCCTGGATGTTGATACCGCGGTCGCCTAAAGTCTTGAACATCTTGGCCGCCACGCCCGCATGGCTGCGCATGCCGACGCCGACGATAGTGATCTTGGCGACATTGGTGTCGTGCACCATTCGCGCATAGCCGATCGTGTCCTTCGCCTTTTCGAGCAGGTCGAGGGAGCGGGCCAGTTCGGCCGCCGGCACGGTGAAGGTCACGTCGGTCGAGCCGGTATCGTGCGCGATATTCTGCACGATCATGTCGACATTGATGTTGCCGTCGGCCAGCGGCGCGAAGATCGACGCCACCGCGCCGGGCCGGTCCGGCACATCGGTCAGCGTGATCTTCGCCTCGTTCTTGTCGTGGGCGATGCCGGTGATGAACTGACGTTCCATATCTTCCTCGATCTCGTCGTCGCTGACGATCATGGTGCCGGGCTTGTCCTCGAAGCTGGTCAGCACCTGCAGCCGGACATTTTCCTTCATCGCCAGCCCGACCGAGCGGGTCTGCAGGACCTTGGCGCCGACGCTCGCCAACTCGAGCATCTCCTCGAAGGTGATCTTCTTGAGCTTGCGCGCGCGCGGCACGATGCGCGGATCGGTGGTGTAGACGCCGTCGACATCGGTGTAGATGTCGCACCGACCCGCCTTCATCGCCGCCGCAACCGCTACCGCCGAGGTGTCCGAGCCGCCCCGGCCAAGCGTAGCGACCCGTTCGCCTGCCGCGACGCCCTGAAAGCCCGGGATCACCGCCACTTCGCCGCGCTCCAGCGACGCATTGAGCGTGGTCGTGTCGATGTCGGCAATGCGCGCCGATCCATGCCCGTCCGAAGTACGGATCGGCAGCTGCCAGCCCATCCAGCTGCGCGCCTTGACCCCGATCGCCTGGAGAGAAATCGCGAGCAGCCCGCTCGTCACCTGCTCGCCCGACGCCACCACGACGTCATATTCGCGCGGATCGTAGAGCGGCGAGACTTCGCGGCAGAAAGAGACCAGCCGGTCGGTCTCGCCGGCCATGGCGGAGACGACGACGGCGACCTGATTGCCCGTTTCGACCTCGCGCTTCACCCGCTCGGCGACCGCGCGAATTCGCTCCACGCCTGCCATCGAGGTGCCGCCGAACTTCATCACGATGCGAGCCATGGCGGGCGTGTTAGGCAGCGCGATTGTGCAATGCAACCAAGCCCGGCTAAACCCCGGCTTGCCCCGGACCTGATCCGGGGTTTTCGAAGCCCTCCCTTGTTCTTTGACCCTGAGCAGCAGAAAGGGAGGCCTTCGACAAGCTCAGGCAAGCCGGAATATGAGCCAGACCAGCACGATCAGAGCCGAAGAAGCCGCGCATTTCGGCAAGCTCGCGGCGGACTGGTGGGACCCCAAGGGCTCCTCCGCCATGCTCCACCGGCTGAACCCCGTGCGGCTGCGCTATATCCGCGACCAGTTGAACCATCACTGGCAGCTGGACGAGCATGACCGCCGGCCGCTCCAGGGCAAGGCGGCGGCGGACGTCGGCTGCGGCGCCGGCCTGTTGTGCGAACCCCTCGCCCGTCTCGGCGCGGACGTGGTCGGGATCGACGCCGCGCCCGAGAACATCGCCGCCGCCCGGCTCCACTCGGAAGGGCAGGGCCTCGCCATCGACTATCGCACCGGCAGCATCGACGTGCTCGGCACCGAGCCGTTCGACCTGATCACCTCGATGGAAGTGATCGAGCATGTCGACGACCCCGCCGCCTTCGTCCGCGGGCTGGCCGGGGCGCTGGCGCCGGGCGGATTGCTGATCCTGTCGACGCCCAACCGCACGCCGCTCTCGCGCCTGGCGATGATCACCTTGGGCGAAGGCCTGGGCGCCATCCCGCGCGGCACCCATGACTGGGACCGCTTCCTCACGCCCGAAGAACTGCGCGTGCAGCTGGAGGCGGCCGGGCTGGAAGTGCTGGACGTGACCGGCCTGGCATTCGGACCCGCCCGCGGCTTTCACCTCAGCGAGGAGCTGGGGCTGAACTATCTGGTGACGGCGCGCCACCGCTAGCTCCCCCTCCTCATTCTTTCGTCATTCCCGCGAAAGCGGGAACCCAGGAGTCGCGGAGTGGAGAAGGCTGGGTCCCCGCTTTCGCGGGGATGACGAAAGTTGATTACCGCACGCCGCTGCTGATCAGCCGCTCATAAAACCCGATCGCCCGCATATAATCCTCCACGCTCACCCGCTCGTCATTGCCGTGGAAGCGGGCGAGGTCGGCGGGGCGCATCGTCATCGGCGTGAAGCGAAGGGTCGAGGCAGCGAGGCTTTCGTAGAAGCGGCCATCCGTCGCGCCGAGCACCAGGCCGGGCGCGACCGGCGCCTGCGGGTAGGTGGCGCGGATCGCGGCGGCGAGGGCGCGATACTCCGGCGCGTCGGTGCGCGCCGGCCGGCTCGGATCATGGCCGCCGGGCAGCGCGCGAACCGTCACGCCCGCATCGCCGATTACCTCCCGGTCGCGCGCGACGACGCTGGCAATGGTGTCGCCCGGCAGAATGCGGTGGTTGACGATGGCGCGGGCGCTTTGCGGCAGCACATTGTCCTTGGTGCCCGCCTGGATGATCGTCGGCGCGGTGGTGGTGCGCACGGCGGCGGCGGTGCGCGGATTGGCGAGCAGCTGGCGCTCGATCAGCCTGCCGGTCAGCCAGCAATTGGCAAAGACGGCGCGCATCGACAGCCCGGAATATGGCGCCGTGGCGGTCAGCAGATCGCCGGTCAGCCCCTGCACCCGCGCCGGAAACTGCTGCTCGTGCAGGCGCTCGATCGCGCGGGCGATCTTGACGGCGGCATTGTCGGGCGTGGGGAGGGAGCTGTGGCCGCCGGCGCCGCTCGCGATCAGCTCAACCGAGACGTAACCCTTCTCGGCCATGCCGACGACCGCGACCGGCGGGTTAACGCCCGGCAGCACACCATCCAGCACCGCATAGCCCTCGTCCAAGGCCAGCCCGACCTTGACTCCCCGCTGCTTGAGCAAGGCCGAAATTGTCCGGGCACCGTTTCCGCCACGTTCCTCGTCATGGCCGAAGGCGAGATACACAGTCTGGCGCGGCCGCACGCCGCGCGCGAGCATCCGCTCTACGGCTTCCAGAATCGCGACCAGCGACATCTTGTCGTCGATCGTGCCCCGGCCCCAGACAAAGCCGTTCGCGACGACGCCGGCAAAGGGCGGATGCGTCCATTTGCTCGCGCTCGAGCCCTCGATCGGCACGACGTCCTGATGAGCGGCGAGCAGCAGTGCGGGTGCGCCCGGATCGGTGCCGGGCCAGGTGAAGAGCAGGCTGTGCCCGACGACCAGCTCGCGCCGCAGTTCGGCATGCACGCGCGGATAGCTGGCCGCGAGATGGGCATGGAACGCCGCCAGCACCTGCGGCGGCGGCGGTCCGGCCTCGCTGCTGATCGTCGGGATGCGGATCGCGGCCGCGAGCCGCTCGACGGCGGCGGCGTCCGCCGGCGGGGCGGGGAGGGGCTGCCCGAGCTTTTCCGGGCTCAGCCGGGCGGTGTTGATCGCAATTACGGCGATGAGGAGCAGCAGCACGGCCCCCAGCACCCAGCCCACCCGTTTCAGCATCGCGTCCCCCTCAAGCCGGACCCTTTGTTCCAGCTAGCGGGGGAGGGTTCAACCCCGCAGGGCCGGGCTGAAGGTCAGCTCGAAATTGTTCCAGCCGAACTCGTACAGCTCGGGCGGCAGCCGGAGCGGCGAGCAGCGCACCACCGAGGCAATCGCCGCCTGCGCCATCTCATCGGCAAACAGGCGGTTGCCCGGCGTAACGCCGCTCTGCGAAAGCACTGTCGGCAGACCGATGATCGTGCCGTCCGGCGCATAGCGGACGTGCAGGCGGGTGATGATCCGCTTGCCTTCGCCCAGCACCTTGGGCGTCCGATAGCAGCGCCGCACCTGCGCAGCGGCATCGGCGGTGACCTTACGGGCCAGATCGGACGCAATGTCCCGTTTGACGGGTGCCGTGGCACAGGCCGACAGGGTCAAGGCGCCGAGAGCCAGAAAAGAGAGCGATCGCAACATGATGGCGCAGATATAGGTGCGGTTTTCCTCGGGTGAACCGCACCCTATCACGAAAATCGCTGCCGATGGTAAACTCAGCCCTTCGGCTTGGCCGGCCCGCGTCCTCCGCCCGGCCGTCCCCCCGGACCGCTCGGCCTGCCGTTGCCCGGCCGCCCCCCGGGGCCGCCGCCCGGCCGGGGTCCGGCAGCCGGCGGCCGGCGCTGGCCGCGCCCGACCACCGGTGCTGCGGGGGGCGGGCGCCGCTCCGGCGTGCCGCGGCCCGGCATCACCGAATAGCCTTCCTTCAGCAGCCGCGTGAACGCCGCGCGCACATTGGTCGCAATCGCCGCCTGCACTTCTTCCGGCAGATCGGCGAGGGTCACATTGGCGTGGATCGCGTTTAGGTCGCGCAACAGCGTGTTGGGCAGGCCCTTGGAGGCCGTCTTCAGCCCCTGGATCGAATCGATCACCGCGGAGAAGATGATCTCCTGCATCAGCTCGGTCGCGCTCTTGGTCATGCGCTCCCTGTAACGCCTGGCCGCGCTTTTGGTAGCGAAGATCAGCCTGCCGTATAGACGTACCAGGCGATCAGCAGCACGATGCGCGGCGCAAAGCCCGATCCGCTTAGCCAGGCAAGCAGCGCGGCGGTGCCGGCCGCGACGGCGCCGAGCAATGCAGCGAGGCCAAGGGCCGAAGGTTCTAACGCGACAATCGCGTGGGGCAGGGCGAGCGCGACGGACCAGCCGGTGCCTGCTGCGACAAAGGCCAGGCGGCGCATCCAGGCCGCGAACGGCGCCGTGCCGGTCAGGCTTGCCAGCCCTCGCGTCTCTGCTCGCCCGGCCTGCATGCTCAGGGCGAAGACCAGCCATAGCAGCGCCAGCGGCAGGGCGGCCTTCGGCCAGTCGATAACGATTCCCGCCAAAGCGATGCCGGCTGCCAGCACCCGCATCAGCCTGCCCGATCCGATCAGCCGCGCCTCGGCGATTAGCAGGCCGAGCGCCGGCGTGGATGCAGGCGCCGCCGCCAGAGCCTGAGGGTTGGCGGCGGGTGGTGCGCCGGGCTGCCGCCGCCGCGTCAGCCTTGCCGTCCAGCCGGCCCGCGCGCGCACCCGGTGTGGCCGGTAGAGCAATCCGGCCAGCATCGCCACGAGAACGGCCAGTCCGGCCCATGTGCCACGCGACGGCAGATAGCCGGGGGAGGTCAGCCCCGCCATCGCATCGATCGGAATGCGGCCGGGCTTCACTTCCGCGCCGCCAATGGCAAAGCCGGGATCGACCAACCCGGAGCCGTGGATCAGCGGCCGCACGAAGCCGACCGGATCGGACATATTGGCGGCAAAGCCAACCTGCCCCGTCGTCTCGATCGCCGGCACCGCCAAGGTCGCCATCCAGATGCAGAAATAGGCGAAGTCGCCCAGCGCCCCGCGCAGCAGCGGCAAGGCGTCGAACAAGATGCGGATCGCCGCCAGCCCCATCAGCGCCGGCGCGGCGATCGCCCAAAGCGCGAAACTCAGCTCCAGCACGTTGAGCGTCCCGGCGGGCAGGATCAGCCAGCCAAGGAACGCGCCGGCCAGCGTCAGCGCGGCGAGGCTGGCCAACAGCACCGCCACATCGGCGCCGAAGCGGCCGAGCGCGATCGGCACGCGCGCGGCGGGGGAGACTTCCTCCACCTGCCAGGGCTGCCGACGATTGGTGTTGGCGCGCAGATAAATATAGGCCGCCGGCAGCATCAGCGTGGAGACCACCACGCCCAGGCACACGCCGATCACGGAGGATGTCATCACCGGCAGCTGGTCGGCGACCGAGATCACGATGGTCGTCCCGTCCCCGCGCGGAATGAACAGCCGCGCGCCGACCGGGGCGATCAGCAGCAGGATCCAGATGCCCCAGCTGCGGCTGTAACGAGTCAGTGAAGTGAGCAGCGACGAACGCGCGATCAGCGCCGCGCTCATGCCGCAGCCACCCGGCCGTCCTCCACTCGCAGCGTGGCGCTGGCCTCATGCGCGAGCGCGTCGCTCAAATGCGTGGTCATGATCACCACCGCGTTCCGCGCCCGCTGAAGGATCAGTGCGTTGACTCGGCCTGCCGTCTCGCTGTCCAGTTCCGCCGTCGGCTCGTCGAGCGCCAGCAGCTTGGGCGCGCCGAGCAGCGCCTGGGCGAAGATCAGCCGCCGCCGCATGCCGCCGGAGAAGGTGGCGATGCGGTTGTTCACGTCGGCGTGCAGGCCGATCGCGTCGGTGAGGCTGAGAAACTGTTCGTCCGCGGCTTTCAACTCCAGACCTTTCAGCGCGGCGATGTGCATCGAGAACTCGCGCGCGGTCAGGTCTTCCGGCAGGTCGACTGCCTGGGGTGCATAGCCGAGCGTCCGGCGCAGCGCCGTGCGCGCGCCGGGCAACGGCGCGCCGTCCCAGCTGATCCGGCCGGCGCTCGGCCGTTCGGCGGTGGCGATCAGCCGCAGCAGGGTCGATTTTCCGGCGCCGCTCGGGCCCACCAGCAAGGTCAGCCCGGGCGCGAACCCCTGTTCGACGCGGTCGAGAACCAGTTTCCTGCCATAGCGCTTGCTGACGCGGTCGAGGTGCAGCACTTGATCAGGCGACGTTGATCATTGCCGGGCCGACCGAAGCGGCAAGGCTGACCGTCGCGAGCAGCAGCGCGCCGGCAAAGGCGATGAAGCGGGCAGTGAGGTCGTTGGTGCGGGTCATGTGCGTCGTCCTTCAGAGTTTCGGCGGACCATCCCGCCGATTGCCCACTGCTTCGCAACGCCCGTGCCAAATCGGTAAGTTGTTGATGTTGTTGGAGGTGCCAACTGAGTGCACGGCAGAGTTGGTGAAAATCGCTATGCCTTGGCGGACACTTTGCTAAGGCGTCCGCAGTGAGCGACTATGATGCGATCATACTGGGCGGGGGCGCCGCGGGGCTGATGTGCGCGGCTGTGGCGGGGCAGCGCGGCAAGCGCGCCGCGGTGATCGAACACGCCGATCGGCCCGGCAAGAAGATCCTGATTTCCGGCGGCGGGCGCTGCAACTTCACCAACCTCCACACCGCGCCGGACCGCTATCTTTCCGCCAATCCGCACTTCGCCAAATCGGCGCTGCGCCGCTACACGCCGCAGGATTTTCTCGAACTGGTCGAGCGCCACCGCATTGCTTGGCACGAAAAGACTTTGGGCCAGCTCTTCTGCGACGGCTCGGCGCGCCAGATCGTCGACCTGCTGCTCGACGAATGCGCGCAGGGCGGCGTCGACCTCGCGCTCGGCCAGCCGCCCCGCGATATCGATAATGCCGATGGCCGCTTCCGCGTGACGCTCGGCAGCCGTGAGCTGCGCGCGCCCTCGCTCGTCATCGCCTGCGGCGGTTCCTCGATCCCCAAGCTCGGCGCCACCGGCTATGCCTATGACCTCGCCCGCCGCTTCGGTCTGAAAGTGGTCGAGCCGCGCCCGGCCCTGGTCCCGCTCACATTGGGCGGCGACGAAACCTTGTTCCGCACCTTGTCCGGGGTCGCCACCGAGGTCGTCGCCACGGTCGCCAAGACCAGCTTCCGCGAAGCCGCGCTTTTCACCCATCGCGGTCTGTCCGGCCCCGCCATTCTCCAGGTGTCGAGCTATTGGCGCCACGGTCAGCCCGTCGCGACCGACTTCCTGCCCGGTCGGCCGCCCGACTGGCTGCTCGAGGCGAAGCGCACCACCCCCCGCGCCACCGTGCGCAGCGCACTGTCCCGCGCACTGCCCGACCGCCTCGCCGAAGAACTGGCGGAGCGGATCGGCCTCACCCGCGAACTCGCCAACACGCCCGACGCGCAGCTTCGCGAGGCCGGCACCCGCCTCGCCGCCTGGCCCTTTCACCCCAACGGCACCGAAGGTTTCGCCAAGGCGGAAGTCACCGCCGGCGGCATCAGCACTGCCGAACTCTCCTCGCAGACGATGGAGGCACGACGCGTGCCCGGCCTTTACGCGATCGGCGAAGCGGTGGACGTGACCGGCTGGCTCGGCGGCTATAACTTCCAATGGGCCTGGGCGAGCGGCTGGGCCGCAGGCAGTGCGATCGGAGAGAAGTGATGCACACGCCGGTGCTGATCGGGGTCGGCCAGACCGTCTATCGGGGCGAGCCCCGCCGCTCGCCCGAACTCTCCCCCGCCGGCCTCGCCGCCGAAGCCGCCTGCCGCGCCCTCGCCGATGCCCGGCTGACCGCGGAACAGGCCGGCATCGACCGCATCGCCGCCGTCCGCATGACCGCCGACAACCGCTCGCCCGGCCGCCATCCCTTCGGCGCGGCTTCCAACTTCCCCCGCGCCGTCGCCAACCGGATCGGCGCCGATCCGCGCACCGCGATTTACGGTGTGATCGGCGGCCAGTCGCCCCAGGACTTCGTCAATGAATGCGCCGAGGCGCTCCACGCTGGCGATTGCGAGATGGCTCTGATCGTCGCCGCCGAGGCGACCGGCCTCGAACGCGCCGCCACCCGCGCCGGCATCGCTCTCGATTGGCACGAAGACGTAGACGGCCATGTCGAGGATCGCGGCCCCGGCGACATGGCCATCCACCCGGTCGAGGTCCGCCACGGCCTCTACGTCCCGGTCACCGTCTATTCGCTGATCGAGCACGCGCAACGCGCGCGCCTCGGCCGCAGCCGCGTCGAACACGCCCAAGCCATGGCCGAACTCTTCGCCGCCTTCTCGCGCGTCGCCGCCGCCAACCCCCATGCGCAGTTTCCGGTCGAGCGTTCCCCCGATTTCCTCGCGGCGCAAAGCACCGACAATTACCGCGTCAGCGACCCCTATCTGAAGTGGCTGGTCGCGCAGGACGCCGTGAACCAGGGCGCCGCCGTCTTGATGACTACCGACGCGCGCGCCGACGCGCTCGGCGTGCCGCGCGACAAGCGCGTCTACCTCCACGGCTATGCCAGCGTCGCCGACCTGCCCCTGATCGAGCGCCCGGATCTCGGCCGCTCCCATGCCGCCGAACTGGCGAGCGCCGCCGCTTTCGAGATGGCCGAAGCCCGTCCCGATCAGGTCCGGCTGATGGACATTTACAGCTGCTTCCCCTGCGCGGTGGTCGCCGCCTGCGAAGCGCTTGGCATCCCGGCCGATGATGGCGAGCGGCTGACCGTCACCGGCGGGCTCCCTTATTTCGGCGGGCCCGGCAATGGCTATAGCCTGTTCGCCATCGCCGAACTGGCCGCGCGCCTCCGCGCCGCGCACGGCGAGCTCGGCCTGATCAGCGCCAATGGCGGCTTCATGTCCAAGGAGTCGGTCGGCCTCTACTCCACGGAACGCCCGCAGCAGTGGCGCCCGCTCGCTGCAAGCGACTTTGCCTCGACGATCGCGAGCGGGCGAGTGCCCGTAGATCCGGCGCCGCAGGTCTTGGCGCAGATCGAAAGCTTCACCATTTCCTATGCCAAGGGGCAGCCGAGCGGCGCCGCGATCATCGGCCGCGCCGAGGCCGGTGCCCGGATCGCCGCAGCCGCAATGCCGGGATCGCCGGAGCTCGATTCCCTTCTTGCCGGAGAGCCGATCGGGCGCCGGATTCGGGTGGAGTCGGGCTCAAAGGCGAATGGCTTCAGCTTCGCCAACTGACCGGAATTGCGGAGATTACGGGGGATACCAAAAACTTGGAAAAAGTTCCGGAGAGCGGTTGACGCCCCCAAACCGCCCCCATATATGGCCTCCACCGCAGCGACGCGGACCGCATGGTCCCCACTGAGGCGGTCGCAGTAAATGAGGGCACTGATCACCCTAGCAATAGGGCAGGATCGGTTGTCCTTCGTTTTCGGCTCTTTGACATTGTTGATGTAT